>Ga0268298_10004492_pt1 | contig 13596 bp, 11 predicted proteins | sample WWTPWeurt_MetaG_FD_194462 | JGI IMG/M metagenome (GOLD analysis project Ga0268298, IMG submission 194462) | Activated sludge microbial communities from WWTP in Nijmegen, Gelderland, Netherland - WWTP Weurt | ecosystem: Engineered > WWTP > Aerobic digester > Activated sludge | place... | reverse complement strand
TTTTTCCCTCTGAAATCAGAAAGAGAGACTTCCTTTTTCTGTGTATTGAATAATTTAAAATCCGGGGCTTTTTCTCCTGTTTTCATATCAACATTAATTTTTGTTAAGCATTTTTAAGTAATACAATGATAAGCTATTCAGATTATAAAAGGAATGATTATTTTTACACAAACTAAAAATTTAAAACAAAATAAATATGAGTAGTATAGTTGGAAAAAAAGCGCCTTCATTCAAGGCGAAAGCTGTGATAAACGGCGGTGAAATCGTGAATGATTTTTCTTTGGATCAGTATGTAGGGAAGAACCATGTGATCTTCTTCTTTTACCCAAAGGATTTTACTTTTGTTTGTCCTACCGAATTGCATGCATTTCAGGAAAAACTGAAGGAGTTTGAAAGTCGTGGCGTAGCCGTTGTAGGTTGCAGTACCGATACAGAACAAAGTCACTGGGGTTGGCTCCAAATGGAGAAAAAAGCAGGTGGTATCAAAGGGATAACTTATCCTATTGTGGCTGATACCACTAAAACCATTTCTCTTTCTTATGGTACTTTATTTGGTGATTACGATGTAAATGAAGAAGGTGATCTGATCGCTACAGGTCCGATGATCGCATTCAGAGGACTTTACCTGATCGATAAAAAAGGAATTGTAAGACACATGTTGATCAATGATTTCCCATTGGGAAGAAATGTGGATGAGGCATTGCGTATGGTGGATGCACTTCAGTTCTTTGAAGAGAACGGAGAAGTTTGTCCTGCAAACTGGGTGAAGGGCGGCGAAGGAATGAAAGAAAGTCATGCCGGTGTTGCTACTTATCTGAGCAAACACTAATCGTTTCATAAAATCGAAGAAGGCGATGGAGAAATTCATCGCCTTTTTTATTGATGTAATACTCACTTGGAATTATGTAAAAGTCTAAATCTTTAAGCGCTTAACTTTGAAACAAAATACATTCTTGTGAATAAAAATAGAAAGATAAGACCAGCGGGTTTCAGCAATGCTGAAAAAGATCAAATGGAATTGGATAGTCATACTGTAGCAAACAGCAAAACAGTAGAACTCCACTATTCAGCAGCAGATAATTTTTCAATGGCTGCCAAATTACACCTCGAGGCTGCAAAGTACCATGAAGTGGGACAACATGAGAAGGCCAATCAAAGTGCTTTCCATGCAATTGGGTTTGCCAAAATGGCTTTGAGCTTCCAAATAGAAGACGCAATAGAGCATGCAAAGAGTCATTAAAAGGAATAATAAACGAATCAAATTGATAAGCATGTTTTCATCTCAGCAACACAAAGCAATTCTAAAAGAGATCCTGCATGTAACTGCAAAGATACAATCCGAATTTCCAACCCTCTATTCTACTTTATCGGAAAGCCCTGATTCCTACATGATGCCGGAGGAAGGCTCTGGAATAATTGAATTTTCCACCTATCTAGACTCAATAAAAGTTCAATTAAGCAGATTACAAAATTCTCATCCTATTCTCTACTGAATTAAAAAACCTCTGCAACCGGCACCTTCGCATTCAGCCTGGTGTTCAATCAATTTCCATATTAGATTAATACCTCCCTCGCGCGTTTAGTTTGCCCTTCCTATTTTGTACAATCTAAAAAGGGACAAGTAAATTAATACCTGTCCCCCCTTAACTTAACCCACAAGTAACAACTCAGTTGATTACGCCGGAGTTTTTGTTTCTTTCAGATCTTTGATGATCTCAATCACTTCATCACGAGTCTTATTAAGACGAGATGATACGCGCCCTAACAATTCATGTTCTTTACCTGCTTCTAATTTAAGATCAGAATCAGTTAGTTGAGAATACTCCTTTTTAAGCTCTTTTGCTTGAGTTTCCCAGTTACCTGTGATTTTGAATGACTCTTCATTCTTGTTCTTGTTGTTGTCCATCTTGTTGTTGCTGTTGTTGTCCATTTTATTTGGTTTTAATTATTATGATACAAATATGCAATCGTGAAGAAGCTTTTTAGTTATAGGATTCGTTGATATACTTACAATATTCAATTTGGCATTTTCAATTGGCAAAGGGACCGAAAGCGACGTCGCTTTTATTCATTCGCAGATACAAACCTAGAATGACTTGAAACAACAGATTATCACGAAAATTTTGAATCGATAGCATTAAATCGGTTTCTAATTATTCAAGACCGAGTTGAATTTTTCGGCATAAATAAATTTGAAGATAGAAGGGCCAAAAACACCGGCACTGGAACTTTTGTTCAAGAATATTAAAACAAAACTGCGTGTGTTTGTCTTATTTGATGTGCCTGGTATTCGTCACACATCTCTACACATTTTCTGCAGACTTGAGCGCATTTCATGCTTTGAGCATAATTGTGTTTAGCACATTCATCGGCACACATTTCGCAAATATCCGCGCATACTGCTATGAATCGCTCCGCATTTTCCGAATTCCTTGAGATCAATGAGGCAGTCAACAAGCAAATGTCGGCACACTCTCTGCATAAAGCGATACACCTTGCAGTTTCGTCTAGTCCTTCAGCTGCCAAAAAAGTGTGATAATTGATATTACACAAAGTGGAACAAGCTGCTAATTCCTTTAACAAGGGATATCTTTCCATTTGATCGTGAAAATTCTAGCTATTGATACTTCCTCTATTCACAAAACAAATATAGATGACAAGGGCGTACCTTCAATTACACAAAACTTAAATTCTGTTGCAAGATTCGAAGGTCGATCAAAAAATCAGCTATTATTTTTTCAATCGTTTGATGTTCTTGTCCACTAAAGCATCGCTTGGCATTAGGGTTTGCTGTATTCTGCGAGCATAATTCATGGAATCGATCATTTCTTTTCTTTGTTCCTCTACCATTAACTTTTGCTCTTCAATGATCAGTTTTTGCTTTTTCGTGATCCTTAAGCGATTGGCAATGAAGATGGCAAACACAATAACCATGAACAATCCGGCGATCACAGACCAGGTCACTATTTTATTTCTTTCGGCATTGAGTGCTTCAATTGCCTTCTCACGTTCTCGCTGTTCCTTGCTCAGAGCCTCCTTCTTATCAAATTCATAATCTAGATGTGCTTTATATACTGCTTTCCGATTTGACTGATTAAAAAGTGTATCGTTCAGTGTCTTATAGATCTCCAGGTATTGAAGTGATTTTTCAAAATTCTTTTTCCTTTTATAAATTACTTTGAGACCAAGTGAAGCTTGTGCCATTAGTTCAATGCTTTTGCTTTTCTCTGTTAGTTCAAATGATTTTTCAAAACAGTTTTGAGCCTCATCCAGTTTGCCACATCTCAAAAGCAATCTCCCATAGGCGTTAAGTGATGAAGCTAAGCCATTTACTTCTCCTGCCTTTTCCTTCATTTCAATAGCGTTTTTATAAAGTTCTATTGATTGTAATGTATCACCCTCTCGTAAAGCCAGCGCAGCCAAATTATTTGAAGCGTATCCAAGACCTCTAAGATTCTTCTGTTCTTTATAGATGTTGTAAGATTTTAGAAAATACTCCTTTGCTAAATTAAAAGTAGTCTCATCACGGTTATAAAAACCCGCGAGATTATTATAGGATTCTGCAATAGCAACCTGATTTCCCAATTTTAAACGGATGTTCAGTGCTCTCGTCAAACAATCTCCTGCTTTCTCTTTCAGTCCTTGTGACAAATAAATATTGGACATGTTATTTAAACACAACGCAATTCGCTCATTGTCTTTTAATAATTCGAATTCTTTCAGAACGCTTAAGTATTTGCTCATAGCCTCTTCTACATTACCTTCTTCCTTACATATATCAGCCAGGTTTTGCATCACAGCTGCAGCACTTGCCCTGTCACCGGTTTCCTTACAAATGACCAGCATTTTTTCTGCACAATCCCTGACTTTGTCATTCTCTCCACTTACTTTATAGAGATAGGTCAACCAACCCAACGCAAGTGCCGTTCCTCTTTTATATCTGATCTTTTCACACAAATCCTTAGACTTCAAACTATATAAGATAGCTTCTTTGTTGTTATTATCTAAATAATGATTCGCTGCTTCTATATATGCATTCGCTCTAATCGTATCATGAAGCTTCGGGTCATTCAGCTTTTTTTGAATGGAGTCCGGCAATTCAGCATATACGTGTATACAAGAGAAGAAAAGAAGAAGAAAGAAATAAGGTTTCATGCAGTAGGGTTTCACACAAGATCGTATTCAATTCCTGCGATCTTGTCCAGTTCAAATAAAAAATCAGTGTCGATCGCAACTTTACTCTTCTTAGAGAAAAGTTTAACAGACATTTTCTCTGCTTCATCTTCTACAAAAAACTCAATGCTGCTTTTTCCGGTCTTTGTGTTGATGAGATTCTCAAGTTTATTGATCAAAGCCTCATTCACATTCTCCAGTTTTACCTTTAGACGGATATTATTGAATGCATTTTCTTTCACTTGTTCCAGCAATTCGATCTTACTTACCTTCAATTCCAAACTTCCCGGCTGATTGAAACGATCTTGTACTCTGGCCTTAATGAAAACGAATAAGCCCTGTACCATGAACTTATTATATTCAATGAAATCCTTTCCGAAAAGCATTATCTCAAAGTTACTGTGATAATCCTCCAGAATTAATTTTCCATATGCATTTCCTGTTTTACTGGTTCTATTCTCAAATCCGGTGATGATGCCTCCAAAATAGATCTCTTTGTTCTTGAAATTTTCCAATCCCGATTTTAAAAGTGAGCAGTTGGTATTGCATCGATGTTCAAGCACGATGCGATACGGATCCAAGGGATGTCCACTGATATAAAATCCAACTACTTCTTTTTCTCTTGCAAGCTGTTCCAAAGCCGACCAGGGTTCAACCTTTGGTAATACCGGTTCTGCAATTTCCGCTTCCTCTTCTCCTCCAAATAAACTTGCCTGAGACGTATCTCCACCTAGATTCTTCTTGTTACCAAACTTGATCATTTTATCGGTAAGTGTAGAACCTGTGCTATCTACCGTAAAGAACATAGCGCGATTCACTCCTTCGAAACTGTCCATTGCTCCGGAAAGTGCAAGACCTTCCACACTTTTTTTGTTGACCGATTTTGAATCGAGCCTTGAAGCCAGATCGAATACCGAAGTGAATTTGCCATTCTTGTTCCTCTCTTCCACAATTGCATTCACCACGTTCTCTCCTACTCCTTTGATACTGGCCATTCCAAAACGGATATTTCCGTCAGCCATAACACTGAATTTCCCAAATCCCTCATTCACATCCGGTCCCATTACTTTTATTCCCATTCGCTTGCACTCCTCCATGAAGAAGGCGATCTTTTCAATGTTTCCACTGTGATTGAGAACAGAAGACATGAACTCTGCCGGATAATGCGCTTTTAAAAACGCTGTCTGCATGGCCAGATAAGCGTAGCAGGTACTATGCGATTTATTGAAAGCGTAACTTGCAAATGCCTCCCAATCCTTCCATACTTTTTCCGCAACGGTGGTGTCGTGACCGTTAGTCTTGCAGCCATCCAGAAATTTGCTTTTCATTTTATCAAGAACATCTTTCTGCTTCTTACCCATTGCTTTACGAAGGGTATCGGCATCTCCTTTTGTGAAATTGGCTAATTTCTGTGACAAACGCATCACCTGCTCCTGATAAACCGTGATACCGTATGTTTCCTTCAGGAATTCATCCATTCCCTCGAGATCATAGGTGATCTTTTCTCTTCCATGTTTACGGGCAATGTAATTCGGGATGTAGGCCAATGGTCCGGGACGATACAAAGCGTTCATGGCAATGAGATCGGTAAAACTATCGGGCTTCAGATCCTTTAAATGTTTTTGCATTCCGGGACTTTCAAACTGAAATATTCCGTTCGTTTCACCCCTTTGAAATAATTCAAGTGCCAGTTTATCATTCAGGTCAATGGCGTCTATATCGATCTCTGTTCCAAAACGTAATTTCACAAATGCCAACGCATCTTTGATGATGGTCAAGGTTCTTAATCCAAGAAAATCCATTTTCAAAAGACCTGCGCTCTCAGCAACTGAGTTGTCAAACTGAGTGAGGAGCATATCATTGTCTTTCGCTTTGGTAACAGGAACAAACTTGGTCAATTCATCCGGTGTGATGATGACACCACAAGCGTGAACGCCAGTGTTCCTTACACATCCCTCTAATTCATAAGCCTGTTTCAGTACCAATGCTTCTTTTGTATCCCCACTCGCCAGTTTTCTGAAGTTATGCGATTGTTCAACTACATCTCTTCTATCCTTTACTTTATCGAGGAATTTCTCATCAATTCCTCCGGGTTTGAGCAGCGTTTTTAATTCCGCTTCTAAACTATCAGGAAAAGATTTGGCAAGTTTATCTGCTTCCGGCAAGGGCAAATTCAAAACGCGTGCTGTATCTCTGATCGCACTTTTACCTCCCATCGTTCCGTAAGTTATAATTTGCGCTACCTGATTTTTCCCATATTTATTGATCACATATTGAATTACTTTATCACGTCCTTCATCATCAAAATCAATATCTATATCGGGCATACTGATACGGTCAGGATTTAAAAAACGCTCAAAGAGCAGATCGTACTTAATTGGGTCAACATTGGTAATTCCCAAACAATATGCCACAGCAGAACCGGCTGCACTTCCCCTTCCGGGACCAACACTCACTTTCAATCGGCGCGCTTCGGTTGTAAAATCAGAAACAATTAAAAAGTAACCCGGAAAACCCATCCGTTCCATCACGCTTAATTCAAAGTCGATGCGCTCTTTCACTTCCGGACTCATATCCGGATATTTCTTTTTCGCACCCTCATACGTTAAGTATTTCAGGTAAGCGTTCTCGCCTCTGTTTCCCTTGCCTTCATCATTGGGGTCATTATCGCGTGGATCGAGGAACTCTTCCGGGATCTTGAACTTTGGAAGTAATACATCGCGTCCCAATTTGAAGGAATCAATTTTAGCAACGATCTCCTTGGTGCATTCGATCGCTTCAGGCAGATCTGAAAAAGCCGCAGCCATTTCAGAAGGAGATTTAAAATAAAATTCATTGTTCGCCAAAAACAATTTTCCAAGACGTCCGTTGTTCTTGAGTTCTTTCAGTTCGTTGTCTGTACTGAAATTCAAGCCTTCTTTCACCCCTATCAGAATATCACGGGAATAAGCACTGTTCTTATTCAGGTAATAATTGTTGTTCGCTGCAAAATACTTTACGTTGTACTTTTTTGCAAAACGCAAAAGTACTTCATTCACGTGATCCTCCTCAGGAAGATTGTGACGGTTCAACTCAACATAAAAATCTTCTCCGAATTGTTCTTTGTACCAGACAAAAGCTTCTTCTGCTTTTTCTTCTCCGACATTAAGGATAAGTGATGGAATTTCTCCCAGCAAGGAACCGGTAAAACAGATCAGATCAGATTTATATTGCAAAAGCAAAGTTTTATCAATGCGTGGCACATAATACATGCCATCTACAAAGCCTGCCGAGCTGAGTTTACAAAGATTCTCATATCCATTCTTGTTCTTAGCAAGAAAAGGAATAGAAAATCCATTGTCTTGTTTTGTTCTGTCCTTGTGATCGCGTGTAATATAAAACTCACATCCCAACAAACATTTCAATTCGTTCTTCTTCTCTCCCTGCTTTTCTCCCTTTTCAATTGCTTCGTTGTGCTGTTTAATGGATTTGTTTTGTTTGTCAACCGATTGCCAGAAAAGAAAAGCTGCGTACATGTTTCCGTGATCGGTCAGTGCAACAGCAGGCATATTGTATTCGGCCGCTTTCTTCACGAGATCTCCCACATCAGATACAGACTGCAGAACAGAATACTGCGAATGATTATGCAAGTGAGAAAATCCTTCGCCGTTAGTATGGGTGACAGCTTTAGTTGTCGTGTTGAGCTCCCCACCTTTTTCTTTTTGCTTTAATTTTTTTTCAGTGGCCAGTAATTCAGAAAGATCGACATCTTCATAATCAATTTCAGCAAGCATTGCTTTACTGATCTCTTTTACGGGCGTGACTCCTCGCTTTACGATCTCAAAGAAAACGCGCGCAGTTGCCTGAACGTCGAAAGCTGCGTTGTGCGCTTCTTCAAATCCGGTTCCAAAAAGTTTGTTGTATAATTCGGTAAGCGTTGGCCACTTGAATTTTCCACCCCTTCCTCCGGGAATTGCACAGAAAGCAGTGGTTTCGTCACTTTTCGTATCAATGATCGGAAAGGTGCTGATGGTATTCTCCAGATTGCAGCGCAATAATTCTGCCGCAACAATGTTCACATCAAAAAGAATATTGTGTCCGCAGATGTAGGTCGCCTGCTTTTTTACTTCTTCAAACTCTTGTAATACCTCTAACAGTTCTCTTCCCTCTTGCATGGCTCTTTCTGTAGAAATTCCATGTATATTGACTGCATTGAAAGGTATGGTGAACCCGGATGGTTTAATGATAATGGAGGAATGATGGATCAGTTTTCCACGTGCATCATGCAGTTGCCAAGCGATCTGGACCAGCCTTGGCCAGTTATCACTATCGGAAGGAGGTGCATTGTAATCACGGGGTAATCCCGTTGTTTCGGTGTCAAAAATAAGAAACATGTACTTAATTGATTTTAGTGTTTTTCTCTTTCAAAAGATTCTTGATCTCTACTAATTCATTGCGAATTGATGTGAGTAGCAGATCTTTTTCTGCCCCATTGCTACTGTGTGCCACAACAGGCAGGCCCTGCGTCTTTTCTTTTATGATCTTTTCACGCTGACTGAGAATAAGATTCTTGAACTCCTCTGCATTGTCGATCCCGATCATGCTCATCATATTGCTATGGTGTGCCCCACCTCCACCGGCTGTTTCCACCTTGATCATCGTCAAACCAAATGAACGAAGAATAGGGCCTCCGATGAAAGACAAATCCTGAATATTTTCCAGGGGTATGGTCTTTTCAATATGAAGAATCAAGCCCTTTGAAAATTTGAGGTTCTTATAGGAAAGCTGGCATTGTAGAGTATGAAAGAACTTGTTGCTAAGCCACTGACCAAAGCCAAATAACCAGATCGGGAGTAGCACCAGACCAATTACCGAAACAATTAGGTAAAAAGTAACGATTAAAAAGATGTATGTTTTTACTTTGGGGTTAAAAGTAGCCTCACGGATCACTGCATTTTCCATCACTTAAAAATAACAAGAATGGGGGCTTGATTCGTATTTGTTGAAAAAAAGACATTTTGGCTCATTTTTGAGTCAAATTCCCTAAAAAAGGCTTTTACGGTACACATAAACTATTATCTTTGCGAGTCTTAAAAATTTGCACAAAATGGGTAAAGAAAAGAACGTACAGCCGGTTGAGAACAAGAAAGAAGCAACCAGTTTATTGGAAATGATCAGACGCCGCACCGGTTTACTGGTGGGTATCGTTGGTCTAGCATTGGTGATCTTCATCCTCGAGAGTCTTTTGAGTTCGGGTCAGTCAATTTTTGGCGGCAACGATCAAATGTCGGTAGGGAAAATGAACGGTGTAACAATTGACCGTAATGATTATGCCATGAGAGTGGAAAATCAGCTGAATCAGCTTCGTCAGCAAAGACAAAATAATGATATTGATGATGCAACACGTGCCCAGGTAATGGAATATGTATGGAATCAATACATCAATGATCTGGTCATTAAGCCTGAGTTCAGCAAGATCGGTATCAGCGTGGGTGATGACGAGATCTATGATCGCGTTGTTGCGAATCCGGGACAATCCATCGCTCAGCGTTTGGTTGATCAGAAAACCGGAAAGATCTATGATCAATTAGCTACTCCTGATGGAAATCTGGATGTCATGAAATGGAAACAATTCGTGCAAAATGCAAGTGGAGATCAGGAAGCTTTTGTAAAAGAACTCGAAGAAGGGATCAGAAACTCAAGACAATTAGAGAAATACTCTGCATGTATTCGTAAAGGATTATTTGTTACCACTGCAGAAGCAAAAGAAGCGATCAAACTTGCTGCAAACAAATACGATGTGAATTATGTCATAAAAAGATACGACGCTGTTTCAGACAGTGCTTTCAAAGTAACGGATGCAGACATTGAAAAATATTACAAAGAAAACTCACATGAATTCCGCAGTTACGAGGTGAGCCGTAAAATTGAATACGTTGCTTTCAATGTAGTGCCAAGTCCTGAAGACCTGGTTGCAATTGAGAAAGATGCACAACGCGTTGCAGCTGAATTCAAAGGAAAGAACATCAGTGAAGACAGTGCTTTCATGATGACTGAGAGTGAGAATCAGAATATCAGCTTCAAGAGTCTTACCAAAAAGACAATGATCGTACGCGATTCTTCCATCTATACTGATGCGATCGGAACTGTTTATGGTCCTTATAACGAAGGAGCTTATTTCAAGATCTACAAACTCGAAGGAAAAAGCAACATTGCAGACAGCGCACGAGTAAGACACATTTTGGTTGGAACCATGGATATGGCAACACAACAACCAAAGAGAACTTTGGCGCAAGCTAAAAAACAAGCAGACAGCTTACTTGTTCTTATCAAGGACAAAAAAGTAACATTCGATACATTGGTTAAGACCTTTAGCGATGATGGTGGAAGTAAAGATAAAGGGGGAGATTACGGATGGTTCGGTGAGGACAAAGGATTTGTTGAGCCTTTCAAGAACGCAGGTTTAATGGGTAAAAAGGGAGATATTTCTGTTGTAGAAACACAATTCGGATATCACATCATTGAAGTATTGGATGTAAGCGAAGGAAAGCATGATACTTATAAGGTAGCTGAGATCTTTAAATTGATCGCTCCAAGTGATGAAACCAATCAACGGATCTTTGCGCAGGCAAATGAGTTTGGAGGAAAGAACAACACAGCCAGCTTATTTGATAAAGGAGTAGAAGAACAAAAATTATCAAAACGTATTGCAGATAATATCAGTGAGAATGACCGTCAGTTGCCTGGAATCGATCAGGCAAAAGAATTGGTGCGCTGGGTGTATTCAGCAAACAAAGGAGATGTTCAGGTGTTCTCTTTGCCGGATAAACACATTGTAGCAAAGTTAAGCAACATCAAAACAAAAGGTATTTTACCACTTGAGGATGTGAAGGATGAAGTAACAGATAAAGCACGTCAGCAAAAGAAAGCAGAAGCATTTGTTGAAGAATTCAAGAAGACAGGCGCAAGTAATGTAAATGATTACGCTGCTAAATTGAATCTGGAGGCACGTAAGTCGGAAGCAGTTCCTGCAACTGGACATGGATTTGACGGCTTTCATGATGATGTGATGATGGGTGTATTAAGTGGATTGAAACAAGGAGCTACAAGCAAGATCATACAAGGAGAAGCAGGTGTATTTGTTGTGGCATTAACTGCAGTGAATACAACTCCTGGACAACCTGAACCAAAATTCAAACGCATGGAAATGGAACAGGAACTAGGAGGCAGAAGCGATTATGAAGTAATGGCTGTTTTAAAAGACTTAGCTGAGATCGAAGATCACAAATCAAAAATTGATTAATAAATAGATCCCACTGAAAGGTGGGATTTTTTTTTAGAAAGAAGAATGGCAACAATAAAAGAGATCACAAATACAATTGAAGAATTTGCTCCACTGTCTTATCAGGAGTCGTATGACAATTGTGGCCTATTGGTTGGGAATGCAGACGCAAATTGCACAGGGGTATTACTTTCATTGGATTGCACAGAAGAAGTTCTGGAAGAAGCGATCAAAGAAAAAAGCAACCTCATCATTTCCCATCACCCGATTCTATTTTCCGGAATAAAAAAGATCACCGGAGCTGACGCTACGCAACGCATACTGATAAAAGCAATTCAAAATAATATTGCACTTTACGCTGCGCATACCAATGTAGATAATGTAAGGTACGGCGTCAACTACAAGATCGCTGAGAAATTGGGATTGATCAATATTAAGATCCTTGCACCGAAGAATGAACTGCTTAAAAAACTGGTGACCTATGTTCCTGCTTCGCATCATGCTAAAGTTCTGGAGGCCTTATTTGAAGCCGGTTGTGGTCAGATCGGAAACTATGAAAACTGTAGTTTTAACCTTGAAGGAACGGGAACATTCAAAGGAAATAATGAGGCAAAGCCCTTTTTAGGCGTGGCCGGACAATTAAGTGAAGAAAAAGAGACAAGAATCGAAACAATATTTGAGGCTTACAAAGAGAGGATCGTACTAAAAGCGCTTTTAAGTGCACATCCCTATGAAGAAGTTGCATTTGATGTTTATTCACTTGATAATAAACTAAATACAGTTGGAAGTGGGATCATTGGAGAATTCAAAGAACCTGTGACTGAAGAAGAACTCATGAAAAAAGTGAAGAATTCCTTACTAAGTTCATGCTTGAAAACAACCAAAAAGACAGGAAAAAGTGTTAAAAAAGTGGCAATTTGTGGTGGAAGTGGGCGTTTTTTGCTTAAAAATGCCATAAATGCCGGTTGTGAGGCCTTTTTAACGGCTGATTTCAAATATCACGACTATTTTGAGGTAGAAGGAAGGCTCTTGCTCATTGATGCAGGACATTATGAAACTGAGCAGTTTACCCCTGAGATTTTTTATGAAGTTATAAGTAAAAATTTTCCTACATTTGCAATCCGTTTATCAAAAATCAACACAAACCCGGTAAACTATTTTATATAAAAGATGAGTGCTAAAATCAAAGAAAAGATAGACGCTTCAGTTGAAGGCAAATTAAAAGCTTTGTATCAACTGCAGTTAATAGACAGCAACATTGACCGTTTACGTACCGTTCGCGGTGAGTTGCCATTGGAAGTAAGTGATCTTGAAGATACAGTTTTGGGTCTTGAAACAAGATTAGCCAATGTAACGGAAGAAGTTGCTGAACTTGAGAATCAACTCAACGAGAAAAAACAAAACATCAAGGACTTCCAGGCCAACATCAAGAAGTACGAAGCGCAGCAAGGAAAAGTTCGTAACAACCGTGAGTACGATGCGATCACGAAAGAAATTGAATTTCAAAACCTCGAGATACAATTAGCAGAGAAACGTCAGAAGGAAGCGAAAGCTGCCATCACGATCAAAGCGGAATTACTTGAGAAAAGTAAAATAGAATTTGAAGAGAGAAGCAAGGATCTTAAAATCAAGAAAGCTGAACTCGAAGAGATCATTTCTGAAACTGAAAAAGAAGAGAAGGATTTGTTGGTAGAAAGCGAAAAAGCTAGTGCAGGAATTGAAGATAGATTATTGAATGCGTACAAAAGAATTCGTTCGAATACAAAGAATGGTTTGGCAGTAGTAGCAGTAGAACGTGATGCTTGTGGAGGATGTTACAATAAAATTCCACCTCAAAGACAGTTGGATATACGTACCAACAAGAAGATCATTGTTTGCGAACATTGTGGTAGAGTTTTAGTTGACGGAATGTTAATTCCTGATACAAACGAAGCACACTAAAAAGTTTGGGTATTTAATTATTAGTAATTAAATTTGCCGACTCTTTAAGAGAACCACACTCTAAAAATCAACCTCCACGAAAGTTTCGGTTGATGAAATTGGGAGCATACCTGCCTGCCGATTAAACGGCCGAAGTGAAACGGAGGCAGTCAGGCAGGGCTCAGCAGGTTCAGAGCACCAAGGAAGATCCAAACTTCCTTAAAAAAATGGGAGCATACCTG
>Ga0268298_10004490_pt1 | contig 13600 bp, 11 predicted proteins | sample WWTPWeurt_MetaG_FD_194462 | JGI IMG/M metagenome (GOLD analysis project Ga0268298, IMG submission 194462) | Activated sludge microbial communities from WWTP in Nijmegen, Gelderland, Netherland - WWTP Weurt | ecosystem: Engineered > WWTP > Aerobic digester > Activated sludge | place... | reverse complement strand
CTGGCGCTACCATATTTGGTGCCCAAGAAGGTAGCGATGGGGCAAGCAATTCAGTACAATCGGTTGAATCCTCTTTGGCCAGTCCCAGGGGGGCAAAGGTCAAGCTTTCTTGTGTTTATTATTCTTCTGAGTTGAGTGAATTCCAGTGGCGTTATGTAAACAGACAGCATGCAATAATCCGCATGATGATTCGTTGTTTTATAACTTATTTGCTTTTGCGTTTTAGTTTGTGGATTTGCGATATTGCATTTGGAATTCCAGATCTGTTGGTTTTGCTTGTTGTCGCCTTGGGAGGCTTTGGATACTTTCAGTTCTTAAAATCACAGAGATTTCTCACGATTCCAGCAATTTACGGTGGGCGATTGAATGCTTATTTCGAGGTTGGAAACGACCTTGTTTTATTCAGAATGAAAGGGCTTAAAGATAGTATTTCATGGAACGACATAACTGAAATCCACGAAACGACTCGATTTTTTATTTTGAAAACTCGAAAAATTCTTCTTTTGATAATCCCAAAGAGAGCTCTGAAAAACGAATATAAAAACATATTCGTAACCAACCTTTTACGCCGCAAAAAGGAAGGTATATCGAAAGCTAAAAATGTGAAAGCGTCTTAGCTCTAGTGGTGCATTTTCTTGCGGGTTTTGGCCATTTCGACGGCTCTTAAACGAGCAACGGCTCTTGCCAAAGCTAGTTCTGCTGCGTGTGTTTCGAGCTTGTCTGTGCGCTGGGTCTTTTCGGCTTCGGCTCTTGCTTGTGCTTGTTTTGCACGTGCTTCGTCGATTTCGATTCCCATTTCGGCAGTATCGGTGAGAATGGTTACTTCGTTTACGCCTACTTCTAGAATGCCACCAATGATAGCCGCACCATACTCTTCACCAGATGCAGTTGCTCGCATTACGTCGATACCAAGAGCGGTGACAAGTGGTTCGTGGTTAGGAAGGATGGTGAGCTGACCGTCACGCGCTGTGGCTGTGAGTTTCTCAACGTCTTTTTCGAACACGATACGCTCTGGTGTAATTACTTTGAGTTTGAAAGTCTTAGCCATGATTTGGGTTTAACTCCGGTTATCTTTTCGTGGTTTTAGCGCGAGTTGCGGCTTTTCTCGCTTTTGTCGCTTTAGTTGAGCGAACAGCCGTCTTTGCGCGGGTGCTGACACGGCTTGCTGAGCCGCGTTTTGCAACAGGTTTTTTAGTAGAGTCACTGGCAATGGTCAATTTGGGTTTGGAATCAACTGCTCTTCCTTTGTGGCGGATCAATTTGTCAATCATGCCGTATTCAAGAGCATCTTGAGCGGACATATAATAATCGCGCTCGATGTCTTTGCGCAATTTTTCTTTTGGTGCGCCAGTGCATTTGTGCAAAAGTTCGATTTGAGCATTGCGGAAACGCTGACCCTGAGCGGCTTGAATCTCAAGGTTAGTTATATCGCCTTCAGCTTCCCAGATGGTCTGGTGAAACATGATGGTGGAATATTCATATGCTGAGCGTTCTCCGGTGCCCGCAGCTAAAATTTCGCAGGCACCAGACAATGCGTGACCAAGGCAAACTGTGTTTACTTTGGGTTTGATCGAATTCATTATGGCGATGATAGCGTCGGCATTGTAGCCATTGCCACCAGATGAGTTGATGTACAGCGTAATTGGCGCGTGTGAATCAAGTTCAGCCAGTCTAAGGAGTCTGCGAATGACGGGAACCGTCACTTCGTTTTCCAGTCTGCCAAAGACATACACATTGCGGCTGTCTTCGCGGGCTGGTTCTTCTTTAGCTTTCGCCTTTTTCTCTTTTGTCATTTGCTTTTATTTTACTCTTATGCTTCAGCGAGTTTTTTCGCTTTTTCTTTTGCTTCTTCAAGACCGCCTACCATGTAGAAGGCTTGCTCAGGCATGTCGTCGCACTCACCTGCAAGAATCTGTTTGAATGATTCAACTGTTTCTTTGAGGGTTACATATTTACCGCTGATACCGGTGAATACTTCAGCAACGTGGAATGGCTGACTCAAGAATCGTTGGATTTTTCTTGCGCGGTTTACTGTGATTTTGTCTTCTTCAGACAATTCGTCCATACCAAGAATCGCGATGATATCTTGCAAATCTTTGTATTTTTGAAGGGTCTGTTGAACGCCACGAGCTACTGCATAGTGCTCTTCGCCTACAACTTCTGGTTTGAGAGCGGTTGAGGTTGAAGCCAGCGGATCTACAGCGGGGTAGATTCCAAGCTCGGCAATCTGACGCGACAATACTGTGGTGGCATCGAGGTGAGCGAATGTGGTAGCAGGAGCTGGGTCAGTCAAGTCGTCGGCGGGAACGTAGACGGCTTGCACAGATGTGATTGATCCATTTTTGGTGGATGTAATGCGCTCTTGCAACCAGCCCATTTCTGTCGCCAGAGTTGGCTGATATCCTACAGCTGAAGGCATACGTCCAAGAAGAGCGGATACTTCAGAACCTGCTTGGGTGAAACGGAAGATGTTGTCTACGAAGAGCAACACGTCGGTTTTTGATACATCGCGGAAGTATTCAGCAACTGTAAGAGCCGATAGGCCAACGCGCATACGCGAACCTGGTGGCTCGTTCATCTGACCATAGACCAGTGATACTTTGTCGATAACTTTGGAGTCTTTCATTTCGTGCCAGAGGTCGTTACCTTCGCGGGTGCGCTCTCCGACTCCACCAAATACCGAGTATCCACCGTGCTGTTTAGCGATGTTGTGGATAAGTTCCATGATGATAACGGTCTTGCCTACGCCGGCTCCGCCGAAGAGTCCGACCTTACCGCCTTTGGTGTAAGGCTCGAGCAAGTCAACAACTTTGATACCAGTTTCGAAAATAACGGTGTCGGTATCGAGGTCTGTGAGGTCTGGGCATGGACGGTGAATCGGCCAGTAGTCTGCAGCTTTGACTGGACCCATTTCGTCTACAGGCTCGCCAAGTACATTCAAAATTCTTCCAAGAGTGCCTTCGCCAACTGGAACCGATATAGGTTTGCCAGTGTTGATGGCTTTCATTCCGCGGGTCATACCGTCGGTTGTGCTCATGGCAACTGTTCTTACTCGGTTGTCACCAAGCATTTGTTGCACTTCGCAGACGACGTTCATTTCGTCGCCGGCTGGGTTGGTGCCTTTTACTTCGATGGCATGATAGATTTCGGGCAAGTGGCCAGCTTCGAATTCAACGTCGATAACGGCGCCGATAACTTGGACGACTTTTCCTTCTGTTTTTGTGGGTGAATCCAGAACTGTGCTCATCTTGGTTTATGATTCTCCGATTTAGCTATTGCAATATGTGCAGTGGGGCACTGAGCCCCTTTTGGCGCCGACTGCTCGAGGCTGGACGCAGGAACTCTTGAACATAATAAGGATAGTCCTTAATATGCCTTGGGTGCCAGAAATTTATAATACCTTTTGAGTCTAGTTTAGAAATGATTGATTACGAGAAGAAAAGCATCAATGAACGTTTGATATCAAACGTTTTCAAGCTCGGCGTACTGGTGGCTGCAGGCACTCTTGGCTACGTGCTAATTGAAGGCTGGGAGCCTCTGGACGCACTTTTTATGACAGTGATGACAATCACTACAGTAGGGTTCGGTGAGCCGCATCCGCTAGACGACAATGGAAAAATTTTCACAATCTTACTCATGCTTGCTGGCATCGGATTCGTTCTTTACATCCTGGGTGATATTGTTGAGCTATTAATTGAGGCTAATAGAGGAAGGTTGATGAAGCACAAGATTGTCAATTTGCGCGATCACCAGATAGTGTGCGGTTATGGTCGAACCGGACAAGAGGTGGCGGAGCAGTTTCTTGCCAATAACGTTCCTTTCGTGGTGGTCGAGCAAGATGCAGAACGCGCAAAACAAGCTGAAATGAGAGGCATTCTAGTGATAATTGGAGATGCTTCAGATGATGATATTTTGCTCGAATCTCAGTTAGCTAGAGCTAAAGGCATTGTTTGCGCTTTGCCTGACGACAGACAAAATGCTTTTATTGCAATCACGGCTAAGGGTCTTAATGAGCGAATAGATGTGGTTTCGCGAGCCGCAAATCCAGGAAGTGAAGCAAAGCTTAAACGAGCTGGAGTGCGCATGGTTATTTCGCCGTACGTAATTTGTGGCAAGCGCTTGGCAGCTTCTATTACTCATCCGCTTGTAACGGAATTTCTCGACGTTGTAATGCATGCTCCAGGGCATGAGTTGAGGATGGAACAGGTCGCTATAAAAGAGAAATCTTCGCTTGTTGGAAGAACATTAAAGGATGCCAATATTCGCCAGACTTCAGGAGTCATGATCCTTGCGGTAAATCAAAATGGTAAGCTGATAACTAATCCGTCGCCCGACTTAACGTTTAGTGTCGGAGATGAGCTAATTGGGTTGGGTGCTCAGCAAGATTTCGATAAACTTGGACAGCTGGCAAGCAGAACTTAAACAGGAAGATAAAAATGAACAACGAACCTACACCGGGACCTGATGACGATGCAATCATCACTTTAGAGGGTGAGGACGGCACTTCATACAATTGCCAGATTCTCGACATTATCGAATTTGAAGGCAACGATTACGGAATTTTGCTCAAGCTCAAAGACGAGGCTGCAGAAGACCAGGATGACGACGATGACGATGATGAGTCTCTTGTAATCATGCGCTTGATTCAAAAAGAGGACCATTCGATTTTCCGCACAATCGAGTCAGATGACGAATTCGATCGAGTGGTTGCTCATGTGGAAGAACTCGCTCGTCAAGCCATTTCTTCGGAAGAAGAAATAGTCTAAATTTAAATTGTCCAACCGGCACCCTAGCGACTGGATCGGGGCGAGAATAGGTAATTACACTATTCAAGAACTGGTTGGTGAAGGTACGTTTTCATTCGTATTTAAATCGTTGGATCGATTGACCCAGACCGAACGTGCTATCAAAGTTCCAAAAGAAGAAGCCGCGAATCCCGAGTTTACGCGCGACTCGCATCCGGTTGGAATAATGGCTGCGCATGAACCTGTGCCAACGCAAGTGTTCGTTAAAAAGCCAGATAGATATTCGCCTCAAGAAGCGTCGCCCTACAGTATTCACAAGATTCAAATTGCTCGTACAAGATCCGTATCAGAACAGGGTCTTGTGAGCATCGACGATTATTCGTTAGAAAAAGATCGAGTTTTTTCGGTGATGCCTTTAATCTCTGGTAAGACTTTCAGGCAATATATGCGATCTGGTCCGGTACCAGTAGCGGTGCTAAGAAATCTTGCTCTGACTCTGCAAAGATTGAATAACAATCAGGAATTTGGTTATCACGGTGACGTAAAGCCGGAAAATATGGTTGTTACTAACAGCGGAGTTATTTTGGTAGATTGCGGATTTTTTGGTGCTACCGAATATGGTGACACTGAAGACGATCGAAAGTCTTTGATAGTTACTACTCCTCGATATTATCCACACCTGAAAGCCGATGACTTACTCGCCTTTGGGTTAATACTCTGGGAGGTTGCCTGTCGCAAACCGCTTTTGACCGGTGTATCTTATTCGCGCGATTTTGACTTGAAGCGAGTTACTGAAGAACTTCTTGAAGTTGTACATAAAGAAGAAAACTTCGGCAATTTCCATTTTTCGCAAATCATAAAAACTGAAAAGCCTTCTCAAATGAGAGGCGGACTGCCTGCGATAGTTGAGCATATTTTATTACGTGCGGTGCGACTCAATTTTACCGACGACGATAAGCTAGACCTTGCGCCAGGTTATGACAGTTTTGAAGAAATTGCCGACGACTTGCGATTGATTTCGCAAGAAGGCATTCATTACCTTTAAGTTTGGAATCGCCATCGAAATTTAACAGAGGAATGGGCTTGAGACGTATTTGTTTCGCTCTGGCTGGGGAATAAAACAGGTGGATTCTTATTTGGAAGTGCGTATGGCCGAAGGTGAACAAAGAGTCGAGCCGACTGTATTAAGCGCAAGTCGCGATATTGAGCCAGTTAAGGCAAATCCATTCGATTTTGTCAATCTTTTGGGAAGCGGTACGACTTTAGCGGCAAATACCTCAGATAGAATCACTGGATTTCCTGATTCAAATATTTTGTTAGCCGGTCTCAATGCGCCTGGAAAAACAAGTGATGGAAATATTATCCTGGCTCAAGCTGGTCCAAATGATTTAGCTCCCTTTTCCTCGTCTTCCAGTCCTGAAATGACTCGTTTTCGACAAGGCGTGGATAAAGTCCGTAGTGGTGAGTCTTTAGACTCGGTATTCAAATCTGACTTTAGTCCACTGATGCTTCAAGCTGATGCAAAAACCAATGCGGCAAGAGCTGAGTTTAAAACTAAATTCGGCGATCTTTTGAAGAGTAGCCTTCCGGTTCTAGATGCCAAAGTTAGCCTGGTTCAAGGCATCCGTAAGCTAGAGGCAAATCAATCAAAGATACCTGACACGCCCGAAAATAAAGCTAAATTAGGTGAGCTTTTAAATTTGGTTTCGTCCATTATTGGCAACCCGGGCGATGAGCAAGTTGCTCGTGACGCGACTTTAGGACCAATAACTCAAGCAGAAATCGATAGGTTTGCTAGTTTGGCAAATGAAATGCAACTGCCTGGAGCTGCGGAGTTAATCAAAAATTTCAAAAGCTTTGCCCAGATATATAACAAACATCAGCCTGCAATGGCTGAAGCTGTTAGATTGGGAAGAAACTATACGGGCGCATTGACTACTCAATTGCAGATTTATAAGGGAGTTACGAATTTGTTCGAACAGCAAGGACATCCGCAAGCTCCTCGTTTTCGCGCCTTAACAGATGGTATTTCACAATCTGAGCAGGAGTTTTTGCAAAGATTCACTTCTGGATTCAAATTTCAAAGAGTCTAATCAGGCGGATTATTCAGATTTATCTTCTTTGTGCGGCTTCATGGTTGGAAAAGCTATAACGTCGCGAATAGATGCTGAATCTGTAAGCAGCATCACAAGCCGGTCTATACCGATACCAATTCCCATTGTTGGTGGCATGCCATATTCCATCGCCAGAATGAAATCTAGATCGAGCGGCATGGCTTCATCGTCTCCGGCTGCTTTTTTACGAGCTTGTTCTTCGAGTCTTGCGCGTTGATCAAGTGGGTCGGTAAGCTCGCTATAACCGTTTGCCAGTTCGCGACCTGCCACCATAAGTTCGAAGCGTTCGACTTCGCCTGGTTTTTCTCTGTGTGCTTTTGTAAGAGGAGAAATTTCAACCGGGTAATCGATGATGAAAGTAGGTTGAATCAAGGTGTGCTCTACTTTGTCTTCGAATATGGTGTTTATTACTTCGCCACGAGTTTTTTCGCCTTCGAGCTTGACACCAATTTCGGTGGCACAAGCTTTCACTTCGTCGAATGTCTTCATGGATTCGACATCTTTGCCGGTAACTTGCTTGATGGCGTCGACCATACGTATGCGTTTGAACGGTTCTTTGAAATTGAGCACCTGTCCCTGGTACACGAGGTCTGCGGTTCCACATACTGCTGTAGCGCATTGAAGAAGCATTTCTTCGGTAAAGTCCATAAGGTCTTTGTAGTCACCGTAAGCACAATACATCTCGAGCATGGTGAATTCTGGATTGTGTCTTGTGCTGATGCCTTCGTTGCGGAAAATGCGACCGATTTCGTATACGCGCTCGAAACCGCCTACAACGAGCCGTTTTAAATGAAGTTCAGTAGCTATGCGTAGATACAGTTCAAGATCGAGTGTGTTGTGATGAGTGATAAACGGTCTTGCATCAGCGCCACCGGCTTCGACTTGAAGAGTAGGTGTTTCGATTTCAAGAAATCCTCTACTATCGAGAAAATTGCGAATGGTGCGAATCGCCAAACTGCGCTTGCGAAGCGTTTCTCTGACTTCGGGATTGATAATCAAATCTACATAGCGGTGACGATATCTTGCCTCCACATCCGTAAAGCCGCTCCAGCTGTCGGGCAGTGGTTGAAGTGATTTGCAAAGCAATTCGAAGTCTGTCACTTTTACAGACAGTTCTCCAGCTTTGGTCCGGCGTATAGTGCCGGTTACGCCGATGATATCTCCTTTATCGAAGAGTCTGAGCGTTTGCAGCTTGTCCTTGTCAAGATTTTCCTTGTGGCAGAAAAGCTGGATTTTGCCCGACTCATCGTACAAATCGACGAACATCCAGGTATTTCGCTCATTCATCACTCGACCACAAACCTTGACCACGTCTTGTGTTTCGGTCTCATTAGCAAGGTCTTTATATTTTTCTTGCAAGTCTTTGTTCTGATGAGTGCGGTCGAATTTATAGGGATATGGCTGTATTCCCTGATCGCGAAGACTTTGCAGTTTTTTCAAGCGCTCGTCTCTTAGACGCGAGCTTTCTGAATCCTTACTCAAGTGAGAATCTCCAATTAATAGATTTGAATGAATAATTTACCCAGATTGAGGGGTCAAGACCTGAGTCAAACCTAAGAAAACTGAAGGTTTCGGGCGAAATCGCCATAATACTTTCATGTTATAATTTACCTTTGTAACAGCCGCTTCAAAGCGGCATGGAATCTATATTTAGGTGTTTCAGGGGGTTCTTGAATAGTGAGCCAAACAAGTGGTAATGCCGGCGGCGGAGCTGGTGCGGGCGGATCAGGTCGAGTAATAACGATCGATCTCAAAGAGGAAATGCGCAAGTCATTTATTGACTATGCTATGTCGGTCATCATTTCCAGAGCCATTCCAGATGTGCGCGACGGTTTAAAGCCTGTGCATAGACGCATCATTTTTGGTATGAACGAGCAGGGACTTTCACCAACCGAGAGATATCGTAAAGCCGCTAAAACTGTCGGCGAAGTTATGGGTAATTATCACCCTCACGGCGACCAGGCTATATACGACGCCCTTGTCAGGCTCGCGCAGCCAGAGAGCACAAGATATATGCTCGTCGATGGACACGGAAATTTCGGCGATCTGGATAACCCGCCTGCTGCTATGCGATATACAGAAGCGCGACTTGCGCCAATCTCAATGGAAATGCTTGCTGACATCGATGCTGAAACGGTTGACATGCGCGCGAACTTTGACGATAGTCGCAAAGAGCCTGTTGTTCTTCCTTCGCGAGTTCCCGCTTTGTTATTGAATGGCTCGGCTGGAATTGCGGTCGGTATGGCAACCAATATTCCTCCTCACAACTTGAAAGAAGTTATGGATGGAATCATTGCCAAAATCGACAATCCAGAACTTACTTCCAAAGATTTGATGCAATGGGTCAAGGGCCCTGATTTCCCATCGGGCGGAACCATCATGGGAACTGATGCGATTGAAGAATCCTTCTTGACTGGACGCGGTTCAATCATGGTGCGCGGAGATGCCACCATCGAGCAATTGCCCGGTGGAAACGGTCGTCAATCGCGTATGGCAATTATTGTCACTTCCCTACCTTATATGGTGGGTCCTGAAGCATTCGCCAAACGTGTAGCCGAACTTGTTCGTGGTGAGCGTCTGACTGGTATCAGCGACGTTAACGATGAAACCGATAGAAATGGATTGCGTGTAGTAATCGAACTCAAACGCGATGCGCATCCTGAAGTAGTGCTGAACAATTTGTATAAGCACACTCAATTGCAACAGTCTTTCCCAGTAAACACTCTTGCTCTTGTGCGTGGACGCCCAGCGACTTTGCAATTGTCTGACTTGTTGCAAGAATTCATCGATCACAGAATCGATGTTGTGACACGTCGCACCAGATATCAATTGCGTAAAGCCGAAGAGCGCGCGCATATTTTAGAGGGCTATTTAAAAGCACTTAAAAATATCGAAGAAGTAATTCAAGTCATCAGAAAGGCTGATTCGACAGAAGAAGCCAGACAAGGTTTGATTTCCAAATTCGGGCTGGATGAGCTGCAAGCTAACGCCATTCTGGAAATGCAATTGCGCCGCCTGACAGGATTAGAATCTGGCAAGATTCAAAAAGAATACGACGAGATTCAAGCCAAAATCAAAGAATACAAAGCGATGCTCGACAATCGCCAATTGGTTCTCGACGTTATTAAAAAAGAAACTATCGCAATTCGCGACAAATATGGCGATGAGCGCAAGACTCGTATCGAAGGCAAAGTCGACACCGATATATCGGCAAAAGACCTCACGCCTAACGAAGCGATGGCAGTATTCATCACCAACCAGAACTATATCAAGCGTATTCCGCTTGACACCTTCAAACGTCAGCGTCGTAACACACGCGGCGTTACCGGTATGAAAACTCGCGAAGAGGATGAAATCCAACACTTCTTCGTCGCCAATATGCATGACCGCTTGCTTGTATTCACAAGCAAAGGTCAGGTCTATCCAATCGAAGTGATGGACTTGCCAGAAGGCGGAAGAACAGCTCGTGGTCTTGCTCTGGTTAACCTGGCACCAATCGGACAGGAAGAAAATGTCACAGCCGTTATTCCGGTTGCTGAATTCAAAGATACAGCGCACTTAATCATGCTTACCGCTGGTGCCTATATCAAGAAAGTGCCCATGTCAGAGTTCGCTAGTATCAGGCGTAGTGGCATCATCGCTATTTCGCTTGGTGAAGGCGATGAGCTTGGTTGGGTGAAAACATCTACCGGCAAGTCCGATGTTTTAATCGGTACAAGCAATGGTATGTGTATTCGCTATAGCGAAGAAGAGCTGAGACCAATGGGTCGCGCCGCTCGTGGCGTACGTGCCATGACTCTGCGCGAAGGCGACAAGATTGTCGGATTCGATGCTGTTGAACCCAAAGATACCCACAGTATTCTGGTCGTCACAAACGATGGCTACGGCAAACGAGTCAAGTTCGACGAATTCAGACAACAAGGTCGCGGTGGTGTCGGTATCATCGGAACCAAGTTCAAGTCTGGCAGTTCGAGACTTGCTTGCTTGACGGTGGTCGCACCTGAAGACCATGTTGTGATTGCCACCGCCAACGGCATTGTGGTAAGACAACAGGTGTCTGAAATCAGCTCGCAAGGAAGAATGGCTACTGGAGTACGTATCCAGCAGCTAGGAGCAGATGATTCGGTTGTATCTGTCAGCCCGTTCGTCGATCCTACAGCTTCGCAAGACATCGGCACAGACACCGGAGAGGTGGATGTTGTGTCAGGTGACGAGCCGGCTGAACAATAGATAGTTCGCATTAGAGCGAAAATCAAACAACAAAAAAGGGTGTCTATGACACCCTTTTTTGTAAAGTAAAAAAGTATTTGATGCTCATCTGACTTGGATGTCAGAAAAGTGGCCCATATTTACTTTCCGCAGAGAAGGCACAAAAAAGACACCACCAGAACTGGGTGAGATTTTTGTCGCACTTGAAAAGAAGAATCGGATCTTAGGAGAAGCGAATGGCAATTCCCAGTTCGCGACCTTTTTGCTGGCACCAGTTAATTGCCAGTTGGCGCGCAAGAGCAAGATTGGAAGATGGATTTGAACAGTTGGAAAATACTTTTGCCAGTATTTGTTCTAATTCCATTTTGTGAGGTTGCATGCTCTGGGGCACAGTGCAGGGAAAACAAACTTTCCATGTACCTGTGTCGTCGACGCTCACTATATCGAGATCAAGCGTGACTTCCTGATTTTTAGAAACGGAGATTGAAGCGCTTGTCATAAGTTTAGACCCGTGTTTAGTGCCGGTCGTCCTTATAATAACGTTACAATTTCTAAATTGGCAAGCCCAAAAAGCTTACTATTAGCCAAAAATCATGTTGTCATGAGAGTTGTCTTACAGAGCTGCAAGACAATTAGCGTGAGCCGTCTTCTTCTTTGAGCACATATCCTTCGCCGCGAACGGTCTGGATAAGACGCTTTTGACTTGCATCTTCAAGCTTAGAGCGCAAATAACGAATATAGACTTCGATTACGTTCGACTCGCCGATGAAGTCATAGCCCCATACTTTGTCGAAAATAAATTCGCGAGAAAGCACTTGCTCTGGATACTGCATAAAGAGTCTCAAGAGATCGAATTCTTTTGCACGCAAATCGAGTTGACGTTCGCCACGCTTGACCACTCGGTTGAGCTGGTCCATCCACAAATCTGAATAGGTCAAAATGCCTTCTTGTGGTTTTCGTCTCATTACTGCTCTTATACGAGCAAGCAATTCTTCAGTCGCAAATGGTTTGGTCAGATAGTCATCTGCACCCGAATCAAGACCAACTACACGGTCCTGAACGCCATCTTTGGCGGTAAGCATTATGACTGGAACTTTGGACATCGCACGCAGGCGGCGGCAAACTTCCACACCGTCAAGACCAGGAAGCATCACGTCTAGAAGCACCAGATCTGGTTGGTCACGTTTGAAAAGATCCAGACCCTGATTGCCTTCATGGGCTACTGATACTTGATATCCTTCATAACCGAGTTCGAGCTCAATGAGTCTCGCGATGTTAACATCGTCCTCAATAATGAGAATTTTTAAGGCGCTGCCCTCGTTTCCGCTAGACACGATATCTGTTATCCCCCGTCTGTAAGCAACCTTTATATGGTAGCTGAAATTCATCTCACTGCCAGGATTATGTCTTTCCTTTACACAAAACGTAAAAGCTCTAAAGCGTGGCGTTCGTGCCTGGCGTTGAACATTAAATTTAGCAGGTGTTAACCCGGAAGGAAATACCTTAACTACCAATAAATTGGAATTTCTTCGACTTATTGCTACCTGAAAACTCACTTTTTACACAAGCATTTTCAAGTGCTGGGCAATTGGTGGGTCTACTTGCCGAATTTAAACCAGTAATCAGCTTCTTTTCCAACTGGCGCAGCTTTTTTCTGTACTTCAGGGGCACGTGAGCCGTAATTGAAACTATAAGTAGTATGCGATTGTGGCGCCGGGAGCGCGGTGGGCGAATTATTGACCACAGGCTGAGCAGGCAGAGCGCTTGGCTGACTTACTTGTTGAATTTGCTGAGTCTGGTTAATTGGTTGGATTGGCTCTTGTCTTACTTCAGGCACAGGAGCTTTCTTTACTACCCGTCCTGAAACGAAAGACTTATAGGTATAAGGACTGTCGTCGTCAGAAGGCAATGCTTGAGGAGATGACGGTTTGGCTGAAATTATGAGCGGGTCGCCTTCCCATTTGCTTGACATTGAAGGTGTTTGAAAAGCTTGTCTGTCAAAGCGCACTTCTGATTGCACTTTGTCTTTCAAATTGCTGAACGAGCTTATGATATCGGTCTTGCCATCGCTTAGAGTATCTATCAAATTGCGAGTAAATACGCCGTTTTGATAACGCTTCGATTCCCACGAGCGCTGTTCTGCAGAGCTTGAAGAAATGACTATTTGACCAGTTCCAGCAATTGCGTCTGGGTCGAAATTGACTGCTCTGTACAAGCCTTTGCTGGCTGTGGTGGCGGCGCCACTATTGCAAGCATCAAGAATAAGTACAACGCGATCGCACTTGGTTCGGCGTTTGATTACAGGTGACAGGTCTGAAAGATTTATGCCTGAGGTGAAAAGTTTGTCTTCGTTGGTATCATGACAAATGAGGAAGTTTTCTCCGCCGCGATCGAGCTCTTTGGGGCTACCGTGAGAAGAGGCATAAATCAATACCAGATCATTTTCGTCGACCCGCTTAGGCAGCCAATCGTCGCAAATAGCAGCAGTAATGTTTTCGTGCGTTGCATCATCGTTTAACAAGAGCAAAACGT
>Ga0268298_10004488_pt1 | contig 13606 bp, 12 predicted proteins | sample WWTPWeurt_MetaG_FD_194462 | JGI IMG/M metagenome (GOLD analysis project Ga0268298, IMG submission 194462) | Activated sludge microbial communities from WWTP in Nijmegen, Gelderland, Netherland - WWTP Weurt | ecosystem: Engineered > WWTP > Aerobic digester > Activated sludge | place... | reverse complement strand
GACGGTCTTTCTCCTGGGCGCCCAAGTGATTGCGGAATACGAGAGATTGGGCGGTTCCATGCCCAATCCGGCTCCCGCCGGAGATTCGCCATGACCCCCGATCTGATCGTTCTCTGCCTCGTCCTCGGCGTCCTCCAGACGGTCGTGATCGTGGTCATCTGGCGCAAGCGGGTCGCCTTTCAGCGGGCCGAGTACATCCGCCATTCCCCCTTGCCCCAGGGGCTCTACGAACGCTTGTGCAAGCGGCGGCCTGATCTGTCCCAGAAGGATTGCCAGTTGGTCGGGCAGGCCCTGCGCCAGTTTTTCCTGGCCCATCTGACCAGCGGCCGCCAATTTGTGTCGATGCCCTCGCAACTGGCTGACGACCTCTGGCACGAATTCATTCTCTATACGAAGCACTACGAGAACTTCTGCGGAAAGGCCTTCGGGCGCTTTCTCCACCACACCCCGGCGGTGGTTCTGGGGTCGGCCCGGGACGCCAACGCGGGGCTGCGCCGGTGCTGGTGGTACGCCTGCCGCGAAGAGAACATCAATCCCAGGCGGCCTTCCCGCCTGCCCCTCCTTTTCGCCCTCGACACCAAATTCGGGATAGCCGACGGGTTTCATTACGTTGCCGATTGCGGCTCGGTCCGTAACGTCCATGATCGGGGCATCGGCGTAATCTATTGCGGCGGCGATTTTGCCGATGCGAGCTTCGCCGGAGGAACGCAGGGTTTCGGCGAAACTTCGTCCACCGGCTGGTTCGGCGGAAGCGGAGAAGGGGCGGTCACCGCTGGCGCGGGAGGAGGGGGAAGTAGCGGCGGCAGCGGCTGCGACGGTGGGAACAGTAGCGATTCCGGCGGCGGCTCCAGCGATTCCGGTGGCGGCAGCAGCGGGTGCGGCGGGGGTGGCTGCGGTGGCGGCGGCGGGGATTGACCGGATATTGGGCGGATTGTCATCGAACGGGAGCACGAATCTCGCGCACCGCTGTCCTAATGCCACCGCTGCTACTCAATCCCGAATGCCGTCCCGGTGTCCGGGGCCATTTCACGAGGAGGTCTCATGTCACTACGAATCAATGACGTCGCACCCGATTTCACCGCGCAAACGACTCAGGGAACGATCAATTTTCACGAATGGATAGGCGATAGCTGGGCTATCCTGTTTTCGCATCCCAAGGATTTCACCCCGGTGTGTACCACCGAGTTGGGGTACATGGCCAAGATCGAGCCCGAATTCACCAAGCGCAACACCAAGCTGATGGGCCTGAGCGTCGATCCGGTGGAAAACCATCAGAAATGGTCCCAGGATATCGAGGAAACCCAGGGATACCTGCCCAAATATCCCATGATCGGCGATACCGACCTTGCCGTCGCCAAGCTCTACAACATGCTTCCCGCCGACGAACCCGGTACCAGCGAAGGCCGTACCGCGGCGACCAATGCCACCGTCCGCTCGGTTTTCGTGATTGGCCCGGACAAGAAGATCAAGCTGATGCTGACCTACCCCATGACCACCGGGCGGAATTTCGACGAGATTCTGCGGGTACTCGATTCGATGCAACTCACCGCCAAGCATAGGGTGGCGACTCCCGCCAATTGGAAGTACGGCGAGGACGTGATCATCGCCGGATCGGTGCCCGACGAAGAAGCGAAGCAGCTTTTCCCCGGCTACAAAGCGCCCAAGCCCTATCTGCGCATTACCAAGCAGCCGTGACCGCTGGGTAGCTCCCCTGGCCTCGGTTGCGCCGAGGTCAGGTTGCCCTGAGCGATCCCGAAGCGAGCCAGTGCGACCGCGCGTGCGGTTTGCTGGCTTGCGAAGGCCGACCCCAGCACGGGTTGGTCGTCCGGCTGACCAGCATCTTTCTACCAACCGCGAATTGGAGCATCCGATCGAAATCCCACGGGTGATGCGTCGACCTGCCTCCGATCCGCGGGATCTGTGCGGTCCCGCTCCCGAACCGGCAGCGTGGCCTGAACCTGAGCTTCCTCGATAAACTAGGACGCTTTCGGCGGCGAGAGGGAATTCATCCTCGGCAGCCTTGCGCGACTTCGTGACTGGGGGCGGGTCATGAGGGAGCGACAGAGACAACCGTCTCCGTTCCACCCGTTTCCGGAGGGTCAAAATGAGTCCTGGCCTGATTGTATTCAGTCTCGTCCTTGCAGCCATACTGGTGCTCGTCTGGCGCAAGATGGTGTCCGCGCAGCGGGCCGAATTCATCCGCCATTTCGCTCTGCCCCAGGGGCTCTACGAACGTCTGCGCAAGCGAAGGCCCGAATTGAGTCTGAAGGACTGTCAGCTCGTTTCCCAGGCCCTGCGGCAATTCTTTCTCGCTCACCTGAGGAGCGGGCGACGTTTCGTCTCGATGCCGTCCCAGGTGGCCGACGATCTCTGGCACGAGTTCATCCTGTACACCAAGGAATACGAATCCTTCTGCCGCAAGGCCTTCGGCAGGTTTCTCCACCACATGCCTGCGGTGGTCCTGGGGTCGGCCCGCGACGCCAATGCGGGATTGCGCCGCTGCTGGTGGCATGTGTGCCGGGAAGAGAACATCAATCCCCGCCAACCGACTCGGCTGCCGCTCTTGTTTGCCCTGGATGCCAAACTCAAGGTCGCCGACGGTTTTCATTACCGACCCAGTTGCGGGTCGGTACGCAATCGAAAGTCCGATGACGGTAGCCCCATCTATTGCGGCACCGATTTTTCCAGCAGCGATTTCGACGGCGGCACCGACGGCTTTGGCGATTCCGGCAGCGCCGATGGCGGCGGGGGAGATAGCGGCGGCGGAGATTCGGGAGGTTGTGGCGGGGGCTGCGGAGGGGGCGGAGACTGATCCCTGTTCAGGCGTCACCCACCCATAATCCAGGCCGCGCCACGGCGGCCTGGAATGCCGGGAGGGAATTCCCTCCCGGTGGTTCGAGCTGACTTACCGGCGGCGCCGCGTACCGGCCAGTCCGGCGAGGGCCAGGCCAATCAGCGCCAAGGAGCCCGGCTCCGGAACTGCCGTCCCGTCGAAGGTAATGGTATCGATGGCGAAATCGTCGGTACCCTGGATTCTCACCGAGCCAATCCCGTTGGCGCCCGCAAGGATGTGGGCGACGGAATCGGGATTCCCGAAACTGCCGAGATCGATGAACTGAATGTCCACGAGGTCGAAGAAGACGTCGAAGAAACTGACGGTGAAACTACCGGCGCCGGTGCCGTTGATCAGATCGAAGGACAGGGAATCGGCGGGCGAGGTGAAGGTCAGGTCGATGAATCCGTCGAGGGTCCCGTACAGGTTTTCGCCGGAGGTCTGCATGCTCAGCCAGCCTTCGAAATTCATGACCCGGGCCGAATCCCCGGAGGAGACTGTGAGTTCGGGAGTGATGATGGTCGGACCGACGCCGCTATCCGCAAAGAACCCCGTGACGGGCGGAGAGGTGAAGCCGTCAAAATCTTGGGTGGTTGCATTGGCATAGGTGGAAATCAGGGCGGCGGCGAGAACTCCGGCGGCGACTAGCGGTTTCATGAGGGACTCCAGGGTATTCGAGGGTAGTGAGGATTTGGACGAGGCCCGAAACCCGCAAGCTTCGAGCATGAAGATCAGTTAGCAAAATTCATGCCCTAACATAACATATTGAACATAAATGAATTTACTTCATTACCCTCGGCAAGGTGTAAATATATCCGACGTCTTGGAAGTCGACGAAGGCTGGCTCCGCAGCGCAAGACTTGCGAAGCCCAGCGCCGGAATGGGCGGTGCTTCGCCGTGACGCCAGGAAGGGGGCGAGCATCCCTCCGAATCGACAGGGATGATTTTCTCTTTCGACGGCGTCCGAGGCGGTTTCGACGCTTGCGCTCAGGGTGGGCGGATCCTCGGGGCTATGCCGGGAACATTGCATTTCCCCGATCGCCACCCCAGAATCGTCAGTCAGCTGAAATAGAGTATCGCGGAGGGGTATGCACAGAAAGTTCGTCTTTGCGGCTGGCGTGGCGGCTCTCGGAGTGGCGCTCGGCGGGGGACTCTGGCTCGGGAGCGAACGGCCCGTTCCGGAGCCCGCTGCAGTTCCGGCCGGCAAGGCGCTGGAGTCGCCTCTGCTTGCGGGATTCAAGGAAGTACTGGCGGCCTACCGCCAGATCATCGTCCTCTTCGCCGACGAACAGCGGCTTTCCCCCGGGGAGCGCGATATCGCCAACCAGGTGGGACAGGCCATGTTCCACGAGAACCGCCAGCGCGTCGGCTGTCTCGAAACTGCCTTCGACGGCTTGGCGGCCAGCGGCCGGGGTCGCTTCGCCATCGTTTCCAGCCTGCTCGACTATGTGGAAAGCGATCCCGATCTCTACGACGCCGACCGTCTCGCCTTCCGCGAGCTGCTGCGCAGCTTGCAGGAGACGATGGCCCGGGACGGCTCCCTGCCCGCCATCAAACTGCACCGGCGAATCGGCGAGGATCTCGACGCCCTGGCCGAAATCGAGCGCAACTACGAGAAGGAAATCCGCCAGGTCTTCGGCCGCTTCGACAGCCGCGCCATCGAACTGAAGCGTGAGCGATGGGAGGACTACGTCGCCAAATTGAAGACCCGCTACAGCCGGGATCAGATCCTCAAGGACCAGGGGTTCGTTCTGCCCTATGCGGAGGCAACCGAGCCTGCCGATCCCGGTCCGCGGGGCAAGGCGAAGAAGCCGAAAGACGAGAAGGAAGGCGAAGTCTTCGGCGCCGCTTTGCCGCCCAAGACCCTGGTATTGACCTTCGACGATGGCCCCCACGGGACCTACACCGGCGAGATTGCGGCCATCTTGAAACAGTATGGAGCCCCGGCCGTCTTCTTCCAGGTGGGCAGCAATCTGGGCGCCGTCGGCACCGACGGCAAGCCGAAGCTGGTACCCCGGGCCGAGGTCAGCCGCAGGCTGCTGGCGGAAGGCCACACACTGGCCAACCACAGCCTGACCCACGCCCAGCTCTCCAAGAAGAGTGGCGACGCCCTGAAGGCCGAAGTACTCGGCACCGACGAGTTGCTCAAAGCGGTCGATGCGCGGCGATCCATCCTCTTCCGCTTTCCCTATGGCGCCCGCAACGAAGAGGGACTGAAGCTCCTGGAGAGCGCCCATTTGCGCTCGGTCATGTGGAACGTCGATTCCCTCGACTGGGCCGACCCGGTTCCGGCCTCGATCGCCGAGCGGGTGCTCAAGACGGTGGACAAAGAGGGTCACGGCATCGTCCTATTCCACGACATCCACGAGCGTACGGTGAAGGCGTTGCCGGCCATCCTCGACCGCCTGGTGGCTTCGGGTTACCAGTTCGCCGGCTGGGACGGCAGCGGCTTCACCTTAGCCCCAGGCGGAAGGTCCGCGGTCGCGTCGACGGCTTCGGGCGTCGCCGGCTATGGCGACTCCTGGGCCATCGTCATCGGCATCGACGATTATGTCCGGTGGCCCAAGCTGCAATACGCGGTGCGCGACGCCCAGGCGGTGCGCGAGACGCTGATCGGCAAGTTTGGCTTCGCCGCCGACCATGTGGTGAGCCTGGAAAACGGCGCTGCCACCCGGACCGGCATCCTGGCGGCCTTCCACGACAAGCTGGCCCATGCGGGCATGAAAAAGAACGACCGCCTGCTTGTCTTCTTCGCCGGTCACGGAGCCACACGGCAGCTCAGTTCCGGTCGCGACCTCGGCTACATCGTTCCGGTGGATTCCGACCCCGGCCAACTCGCCACCGACGCCATTCCCATGACCGAGTTGCAGAATATTGCCGAGGGCGTCACCGCCAAGCACGCTCTTTTCGTCATGGACGCTTGCTACAGCGGCCTGGGCCTCACCCGTGGCGCGGGCAACGCCAACTTCCTGCGCGACAACGCCAAACGTCTGGGCCGCCAGATGCTGACCGCCGGCGGGGCCGACCAGCTGGTGGCCGACGGGGGGCCCAACGGTCATTCGGTCTTTACCTGGGCCCTACTCCAGGGGCTGGGGGGCAAAGGCGACCTCAACGGCGACGGGCTCATCACCGCCACCGAGCTGGCCGCCTATGTGGCCCCGGCGGTAGCGGCCGCCTCCCGCCAGACGCCGGCCTTCGGCAGCCTGCCGGGGTCCGAGGGCGGCGACTTCATCTTCGAGTTGCCGATGGAAACGGAATTCATCAGCGCCGAGACCAAACAATTGCCCAACGAGGCCATCGTCCTCAACAGCAAGCTCGACGCTACCCGTCCGGCGATGCCGTCCCCCGCTGCCGCCGGTGACAAACCTGCACCTCCGCCCGCGCCGGTTCCGGTGGTGGTGAAGGATTTGCAGGGCGGCGAGCAGAGGATTACGCCCCCGGTCGCCGTGCCGACCAGCGTGCGGCAATTGGCGCAGCGTGCCAACGACCGGGGCCTACAACTCTTTCGGGAGAAACTGTACGCCGAAGCCGAGGCTCAATTCACCGAAGCGCTCAAGTTGCGCCCCGACTTTGCCCTCGCCGCCAACAACCTCGGATTTGTCTTTTACAAGCAGGAAAAGTACAAGGAAGCCGCCCGCTGGTTCGAGAACGCGCTCAAGATGGACCCCTCGAGGGCCATCGCCTATCTCAATCTTGGCGACGCGCTGGCGAAGGCCGGCGAGACGGAGCGAGCGAAACTGGCCTACCGGACCTACCTGGAACTCGCGCCCAACGGTGCCGGGGTGTCCTACGTGAAACAGCAGCTCGGAGGGGCTTGACGCCCCAGAAGGCAGGGACCCGTTTAAACGCGGAGGAGTGCCTTGACGAGCCTTTCGGACAGTTGGTCCTCGGTGAATTGAGGCTCGTTGGGCGGGTAGAGCGAGTTTTCCTCGATGACGAAGCCGTGTTCCTGCGCCAGAGCGCGCAATTCTTTGAGTTTCTGGCAGGCTTTGAGGGCGGCGCCCAGAGTGGGGTCGGCCTTGGCCTTTTCAGCGAAAGCCTTGATGGGGGCAACGGACATGGTGATCTCCTGAAAGGGGTGAAAGTATCGAAATCGGCCGCATCAGGCCGGGAATTCCAGGACGTTGGCCTCGCCGCTGCCATCGTCGATGGCAGCGCGGGCCAGTTTGCCGTCCGGGTGGTAGCTGTAGTCATGGCGCAGTTCCACCTCGCCATAGACCACCTTTTCGCAGGCAATGAGCCGGTCGGCGTCGTCGAAGGTGCCGCGGAAGAAGGTATTGCGATTGCGCATGGCATCGGCGGCGAGTTCGCCTACCAGCCGGAGGGGCAATTGGGTGCCGCTGTAGCTGGTGAAAAACCGGGTCGGAACGCGGGGGGTGCTCATAGGGTTTTCCTGTCGCAATCATGACAAAAACCCCTCCATCGTTAGGGGTGCTCAACAGGGAGAGCAAATTCGAGGCCAGCATTCAGGGTGCGGCCGCAAGCCGACTGCGCTACATTTCGCGCTGTCATCTTCCGGGGCAGTTCCCATGCATTACCTCGTCGACACGGAAAAATCCCTTTATGAAGCCGGTGTTGATCTGCGGGCGGCCATCCTCCGCCTCGGCTTCGCCATCCTGCAGGTGCAGGAACTCGGCCCGCCGGGCAGTGGCTGGGAGGTCGAGTGCGACGAAGACTGCACCGTTTTCACGGTCGACAATCCGCGTTACACCCAGCAACTGGTGAACCGGGACATGCGCTCGACGCTCGCCCTGCCCTGGCGTATTTCGGTCTATACGGAAGCCGGCAGTACCCGCATCGGATTCGTTCGTCCCTTGGCGCTGTTCGCCGCCTTGGAGGTCGCTGCCGGGGTAGGTCCGGTGGCCAGGGAAATCGAGGACAAGCTCCGCCAGATTGTGGACGAAGCGCGGTGATTCGACGGGAAGACTTCTGGCCGGTCAGTGGGCTCTTCTGACCGTCGCCATTCGCAATTCCGTCCGGGCGAAGGGCGGGCTGCAGTGGGTCAGGTGCGTCCAGGGTGCTCGTGACCTCTCGGCTTGCAGAGCATCCGGCGAGGGGATCCGGGGTGGAGCCTGCGGTCGCCGTCCGGAGGGGGCAGGCTAGAAGCCCTGCCGCCCAACGGTTCCCAGGGGAGCCCACGAGCGGGGTGAGCAGCGACCCGTGATGGTGTGGTCGATGAACGTACTGCGCCGACCCGAGGGCCGGCGCAGTCTTTTGTGAAGCGATTTACAGGGTGAAGGCGTTGCGCACCCGCTCGAGCAGCTTGGGTCCCATGCCCTTCACTTTCAGCAGATCGTCCACTGCCCGATACGGCCGGGCGGCGACGATGGCGCGGGCCAGAGCATCGCTGATCCCTTTGACCGCGGTGATCTCCTGCGCGGTGGCGGTATTGACCGAGACGCCGGTCGCATACTGAACCGCCGCCTTGCCTGAGGGCTTTGCAGCCTTCGCAACTGCGGCCTTGGGGGCGCTCTTCTCAGTCGCTTGGGTTTCTTGCGGTAGCGGTTCCACCTCTGCCGCAGCGGCGCGCGGACGGGATAGTTCGCGGAAATCCCGGGTGACGTAACCGGCGGGGGACCACTCGCGCAACATCAGGGTCAGATGGCCCTGAGCGGGCAGTGCTCCCACTTGGGCGCTGAAGCGGCAGTCGCGCTGCTCGGTTTGCCCCGCCAAGGTCCCGATGACCTCACTGGCCAGGAGAACGCCTTGCCATGCGCCGCCGGAGTAGGGGTCGTCGAGGGCCCACAGTTCGAGCGCCAGCGTGCCGCTCAGATTGTCGGAGGAGCGCGGGTTTTCGATGCGGGCGATCTCCAGATCGACTTGCTCGTCGGTGAAGCTGCAGCAGAGGGTGCCGCCGAGTCGCGGCTGCGGGAGGCTGAACGATTGCGCGTAGGTGGCCCGGTCGTTGATGCCGTCCACATCGCTGACCAAGACCAGCGTCACGGTGTGCGCTTCCTGGCCGGCGGGCGGAAAGGCTTCGGCGATACCAAAGGTGCGAATGACACCGCTTCCGTTGATGGGCAGCAGGCCTAGCGGCACTTCGGCAATCTTGATCGCATCGTCCGCCCAGAGCTGCAGAGCCCATTGCTGGCCGCAGAGGCGGGTTTCGTCGAAGAGGATTTCGGCATTCAGGCTGGCGGTGTCGCCATCGATGGCGTAGCCGTGGGAGGTGCCGAGGCGAGCGATGGGATTGGGGCGGACGTCCCCGAGCGGATTTTGGAGCATGGTGTGAGGGCGTGTTGGTTTGGAAAGGCCCGCATTATAGGAGCATTGTTGAAAAATTTTGCGACTGCGACCGATGAATTTTCACTGCACGCCAACTTGGTGCAACATTCTGTGCGGAAAGGGTTTTTGCCTGGCGCAAGATGTCGTGTATGCGACAGAAAAAATTATTTGACATGAGAAATCGGCACCAAAATGAGGCGCGGCCGACTTTTGTCGAGGCGTTCGACAGAACCCGGGGCTAAACGGCTTTAAGGTTTCGGGCCGAGGGGGCAGAATTCTTCCGCGCCTTCCGGCAGCGCAAAAGCAATCACCGTATCGCGACGGATGCATGGCGATTCCGAAACGGGACGAGATGCAGTCTAGGGCCGACTGCGCCTGTCGCGCATGGGCAGGACTCCCGATTTGGCCTGGGAGATTGCCCGCGCTCGGGCCGGAGCCCTGTCAAGCCGGTCGTGCCCGCTGGAACCCCAATTCAAAACTCACCCCATCCTCGCCGTTGCGGACCAGGATCGTGCCGCCCATCTTGGCCATATAGGTCTTGGCCACGAACAGGCCTTGGCCCCGGTGACCCTCGGCGGCATGGGCGGGCTGATCGGAGACGCCATATTCAAAAATCTTGTCCAGCAATTCCGGACTGATGGGGGGGCCGAAATTGTGGATGCTCACGGTCGCCAGGTTGTCGCCGGCCGCCACCGCTATGGTGATGGGGGTGCCCGCCCGGCGGTGCCGGTCTGCGTTCTTGAGGATGTGGGAAAACACGTCCTCCAGAGGGAATTCGTCGGCCCGCACCGGCACTGGAGCGTCTACGCCTGTGCAGCGGACATCGGCGACTCCGGCGTTCTCGGCGACGTTTCGTACGAAATCGGCAATATCCACCGTTTGCACCTGCAGACTGGTGGACTGGAACGCCTCGCTGGGACTGGCGCTGCCGTAAAGGACGCGGACGGCCTGTTGCATGCGGCTGATGTAGCGGTGGCTTGCGTCTTGCGGACTACCATGCAGCGCCATCAGGCTCTGTAGGGGAGACATGATTTCGTGGCCGACGGCATGCCAGAGGTCCTTCTCCTGTTCGGCGCGGATCTTCTCGCGGCCGGCGTCCTCCTTCACCCGCTGCAACAGGTCGTCGAGTCCGGCGGCCAGGAGGCCCAATTCGTCACCGCTACGCAGATCGGCCAGTTCGAAGCGTTCCAGGCCGCCATCGGCATGCACCGTCCGGGAAAGGCCGCGGGTGCGACGGGTGAGGGTGGCGATGCGGCGGATGATCCCGACTTCGATGACCAGCCAGGCCAGACCGATGGCGCCGAGCATGGCTCCGACGAACCAGGAGAGTCGCGTGGCTACGGCGGAGAGCGTCTTGTTCACGCTGCGAGCGTCGCCCTTGAGCAGCAGCCTGAATTGGCCGAGCGGTGTGGCGACTTCCTCCGTCAATTCGACTACCGGGGCATCGAGGGTCTCCACCGGCAGCACGCGTATCAGGCGGGTAAGCAGGGGCGAGGTCTGCTCCAGGGTTTCATCGCGGCCGGCCAACTGGGCCAAGTCGATTGCCTTGCCGCCGACGACGCGCTGGATGGCCAAGGTCTCGCCGGGGAGCAGCAGGCTGGTGAGATCGGAGAGGGCGAAGGGGGGCGTGACGCCTGGTCGATGGCTATCGAAGAGGGCGGGGCCGTCGCCGGGGGGGAGCAGCTCGATATGGACTTTGAACTGGTCCAGGTCTGGAGGAGGCCAGGCGGGTTTTTCCCGGGCGAAGAGCGCTTCGCGCAAGGCTTCCACCGGCAGGCGCAGGGAGAAGAAGGATGGGCGGAGGCAGTCGGCCTCCGCTTCCCGGGGGGAAGTCGCGCATTGGCCGTCCTGCCAGACCCAGCCGCGGAATTCCTTCACCGGTCTGGCGCCGGTGTAGTCGCGCCCCGGCTGTTCCACATAGCCGGTGAAACGGCCGCGCACCCCTTCCGCGCCAGGGGTGCCTGGCAGGGGCTCGAAAGGGGCCACCCAGCGCCAGGTCTGGCCGCGCAAGCTGACGGTGACGCGCAGGCGATGGGCGCCGTCAAGGAACTCGTCGCCGATGCGGTGGGCCTCCAGCGCCCCGCTACGGAAGGTGCCCGCGGCGTAGATGTAGCCGCCGGCCCAGGGATTGTTGCCGATGGCCACGCAGAGGCTGCCATGGTCGGGGTATTGCACCAGGCAATCGGCCATCTCGACGGCATTCTTCACCTTGTTCTGGTCGTCGAAGTCGAGGGCGGCATAGGGCAGTACGACCGGGCGGCCGGCGGCGGCCAATTGCGCATTCCAGCCGGGATTGAGCAGGGCCAGCTGGCCGGACGGGTGGCGCAGCCGCCCAAGGATCTGGGCCTGAGTCTTGGCGAACCCGGCAGCATAGTTGTCGACGCTGCGTTGCTTTTCCTCCTGCAGCACGGTGACGGCGAGCGCCATCACGGCAAGGAAGAGGGCCAGGAAGGCCGTGCGGAACAGGACGCGCAGGCGGAAGGATGCCAGCCAGGCCAGGAAGCTCTTCATCGGGGCCCGCCGGCGTTGGCCTGGTCCGACCAGCGGAAGCCGCGCATGGGCACGTTCTCGATGCGGTCGAAAGTCTCGTCCAGCTCGCGGAACGCTTCCCGGATGGTGCTGATGTGCTTCCTGATGTTGTCCCGGTTGCGGCCGCTTTTCACCACCGCAAAGAGTTGGTCGTAGGACACCACCTCGCCACGCCGCTCATACAGGGCGGCAAGGATGCGCTGGGCGGTGAGCGGCAGATTCACCCGCTTGCCGCGCCACAGCGGCGCCGCCTGACGCAGGGGGTCGAGGGAGAGTTCGTCGCTGGCCGGTACCGCATCCTTGGCGCCTGGCTTGTCGCGCGAGGCGCGCAGGATTTCGAGAAAGGTCTCGATGAAGTCGGCTTCTTCGAAGGCGGTCTTCTGGAGGTAGTCCCAGGCGTCCAGGGCCTTCATGATGCTGCGGTAGATGGCCGCCGGCATGGCCGAGACCACCAGGACCGGCGTGCCGCGCCCAGCTTTGTTGATGGCATTGATGACGGCAACGCCGGCGTGCCGCTCGCGGCCCAACTCGATGTCCAGAGTGACCAGGGCGTAGTCTTCGCGGCCGATGGCGGCCTCGGCGTCGTCCCGGTTGAACCATTGGTCCACCGTGATGCCCGGCCGCGCGGCGAGAATCCAGTCCTTCAACTGATTGCTGGTGGGCAGGTCGTCTTCGATGATGGCAACCCTGGTCATGGTGAGCTCCGAGTCGGCGGTGAAGCAAGTATGGCGTGATTTTGCCTGGACCGGCGTGGCCTTGGCGTGAGTGTTCGTTCACAGGTTAGGGGGCCGGCTCGCCACGGTGACCGGTATTGCCGGGGCATTAGTTCAATGGCATCATCCCCGCTCTCGTTGGGGTTTTTGGCCTGCTTGGCCGGAGCTGTTTGGCGGTCTCCGCCCATGAACCGCTATGACCCCTCATCTCTTCATGGACTTGGACCCATGGTCAGTTTGGCAAAGCGCTTTATTCTTGCATGGGTGGTTTTCTGGCTCGCGGATGTGGCCGTGGCACAGTCTGCGGATCGCCTGGCGGTTACCGAAGCCGACGATGGGTATGGCGTGTCGGTTCCGGTAAGCCGCCTGGAATTGCTTGTGCCGCGCGGTGAATTGGTTTTCAAGCCCCTGGACATTGGCGGATCGACCGCCAATCCGCGCTATTTCCATTTCGAATCGGCCAGCGGCGCGGTTCTTTCGGGGTGGTTCGAACCGTCGTCGAGGTATCGCGGCGCAGAGGTCGTCTGGAATGGCGACAGCGCGGCCTGGCGTCAGCGAAATCTGCCTGCTCCCGCAGATGTGAGCTTTGAACGGCGTGGTCAGTGGGATGCGGTCTTCTATCACCTGCCTCTTCCCGGCGGATCGAGCGCTCACGTCCGGGCGCACTGGGTCCAGTCCGGAACCTGGATCGACGTGCACCTCTCGGTGACCGGCAAAGAGCCCTACGCGATCAATCGCAAGGCCGTCGAGGCCCTGCTGCAGTCGCTCAAAGTGCGCGAAAAGTCGACCCCATGAAGGGATTGCAACGCCATTTCAGGGCTTTGCGCGGTCCGCTTGCCGCCCTTGGGCTCGCCGTCTGCAAGACCGTTTGGGCCGATTGCGCCTCGCATCTTCCGGTGGTGGGTGCGCTGACCGTAGAGCGCTGTATCGAGGGACCCGCCTGCGTCTCGGCGGCCCAGGCGCTTTACGACTATGCAAGCCGGGGGCCGGGGCGCGACGACCCCACGGTGCTCAATATCTTTCTCCACTCCAGTCCGTGGCGTTTTTATGACCAGGAGATGCGAATCATTCCGGTCGAAGAGTTGGCGGATTCGGTACGCCCCTATCGCAAAAAGGGTGTTCGACGCGTTGTCCTCAAGGCCTCCTGGAGCGGTGTGGCGCCCGGGCCGAAAGAAAAATCCCTGGCCGCCAGACTTTCCAGTGCTTTGGGCGGTGTGCCGGTCCAAGGCCAGGATGGTTTCGTCTGGATGGCAGGGGACGGTTCCCTGCGAACGACAAGACAGGCGCTCTCGGTGATGTCCGGCTC
>Ga0268298_10004487_pt1 | contig 13606 bp, 11 predicted proteins | sample WWTPWeurt_MetaG_FD_194462 | JGI IMG/M metagenome (GOLD analysis project Ga0268298, IMG submission 194462) | Activated sludge microbial communities from WWTP in Nijmegen, Gelderland, Netherland - WWTP Weurt | ecosystem: Engineered > WWTP > Aerobic digester > Activated sludge | place... | reverse complement strand
ATGGAGTCAGCGGCGATCCCCGAGATCAAGGAGGCGTTCCGACGCATCCGTGTGAGCGAGGCGGAGGCGATCGCCGAAGAGGCGCTCGCTTGCTCGACCGCGGACGAGGTGGAGCACTGCGTGGCCGCCGCGCTCGCGACGAAGTTCTACGATCTGCTCACCGGCGAGCGCTGATCCGAGGCCCTCGGCTCCGAGGATGACGGCGCTCACGCGACCCCGCTGCGACGCGCAGGAGGTGTCGTTCGAGGTCGCTGCGCCCCCCGCGAGCGCAGGAGCGCGGAGCGCGACGAGCACGCTTGGGGGGCGAGGGCGCGCGGCACCCGCCAAGCGACAGCGCCGACGCCGGGCCCGCGATCGAACCCGATGGACGCAGAGCGACGCCGCGCCGCGCGCCACGTGGGGGGCATCCCCAAGAGAGCTTTGAATGTGGGGAGAGAGCGCCGGAACCGCAGGGATCCCGGCGCGGAGGCCTAGCTCACTGACCCGAGGTCGCGGCCTTCTTGAAGCCGTCGAGCGCCGGGATCGAGTCCTTCGTGATCACGCAGCGCGGGACGCTGATCGGGGCGCCGTTGACGTCGGGCAACGAGTACCAGGCGTCGACGATCGGAGCGACGGCGATCTCGGTGTCGCAAGCGACAGGCCCGAAATCAGGGTTGATGCCAGAGCCGATCGGACGACCAGCGGCGTTGTCCGGCTCGGGATCGCAGAGCGCGTCGTCCCCGGGACCGCCCGAGGCAGCAGGATCGAACGAGGTGCAGTCGACCGAAGGCCACATGCCGATCGCTGTGTATTCAGCGGCGCAGCCGTTGAGCGTGATCTTCAGGTCGGCCTGGAACTGCGTGCCCAATGCCGCGGCCGTCACCAGGACCTGGACGTTGCTCCACTCGTACTTGAGGTCGGTCCTGGGGAGATCGACCGGCACAGCGCAGTAGCCGGGGGTCATGGTGGCCGGATCTGCTTCCGCGCATACAGCGCCAGCGACCGCGTTGCAGTCTGCGTCCGCCATACACTCGGGCGCCACACCGCACACGCCGTCCGGCGTGCAAACGGCGTTGACGTTCGCGTTGCAGTCGGCGTCGGCCGCACACGTCTCCGGGAGCGTGTCGTCCGCGAGCGGGTAGAGCGTCGCGTCCGACGGGAACGTGAGGCCCTCGAAGATCACCTGCGCAGGCAACAGCGTCGTCGCCTCGCAGATGTCATCCGCGTTGGGATCGACGTCGTTGAAGTCGCCGATCGAGTTCGCTTCGGTGATGTCGCCAGGGACGCCGAGATCCTCGGTCATCCACTTGAGCTCGCCGAGGCTCTGCGTGCGGATCGCGACCCTCGTCTTGCTGAAGTCGCGCTCCTTGTTCCCGTTGTCCGGGTGGTAGGTCTGCATGCCGATCATCTCACCCTTGAAGTCGGTGAAGCCCGTGCAGGTCCCGCTGGGGGTTCCTTTGGGGATGTATCGAACAGCAAAGGCTTGCGTGCCGGTCAAGCCGACAGGGATGTTGGTCACCGCGCCCACGGTGCACTCGGGCTTGGGGATGCTGCAGGAGAAGAGCCCCGCCGCCGCGACGGCGAGGCCAAAGGTTCGGAGGTGCTTTGCGAAGCTCATGACTCGTCGCTCCTAGCTCAGAAAGTGATCTTCGCGCCGAACCGGAATGTCCGCGGCGATTGGTACTGCGCGGGCTTGCCATAGTTCGGGTTCTTCTCGGTCTTCTCGTCGAAGGGCGTCCCGTCCGGGTGCCTCAAGCAATCCGTCGCCGCGTCGTCGGGACCCGAGCAGAGCTTCGGCGACAGCTTGCCGTCCGTGCCCTTCACAGGCTTCGCGTCCACGAGCGGGCTCACCTCGTTGAAGGTGTAGTCCTCGTCCACGGCCGTGACTTCCTGGAAGTGGAAGATGTTGAAGATGTCCATGTAGATGCTCAAGGCCGAGCTCTTGGAGAGCTTGAGATCGTACTGGACGTGACCGTCGAAGCGGTGCGTGTAGGGGAGGCGCTCGCCGCTGCCGCGGGGGAGCACCATCAGCTCGCTCGTCCCGTAGACCGGGTGCGAGCCGAGGAAGTTCGTCGGCCCACCGGATCGGCCGCTGTAGCCGAGGCCGAGGTTGAGCTGCATGTAGCTCGGGCCGTTGACGAACTCGTTGAAGGGGAAATCGCGGGCCGCGTAGACCTTGATCTCGTGCGTGGAGTCGCCGGACAAGGGACCGTAGCGGTTCACCGTCAGCGACTTGAGGTCGAAGTCCGAGTTGATGTTCGGATCGAGCTGGCCGGTCTCCGCGCGGAAGAGGCCGCCGATGTTGCCGCGCAAGAACGACAGGGTGTAGCTCACCTGCGCGAGCCACTTGTCGGAGAAGTTCTTCGTGAAGAAGAGCGAGACGCCGTCGTAGTCGCGCTGCCCCTTCGGGAAGTCCTTCGCGATGCCGTTGCCGGGGTTGCCGATGAAGTACGTGGTCGCCTCGTCGCGGCTCATGTCCTCGATGATGTTGACCATGTAACGGTGCACGTACTGGAGACCGAGGCGACCGTCGGGGAACACCTCGTACTCACCGCCGACCACGATCTCGTCCGACGCTTGCGGCTCGAGGTTGGGATCGACGGGGACCTTGGCGTTGCCAGTCGCGAACCAGCGCTGGTTGGGATCGTAGGGCTGGCCGAACACGCGAGCGCGCGACACCTGGCTCGACGTGATGCTGCCGTCGGGGTTGGTGATGTCGTTCTGGCAGAGCCCGGTGGCGCCCGCGAGGGTGCGCGGATCGCACGAGTTGGGGTTGCCCGTCGTGTAGGAGCGACGGCGCGATCCGATCTGCGACTCGCCCGGGAAGGCGCGGTCGGACATGTCGAGCGGGATGCTCTCGTAGTACCGCGCGAAGTTCGCGTAGATCTTGGAGCGGCCCTGCTGCGTGATGTCGTAGACGATGCCGACGCGCGGGGCGAACTCGAGCGGGAGCGCGAGGGCGACCTTGCCGTCGTTGCCGAAGACGTACTGGCTGTCGTAGCGAACGCCGAGGTTCACCGTGACCTTGTCGAGGAGGTTCCACGAGTCCTGCACGAACGCGCCGAAGGACGACGAGTTGGAGCTGGCCTTCTGGAGCGACTGCACGACCGCCGTGTCCGGCCCGCTGAGGAAGCCGTAACGACGAGACTCGTTGAAGGCGCTGCCGCTCCCGTTCTCGGAGTACCGAACCGTGCCCGTGTACGCCTTCGTGTGGGCGTAGCTCATCTGCTCGAAGTCGAGGCCGGCCTTGACCACGTGGTGGCCGAGCCCTTGGAAGAGCTTCGTGAGGATCAGCTTGCCGTGGTAGCGGTCGAGCTGCGCGTCGTCGACGAAGTCCGGACCGCCCTGGAAATATTGAGTCGTCGGGCACTGCGGATCGCGACCGACGCTGCCGTCCGCCGCGAAGACAGCGTCTGCGCAGGAGCCGGCCGGGATGGTCCCGAACTGCTGGGTGCCGGTGCGTCCGCTGTTCTCGGCGACGAAGTCGGTGATCGAGTGGGTCACCGGTATGCTCTTTTGCCACAGGATCGACGGGACGCCGGCGAGGCCCTTGTTGCTGCCGATCTCGGAGCCGTCGGACGGGAGGCGCGCCGCGCGCTGGTGGTGCCAGCCGACCGACGCGTCGATGAGGAAGGACTTGTTGTCGAAGGCCCCGCTCCACTTGAGGCTGAGGTCGTTCGCCTCCGAGACGTATTTGTGCGCGGACGCCGAGTAGTCGGACGAGCCGCCCTCGACGCCGCCGTTCTGGGGATCCACGCCCCACGCTCCGGACCCACCGCCGTCGGCGGGAGCGCCGTACACGCCGAGCTCGAGCTGGTTGTCGGGGTTCACCGCGAAGGTGAGCTTGCCGATGTACTGGATGCCGCGCTCGACGGCGGGCCGAACGCTCGCCACCGTGCCCGGGATGTGCTCGACCTTCGGATCGCCCGCCTCGTCGCGGGCGAAGTCCATGATCGGCATGCCGTTCTCGTCGTTGACGACGTTGCCGTCCGCGTCCTTCACCGGCGTGTTGCCGATCACGCGGCGGTTCAGGTTCTGCTCGACGCGGTAGCGGGTCGAGTTGTAGCTGAGGCCGCCGAAGAAGAAGAGCTTGTCCTTGAGGATCGGGCCGCCGATCTCGGCGCCGAAGTCGTGGATGAGATCGACCTTGCGATCGGTCGAGACCGTCTGGCCCGCGGCGCGCACCTTGGTGCGCTCACCCTCGAGCGCGCCCGGCGAGAAGTTGAGGAAGGCCGAGCCGTGGAACTCGTTGCCGCCGCTCTTGGTGACGACGTTGAGGACGCCGCCGGTGGAGCGACCGTACTCCGGCATGTAGCCGCCGCTGATGACGCTGACCTCTTTGACGAAGTCCACCGAGAGCGGCGTGCCGACGATGCCGTACGCGGGGTTGTTCACGGACAGACCGTCGACGATGTACTGGTTCTCCGGCGATGTCGTTCCGTTGATCGACACGCCGTAGTCGTCGTTGTGCGCGCCCGGCGCGACCTCGGCCACAGACTCGAAGGAGCGAGCGGCGCCGCCCTTTCCTCCCGGACGAGACAGAGCCACGCGGCTCGTGAAGTCCTTCGTGATCGTCGTGCCCTGCTGGCTGGAGCCGACGTCGACCGTCGGCGCCTTGCCGACGACGACGATCTCCTGAGCCTGCAGCGCGAGCGGCGACAGGTTGATGTTCGCGCGGATCGTCTGGTTCGCGTTCAGCGTGACGCTGGCCCCGGAGGGCTTGTATCCCTCGTTGGAGACGCGGACCGAATACGATCCAGGCGCCAGGTTCGGAATGCGGTAGCTACCGGAGCTATCCGTCACGACCACCTGCTCGCCGGTGGCGCCAGCCACCTCGACGACCACGTCAGCCAACGGCTTTTTCGTGGCCGCGTCGGTCACGTTCCCGACGATGACGCCAGTCGTGGCGTCGGCGAAAGCAACGGCCGGTGACAGCACGGCGGCAGCCGGTACCAGGGCCCACAGAGAGCGCGCCAGCAAGGTGCGCGCGATGGCGCCGCTACGTCCCAGCGGCAGCCCCAACAATGTCGAACGTCGCACAAAAACCTCCTCGGCCTAAGAAACCTCGGACAGCAGCGCGCACCATACAACCTTTCGCCCGCTTGTGAACAGTCAGCGTCAGGTCGGCCTCGCCGAATGCGAAGCGCTTGGTCTCCCATCGGGGCACCGCATGCCCGACGTCGCGTGACGCTCCTCAGATTGGAAGGCCGCGAGCCTCGAGACGCGCGAGTGCGCGCTCAAAGCTCGGAGCCTCGGTGGCGGACATAAAAACTTCCACCTCCGAAGGAACGTCAGTTGCGCCGGGCGTGGCGGTCGCGAACCGCTGCAAGGTCGTCTATACAGGGGGACAAGAGAGGCGTCACTTTCGATGTTCGACTCCGTTCTGAATCGAGCACACGTGCCGAAGCGACAGCTCGGCACGGGCGCAGCTTTCGCGGTTGCATTCCACCTCTGGCTGATCGTGGCGATGCTCTGGATGTGGAAGGGCGATCACCGCGACAAGAAGGAAGCCGTCGACGTGACGTTCGTCGCGGCGCTGCCTCCCCCTCCGCCCCCGCCGCCTCCTCCCCCTCCCCCTGGTGGCGGCCAGAAGCCGAAGAATACGCAGCCCGTCCAGAAGAAGCCCGAGGTCGATCCGGACGTCTACAAGGACTCCAAGGAAGAGAAGAAGCCCGAAGAGAAGAAGGCCGAAGACAAGCCTGAGGACAAACCGCAAGAGGGCGGGATGGAAGGCGGCGTCGACGGCGGCGTGGCGGGCGGCGTCGTCGGCGGCGTGGTGGGTGGAGTCGTCGGCGGCGTGCTCGGCGGCGTGCTCGGAGGCACCGGCACAGGGCCTGTTCCGAGCGCTCCTCCGCCCACGTTTTCGACGTTGAGCATCGGCGATCCGAACCTCGATCAGAAGAGCTGCCCGAGCATCGGCATGCCGCCTTATCCGAACGAGGCGCGCACCGCGAAGGTGGAGACCACCGTCATTGCGAGCTGCGTGGTCGAGAAGAGCGGGTCGCTCACGTGCAACCTCGTCAAGACGCACCCCTTCCTCGACGCGTCGACGAAGGCCTTCCTCGCGGGCGTGCACGTGAAGCCCTTCACCGCCCACGGCACCCCCGTCGCGGTCAAGTGCAATTACCCGTTCCGCTTCAAGCTCGAATAAAGATGTCGCCCGGGGGCTCGCAGCATCAAGAGCCGTCTCCGGTCAAGGACAAGTCGTGTTCTGTGTGAGCGCGCCGAGGGCGCGGTAGAGGTCGAAGGACATGCAATTTACGTTGACTGAGCTCTGGGGCCATATGGGCCTTTTCGCGCGGCTGGTCGTCATCGCGATGATGGTCATGAGCGTGATCTCGTTGATCGTCCTGGCAGAGCGGCTGCTCTTCTACAATAAGTCGAAGCAGGACTCGCTCACGTTCGCGGAGAAGCTCGCGCCGCTGCTCACCAAGGGTGATCTCGACGAGGCCGCCGCGAAGGCTCCGAAATCGAACCAGGGACACCTGGGCCGCGTGCTCTACGCGGGGCTCACGGCCTACAAGACGGCGAAGGGCGACGCGGAGGAGATCAAGGACGCGGACGAGGCGCGAGAGATGGTGTTCGAGTCCGTCGCGCGCGCGCTCGAGCGGCAGAGTCAGCGAGAGATCGCGCTCCTCAAGCGAGGCAACGGGTGGCTCGGCACCGTCGGCGCGACCGTCCCGTTCATCGGGCTGCTCGGCACCGTCATGGGCATCGTGACGGCCTTCCAGCAGATGGCCGCGTCCGGCTCCGGCGGCCTCGGCACGGTGTCCGCAGGCATCGCGGAGGCCCTCGTCACGACGGCGCTCGGGCTCCTCGTCGCGATCCCCGCCGTCATGTGCTTCAACTTCCTCTCGGCGTGGGTCGACAACCGCGCGGTCGACATCTCGGAGTCTTCGAACGAGCTGCTCGACGTCGTCGCGCGACGCCTCCACATCACCTTCAAGAAGCGCCGGGAAGCGTAGCGAGGCCCGTCCATGGCAATGGGTGGCGGCTCTGGAAAGGGCCCGAGCAACAACATCAACGTCACGCCGCTCATCGACGTGGTGCTCGTCCTCCTCATCATCTTCATGGTGGTCACGCCCATGCTCCAGCGCGGCAAGGACGTGAAGCTGCCTGTGGCGACGAACATCGATGAAGAGAAGAAGGACACCGATCCGCTGATCGTCAGCGTGACGGTGGACAAGAAGGTCTTCATCGAGTCCGACGCGGCCGACGAGGAGCACTTCGCCGATCAGCTCAAGAAGGCGCTCGGCGATCAGAACAAGAAGATCCTGCTCAAGGGCGACGAGCGGCTCACGTACGGCGACGTGCGGCGCATCATGAACAAGATGCGCTCCGCCGGCGCCAAGAACGTCTCGATCGGCGTCGAAGAGAAGAAGAAATGAAGAAGGGGAAGAAGATCTCGGTCGTCCCCGCGACGCCGCCCAGCACGGACATCAACGTGACGCCGCTCGTGGACGTCGTGCTGGTGCTCCTGATCATCTTCATGGTCGTGACGCCCCTCCTGGAGAAGGACATCGCGGTCAGCGTGCCCAACACGGAGAAGGTCGAGCAGGTCGACGAGGTGCCGCCCGATCAGCTCGTGGTGAAGCTCCTCGCGAACAACGACGTGACCCTGAACGGCGACAAGATCGAGATGAGCGACTACGTGGGTCGGCTCGAGGCCGTGCTCAAGAAAGAGCCGAACCCGCGCAAGCGCATCGTCTTCGTCCTCGCCGAGGACGGCGCCAACTACGGGACGCTCGTGCACCTGTTCGACGGCGCCAAACAGGCAGGCGCGGACACGCTCGGTCTCATGACCGACGATTTGGACAAGAAGTAGCTCGCCGCGCCTTGCGCGACAATTCCACTCCACACTAGGCTTGTCCCCGGGCGTGGACTCTTCACGAGCCGCGACCCGGAGGAAAATGTACGGTCCGCAGGGTCAAAACAAGCCTGTCGCCAAGGTCACCGTCCCCGAGATCCGAGCCCGCAAAGGCGGGCCGCCGATCGCGATGGTCACCGCCTACGACTTCACGATGGCGCGACTGCTCGACGAGGGCGGCGCAGACATCTTGCTCGTGGGCGACTCTCTCGGGATGGTCGTTCAAGGTCACCCGACCACACTCCCCGTGACGGTCGAAGAGATCTGTTACCACGGGCGCGCTGTCACGCGTGGATCGCGCCGCGCGCACGTCGTCGGCGACATGCCGTTCATGAGCTTCCAGGTGTCGCCGATCGCGGCCCTGGAGAACGCCGGAAAGCTCATGAAGGAAGGCTGCTTCGAGAGCGTGAAGCTCGAGGGCGGCGAGGAGGTCGCCGAGCACGTGCGACGGATCGTCGCAGCCGGAATCCCTGTGATGGGGCACGTGGGCCTCACGCCGCAATCGGTCCACGCGATGGGCGGGTTCAAGGTGCAAGGCAAAGGCGACGACGCCGAGCGAGTGATCCAGGACGCGCGCGCCCTCGAAGAGGCCGGCTGTTATTCGATCGTGCTCGAGGCGATCCCCCCGGATCTCGCGGAAGAGGTGACAGCCTCGGTGACCATCCCCACGATCGGGATCGGCGCGGGCGCGGGGTGCGATGGTCAGGTGCTCGTCTGCTACGACCTGCTCGGGATGTACCGCGATCTGAAGCCGAAGTTCGCGAAGCGCTTCGCCGAGGTCGGCGATCAGATCGTGGGCGCCGTGCACGAATACGTGTCCGAGGTGCAGGCGCGCACGTTCCCCGGACCGGAGCACAGCTTCAAGCCGAACAACGCCCCTCGCCGCCGGCCTCCGATCGCGCCCCTCCCCGAGGTGATCGATCCGGCCGAGATCCCGCCTCACTGGCAGACGCACTGATCGGTGGGCGCGCCTACTTCGTACGGCGCGCCGGCGCGCCTACTTCGTACGGCGCGCTCGCGCGCCTTCTCCGTACGGCGCGCCCCTTCATGGGCGAGCAACCACTGCTTGCGCTCGACCCCTCCCGCATAGCCGGTGAGCGCTCCGTTCGCTCCGATCACGCGGTGACACGGCACCACGATCGCGATCGGGTTCTTCGCGTTCGTCGCGCCCGTCGCGCGCACCGCCCGAGGACGCCCCGCCCTGCGCGCGAGCTCGGAATACGAGACCACTTCCCCCGTCGGGATCTTGCGGAGCTCGGCATACACGCGCTGCTCGAACGGCGTGCCATGGACCTCTGCCGCGACGCCCTCGATCGCGCTCAGATCACCCTCGAAATAAGCCTCGATCCTCCGCGCCACCTCGGTCTTCGTCGGCGATCGCGGCACCGCGTTGAGAGCGACGCCGCGACGCGCGAGGCACGCCCGCACGCGCTCCACGTTCTCCTCGAACTCGAGCGTGAACAGCATGTCTCCGAGCGTCACGCACGTGAGCGCGCCGATGGGGGACGGGACTCGTTCAATGGACAAGCGCATGTCGCTCCTCTTCTTCCTTCGCGCCGCTGCGCTTCGTGACTCCGCGCGCCCCCTCGACGCTCGCGACCGCGCCCTTCGGCTTCGCGATCCACGCGCGCACCATGGTGATCGCCTTCGTCTCGCGCAGGCGTGACCTGGTCTTCCGCAGCTCCCGGGGCGCCTTGCCGCACGCCTTCGCGACGGCCGCGTTGAACGCGCGCACGCTCCGGAACCCCGACGCGTACGCCACCTCCGTGAGCGGCAGCTCGGTCTCTTCGATCGCTCGCTTCGCCACGAGGACGCGCCGCGCGTGCGCCACCGCCGCCGGCGTCACGCCGAGGTGCACAGCGAACAACCTCCGCAGGTGCCGCTCCCCCACGCCGAGCCTCTCGCACAGATCCGGCAACCGCTCCCGATCGAGCGCACCGCCTGCGATCAGGCGCATCGCCCGCGCCACGGTGCTCCTCGTCCCGAGCCACGCGGGCGACCCCGGCACGCTCGTGGGCCGACACCGCAGGCACGGCCGGAACCCCTCCGCGAGCGCGTCGGTCGCGGATCGAAAGAACTGGCAGTGATCGGCCCTCGGCGTCCGCGCGGGGCACACCGGCCGACAGAACACGCCGGTCGACGTCACGCCCGTGAAGAAGCGCCCGTCGAACCTCGGATCGCGCGCGCACACAGCGCGGTAGAGCGCCTCTCGTTCGAACCTCACGCGCTCCACCCTACGCCCGAGCGCGCCCTCGTTCTCGCCGTTTTCGGACCTCGATTCGACGCCGCCCGATCACGTGCGCCGCGCGCGCCCCGCGCCGCTACTTCGCGCTCACCATCGCCAGCGTGTCCTCGGTGAGCCGCTTGTTCATCACGTCGAGCGGCAGGTCGTTCGGGTCGTAGCCGAACGGATCCTCGATCTCGACGCCGATCTCATCGATCCCGAACATCCCGAACGCGAGCACCGCCGCGGCGATCGGCGTGTACCACCGCATCTGCTCCACCATCGCGAAGGGCGCCGTGAAGCAGAAGAGCATCAAGAAGCTCTTGATGTGCTGCGCGTACGCGAACGGGATGGGCGTCTTCATGATCCGCTCCGCGCCGCCCCAGATGTCCACGAGCTGCGTCACGTTCGCGTCCATCAAGTGCAGCTTCTCGCGCGACAGCCTCCCCTCGCGCGCGCTCTTCGCGAGGAGCCGCGTGATCCACACGCTCGCGAGCGCGGGCCTCACCACCAGGGGCTCGAGCGCGCCCTTCTCCTCGGCCGAGAGCTCCATCCCGAGCGCGTCGAGATCCCGCTCCTTGCGCAGGTACTGTCGGAGCAGCGCGAAGAACATCGACAAGAGCCGCGCGATCTCTCGACGCTCCGCGAGCGCCTCCTCGCCTCCGTCGATGTACGACGACGCCTGCCGCGCCAGATCGCGCGACCGATTCACGAACCCTCCGAGCAGCCTCCGCCCCTCCCAGTACCTGTCATACGAAGCGTTCGTCCGGAACACGAGCAGCAAGCCGAGCGCGACGCCGAGCAGCGTGTGCGCGATCGCCGGCAGCTTGAAGCCGTACGTCACGAACAACCACGCAGCGACCCCGCCGATCGCCGCGCAGATCACGATCCGCGGCAAGAGCGCGGGGATCACCGATCCTCGCATCCGGAAGATCACGCTCGCCCAGTTCTTGGAGTCGTACTCGATCATGATCGCGCGCCGTCCCTACCCGAGAGACCGCCTCGCCGGAAGGGGCGCGGGCCCTCTCGGACCACCCGCGGCGTCGCGCGCCACGCCGTGTTAAGAAGGCGCGCATGTGCGGAGTGTTCGGGATCTTCGGCCATCCGGAAGCGGCCAACATGGCGTACCTCGGCTTGCACGCGCTCCAGCACCGCGGGCAGGAGGCCGCCGGCATCGTCACGAGCGACGGCGAGAAGCTCTTCGCGCACCGAGCGATGGGCCTCGTGCAAGCGGGCTTCTCACCGCGCGATCTCGCGGCGCTCCCCGGCGATCGCGCGATCGGACACGTGCGCTACTCCACGGCGGGCGGCTCGCACATCAAGAACGCGCAGCCCTTCGCGGTCGACTACGCGCGCGGCTCCATCGCCCTCGCGCACAACGGCAACCTCACCAACTACGAGCAGGTGCGCGAGCGCCTCGAGGCGCGCGGCTCCATCTTTCAGAGCGCCAGCGACACCGAGGTCATCGTGCACCTCATCGCCGCGAGCACGCACATGAGCGTCGAGGATCGCATCTCCGACGCGCTCTCCCAGGTCGAGGGCGCCTACTCGATCCTCTTCCTCACCGAGCGCGAGATGGTCGCGGCCCGCGATCCCTACGGCTTCCGCCCGCTCTGCCTCGGGATCCTCGCGCACAAGGGCGGCGTCGCGCACGTCGTCGCGAGCGAGCCCACCGCCTTCGATCTCATCGGCGCGGAGTACGTCCGCGATCTCGATCCCGGCGAGATGATCATCGCCTCCGACGAGGGCATCCGCAGCGTCTTCCCCTTCCCCGCGAAGCCCTCGCGCCCCTGCATCTTCGAGTACGTCTACTTCGCGCGCCCCGACTCCGAGCTCGCCGGCGCCAGCGTCTACGAGGTGCGCAAGTCCCTCGGCCGGCGCCTCGCCGAAGAGCAGCCCGTGCCTGTGAGCGCCGCGGATCTCGACACCGTCGTGATCCCCGTCCCGGACTCTGGCGTCCCTGCCGCTGTCGGCTTCGCGCGCGCCTCCGGCCACCCGTTCGAGATGGGCCTCATCCGCAGCCACTACGTCGGCCGCACGTTCATCGAGCCGCAGCAGTCGATCCGGCACTTCGGCGTGCGCCTCAAGCTGGCGCCCAACCGCGCCGTCATCGAGGGCAAGCGCGTCATCATCGTGGACGACTCGATCGTCCGCGGCACCACCAGCCGCAAGATCGTCAAGATGATCCGCGACGCCGGGGCTCGCGAGGTCCACGTCCGCATCTCCAGCCCGCCGACCCGCTGGCCTTGCTACTACGGCATCGACACGCCCACGCGCAGCGAGCTCATCGCGGCCACCTCCACCATCGAGCAGACGCGCGAGTTCCTCGCCGCCGACTCCCTCGGCTACCTCTCGCTCGAGGGCCTCGTCGCGGCCGTCTCGCAGACGAACGGCGTCCGCCCCTCCACGGCCAGCGCGCGCCTCCCCGTCCTCCAGGACCCGGCCGCCTCGCATTGCCATGCGTGCTTCTCCGGCGACTACCCTGTCGCCCTGTCCACCCGAAAGACCCCTTCTCGCCCCCCGCGCCTCGTCACGGCGCACTGATCCCGTTCCGACATTTGGCCCGGATCGGCCAACGATCGCCGCCCTCGTGGTAGAGTCTGGAGTGAGCTCGATGACGGCCCCCGAGAACGACACGGACCTCTTCTCCCGCGCGCCCGACTCGGTCTCCATCTTCGAGGTGAGCCCGCGCGACGGCCTCCAGAACGAGGCCGCGATGATCCCCCTCGAGGGCAAGAAGCGCCTGCTCGACAGCCTGATCAAGGCGGGTCTCCGCCGCATCGAGATCACGAGCTTCGTCTCGCCCAAGTGGGTGCCTCAGCTCGCGGACGCCGAGCAGCTCGCCCGCGAATACCGCCCTCCGCCCGGCGTGACGTTCGGCGCCCTGTGCCCCAACGCCAAGGGCCTGGAGCGCGCCCTCGCCGCGGGCCTCACCGAGATCGCCGTGTTCCTGAGCTCGAGCGAGACCCACAACAAGATGAACATCAACAAGACGATCGACGATACACTCGCTGTATTCGAAGAAATCGTCCCCCCTGCCCGCGAGAAGGGCCTGGCCGTGCGGGGGTATCTCTCCACGGTGTGGGGCTGTCCTTACGAGGGCCCTGTCGACCCCAAGCGCTCCCTGGAGATCACCAAGCGCCTCATCGAGCTCGGCTGTTACCAGGTCTCCATCGCGGACACCATCGGTGTCGGGACGCCGCGCCAGACAGACACCATCGTGCGCATGTTCCGCGACGAGATGCCCCTCTCCCGCATCGCGCTGCACCTCCACGACACGCGCGGCACGGCGCTCGCCAACATCCTGACGGGCATTCAGCTCGGGGTGCGCGACTTCGACTCTGCGGTGGCTGGCGTGGGTGGCTGTCCGTACGCACCGGGGGCGGCGGGCAACGTCGCGACAGAGGATCTCGTCTACTTGCTCCAGGGGATGGGCATTGACACTGGGGTGGACCTCGACGCCTTGCTGGAGGCGGGCAACGTGGCCGAGCAGGTCATTGGCCGCGCGTTGCCGGGCAAGGTGCACAAGGCCGGCG
>Ga0268298_10004486_pt1 | contig 13611 bp, 8 predicted proteins | sample WWTPWeurt_MetaG_FD_194462 | JGI IMG/M metagenome (GOLD analysis project Ga0268298, IMG submission 194462) | Activated sludge microbial communities from WWTP in Nijmegen, Gelderland, Netherland - WWTP Weurt | ecosystem: Engineered > WWTP > Aerobic digester > Activated sludge | place: Netherlands... | reverse complement strand
CGAGGGGCACCGGTTTGGTTGCAGTGGGATGAGGGGGTACGGTATCGGGTGAGTGGGGCGGCCCCGCGCCAGCTCCCGTTTTTGCCGGAGACGAAACCGGAGATGGTGGTGTTGGGTGCGGCCGCGAGTCACTTCCAACTCACCCCGGAGCAGTTCAAAGCGGCTCTGAAAGCAGGGCGGTTTCTCACCTGGCGGTTAGAGCATGGCCGCCAATATCGTTGGTATGTGCAAGAAAAAGAGCCGGGTTCGACAGAATCTGCTGATTCGTTAGCGAAATGAGGTGTATCGTGTGTGCGTCATCGGATTATTGTAGACATAGGTGTATCTATTGTACGATTGGGGATTGTCAGCCTGTGGTACAATGGTATCTGCACTGACGAAGCGGCCTATCTGGCTATCGTACCACCTCGCGTTCATGTAAATCAACTTAATGTAACTGTTTTTACATTCTATCCCATGTAATAGACCCTGAGGGGCGTACTATCGAGCAGACTGGTTTTGACGAGGTGGGGCGAGCGATCACACAGACCTATCGAGGTCAGACCTTTAATATTGTTTATTACAGTGATGGGCGCCGTCTGGTTTTGGATGGAGCCGGTCATCAAACTATCTATGTCTATAATCAGCAGAATCTGCTGGTCGCGGCCGCAGACCTGGCTGATCCTGAGCATATAGTGCGCCTGGTGCATGATGCCGACTACAACTTGATTTACGGTCAAGACCAGAACGGCAACATCACAAGGGGCGAGCGCACCCCATTTGGTTATCCCACCCTCTTTGTTAATGCCCTTGGTGATGAGACTCATTATGAATACGATGGGCAAAACCACCTGACACAATTTACGGATGCCCTTTCCCGTACCACAACTTACGGTTATGAAGGCAACACTCTCATCTCCACCACAAACGCTCTGGATCAGGTTGTTTACTATACTTACAACAGCTATGGTCAGGCCACTAGCGAGACGGATGAAAATACGCACACCACTGAGTACGGCTATGATGACCTGGGACAATTAACCGTTATAACCAATGCAGTTGGGTTGACCACCACCTATGGTTATGATGTGGCAGGCCGTCTTATTACAGTGACCGAGACGACCGGTAAAGTGACAGTTTACACCTATGATGCCGCTGATTATCTGCTCCAGGTGACGGAAAATTATCTGCCAGGCCAGCCACAAAACTATCTAAACGAATACAATCTCATTACCCAGTATGGTTATGACCGGGCTGGTTATTTGACGGCTGTAACAGATACCTTGGGGCATGTCAACCTAACCCTGTACGATGCTTTTGGCCGCGTCCGCGCCTCTGTCACCAACTATGATGGGACAACACCCAGCAACGAACTTTGCGCCAGCTTCGTTGACCCCAATCCAGAATATAACCTCTGCACCCTGACCGCCTATGATGCAGCGGGGCGCGTCATCAGTTCAACCAATCCTGAGGGTCGCGTGACGCGTACCTTCTATGACGCACAGGGAAGGGTACGGGCCACGATTCAAAACTGGAGCGGCAGTATTACGGAGGTAGCCGACGTTGCACAATGTCTGAGCCTGTCACCAGAACGCACGGCCGACCTCTGTACCCTGTATGCCTACGATGCAGTAGGCAATACGGTTCTGGTTACCGATACGGCCGGGCGCATGACCCGTACTTTTTTTGATGAACTGAATCGTACCATCGCCACAATTCAGAACTGGAGCGGCAGCATTAACAGCCGTGAGGCGTTATCCCAGTGTCTCAATTTACCTGACAGGCGCGACCACGATATTTGTAGCTTCACGGCCTACGACGAGGTGGGTAATACGATCATCACGACCAACACCGTCGGGATCATGAATCGCAACTTCTACGACAGTTTGAACCGGTTGGTAGTGTCTGTCCAAAACTGGAACCCCTTGACTTTGGAAGATCCAGTGGACTGTCTCCTGGCTCCCAACAATATGGTCGCTGAGAATATCTGTACGGTCTACGGTAATGATGATGCAGGGAATCGGGTGACAAGTACAAATGCCCTGGGCCAGACGGCACTAACAGTTTATGATGCGGCCGACCGGCCTATCATCTCGGTTCAGAATTGGGATGGCACAACCTTGATTGACGAACCCACTGACTGTAGCTTCGATCCAGAGGCGACTGTTAACCTCTGCCAGATCACCCTTTATAACGACCTGGGACAACGTTCCGGAACACAAAATGCGTTGGGGTATTTGACGACGTTTGCTTACGATAGTTTGGGACGGCTCATAACGACGACGCGATACCTGGATGGAACACCGGTGCAAATTGCCTCTCATTATGATGCCCTGGGAAATGTTATCAGCCAGACAGATGCCAGACAAAACAGCAGTTTCTCCTTTTACGACAGCCTGAACCGGCAGGTCGCCAGCATCAGTGCGGGTGGAATCGTTATGACCCGGACCTATGATGTAGCCGGACGGGTCATCAGTACAACCAATAACCTGGGTCATATGATGTTCTCCAGCTATGATGATCTGGGACGCCTGGTGCAAAGTAAAGATGCGGAAGGGAATACCACCAGCTACACCTTCAATGTGTTGGGCCAGCAACTCGTGATGACGGATGCTAACGGTATTCGTTCCAGTTATGAATATGACGGCTTAGGGCGGCAAACCGCTATCACTCAGAACGACACCGGGGGCACGGCTTCAGCAGAGGCGAACGTGACGACCCGTTACGTTTATGATGTTCAAGGCAATCAGGTTGCTGTGGTTAACGCGCACCATGTCACGGTTACGTTTACCGTATATGATGCCTTAAACCGCCCCGTTTCTGTCCGTGATGCGCTGAACCAGGCCACCCATACGGTTTACAATGCGTTAGGGCAGACCGTTGTCATCACGGATGCCAATGGCGCGGTTACTCGCTACGAATACGATGAGCTGAGCCGGGTGCAAACTATTCTTTACCAGTCAGACGGTGATACTGTTACTTATGCCTATGACGCACTGGGGCGACGCACTGTCATGACGGACAGCCTGGGTGTTACGGTTCATGGATATGATGAGCTATCGCGCCTGACGGTCATCACTGATAGTTTGGGAGCAACGCTCCATTATGCTTACGATGTAGCAGGCAACCGGACCGGGTTAACTTATCCGGATGGCAAAGTCGTAACCTACACCTACAATGTGGATAATCGTCTCACACAAGTTGAAGATTGGCAGAGCAATCACACGACCTACGAATATGACACCGTGGGCCGTCTCATCACCATGACCTTGCCCAATGGGGTCGTCATGGTTAACACTTACGACAATGCCAATCGCCTCACCGAACGCACTTATACAGCCCCCGATGCAACCAACTTAGCCAGCTATGCCTACCTGCTGGATGGCATGGGTCAGAAACAGGTCATTACGGAGACGGTGCTGTCTCCAGGTTATATCTCTGAGATAGAAGCGTTTGTAGAACAAAATGGTTTGTTAGTGTTAGAGGCAGAAAGTGGCCGGGCAGGCTCAGGCGGTACACACAGTTGGATAAGCCAGACAGTGCAGACAGGTTATGTGGGTGACAGCTACTTGCGTGGTCTGCCTGATGTAGGCACACTCTATACAACCGCAGACCTGGCGGATAGCCCCAGGATGGATTATCCCATCACCGTCAATACGCCCGATCATTACACCGTGTGGGTGCGCGGGATGGCCGCGGCCGCGTCTGGTGACTCGCTTCATGTCGGGCTTGAGGGCGAGAGCACGGCCAGCAGTGCCAATCTAACTGGCTTCAGCCAGGACTGGAGTTGGTCCAGCCTGACAATGAGCGAGACTACGGCAACTTTGCCTTTGACGGCGACCGGAACGTTTAGCTTGAATCTTTGGTTGCGGGAAGATGGGGTACGCGTAGACCGGCTGCTTTTGGTAACAGATACCAATTATGTACCCACTGGCGAAGGGCCTGCGGCCGCGGTTATGCAGGTTGTCACCCAAACCGTTCCCCCGGCTCCTCATTACCAGATTACCACACTCAGTTATGATGGCCTTTACCGTCTGACGGAAGCCAATTACAGTGGCACACTTGAGGCTGTTTATAGCTATGGCTACGATGCCTTGGGCAATCGCCTGGTTCAGACGACGACCATCACCAGCACCGAAGTCATTATATACCAGTACGACAGTGCCAACCGGTTAGTCGAAAGTGTTGTTCAAGGTGGAGAGACAACCCGCTACGAATGGGATAGGATGAACCGGCTCATCACGACGACGGTTGCCAGTAACCTGAGCCGGGTTTATGGCTATAGCCAGGATGGGGAACTGATCAGTGCTGTAGTGGATAACCTGTTGACCACCTTTGCTTACAACGGCAATGGACAACGGTTGCTCATGTCTGTCGCCGGGCAGGTGACCAGTTATACGCTGGATTATGCCGGGCCTGGGCAGCGTATTCTCTGGGAACAACGTGCTGGAGAGATGAAACATTACCTCTACGGCCTGGCCTGTTTGGGTGAATTTGTCACCGATAGCACAACCGCAGCGACAGAATGGCGTTACTACCAACACGATGGCAACAGTCTGGTGCGCCAGACAACCAACAGCCAGGCAGAGGTCACGCTGGCCTGGACCTTTTCACCGGAAGGGGCAGTGATCCTGGGTGAAGAAGGGCCAGTCACCCACCTGGGTTGTGAAGGAGACGCCGTTTATGATTGGAGTACAGGGCTGATTTTTAAGCGCGGCCGCTATTTTGACCCCAATACAGGCATCTGGCTCTCCATGGCTCCGGCTTTAGTCTGGCAGAGGAGTCAACGGCTTAATCGTCGCCAGCGACGGCAATACGACAAGCAGAGACGGATATATATTCTATTCTTGTTGTTGTTTGTGATGTTACTTCTGGCTGGATGTAAACCAGAACCTGACCCTACGCCTCCAGGCCCTACACCTACAACGACTCCGTGCCCTACTCCTACGACAGCACCTACACCTTTACCAACGATGCCGGCTCCATCATCACCGACACCTATTCCTACCTCAACGCCAACTCCAAGCCCCACATATACACCAACAGCAACGCCGCAAACAAAGCCACGGACTTATGAGGAACTGATTTTGCAAAATCCCTTTGGGCTTGGCGTTCCTTATTTAATAACAACTGTATACGGAGAAACTCATCACGGCTATCAAGAAGAACTACAAGGTGGACAAGGGGTCGGGCACTCCGGCATTGATATGGTGCCATTAAAATATGTTCGTGAGAGCAAAAGAAACCCCGCGAGTACATGGAACTACTTTATACCATCATTAAATCATCGAGAGATATATGCACCAGCAAACGGCACTTTTGAGAGAAGGCCAGGATTCCCCTATACTGTTTATATCACAAACGTTACGCTCTATGATGATACAGAAATAAGAATAGTGCATGTTGATCCAAGAGAAGGCCCAGGTGAAGGCACAGAAGTAACAGTTGGTCAATCACTTAATATGACCTTTAAGGGAGATAAAAACCAAACCTTTGGGTTTGGAAGCGATCGTCCGCATCTTCATATTGGAGTATATGTGAACAATCAATATAAGGCACCGGTGTTTCCAGAAGATGATGCCGATAATTTAGGGGACTATTGGACGTACCACGACGAAGATGGTTTACTCTTCCCAGATTTACCTCTAGAGAAATAATGAGGGCAATAGCTATTATGAAACATGACTTAGTCAAGTTGTACTTTATTGTCATACTGTTAATGGTTACGATACTTGGAGTCTCTTGTATCAAGAGTAATAGCTCCATACCATCTCCCACCGCAACACATGTAAATTCATCCACCAATGAATTGTTATTAGTGTGGGGAACAACAAAAAATGCTGAACAAGCTAGTTGCACCTTATGGATCATCTATCCCGAAGAAAATCAGGCAAAAATGGAAGATGTACCATGGTGCTCTCACTCCGAAGCCTATACAGATAGTGTAGTTCGAATAATGGTTTTTCCTACATATCTGGATACCCTTTCCGAAACAACCAACGAAATCCTGGTTTACATAATTACAGAAGAGAGGCAACTTGCACTGTCTCAAACGATTCCATTAGGTGAAGTCCGTATCACCGCACAACCGCAATGGGCAACTAATAGTATCATTTACTTTAGCGGTATCTTGGAAAACAAAGAGAAAATTTTTCGTCTTCACATAGGCGACAATGCGATTGAATCTATCATTGACGCTATGGATGGGTTTGCTACTGCTCCTCAACTTTCCCCCGATGGCAAATATATAAGCTATGAAATATGGCATGAACAAAACAGTAGAGGGGAATGTACGTTTTTAAATTGCCAAACAAAAACGTATTCTGTTTGGGACATAGAACAGCAACGATCAGTAGATATTTCGGCACTGATTAAACCATCTCTGGCGGGAAAATCATACTTTACTCAATGTGATTTTCGTTGGGCGCCTTCAAGTCAGTATGTAGCGTTCACCATTGGATGCGGTGTGCAAACGCCTGGCTCCGTAGTTGTTATAAACCTATCAAATTATGAAGTTCAACTTATTAATGGGGCAGATGATCAAAGTCCGATTAATATCCACAAATGGACAGTTCTAGATACTCTTATCTTAGACGGACGAGTTGTCCAGGAAAATGAGGTATTTCCTTTTGAAGGTTACTTTCTCTATTCTGTAAAAAACAAAAAGATTGAAACTCTATTGTCGCCTTACAGAAACAATCAAAATAGTCCTGATTGGATTTTTATTGAGGACTGGACAATGGATGGACTATATGCAGTTGGACAAACACAAATACCAGGGGAAATAAGGACTGTAAAGGTTGTTATTTTTGACATGAGAACTTCTCAAGACACTGAGCAATATTTGACTGTTTCGGATACCAATATTGACTCTGTCTTATGGTCTTCGACAGGTCAAATGATTGCCTATAACTCATTTAACTGGGATACACGCAATGATCTGACTAGAGTAGTGGTAGTTAGTACCACTGGGGAAACAATTTTTGATAGCGGACTAACCAATATTATCAATTCAGAACTAATGTGGGTCACAGTCTCCACTTAAGAAGGCACAAGTGCAAATACGCAATTCATCAATAAAGTCAAAGCCATTTCTAACACGGCAGGAATTGTTTTTTCTACTGTTTGCGGTCTTGTTTAGCTTGGCTACTATTCTAATCGTTGCCATTTATCTCCTTGTTTCTAGCTCTCAGGGAGTTCCCGTCGAAGAGGTGTTACCTGTCACTGAAGAGCCGGTGCAGGTCATACTAGATCAGGCAGAGCCAATTGTCCTGGAAACGTCCGGCTACACCTGGGTCATGACCCCACGGGCAGAATTCACTGTTGCCGCCCGTGTGATTGGCAGCCAGCGTTATTGGGATACACAAAAAAGCCTGTCACCCCTTGATCTGGCTTTGGGGTGGGGAGACATCAGCAACCTCGAAGTAGATGAATGGATTCAATGGAGCCAATCGGGCCGTTATGTCCATCGCCGTGTTCAAGATGGCAGTCCCTATCCCCTTGATTACGTCAATTTACATTCGGCCAACATCCACATCATTCCCTCAACTGATAGCCTGGATTCGGCCATCAAACGGCTGGATGAGAATGACCTGGTGCTACTAGAAGGATTACTGGTAGACGTAACCGAAGCATCGGTTGGCTATGTACTGACATCACTTACGAGAACCGACCGGGGGGCTGGGGCCTGTGAAATTCTTTATGTGCAACGGCTGGTGGTAGATGGCAGAGAGTATCGTTAAAGCGTTTCCTTTTTTAGAGCATGGCGCACCTCTTCTATCAGAGAACCGGTTGTACCGGCTTTTGACCATTGGCGTTGTAGCTCTGGCTCTCGCCTTAACCCTTCTTACCCCCCATGATGCGCGGCGTTTGCGTATGCCCGAACCCTGGTCTTATGAGTTAGCCGCCCAAAACTTTGCCGCAGGGAAATGGGTGTTGAATAAAGATGAGTTGGCCATTGCCCGCACCCAGATACGTTTAGATGGTGGGCAGCTCACCCAGTACATTGAAATTGCTCCTGAACAGTGGGCCTTTCGCCAATCACCAGGCCACGCTCTGGAAATGGCATTTTCGCTTAAACTGGGTTCCCTGCGTTTGGCGAATATCTTTCTGGCCTTAGCCGGTTCAGGGGTTCTCTATCTCCTGTTGTCTGCTCGATTTAGTGAGAAGGCGGCCTTTCTGGGTGTCCTCTTATTCCTCTGGTCCCCCCTTAGCCTGCTGGCCAATCATTATTACCTGATGGATACCTTTGCCGGGGGTGTCTGGCCCCTTATCGCTGGTGGCCTTCTCCTGTGGTTCGAGGGACAGAAAAAGGAGTCCCCTTACGTCACAATAGGGTTGTGCCTGGCTGGTTTTGCGGCTGGCTGGTCTCTTATCGCCCGGCAGACCAACTTGCTCTTGTTGGGCGTCCTGGCGGGTTATTTGCTTCTGGTTGTGTGGGTAAAACAGCAGGCATCATCCCAGTCAGTAGAGAAAAGAGTCTTGTCACTTGCTGCCACAAGCTGGCGTTACCTCGGCGCCTTCGCCTCAGGGGCGGCCCTGGCATTGGGGATTCTGCTTGTCTACAACACGCTGACATTCGGCAACCCGTTCACCAGCGGCTATTTGTATCCCAGTATTTATGACCGGCACAACTTATGGAATGAGGATCCACTCCAATCCGTTCCGTGGGGGGTCTCGACCTGGCTGGCCGGGGGTGGGATTCTGGACATTGTCGCCACGTTGTTTGTTCACGTCAGATTATGGTTGCGCCCCGCCACACTCGCCTGGCCGCTGTGGCCTCTTGCCTTATGGGGGTTGGTTCAATTTTTCAGGCAAAAACCGGTAGCCCGCTCATCGTGGTTTATCTTTTCATGGCTGTTTGTCGTTTACGCCCCTTATGCCGGTGTCATTTTCTTTGGTGTCACCAGAGCTTTAGCTGTGCCTTATGATCAGGGGTGGGGCTTCTTTATCCCCTCGCGTTACCTGTTTCCTTTTACCTTTCCTTATGTCTGGGTTCTATCTCCCTTACTGGCCCGCTGGTTAAAAGGTTGGTCTCTGGCCCTGATAGGTCTTTATATGGCCGCCAACGCCTGGTTTTTCTGGCAGGTGCTGGCGCGATGATCTCAAAAGCAAACCTTCCAAGTCAACAGTTGCCGGACGTGTTCCCTGCTTCTGATTCCTCGTCTCGATCTGAACCACAAAGCGAGTTCCTTCTGACACGCGCTTATCAGTTCAAGCGTCTGGTACAACGACTTTTGCCTTATCTCGTGGCGTTGGCGGTCGTCACTTTCCTGCTCCAACGTATTCATCCGGCAACCTTCTGGCAATTGATTCGTCAGGCAGATATAAAGTGGTTACTGGCTGGTTTTGCCTTTTATTGCCTGACCAACGTCTTACGCGCCTGCCGTCTGGGGGTGTTGGTGCCAGGAAACAAAAGATGGCAGGCGTTGCGTTTCTTGCCGGAAATCACCTTGTTGAGCTTCTTGAACAACGTCTTACCCGCCCGAGGGGGTGAGTTCTCTTTCCCCTATTTCATGGCCCGGCGACATGGTTTGCCAGCCAGTGACGGGCTGGCCTATCTCCTCATCACCCGAATCTTTGATTTTGTGGCGGTTATCATCCTGTTCCTGGTTTTTCTGCTTATCCGGCGTAACAGCCTGACACCCACAGCCCAACCTGTTATTGGCATTATTGGACTCTTCTTTCTGTTCTGTTTACTCTTCCTGGCTACTCTACCCTGGCTGGGACAGTTGGGGCTACGCTTCATGATGCGGCTACTCGGCTATTTACATCTATCAGAAGGAAAACCAGGACAGGCGGTAAACCGGCTGGGACAGAAGGTAGTCCAGGCGATGGCACAGACGCATGATGTTTCCACCTATTTGCGTCTTCTGTTCTGGTCGTTGCTTGTCTGGTTCAGTACCTTTGCTTTTTTTGCCGCTTTTATGCATGCTGTTGGTCTGCCCATAGCCTACGCTTCTGTCATTATCGGGAGTACGTTTGCCACCTTCGCCAAAGCCATCCCTTTCATCACCGTCAGTGGGGTTGGCCCTCATGAAGCAGGCTGGACGATGGGATTTCGCCTGATTGGTATGGCTTTAGAGGATGCGTTAGCCAGTGGACTGGCTGTCAATATGCTGACTCTAACCGCTTCGTTAATTGCGGGCAGTGTGATGGCTCTCTATTGCTACATCTGCCCAACAGACCAGAACCATGCTGAATCAAAGGTGTAAGCCCTTACCACCGTTGACATCCCACCGTTGTCCAAACGCTAAGAGGCTTTCACCACGAGCCTGAAAGGTGCGATAGTTTATAGCTTCCCCTGATTTGCCCCTCTTCTCACTCACAAGGACAATAGGTACATGCCTCATCACACAGGTGAAAAACCGCTAGACGCGGCCGCAGTTGCCGCCCAACTAAATGAGACCAATCCAGGTGCTCTGACCCAAATCACACGGATAGTAGAGCGAATGGGGGATGAATTTGTGGCCACGGCCGTGGCTGATACCCTACGTATTGAAGCCGAGGGGGGCCTGCTGACCGAGGACAAACAACGCCGTCGCACGCCTGGGGGTGTGTTCTTTTATCTGGTGCGCGGCCGCATCACAGCCGAAGACAGGAAGGTGTTGTTCCCGCGGCCGCCACGACCGGCCAAACCCCCGCTCCCTACCATCGTTACCCTAAGTGGTACTGAGCGGCAGGCCATCTATGCCCAACTCAAATCTCACCCTGGAGTGGCTACGAATATGAAGCTAACCCTTGTTGGCCGACCGGCCAAAATCCTCAAACGCGACACCTTTGTCGCTGTTACTCTCGCCAGCGGTGAACCCCCAGCCCTACCCAAAGGGCTGCCTGCCCTTCCCAGCCATGAGCCAACTGTCTACCTGGTCTACATCGCCAGTAAACAGTGGCGCAAGGTGGAAGAGTCCATCCAGCACCCGGAAGATAAGCTCATCATTGAAGGCTATCCCTATAACGACAAAAAAATGGGCGTCATTGGCGTATTGACCCAATCCGTAACGACGGTCAATCTACAACGGGTCAAAAGAGACGCCGACAAGAAGGGTGAACTGACCTGACATACTCCTTCACCAGACAAAACTGAAACAACGACAGGTCGTATTTTCCCAAGACCTGTCGTTGTTCTTTTTAAGGGCGTGGTTCAAAAGTCGGCAAATGGTGCTTAACAGTTTGTAGGGCGATTTTGTAAATCGCCCACGAGACGATTTACAAAATCGTCCTACAAATTTGTAAAGTTGACCTGAACCATGCCTTTTTAAGCTATTGACCTAACAGTTGTTGTATGTATACGTGACAAACGTGAGCCGCACAACTGGCTATTACGACACTCCTTCACCCTAGTTTTCCCCTGAATCCAGACGATCTTGTTCTGCTTGCGGCCGCTCCAGGTAATTGGTAGGCGAAACAACGGGTCTCCCTGTTTCCGCTTCAAGTTCCCGGCGAGCATTGCCCGCAATCCGGCCCCCCTTGCGGGCCGCCACTTGATTCTTGTCAAAACCTTGAGCGTTTTCTTGCCGGGTAATTTCAGTTGTGGCCGCTTCACCTAAAATAGTGAAAGCCAGTTCCAGTCCTGTCATATGATCCCGCAGGTTCTCTCGTTTCAACTTCTTGAGCTTTTTATGCTCAGCAGGTGTCATGCCAAAAGTCGCTTTGGCTATCTCAGCCGTAAGAATCGCTACCTCGCGCCCGGCCTCAACACCTCGATTCTGCCATTCATCTGTCAATTCATTACGGGTAACGATGGACTGCAAGCGACGATCAATCCAATCGTCTGAATACCCCTTCACCTGATAAATCTGGCGCAGTCGTTCGGCCGCCAGTTCCGGGTTGTCGAACTCTTCCAGCCGCTCAGAGCCGACCTCAGCTAACCATTGCTTAAAGGGTTCCGCTTTGGGGGAAGGGATGGATTGAATAATGCGTAACATACCTTCAACGGTGGCACAATCGGTATCGTAGAAGCGACTGTTGGGGGCTTTCAATTTGAACTGTCGACAAATTGTCGACAGTTCAAGTCCTTCGTTTTCAGCCACCCGTTTTTTCATACGATACCAGTAATCACGCGGCTTGAGACTATTCGTCAACGCTTCAATGACATCAACAACGGCATACCACCACTCTTGGGTTTCCTCGTCCAAAATTCGGCGAATTCGATACCCTTCAAATTGAAGCTGAACCAAGGCTTTGTCGTTGCTCACTGTACACTCTCCATTTTGGCCTCTAGAATCGCGTCATTATAGCACAACCGTTCTCAAATAGAGGTTGGGAGCATTGTTAAGAGTCAAAAGTCAGGACCTACTTATGCAGCTATCTTCTGCCTCATATAAGTCCGTAGTTGCGGCCGCGACAGCGGATCCCCTTTTTTCTCTGTCTGATATTGCCGAAACGCCGCAACCTCAGCCGCATTTGTTCTATCCACTAACACACCATTGCGATAACACAACGGCTGTTCATCCGCGCCATAAATCGCCTCGGCCATCGCTGTGGCTTTGGGGCGCGATTGTCCCGTCTGCTGAACGTTATTATTGGGCCGAGAGACCAAAGCGGTAGGTGTTATAGGGATCGCGGCCGCGGCCGCGACCGGTTGTTTGCCTGCTTGTGGCATGATAGAAGGCCGATTCTCCGGTGTCGTTCGCCCGGCTGGGCCACGTCGGGTTAAGGGGCGAGTTGGCGGCTGGCCGTTCGCCATTGGCCGCTGGCTGGCTTGAGGTGTAGGGATTGACGCGGCCGCGTTGGTTGGTTTCTCGTTGGTCGCCACCGTGGCCTGGGTCGTAGACGCATCAGTCGAGGGGATAGGTGGCGCGACCGCGTTGGCTGGTTCTACCCCACCTTCGACCACTGGCTGTGGTTCTTCCAAAGCGTTTTCTGCTAACAAAGGGCCAGGCTGTTTTGCGGCCGCACTGAGGACTGTCTTCTGTTCTTGCCGTGATGGGTTGACGCCCGGATTGTTTACCTGAGTAGGTTTTACTGCTGGGGTTGTCGCGGCCGCGTTTGTCGCCCGGGTCTTTGTCTGTACCGGAAGTTGTTCCGGGATAACCGACCTTGTGGCTTGCGGTGGAGGTGTTTTTGCGGCCGCAACGGGGGTCGGTGTTTGTCCCTTCACTGCCTGAGCGACACCTGAACCATTTGTTTGAGCCAGTTTTGCCATAGGGATGGATGCGGCCGCGTTCTGCCTCTCCGTCACAGGCTGATTTCCTTGCGCCGGTCTGTTCGGTGCGGGAACAACCCGTGATGCGGCCGCAGTAGCCGCAGGTTGAATAGCATGCACCTGCTGACCGTTCGTACTATTCCGGCTCGTCGTCGGCACCAGATCATACGCCGCCATCTTGCCTAACAGGTTGCGGTGGGCCATCAGCCGCAGAATGTCCCAGGCTTGAATGTAAGCCAAAACCGTCTGCCCTAACCGTCTCGCTTCGTAGGTCTTGAAAGCCACATTGGCTTCTACTTCAGCTTTGCCGTTGGGTGTCACCGCGCCGGTGGGCGTCTTCTTGCCCGGTCCAGCTTTCAGTTCCAGATAGACCTGGTCGCCTTTGTTCGTCACCGACAGCACCCGACTGGTCACCTTACCATCAGGTTGAGCCGTGCCTTTGTACTCCTTGTAGGTGAAATTCGGCTCGGCGGTTGCCAGGGCGT
>Ga0268298_10004485_pt1 | contig 13613 bp, 17 predicted proteins | sample WWTPWeurt_MetaG_FD_194462 | JGI IMG/M metagenome (GOLD analysis project Ga0268298, IMG submission 194462) | Activated sludge microbial communities from WWTP in Nijmegen, Gelderland, Netherland - WWTP Weurt | ecosystem: Engineered > WWTP > Aerobic digester > Activated sludge | place... | reverse complement strand
CAGTTGGTGATCGGCGTGAGCCTGGGCGTGCGCTTCACATCGGGCTTCCTGCACACCGCGCCGCGCTGGCTGGCCTCGGTGGCGCTGGGCACCCTGGTGATGATGGGGCTGTGCGCCGGGTTTGCCTGGCTCTTGTCTCTGGGCACCGGCCTGCATCCCGTCACGCTGCTGCTGGGCACCTCGCCCGGCGGCATCACCGAGATGTCAATCACGGCCAAGGTGCTGCAACTGGGCGTCCCGGTGGTCACCGCGTTTCAGGTGTGCCGGCTGGTGGCGGTGCTGCTGCTGGCGAATCCGCTGTGGCACTGGCTGCGGGCGCGCCGCGCTCGCGATGCGGCCCGCTGAGCGGCTCAGTGCCGGAAGGTGCCCTCGCGCGTCACGATCGACAGGTCGACGAAGTTCAGGCCGGTGTGCTGCTCGCGGCTGTAGACCGCACGCAGGCCGTTGAGGTCCAGGCTGGCGTTGCTCAGGCCGGCCAGGAAGCTCTCGCGCGTCGGCTCTGGCCCGGCCAGCCGCAGCGCGGCCACCAGCGCCTTGGCCGTCACATACCCTTCCAGGCTGCCGTAGGAAAACTCGCGCCCGGGCTTCTGCCTGGCGAGCTCTTCCTGGTATTCACGGGTGATGGCCGTCTTGCGTTCCCAGGGGCTGGGCACCACCTGGGTGAACACCATGCCGTGGGCCAGCGGTCCCAGGTGCTTGGCCATCTGGGCCGAACCCGAGTTCACCGCGTAGAAGCTCGTCGGCAGCCCTTGGGCGCGCGACTTGCGAATCAGCTTTTCGTACACGCCGGGTGAGCCGTGGTTGAACACGATCTGGGCCCTGCCTTTTTCCAGTTGGCCGACCATCTGGTCAATCTGGGCGTCGGCCACGTCGGACTTGAAGGGCAGGTCGGCCACCAGCTCCATGCCGAGTTCCTGGCACAGCAGCTTCACGTTGGCCAGATGCTGTTGCCCGGTTTCGGAGTCGGCCCGCATGAAGCCCACGCGGGTGGCGCCGATGCTCTTGCCGTAGGCCAGCAGCGCGCGAAATTCCTCGCGGTGTTCTGCGCGCACCGGGAACACCAGCGGCTGGTGGGGCCGTCGCAGGGTGGGCGAGCCGGCGATCGGGCCGAAGAATGGCACCTTCAGGTCGATGGCGGCCTTCATGACGGCGGTGGACGGGCCGCCCTCGATCGAGCCGAACAGGATGAACACCTTGTCCTGCTCAACGAGCTGGCGCGCGTTGGCCTCGGCCTGACTGGACTTGTTGTCGTCGTCCAGCGTCTTGAGCACGACCTGGCGGCCGTTCACGCCGCCGCGGCTGTTGATCAGGTTCAGGTAGGCCTGGATGCCGTCCTGCACCGCCATGCCGTAGTCGTTCTTGCCACCCTGCAGCGTGATGTTCTGGCCGATCAGGAGCTGGTTTTTCGTGACACCATCGGCGGCCATCGCCCACGACAGGGCCAGGGCCAGGCAGCCGGCAAACAGGCGGGGCAGGAAGTGTTTCATGACGGGTTTTCCTTTGGGGTGGGTCGGGTGACGCCTTGCCTTGCCGAATCGGCCGGTGAGACGGCGTACCGGCTGGGAATTCTATGCAGCCACGCAAGCTTTTGCCTTACGGCGACACCCCGACCCAAGCGAAAACCGGAACAATGCCCTGAAAGGGCGAAAAACAACCCTCAGTGCACCAGCACGGGGTGCTGGGCCAGCCCGCTGTAGCTTTCCAGCGTGTCCTCGACCTCTTCCTGGGTGGGCGTGTTGACCTGCCAGGCGATGATCTTCTGCTGGAACATCTCGGCCCAGGAGCCGTCGAGGTACACCTCTTTGCCCCGGCGTTTGTCAACAATCTCGAAGCCGTGGCGCGCCAGCACCGGCTCGGTGGATTCGGGGGCGTCTTCGCCCGGAGCATTGGCCAGCACGTGCATCACGGCAAAGGTGTCGGAGTCGTAGAGGGTATGCATGGGTTCATTCTCCTTTACTGTTGGCTCCCAGATTGCAACATTCGGGCCCGTTTCAAGGCGTGAGTGCCGCTTTGGTGCCGGATCACCACACTTTGCCCGGTCCAGGGCCTCAGTCGGGCTTGCCCGCGGGCTCGCTGGCGCGCAGTTTCTGGTCCACGAAATCCCCGTTGGACTGGGTGACCCGGATGCGCACCGGCAGGTAATTCATCGATGGCGCGATCCAGAGTTCGAGCCGGGTGTCGAAGGGCCGGCGCGGCGCGCGGCTGAATTTGTAAGCGATCACTTCGCCGCCTGGCAGCTTCAGGCTTTCCTCACCGTCGGCGGTGATGATCCAAGGTTCGGCCTCGCGCGTGCTGACGGTCTGTAGCGTGAAGCTGTTGCCGGCGGCCATGCGCTTCGGGTCGGCCGCCATCAGGGCGCCGATCTGGATGAACAGGCTCAGCCGGTCCTGCGCGCCGGGCAGCAGCGCGGCTTCGGGCGTGTTGACGCTGAAGATGATGCGGCCGGTATCGCGGTTGAAATGCGCCGCCTGCTCGCCCTTCCATTTGTCGGCGTACCGGCGTGGCGCGAGTCCCTGCGGGGTGAGGTCGCCCTCGCTGGTTTGCGATCGCGAGCCAATCAGGAACGCACTGACCGTCAACAGCAGGTTGTAGCGCTGCCCGTCCTGGCGCCACAGCACCTCGCCGCGGGCGGTGTACTGCAGGTTGCGGGCCTGCCCTTCAAGGTTGTAGAGCAGGCGCACCGAGGAGGGCACCGCCGCGTTCAAGGTGGCGCCGTCCACCGGCGCGCTGCCAGACGGCGCCGATGCCGGCTGGGCGGGGGCCTCGGCCAACGCTGTCGTGCCGGTGCCGGTCGCGGTTGAGTTTGCTACTGAATCGGTAGCTGTTGGTGACAGTTCGACGATGGGTTCTGCCAGGTTCTGTCCAAGAACAGGGCTGGGAGCCGGTCCCGATTCGGGCGGCGGCGCCGGGCGGGCCTTGGGGGCGGCCGGGGGCTTCCTGGGCGGTGGCGGGCTGGGTTTTGGCGCCGGCGCAGGCTCTGCGACCGGGGCCGGGGGCGTGACCATGCGGGTGTTGAGGGGAGGGGTGTGCAACGCCGGCGCGTCACCCGGGCTCAGCGACATCGACGCCTGCTGCAGAACCAGCAGGTGCGCAACCACCACGGCCGCGGTCAGCCCAGCCAGCGGCCGCAGTCCGGGCGGCCCCACCGTCGTCATTGCGGCGTGTACCCCAGGTCGCCGGACAACCGCTGCGCCATGGCCCGCAAGGGCGCCTCCACCGCGCCGCCCCAACGGGCGTCAAACGTCGCGGCAGAACCCAGCGCCACGACACCGATGATCATGCGCCGGTCCGAGTCGAACACCGGCGCGCAGAAGCCCACCACGCCCGGCAGCAGCGTGTCCACCACGCGGGCCATGCCGCGCTGGCGCACCTCCAGGAACAGCGCCTGCACCTGCTCCATCGTGGTCGGCAGGTCCTCGCGGCACTGCGCGTGAGGGATGGCCTGCAGCCGGCGCAGTTCGTCCTGGATCATGGCCTCGATCATGTGCAGCGCCCGCCCGGGCGTAAGGTGGGCCGCGAAACAGCGTCCGGTGGCGGAGGTCAGCAAGGGCATCACGTCGCCGAGCCGCAGGTTCACCGGACTGGCCAGTGGCGACTCCTGCCAGTGGACGATGGTCGGGCCGTGGTTGCCCCAGACCGCCAGCGCCAGCGTGTGGCCGACCTGCTCGAGCAGCGCGGGCAGGCGCTCTCTCCCCATCTGCACGGCGTCGAGCCTTGAAAGCGAGGCCAGACCCAGGCGCAACGCGGCCGGTCCCAGGTCGTAGCGCGTGGTGGCGGCGTCCTGCAGCACCAGACCGAGGCGCTGGAAACTGACAAGGTAGCGGTGGGCCTTGGCGGCACTCATGTCGGCGGCGGCCGCCAGGTCGCGCAGCATCAGCGGGCCTGCGGCTGCGGCGAGCACGTCGAGCAAGGCAAAGCCCACCTCGACGGACTGGATGCCGGCGCGTTCCCGGTCGGGTGGCGCAGCCCCGTCGCTGTCCTGTAGTCCTGCACGCAATTCGTCCATTTGAACTAGAATTCCCGCTTGCGTTTCGTTTAGTTAAACAAGTTTACCAATACGTAATTCTGACGCAGATTCGTCCGATGCGTAGGGGTTTGATGGAGACACTGCTTTCATGAAGCTCGCCACTTACAAGGATGGCTCGCGCGACGGCCAGCTCGTCGTCGTGTCACGGGACCTGAGCACGGCGCATTATGCGACCGGCATTGCCGACCGCATGCAGCAGGTGCTGGACGACTGGGGCTTCCTGTCGCCCCAGTTGCAGGACCTCTATGAAACCCTGAATGGCGGCAAGGCGCGCCACGCGTTTCCGTTCGATCCGAAGCAGTGCATGGCGCCGCTGCCGCGTGCCTACCAGTGGGCTGACGGCTCGGCGTATCTCAACCATGTGGAACTGGTGCGCAAGGCGCGCAATTCCGAAGTACCGGCCAGCTTCTACACCGACCCGCTGATGTACCAGGGTGGCAGCGATGACTTCATCGGCCCCTGCGACCCGGTGGTCGTGCCCAGCGAGGCTTTCGGCATCGACTTCGAGGCCGAGATTGCCGTGGTGACGGCCGACGTGCCCATGGGCAGCACGCCCGAGCAGGCGCTCGAAGGCATCCGACTGGTGATGCTGGTCAATGACGTGAGCCTGCGCAACCTGATTCCGAACGAGCTGGCCAAGGGCTTTGGCTTCTTCCAGAGCAAGCCGGCCACGGCCTTCAGTCCGGTCGCCGTGACGCTGGACGAGCTGGGCGACGCCTGGGACCAGGGCCGCGTGAACCTCACCCTGCAGTCCAGCTGGAACGGCCGCAAGGTCGGGATGTGCGATGCCGGCACGGAGATGACCTTCCACTTCGGCCAGCTGATTGCCCACATCTGCAAGACCCGCAACGTGCGCGCCGGCTCCATCGTGGGCAGCGGCACCGTCAGCAACAAGGGCGTGGAAGTCAACGGCCGCACCGAGTGGCCCAAGGGCTACAGCTGCATTGCTGAGAAGCGCTGCATCGAAACCATCCAGGACGGCCAGCCCAGCACCGAGTTCATGAAGTACGGCGACACCATCCGCATCGAAATGAAGGGCAAGGACGGCCAAAGCCTTTTTGGCGCGATCGACCAGGCCATCGCCGCACCGTCCAGCTGAGCGTCGGCGCCGCGCAAAGGCGACGTCGGCTCAGAGCTGCTTGACCAGCACTTTGAGCCCACGGATCATCATCTCGACCGAGATCGCGACCAGGATCAGGCCCATCAACCGCTCGAAGGCCATCACGACCCGGTCGCCCAGCACCCTCTGGATGCGTTCGGCCATCACCAGCACCACGGCGCAGACCAACATGGTCACGCTCAGCGCGGCCACCCATTCCAGCCGCCGCTCGGGCGCCTGGCTGACCAGCAGCATGACCGTGGCCAGGGCGGACGGGCCGGCCAGCGCGGGAATCGCCAGCGGCACGATCAGGGGCTCGCCCAGTTGTACCGCACCTTCGGCGGGCGGCGGCGGAAAGATCATTCGCAGCGCGATCAGGAACAGCACCACGCCGCCGGCCATCTGCAGCGACAGGTCCGACAGGTTCATCAGCCGCAGGAAGCGGTCGCCGACGAACATGAAGGTCAGCAGCAGCCCGAAAGCAATCAGCACCTCGCGCAGGATCACGCGGGCGCGCCGCTCGGGCGCCACCGGGCGCAGGGCGTTGGCAAAGATCGGAATATTGCCGAACGGGTCGGTGATCAGCAGCAGCAGGATGGTGGCCGAGGCGAATGTGTAGTTCATATATGCCCCCACGCTCGGCACTTCGTGTCCTCGCTGCCCCCCGAGGGGGCCGCGGGCCTGCTTGGGGCGGCCCGGCGCTGGCCCGTCCCGCTCATAGGGCGTACACCTGTTCCAGCGACGCAAAGCCTTTGACCTCGATCGGGTTGCCGAAGGGGTCCAGGAAGAACATCGTCCATTGCTCGCCGGGCTGGCCTTCGAAGCGCAGGTGTGGCTTGAGCACGAAGTCGGTGCCGGCGGCCTGCAGTCGCTGTGCCATCGCCTGCCAGTCGGGCAGCGCCAGGATGAGCCCGAAATGCGGCATCGGCACCCGGTGCTCGCCGACATGGCCGGTGGCGGCGGTCTTGAACGGCTCGCCCAGGTGCAGGGAGATCTGGTGGCCGAAGAAGTCGAAATCGACCCAGGTGGCGGTGCTGCGGCCCTCTGTGCAGCCCAGCACGCCGCCGTAGAAGCGCCGCGCCATGTCCAGGTCGGTGACGTTGAAGGCGAAATGAAACAGGCTGCGCATCCGGCGAAGGATAGCGCAGCCTGCTGGGCCGGGCATCGCGCCCCGGTCAGGGCCAAGGCCCGGATCAGGCCATCGAAGGATCGGCCGCCATGGCGTCAAACTTCTTGAAGTACTGGCGCGCCATGGCCACCAGTTGGGCGTCGGTCGGATGGTCGGCGGACACCGAGTCCACAATCGCGCCGGCGACGGCGGTCTGATGCGCACCGCACCAGTCGCGGAACTGGTTGCGGGCGATGCCGGGGCCAGCCAGCAGCACCTCATGGGTGCCGGACAGCGCGCGGGCGATATCGCCGAAGAATGAGCCGTTGTCAGCGGTCTTGCCCTGGTGCTTGTGGTGGCTGCGCGAGCGGATGCGCTGCGCCTCCATGTGTTCGCGGTCGAACATGACGACGTGGGCTTCGGAATGATCCATCCAGACAACGGCGTGGAAAGTGCTCATGCAAGGGTTCCTATGAAAAAGTGAAAAAGCGAATACAGAAAAATGGCGTCTTCAGGGCCGCTTGCGCAGCATCAGGCCGGATGCTTCTTCTCGTAGGCTTCCTGGCAGTGGATGCAGCGTGAAGCCTCCGGCGTGGCCTTCAGCCTGGCAGCCGGAATGTGGACGCCGCATGCGATGCATTCGCCGTAGGAGCCGGCCTCGATGCGAGACAGCGCGGCCTCGATCGCCGTGAGCTCGACGACTTCGTGATCGCCGATGGCGAACTCGATTTCCTTCTCGGTCGCCATCTGGGCGGGCGACTCCTCCGAATGACTGAAGTGGGCGGAAGCGGCCTCGACGCGGCCGATGTCTCCGCCGCGCTGCGCGGCCATCTGTGCCAGCAAGGCGGCGCGCATGGCGACCAGTTGCTGCTGGTAGGGGGTGGCGTGCTGCTTGTCCATGGTGGATTCCTTCTGAGTTACGGCTTCATGATGAATCACACCTTGCGGAGCGTCTTTGATGAAAGTCAAGACAGCCGGTGGTAAAAGCGGCGCACTGCTCCCGCAGCGAATCACCGCCAAAATCCCGGTTCCGGCGCGCTGGCGCGCCCTCGTCCATGCAAAACAGGAGACCCCATGACCCACCCCGCCATCGACTACAGCCGCTACCAGACCCTGGCCATCACGCGCCGTGGTGTGAATGACGCCGTGATCGACATCCAGATGAAGGCGCAAAACGGCAAGCTTCCGACAGCAGGGCACGAAGGGCACTGGGAGCTCAGCGAGATCTGGCGCGACATCGACAAGGATGACAGCGTGCGTTGCGCCGTGCTGCGCGGCGAGGGCCTGGGCTTCTCCGGCGGTGGCGACCTGGCGCTGGTGCAGGACATGGCCAGCGACTTCGGCGTGCGTACCCGCGTCTGGAAAGAGGCGCGCGACCTGGTCTACAACGTGATCAACTGCGACAAGCCCATCGTCAGCGCGATGCATGGCCCGGCCGTGGGTGCGGGGCTGGTAGCCGGCCTGCTGGCCGACATCTCGATCGCCTCAAAGACTGCGAAGATCGTGGACGGTCACACCCGCCTGGGTGTGGCGGCGGGCGACCATGCCGCCATTGTCTGGCCGCTCTTGTGCGGCATGGCCAAGGCCAAGTACTACCTGATGCTGTGCGAGGCCGTGAGCGGCGAAGAGGCCGAGCGCATCGGCCTGGTCTCGCTGGCGGTGGACGAAGACCAGTTGCTGCCCAAGGCCTATGAAGTGGCCGACCGGCTGGCTGCCGGCAGCCAGACCGCCATCCGCTGGACCAAGTATTCACTCAACAACTGGCTGCGCCAGGCCGGGCCGACCTTCGACACCTCGCTGGCGCTCGAATTCATGGGCTTCGGCGGGCCGGACGTGCACGAGGGCGTGGTCTCGCTGCGCGAGCGCCGCATGCCGAAATACTGAGAGGCAAGCCGCCGCTGCGCCGGGTCAGGTTTTGGCCTGCGCCTTGGCTTTGGCGGCAGCCAGCATCAGCTCGGTGTTCACCTTGCGCTCGGCGTTGACCTTCTGCACCGTCGGCCGCTCGCCCAGCAGCTTGAGGTAGTCGCGCACGGGCAGATCGGCCATGAAGTCGCGGCCGTAGATGATCTTGGTGGCGCTGGCCACCAGCTGCAGGTGCACCGCGCCGCCGCAGTCGGCCAGGGTGAAGGTGTCGCCGGCCAGGTAGGGCGAAAACTTTGCGAGCTTGGCGAAGGCGGCGATGTTCTTCTCCAGCTGCTGGCCGGTCTTTTCCTTCGCGGCGTCGCTGACCTTGCCGCCGAAGAAGGCCTCGGGATAGAGGTTGCGCGCCACCAGCTCCAGGTGAAGCTCGGTGTAACGCAGCAGCTCGCGCACCTTAGCGGCGGCAAACGGATCGGCCGGCAGCAGCGGGTGTTGCGGGTACTTCGCTTCGATGTACTCCAGCAGGACGGTGGATTCCGACAGGTTGCCTTCGTCGGTCTTGAGGTAAGGCACCTTGCCCAGCGGGCTGGCGGCAGGATCGGTCTGGCCCACCCAGGCCAGCTCTTCTTCGAAGGGAATGCCTTTTTCGAGCAGGGCGAGCTTGACCTTGTTGTAGTAGTTGCTGGCGGCAAAGCCACAAAGCTTGAGCATGGGGGTGTCTCCTGTGTGTAGTAGGTGGGGGAACGCATCGGCACCGCGCCGGAGCCGCCCCGAAGCGTAACCGCCACGCGGCCCCGCAGTGCGTCGCCGACTTGACGCAGGGCAAGTCCGGCTTCCGGCTTTTCGGCGCCTGGGCCATAATTCGCGCCATGCAAATGCTGCGCAACGCCCGCCTGATCGCCCGCCTGGTGCTGGTGTGGTTTGCGTTGTCGCTGGGCGCGGCCATTGCCTCGCCGCTGGTGGCGCCCAAGGCTTCCGAGTTGGTGTGTTCGGGCGCGTCCGTGAAACTGATTGTGCAAGGCGCCGACGGCGAGATGGCCGAAATGGGACACAGCGCACTTGATTGCCCGCTGTGCGCCGTGATGAACGCACCGCCCCCTGTGGCGAACATGGCCGTCCAGCCTCCTCATGCGCTGTCACACGCCCTGCAGCCGATCCAGGCGGCGCACATCGCCGCGCGCGTTGGCGCCCCCTGGCAGGCCCGCGCGCCTCCCGTCCTCTCCTGAACTCCTGTATTCATAGCTGACTGTGACCAGCTGACGCTGGGAATTGTCCGATTCAATCAGTTTTTCAGGAGAAAGCATGGCTTTCACCGTCCGGACCGCGTTCCGGTGGCTCCTTGTCTTCATCGTGGCTGCGCTGGCCGTGTTTATCGCCGGCTGCAACCGCGCCGGTGATGCGGCAGCGCCCGGTTTCCGCGGCATCGACCTGACCGGCGCGCCCTATGGACGCAACTTCCGCCTGACCGACGCCGATGGCCGCGAACGCACGCTGGCCGACTACAAGGGCAAGGCGGTGCTGATGTACTTCGGCTTCGTTCAGTGCCCCGACGTGTGCCCGACCGCCTTGATCCGCGCCGCCAAAGTCAAGCAGCTGCTGGGCGCCGATGGCGACAAGCTGCAGGTGATCTTCATCACCATCGACCCGGAGCGCGACACGCCGGAGGTGATCAAGGCCTACACCGCCGCCTTCGACCCGAGCTTCATCGGCCTGTATGGCGACGCGAAGCGCACGCGCGAGACGGCCGACGAATTCAAGGTCTATTACAAGCAGGTGCCCACCGGCAGCTCCTACACCATGGACCACTCGGCGCTGTCCTACGCCTTCGACCCGCAAGGCCGCCTGCGCCTGGCGCTGCGCCACGAACAGACCGCCGAAGACTATGCCCACGACCTGCGCCAGTTGCTGGCCGGGAAATAGGGCTTGAATCCCCCTTTCATCTGATCCCCATTTTTCAACCCCAAGGAGTTATCCATGAAACGTTTTGCCTTCACCCTCGCCACGCTGGCCATCGCCGCCGCCGCGCACGCCCAGGTCACCGTCAAGGACGCCTGGGTCCGCGCCACCGTGCCGCAACAGAAGGCCACCGGCGCCTTCATGCAGTTGACGGCGGCCCAGGACGCCAAGCTGGTGGCCGGCAGCTCGCCGGTGGCCGGCGTGGTCGAAATCCATGAAATGGTCATGGACAACAACGTCATGAAGATGCGCGAGGTGGCGGGTGCCCTGGCCCTGCCGGCCGGCAAGGCGGTCGATCTGAAGCCGGGCGGCTACCACGTCATGCTGATGGACCTCAAAGGCCAGGTCAAGGATGGCGACGTGGTGCCGGTGAGCCTTGTTTTCGAGGGCAAGGACGGCAAGAAACAGACCGTCGAGATCAAGGCGACGGCCCGTCCGCTGAACACCGCCGCCAAGACCGACGCGAGCCAGGGCGGCCACGCCGGCATGAAGCACTGACGCGCCTGCCGTCGCGCTCGTCCTTCCAAAGCCCCAGCCCGTGAACGCCTTGCGCCGCCGCCCCCTGTTCGCGTGGATCGCCTTGCTGGCGATCACGCTGGCGACGCTCATGCCCACGGTGTCCCGCGCGCTGGCGCGGGGGGCGGCCAGCCGGGTTTCCTGGACCGAGATCTGCACGGCCTCGGGCGCGCAATGGGTCAACCTGGACAGTGCCACCATCGTCGAGGGCGCTCAGTCCGCGGTTCCCGGTGAGCCCGGTGGCAACCCGCCCGCCCATAACCCGCTGGATCATTGCCCGTTCTGCCTGCTCGCTGCGGACCGCCTCGGCCCGGCGCCTGACGTGGCAGCCCGGTTCTTTGCTCCCGGCGATCCGGTGGCCCCGGCCATCGGGTTGCAGGCTGGCTTTCTTTCCCTGGCTCCCTTGGCGGCTCACGCGCGCGGCCCGCCCCTGAACACGTCTCCCACTTTCGTGGCCTGAACGCGCCCTGACCGGCGCGTGCGGCCGGTTTGATCTGTCCTGGCTCGTGGCGCGATGGCGTTGCGGGCTGCGTCAAGGAGCGTCGTTCGTGAAAAAAATTGAGTTGAAGTCGGTGCCCGCTGCCCGTGGCATGTCGACGGGTGTCCGCATACCCCGGGGCCAGACCCTGTTGCAGATTGGCACCGCTGGCACCGTCTGGCGCGTGCTCACCGGAGCGTTTCGCCTGGAGCGCCTGACCGGTGGCGGCCAGACCGTGGTGCATCTTGCCTTGGCGGGTGATCTGGTCGGCGTGGAGGCCCTGTGCGCCGAGCCCTATGCCTGCACGGTCACCGCGCTGGTCGACAGCGTGGCCACGCCCGAGCCCATGGTCGGTGAATCGGCACTGAGCGCGACGCTGGCCGCCGCCCTCCTGCAGCAACAGCGCCAGTCGCTCGACATGGCGCTGATGCGATCGGGCACCGCGCCGGTGCGCCTCGGTCACCTGCTCGGCCTGTTGACGAGGGCTTTCGACTTGCCTTCAGGGGGCCTGGATCGCAAAGCGCTACCGGCACTCAAGGACATGGCGCAGATCATCGACTCCACGCCCGAGACCGTGTGCCGCGAACTGACCCGCGCGCGGCCGGCGCTTGCGCGCCAGACGCCGGCACCCGCGCCCTCGGCCGGGTTGGGCGCCGTCATGCCGTTTGCGCCGCCGGGCTGACCCCGGCCTTGTCGGCTCCGCGCGGCCGGGCGCCGGTCTTGCCTTGAATGAAGGGTGCCGACGGTGGTTCGCGGTTCTTCGGAAAACTTGATCGTCTCGGGTCGCCATGCGGCGCGGGTTGGAGTAAGCTGCTCGACAGGTTCAACACAAACACCAATGGAGCAAGCCATGAGCGATTCCCCCAGTCTTGGTTTCGGCAAGTTCGTCCCCGGTTTTGACTTTCTGCAAAACCTGGCCAAGGGCGCCACGCAGAACATTCCCCAGATGCCCAACCTTGGCAACTGGGTGGCGCCCACGCTCAACGTGGAAGAGCTGGACAAGCGCATCGAGGAGCTCAAGGCAGTGCAGTTCTGGCTTGACCAGAACGCGATGGCGCTGAAGGCCACCATCCAGGCGCTGGAGGTGCAGAAAATGACGCTGGCCACGCTCAAAGGCATGAACTTCAACATGGGCGACGTGGCCAATGCCTTCAAGCTGAAGGCGGCTGACACCGTCATGTCGGGCGTGCAGAAGGTCACCGATACCGCGGCCGGTGCGGCGGGTGCGGTCTCAGGCGTGGCGGGCGCGGTGACCGGCGTGGCCTCAGGCATGGCGTCGATGGCTTCGGACGTGGCGTCGGCCGCCACGGCGAAACGCTCGGCCGCCAAGGCCGAGGCCAAGGCCGCGGCTGCGCCGGCGGGCGGGCTGGTCGATCCGCTGCAGTGGTGGGGTGCGCTGACCCAGCAATTCCAGCAGATCGCCGCCAGCGCCATGAAGGACGCGGCCAAGCAGACCGCCATGGACACCACCAAACACATGGCCACCGGCCTGGCCAAGGACGCCCTGAAGACGGCCGGCGCCGCGGTGCGGGCCCCGGCGCGCAAGGCCGCCGCCAAGAAAGCCGCCCGCAAGACGACAGCCTCCCGCGCGCGCGGATGAAACGCTTCCCCAGCGGCCACGCCACCCATCCGCAATGGCGCATGGCGGTTGCGCTGGTGCTGGCGCAGCTGCGCGCGCAGATGGCCCTGCCCGAGTACGCCAGCGCGCCCACGCTGGCGCTGCTCTACATCACCGACCACTACGCGTCCGACGCGCGCGACATCCTGGACGCCCTGGCCGCCGAGTTGCCCGAGGTCACCGACTGGGCCGGCACCGTGGGCGTGGGCCTGGCGGTCAACAACGCCGAATACTTCGATGAGCCCGCGCTGGCCGTCATGCTGTGCGACCTGCCGCCCGACCAGTACCGCGTGTTCTCCGGCGTGGCGCCGCTGGGCTTGGGCTTCGAGGCCCACACCGCGCTGGTCCATGCCGACGCCGGCACGCCCGATGTCGCCGAGCTGATCGACGAAATGGCCGCGCGAACCGACACCGGCTACCTGTTCGGCGGCCTGGCCTCGAGCCGCGCCACCGCGGTGCAGTTTGCGGTCAGCGGCGACGGCACCATCAAGGGCCATGGCGCCGCCAGCGGCGTGTTCAGCGGCGGGCTTTCAGGCGTGGCCTTTGGCGCGGGCGTGCACCTGGTCTCGCGAGTGACCCAGGGCGCCTCGCCCGTGGCGCCGGTGCGCACCATCACCCAGGTGGATGGCAGCGTGTTGCTGCAGCTGGACGGCCGCCCGGCGCTGGACGTGCTGCAGGCCGACCTGGGCATCACCATCGACCAGCCCAAGGGCCCGGGCCTGCAGGCTGCGATCGACACCGTGCGCGCCACGCTGGTCGGCCTGAGCGAGCCCGGCAGCGACGCCGTGGGCCGCAGCGGCAACTTTGGCAGCGACGTGCTGGTGCGCCACATCATCGGCCTGGACCCGGCACGCCGCGGCGTGGCGATTGCCGCCCAACCCGCCGAGGGCATGCGCCTGGCCTTCTGTCAGCGCAACGTGCAGGCCGCACGCGCCGACCTCACGCGCATCT
>Ga0268298_10004479_pt1 | contig 13623 bp, 15 predicted proteins | sample WWTPWeurt_MetaG_FD_194462 | JGI IMG/M metagenome (GOLD analysis project Ga0268298, IMG submission 194462) | Activated sludge microbial communities from WWTP in Nijmegen, Gelderland, Netherland - WWTP Weurt | ecosystem: Engineered > WWTP > Aerobic digester > Activated sludge | place... | reverse complement strand
CGATCCGGCGCGCTTCCGCCGCACGGTGGTGCTCGAGCGTGGCCTGGCCGGTGGCGGGGCGACGCAGGCCTCGGCCGGCATGATCGCCCCGATCTCCGAGGCCGAGGTGCAGTCGCGCGCCGTCGTCGATCTGGGCCTCGACAGCCTGCAGCGCTGGGGTGACTTCGCGGCCGGGATCGAGCAGCTCACGCGCCTCTCCGCCGGCTACGAGCGCGAGGGCACGCTGTGGGTCGCGGCCGATGGCGACGAGCTGCGCGAGCTCGAGCACGTGCAGGCCCTCCAGCGCGACAAGGGCGTCGCCTCGACGCTGCTCACGGGGCGCGAGGTGCTGGAGCGCGAGCCGCACTTGGCGTCGCGCATCACCGGCGGCCTGCGCATCGATCTCGATCACCGCGCCGACCCGCGTCGCGTCACGGCGGCCCTGGTGGCCGCGCTCGATCAGCTCGGCGGCGCCGTGCGCGAGGGCTTCACCGCCGGCCAGATCGAGCGCGAGGGCGACCAATGGGCCGTGCGCGGCACCGACCCGGCAGGTAAGCCCTTCTGTCTGCACGCGCACAGCGTCGTCGTCGCCGCCGGCGCCTGGAGCGAGGAGGGGCTGTCGAGCCCGCTGCCGAGCTTTGGCTTGCGCCCGATCAAGGGCCAGGCGCTGCGGCTCGAGCAGGGCCAGAGCCGGCTGCTGCGCCACGTGCTGCGCAATCCCCGCGTCTACCTGGTGCCGCGCGACGACGGCGCGCTCTTCCTCGGCGCGACCGCCGAGGAGCAGGGCTTCGACGGCAGCTCGACCGCCGGGGCCACGCTCGACCTGCTGCGCTACGCCTGGCGGCTGCTGCCGGGGATCTACGACCTGCCGCTGGTCGAGCTGATCGTCGGCTTCCGCCCGGCGCTGCGCGACCACCAGCCGGCGATCGGCCCGTTGGCCGCGCCGGAATGCCGCGGGCTCTACCTGGCGATCGGCCACTACCGTGACGGCATCCTGCTCGCGCCGGCCACCGCGCACTACCTGGCCCAGGCGATCCGCGAGCAGCAGGTCCCCGCCGCCCTGGTGCCCTTCCTGCCCGATCGCCTGCTGGCCACGCCTGCGGCTCGCCAGGCCGAGGGCGCGGCCACGCCGCCGCCGGTCGTAGCATGAGCGCGCTGCCAGGCACCGCGGCGCCCGCGGGCGGCGTCGCGCAGGTGATCGTCAACGGCACGCCGCAGCCCCTCGTCGCGCCGACGCTGCAGGCGTTGCTGGAGCAGCTCGGCCAGGCCGAGCGCCGCGGCATCGCCGTGGCGCTCAACGACGCGGTCGTGCCCCGCCAGCGCTGGGCCGCCACCGCGCTGCGGCCGGGCGACCGGCTGGAGATCCTGGTCGCCGTACAAGGAGGGTGAGGACGATGAACGCTTCGATCAGCGGCGCCGCGCCGTCGGACCCCGCAGCACCGGCGCGCCCAGCCAACGACGGCGCCGACGACTGCCTGGAGCTCGCCGGCCTGCGGCTGCGCTCGCGCCTGCTGCTCGGCAGCTCGCGCTATCCCAGCCGGCAGGCGCTGCTCGACGCGCTGGCCGCGGCGCAGACCGAGCTGGTCACCGTCGCGCTGCGGCGCGTCGGGGTCGGCGGCGAGGGCGAGAACCTCTACGTCCAGCTCCGCGAGCGCGGCTATCATCTGCTGCCCAACACCGCCGGCTGCTACGCCGTGCGCGACGCCGTGCTCACGGCCGAGCTGGCGCGCGAGGCGCTCGGCACCGATCTGATCAAGCTCGAGGTGATCGCCGACGAGGAGACGCTGCTGCCCGAGGTCCAGGGGCTGCTCGAGGCCGCGGCCGAGCTGGTGCGCAAGGGCTTCAAGGTGCTGCCCTACACCAACGACGATCCGATCGTCTGCCGCCGGCTGCAGGACCTCGGCTGCGTCGCCGTGATGCCCTTGGCCGCGCCGATCGGCTCGGGCCTCGGCATCCGCAACCCGCACAACCTCGAGCTGATCCGCCAGCTCGTGCAGGTGCCGGTGATCGTCGACGCCGGCGTCGGCACCGCCTCGGACGTGGCGATCGCCTTCGAGCTCGGGTGCGACGGGGTGCTGCTCAACACGGCGATCGCGCGCGCGCGCGACCCGGTGCGGATGGCCCGCGCGATGTTCCACGCCGCCGCCGCCGGGCGCGAGGCCTTCCTCGCCGGTCGCATGCCGCGCCGCTTCTACGCCGAGGCCAGCAGCCCGCGCGAGGGTCGCCTCGGCGCGAAGGGAGCGTAGGGCATGGCCCTCGACGCCCCCAACGCCCCCAACAACGCCGCCGACGCGCCCCCGCCCGCGGTCCCGCCGCGCGACTGGCCGCGCCTGATGCTGGTCTGGAGCCCCGTGGCGGCCCCGCCGCTGCACGCCGACTGGGGCGGCCCGCCGCGGCCCTTCGCCGTGATCGGCGCCGCCGTCGCTGCCGGTCTACGCCTGCTCCAGCTCCGCGGGCGCGAGCTGCCCGGCGACGCCCGGCGCATCGCGGCCCACACCCTGCGCGAGCGCTTCCCCGAGCTGGTCCTGCTGATCAACGACGACGCCCTGCTCGCGCGGGAGCTCGGCTGCGGGTTGCACCTACCCGAGCAGGCCCCCTTGCCGGCGGCCTGGCCCCCCACGGCTCCCTGGGGCCGCGCCGTCCACGGCCTCGCCGCAGCCCGCGCGGCCGCCGCCGAGGGAGCGCACTTCCTCGTGGTGGGCACCATCTTCCCCACGCCCAGCAAGCCCGGCCACCCCGGCGCCGGCCTCGCGCTGGTGACCGAGGTCCACGCCGCCCTCCGCACCCCGCTCTACGCCATCGGCGGCGTCGATGCCCCCTCCGTGCCCGCCCTGCGCGCCGCCGGCGCCCACGGCGTGGCCGTCCAGCGCGCGATCCTCGACGCCCCGGATCCGGCCGCCGCCACCGCCGCCCTGCTGACCGCCCTGGCCTGACGGGCCACCGCCGCCGAGTCGCCTGGATCCGTCCTCGCCTGGGTCCAGGCCCCTCGCACCCCTTCGCGATCCCGCACCAGCCAGTCGCCAGGGACAGCTGACCTCAGCGCCTGGTCTCGGCCACGGCGCTAACTATATGAAATTCATCCCATCACGGCCTGGCACGGCGGGTGCTTATTCATCGCTCGGACGCGTTCCCCGGAGGATCGAGCATGACGCCGCATCAAGCCACCCTGCCCCAGACCCCGGTCGCACCACGTCTCCACCGCCTGCTCGCCACCACCACCTTCGCCGCCCTGCTTGTCAGCGCCGGCTGCGTGAAGCAGCCGGGAGACGGCACGCCCACGGAGCGCGCCGGCCTCTTCGACAACTCGGCCTGGATCACGAGCGGCAGCGCCGCCCAGTTCACCATTCCTGGCGTGAGCTGGACCTGCATCGTCGACATCGCGAGCGTCAACGGCGACGACAGCCTCTACCCCGGAAACGACGACCAACCTTCCTACGCGACCGTCTCCGGTAGCGTAACCTGTGGGAACTGGGCACCGGCCCACTTCACGCAGGCGGCAGTCCCCGGCGAGTTTGCCGCCCAGACCGCCGGCGGCGGTGCTCCCGTGCGCGTCAAGTTCTGGCGCACGGGCAACCCGCCGCAGGTCAACGTCAGCGTAGCGACCGATTGCGCCGGCCAGTGTCCGGGATCCAGCACCGGGACCCCGTCCACCACGCCCGGCGGGGCGCCGCCGTCACTCCTCTCCGGCCTGGGCGCGAAGTGGATCGTCAGCCCGCCCGCCGGCACGGGAGCTGCCTCGTTTCAGGTGGCCCTCCCTGGGCAAGGAAACCGGGAATGCTTCGTCTACGTGACGGCGGTCGTGGATTCCCGTCAGGGCAACGGCGGGGACGACTACCCCACCGAGGCCGCCGTCTCCGGTGAGGTGTACTGCGCTCCCTATGCGCCGGTGGTCTTCAACGTTAGCGTGCCGAGTGACCGCTATGCGGAACTCCGCCCTCGGGACCTGAACCCGGACGGCCCGCCGGTGCTCCTGACCTTCTGGAGCACCAGCCCGCAGCCGCTCCAGGCTAACGTTAGCGTCGCCGCCGACTGTCCGAACGGCACGTGTCCGCCCACGCCTGCGGCGGGGACGACGCCGGCGCCGGTCACCCCCGGGATCGCAAATGGTGGCAGCCTGTCGGGCACGGACACCGTCTTCAACCCCGAAAAGCACTGGTACCTCTGCCAAGACGGCATCGATTATGAGGGCCAAGTCACCTTCTGCGATCGCGCAACGAGGAACTGCGTCCGAGACGCCTCGATCGGCGGAAGTGCGTTGCTCTGTCTAACCACTGAGCAGCTTGCAGCTCAGCTCGTGAACACCGCGCCGAACGGCGACACCTTCCGCGAATGCGATCTGGGTGGCGGCCGCCTCGGGTGGCAGTACCGCAGCCCGCAAGGCACCTGGTACGGGTGCCAAGCCCCCGGCAATAAGCCCGGCGAGTGCGGCTGGGTCTTCGGCCAACTCGAGACCCTCTGGTCGGAGTGGCGTGTGGGATTGGACAAGCTTCCGTCGGCCGTGCGGGCGCAAAGGGATGCATGTACGCAGCAAGGGTCCGCCGCGACGCCCACGGCCCCCGCGACACCCTCTACGGCGTCCTATGCAGCAGCCGGCACCAACGGCGCTCAGACCCTGTGCAGCCCCGGTTGTAGCGCGGGTCAAGAGTGCGTCTTCGCCGTCAACTTTGGCGGGATCGCGAGGGGCAAGTCGGCGTTGGCTGTGCGCCCTGCCTGCAAGGCGTCCGCGGGTGGCTTCGGCGACTTCGGAAGAGGCGATGGAGTGATCGGGTATCGCCAGTGCACGCCCCAGGGCGCAGCGACCGCGTGCGGCGTAGCGCGCGTCGCTATCCAAGGCAACGCGCAGCCACCGGGGGAATGCATGGAGGTATGGCCGCAGGCCGTGTTGCACTTCGCATTCGCGAAGGCCGGACTGTCGAACTTCCCCACCTGTGGTTTGTAGCAATGGGTCGGAAGCTGTCGTTGAGGCCAAGAGGAGAAGGTACTATGCATCAGCCAACCAAGGCGTCCTTGCTGTGGACGTGCTCGCTCGCGATCGCGACCGGGACCCTGCTTGGGTGCGGCGTCTTCGACACGCAAACGTCAAGTCCGGAAGTTGAGCTGATGTCGATCCTGAAGACCGGCTCCGACCAAGACGTCCTGGCGGGGCTGGAGGCGAGCTATTGCGGACAAGCGCGTTGCGCCATCGCGGTCCCTGTGGGCTGGTCCGGAGAACCTGACAAGATCGGTATCGGGCCGCTGGGTGAAGAGCCCCTTGTGGGAACGCCCTGCCCGAATAGCGCTAGTGGGCCCATCGGCTTTTCCGCCGTTACGTGCCTCAAGCAACCTGGCGAGGTGGGCCTGGCGCTTTGTCTTCAAATAACGGGGGACAAGGAATCGGCGATCTGGGGCCCCTGCGCGGCGACGGCGGTTGAGCTTGGACGAGCGCAGTATCTGGAGGCCTTTCTCATGCTGGCCACCCCGCTAAGCCAGCGCCTCGGCCGGACGCCCGCTGGGGCCACGCCGGCGACCTCGCCCTTAGCGGCTGGAGGCTGGCCAGCGGGCCCGGCGAGGGTCTGTGTGGCAGTGGCGCCGCATCGGGGCGTGAATGCCTTTGGCTTCTCGGTCACGACGCGGGGCGGCATGGCTCCTACATCTACTCAGGGACAGGGCGGGGCGACCAGCGCTCCGCTGTGCGTCGATGTCACGATTCCGCCCGGTACGACCTCGGTCGTTGTGCGCACCACTGGAATAGCTTCCGGGGGGGACCCAGCCAGCTGCCTGCACACCTTCACCAGTCCTGACGACAGCAAATCGAAGCCGGTCTGTAGCGGCGTCTTCAGCCCGACCAACGGAGCGGTCGTGGCCGTGGCCGCCGACACGGCCAACCGGTTCGACAAGGTGTACTCAGAACTGGTGGCTTGGTTGAGCAATAAGTCGAGGTAGTCGCGTCGTCCGCTCGACTCCCTAAGTGCGACGCACCGATTGGCAAGAAGATACGTTACCTAAGGAGTTGACCATGTCCTTTCGTGCTTCTGAAGCTTCAAGCAGGGTGCTGTCAAAGAGCAGTGTGCTCTCGAAGACCTGCCTGACGCTCGTCGCGTCGCTCACGTTTGGTTGTGGTCTCGGGATCGACCCGGGCACACCGAAGGGGAAGACGGATCGGCAAGCCTGCAACGGCGAGGGGTGTGTTCCTGAGGCGCCGGAGGGCGCAGCCTACATGACGCTTGATGCAACCGTAGACGAGAGCGTGCTCGCCAGTTTGCAGGTGGCGCTCCGACTCGGTCAAGGTGAACAACCAGGGGCTCTTCCGGTTCTTCAAGCGGAGGCATCTGCGAATGACTCGCCCTTGGCGGCGACCGTGATTGAACAAGAAGCGCTTTGGGAAATGGGACTCGGCGAACTAGCGCCATCAAACCTCGGATACGGTCAGCGCTTCGCTCTCGTTATGGTCGACACCACCGACCAACCTCGATTGTCCGCGGCGCTTTCCGCTGACTTCATTGACTCGCCGACTCAGCTCGCGGCGCTCCAGGGCGAAACCGTGAGTGACGTTGGCACAGCCCCGTACACGGCCCCATATGCGAGGCCGGTCCAAGTCCGAGTCAGCACGATCACGCCGGCTAGCGGTGGTGGTGAGGCCGTGGTGAACGGTCAAACCGTACAAGAAGTGGGTAGCTGGGGAACCTGCCCCGACGCTGTCATGAAGGGTCTCGCTGCCTTCGCCGCTGGGACTGTGATTGCGTATGTGGTCGTCTATGTGGCCATACCAGCCGGGGCCACTTCGGTGGCCGGTGCGATTGGGCTAAACATTGCCGGTGGCGGGGCCTTGTTGACCTTTGCGAGCGGCGCGGCCGCCCTCGCCTTGGACATGTACGTTACGAGAGCGCTAACGGACTGGTCGAGCGACATCGGGAGCTGCAAGGCCGCGGTTATGGGGACGGGTAGGGCTGTCAAGAAGTGGTGGTAGCATTCCGCCAAGTCTCCCGCGCCCCGAGTCCCCCACCGTGGTCAATATGACGCGGTTCTAGATTGAAGTTCAGCTTGCGTCTCAGACCACGTCAAAACGACCAGTGCCTCAAGCTTTCAGAGCAAAGCCAAGTCCAGGGTGCGGTGGTAACGCGGTCGGGTGACGTCGCGGACCAGCTGGGTTTGGGCGCGTTCATGGGTCGCCACGTCTGAGCCGCGGGGGCGGGTGACGATCAGCGTTGACTCCCGCGCACGATCGATATAGGTAATGTACATGAGCCAGCTCAACATCAACGTCACCGCGGACTTCAGCCGAGCGCTGGAGCGGCTGATGCGCGCCCGCGGTCTGCGCAGCAAGTCGGAGGCGGTGCGGCTTGCGGTTACGGAAGCTGCCGAGCGGGCGACCCATGCGAGTAAGAGGAAGGACTTCAAGGACTTGGTGGGGCTCTGCTGCCAGGCTCCGCTGAATCCACACCCGCGTTTCGCTGACGACGACGACCTTTGGACAGCTTAGCGATGGCGACGCCATGGTGATCGATACGTCCGCCTGGCTCAGCATCCTATTTGACGAGGCCCACGCGTCCTGGTGCGCCGAGCAGCTCAACGAACACGCCCCCCAGTTGCGCATGAGCACGGTGAGCCTGGCCGAGGCCCTGATCCGCATCCGGGACCGGCAGCCGCAGAGCTACGCGGTGGCGGAAGGAGCGTTGCTCGAGAGCGGCATCCGCTTCGTTGCGCCAGACGTGAACCAAGCACGTTTGGCCGCCGAAGCCAGGCTGCGCTTCCCGCTGAATCTGGGCGATTGCTTCGTGTACGCGCTGGCCGTCGCCGAGTCCTGCCCAATCCTCACAGTGGACGCCGACTTTCGTGCCGTCGACCACCCTGTCCTCATGCCGCCCCATTCGCGGCAACGGCGCTGAGGTCAAGTCGAGGTCGGTCGCGGGGGGCGGAGAAGGCAGCTTCGGGGCCGCGACGGGGTGGGGTGGCCCGGGAGTGGGCGGCGGCGGCAGCGTCGTCAACCCAGGGGCCTGGAGACCACACCCCTGGGCTCTGGTGCTCACGCTCCCAGCACGGTCAGCTTCAACGCGCGCGCCGCCTGAGCCTGCTTCACGTCAAAGGTGAGGAAGCCGAGCCCTTCGAGGCCCAGCCGGCTGGCAGCCGCCAAGTGGAGGGCGTCGAGCGATCGCACCTGCGTGAGCTCCGCGATGTCGGCCGCCATGCTGCAGGTCACCTCGTCGAGCTCGACCACGAAGATCCGGCGCCAGTCCTCCTCGAAGGTGCTACGAGCGCGGATCAGCGCTTCATCAGTCAGCGCGCGCTGCAGATTGCGACGCGTCTCGACGTAGGTATGTCGGCCGCTGAACCAAGCGGAGTCGCCCAGCAGGTAACTCTCTGCCGCCGCACTATCGGCCTCGTCCAGGTAGCGCTTCAGGAGCGCGCTGGTGTCAACGTAGAGCGCCATTACCGGCCGTCGCGATCCTCGCGCAGCAGCTCGACCACCCCACGGCGACTGCGCGTGCGCTGAACGGCCTGGGGGCGCCGGTCCTCGCCCGGTCGAATCCAGCCCTCGGCGATCCCGCGCTCGATGGCAGCGCTGCTCGGAATCGGACTCAGCAGCGCCTTGGGCCTGCCTCGGTCAGTGATGCGGATCCGCTCGCCCCGCGCCGCCCGCTCCAGGTATTCGGATAGGTGCTGTTTGAACTCACGAATGCCGACATCCATGTGTCCACATTATCGCCGTGATGAGGACACGTCAACTCACTATGGACACGGAGCGGGGCGCCGACCCGTTGGGATGTCGCGGCCGTGACGACACCCCACGGCGACTGCGCGTGCGCTGAACGGTCTGGGGGGGCGGTCCTCGCCCGGTCGAATCCAGCCCTCGGCGATCCCGCGCTGGATCGCAGCGCTGTTCGTAATCGGGCTCAACAGCGCCTGGGGCCTGCCGCGGTCAGTGATGCGGATCCGCTCGCCTCGCGCGGCCCGCTCCAGGTACGCGGAGAGGTACTGCTTGAAGTCGCGAACGCCGACATCCATGCGTCCACATTATCGTCGTGATGAGGACACGCCAAAGCGTCCCCAAACGAGCGGTGACAATCGATCTACGGCACGCGCCAACGCAGGCCCGGAAAGCGTGCATAGTCGCGATCCAGCGTGATCCATTCGCAACCCGACTCGATCGCGAGGGCCGCGAACCAGGCGTCGGGTACGAGGTTCCCGCGCGCGTCCGCCTCGCGACACAGCCGCGAGAAGATCGACCAGTGACCGTCGCCCGGCTGGACCGTCGTGCAGTGTGCGGGCGCCAGCAGCACTTCACAGAAGCCGAGGGCCTCCGCCAGCGGGCTGGGCCTGGCGAAGACCTTGGGGTGGGTGACCACGCGCAGCACGCCGCTCAAGACCTGCGGGGCCATGGCGTAGCGCGCCTCGCCGTTGACGACACCGGCGAGCCAGGTCCGGCAGGCGCGGTGAGAGGGCGCGTCGCTACGGAAGGCGTGCACCAGCACGTTGACGTCGGGAAGGATCACGCCCCGCTCATCAGGTCCTCGAGCTCGCTCGAGCGACTGAGGTCGACACCGGGCAGCACGCCGCCCGTACAGCGGGAGACGGGCAGCTCCACGCGCTCGGCGGGCGCTGCGCGCCTGCGGGCGAGCACCAGTCCCAACCCCTCCTCGATCATGGCCGTCAGCGTGCGTCCCTCGCTGTGCGCACGACGCTTGGCCCGCTGTAATAGCTCATCGCGGATCCGCACGGTCGTCCTCATATGTCCGAGCATACTGCCGCTGACATCGATATGTCCAGGGGCGACCCGCGAGTCCCCCACCTCGAAGCTCCGACTACTCCAAGCTCTCACATCAAAGGCAAGTCCACGGTGTCGCCCGCTGAGGCGAGGTCGCCGACCGGCTGGATTCTGGTGCGTTCACGGACCGGCGCGTCCGTGCCGAGGTGGGCGGTTGACGATCAGCGTCGAGGCGTGGCCATGGGCCATCAGGCGGAAGGACCTCAGGGAGCTGCTCGGGCGCCGGCACTCGTGGTCTCGCCTGTGGCATACTCGCCGCGATGGGCGATCCGGCGCGACGACGGGCGGGCTATGCCGAGGTGTTGGTGGCACCGCCGCACCGAGTGGCCGAGGTGGTCGACGGCACGCTCTACGCGCAGCCGCGGCCGGCGCTGCGGCACGCGCAGGTGTCGAGCGTGCTGGGTGGCGAGCTGGGGCCGCCCTTCGGTCGCGGCCGCGGTGGGCCCGGCGGCTGGATCCTGCTGGACGAGCCCGAGCTGCACCTGGGACCGGAGCCCGACATCGTGGTGCCCGATCTCGCGGGCTGGCGGCGTGTGCGGCTCCCCGAGCTGCCGGACGCGCCCTATCTGACGCTGGCGCCCGATTGGCTCTGCGAGGTCGTCTCGCCCTCGACGCAGGCACACGACCGCGTGCGCAAGCTTCCCTTGTATCGCCGCGACGGCGTGCTCCACGTCTGGTTCGTCGATCCACTGGCCCAGACGCTCGAGGTCTATCGGCTCGACGGCGAGAGTTATCGTCTGACCGCGACCTTTGGCGGCGACGATCCGGTGCGCGCCGAGCCCTTTGACGCCATCGCGCTCGAACTGGGCGCACTGTGGGCGCGCTGAGTCACACCCGAGGGCTTGGGCGCTCACGGTCCCAGCACCGTCGGCGTCAACGCGGGCGCCGCCGGAGCCTGCTTCAGGTCGAAGGTGAGGAAGCCGAGCCCCTGGAGGCCCAGGCGGCTGGCAAGTCGCCGGAGCTTCGACACGGCGAGGTGCCCACCGGCCCCTGCGCTTGCGCCAGATTGTCAGTTCGGACAATTTCGCTCCATGCGTGGGAAATTGATTGCGATCGCCCGCGAGCGGCGTCGGCGCCTGGGGTGGACGCAACTCGACCTGGCGCGCTGCCTCGGCTCGAGCCCGTCCCGCGTCTGCAAGATGGAGGTGGGGGATCGCAGCGTCTCCGTCGACTTCGTCTGTCGCGCGCTGCAGGTCATGGGTGCCTCGCTGGTGGTGGAGCTGAGCAAGGACGCGGACCCGCTCGAGGATGCGGCGGTGAGCCCCGAAGCACGACGGGCCTTCGCCCGGGCGTTGCTGCGCCGGCAGTGGGCCAAGCGGATCGCGGCCCGTCACCGGGTTGATGCCGGCGACGTGGCCCACGTGCTGTACAACCTAGAGCTGCCGCCGCTGGCGCGGATCGGGAGCGCGTTGAGCCGTGCCCGCCTCGGAAAACCCACCGCTGACCAGCGCTGAGCAGGTCTTCCTGCAGGCCCTGAACGACGAGGGGGTGCCCTTCCTCGTGGTCGGCCTGGGTGCCGCCGTGCTGCAAGGAGCCGACACGGCGACCCAGGATCTGGACCTCTGGTTCGGTCCATCCTCGGGGGCAGGTATCCGCGCGGCAGCCCTGCGGGCTGGCCAAGCGTTGGGTGCCGGCCAAGCGTTGGGTGCCAGGCACCGCTTGAACCGGGCACCGCTTGAACCGCTGCACCGCTTGCACCGCTTGACCGTTTGGCACCGCTTGACCGCTTGTCCTCGAGCGCCAGCATGTGGACCTGGACATCATGGGGGGGATTCGCGGCACTGATCGCCTGCGTGATCCTGATCGTCCTCGGCCGGTGACAACGCGGTCGCCAGCCAGCGGGCCGCGCGTGACACAGGGGGGCGACAGACGGTTACAAAGTTTTTCAGTTGCGTGACAAAGGGCGGTGAGCGGGCTGCTAGACGTGAACCTGTGTTTCGCAGCGACCGACCGGCGAGCTAGGGCGAGCCGGCGCTGCGGCACTAGGAGTTCACGCCATGCCTACCTCCGTCATGCTGGTGCTGTACGTCGCGGTCCTTGTGGTCCTCAGCGCCTACGGGCTGCATCGCTCGCACCTGGTGGGTCTGGTGCTGCGATACCGCAGGCGGATGCCGCTGCTGCGCCGCGGTAGCCCGGCGCTGCGGCAGCCAGCTGCCCAATTGCCGCAGGTGACGGTGCAGCTGCCGCTCTATAACGAAGCGACCGTGGCGGCGCGTCTGTTGCGGGCCGTGGCGCGGCTCGACTATCCGCGGGAGCGGCTCGAGATTCAGGTCCTGGACGACTCCACCGACGAGACGGCTCAGGTGGTGGAGCGGGAGGTGGCGCTGCTCTGCGCGCAGGGGCTCGACGCCCGGGTGTTGCGTCGTGCCGAGAGGGTTGGCTACAAGGCTGGCGCGCTCGAGGTCGGTCTCGCGCTCGCCAAGGGCGAGCTGATCGCGATCTTCGACGCCGACTTCGTCCCGCGGGCTGATTTCCTACGGAGCCTCGTGGGCGAATTTCGCGACGCGTCGGTCGGCTGCGTGCAGGCCCGCTGGGGCCATCTCAATCGCGATCGCTCGCTGCTGACCCGTGTGCAGGCCCTGATGCTCGATGGCCACCACCTGGTGGAGAACCGTGCTCGCTTCGCCGCGGGTAAGTTCTTCAACTTCTCGGGCACGGGTGGAATCTGGCGCCGCGAGGCGATTGGCGCTGCGGGTGGCTGGCAACATGACACGCTGACCGAGGACCTCGATCTGTCGTACCGGGCGCAGCTTGCCGGCTGGCGCTTCGTCTATCGTGAGGACGTCGAGGCGCCCGCCGAGCTGCCGGAGCAGCTCTCCGCGCTGCGGGCCCAACAGTACCGCTGGGCCAAGGGAACGGTGCAGACCGCGCGCAAGTTGCTCCGTCCCGTGCTGCGGTCGCAGCTCGACGCGTCGCAGCGCCTGGAGGCATTCTTTCATCTCACTCCACACTTCGCTTACCCGCTGATGGTGTTACTCAGCATCCTGCTGCTGCCCGCGCTGCTGCTCGCGCCGGCGACGAATCCGTGGACGATGGCGCTGATCGATCTTCCGCTCTGCCTCGGCACGACGGGTTCGCTGGCGCTGTTTTACGGCATGGCCGAGCGTGCGCAGGGGCGCAGTGGCAGGGGGGCGTTGCTGCACCTTCCGGCGCTGATCGCCGTGGGTATGGGCATGGCACCCCACCTGATGCGCGCGGTTTGGGACGGCCTGCGGCACATGGCGGGCGAATTCGTCCGCACACCGAAGCACGGCACACGCAGCGGGCGCTATACCAGCGCGGCCTCCCTGCCGCTGGTCGAGCTGTCGCTTTGTGTGCTCTCGCTGGCCAGCGCGGCGGCGGCGGTGGTCACGCGTCACTGGCTGGCGGCGCCCTTCGCCCTGCTCTTCGCCGGTGGCTACGGCTACGTCGCGATGCTCGTGCTGCACGAGCACCGGGCTCAGCAGCGAGCGCTGCGCCCACGCCAACGACGCGAGCGAGCCCCGTCGCTGGCGTCGACCGGGCCAAGCGGGCCGCCGAGCCGCCTCGCGGTGCGACAGCAGCGCGGCTGACGCCGGCGGTTGGCAGACCGGAGGCCGTTGGCAGAGCTGAGGGCCTACATCAACGGGTGGCTGGCACCGTCGCTCCGGGCAGCACCGTCGCTCCGGGCACCGTCGCCCGTCCGAGATCAAGAGCAGCGCGCGTTCCCCCGCACTCCGACTCCAGGGATTGCCGCCGAGCACTCGCGCAAGCGCCTCGCCACGCCTCCCCGTGTGCTCTTTCGGCAGCACGCCTGGGACGCATCGGTCACGGCATGGACCACGGCGACCACGAGGCGAGCGCGGCGAGCGAGGCGAGGGCGGCGTGAAGGGGTGCCGCCCCTCAGGTGAGCACGTCGTCCGTGCGGAAGGTCTTTTGCATCA
>Ga0268298_10004478_pt1 | contig 13626 bp, 7 predicted proteins | sample WWTPWeurt_MetaG_FD_194462 | JGI IMG/M metagenome (GOLD analysis project Ga0268298, IMG submission 194462) | Activated sludge microbial communities from WWTP in Nijmegen, Gelderland, Netherland - WWTP Weurt | ecosystem: Engineered > WWTP > Aerobic digester > Activated sludge | place: Netherlands... | reverse complement strand
CCCGAGACGTAGCTGTAAGCATCTTCGTCGGCCGTCGTGAAGGCCCCGCCGCGCCGCTTCGTGCGGTTGCCCGAGGCGTCGTAGTCGAAGGTCTCGTTGTAGGCAGCCTCCCAGGGGTTCGCGCCGGTGCACGCGCTCATCGATGCTCGTGAAGTGCATCGCAGGCGGTTGAGGGCGTCCATGGCCGCATAGTACTTAAGATGCCGCAGCCCAGTCGAGTCGTCGTACAGCGTGATGTTCCCGTTCTTGTCGTAGCTCAGATTGATGTCCGTGTATGTGTTCGCGCCAGCGGTCGTCTTTCTCTTCGTCAACCGGTCGCCAAAGTCTCTGACGTTCGTCTCCGTGATCCCATTGGAGTAGGTCAGGGTCTTGTAGCCTCCCAGGGCCAAGTACGTGGGCAGCGTCGACGCGGAGGTTGCCTGGGTCCACACCCCATTGACTTTGGTCCGGACGGACGCGACCCGATCTTGCATGACCGCATCATATGTTCGCTCGATTGTGATGGCGTTTGCGGTGCTCGAGGGCGATGTATTGACCATCTCCAAGGTCAAGTTGCCGTTCAAGTCATAGATCAGCGTAGAGCCGCGGGCAGCGGTGTTCGACCATGCCGCGCCATCGATCTGATGGACGGAGTAGATGTGGCCGTCGGGGTGGTAGCAGAGCACGCGCTCTAGGGAAACGCTGTTTGACGACCAGCCACTGACTCGAGACAGGCGGCCTCCCTGTTTCGTTTGGGTCGGGCAAGCACCGCTTGGTGTGTTGGTGCCGTCGTAGTTGAAGGTCCAATCGCCAGCCGCGCCTCCGGCGCCACAGCCAGCATCAAGTGCAGTGCGGCGCCCCAGCCAGTCGTAGGAGTAGCAGGTATCCTCGATACTGGCCGTGCTCTTGTACGGCGTCCAGCGGCGCTGACTCTGTCGCCCGGCAGGATCGTAGTTGTAGCGCATTTCGCCTCTGGTGCGGGAGCGCTCCAGGACAAGCTCTCCGAAGTCGTTGTGCTCAGTATAGGTGGTGACCGAGATGGGCGAGGTCACGGTCGCGGTGCGTCCGTGGTTGTCGTAGGTATAACTGGTCACCGCGTTGATAGTCTGGGGTGCACCCACCTTCTTGTCTTGCGTGTCCGACTGCAGTCGCCCCTGAGAGTCATACGCAAATGCGGCGACCACCCCAAGATAGTCCGTGACCTGGTCAAGCTGCCCAGCCACGTAGGTATAGGACTTGGTCCCGTCGTAGGTATCCTGCGAGCTCGCGTAGAGGCGAGACTCCACCATCTGCCGGTTCACGTTGAACTTCCGCTCGCGGCGCACGTCGTAGACCGTGCACAGCTCGTTGGCGCAGGGCGTGGAGCCGTTGATGGAGTCCAGCACCCGGTCCTCTTTGATGTTGCCCATGCCGTCGTACAGCACCCGCGAGATCTCGAGGTGGTTACCTGCCGTGTCGGCCGTGGCCCAGGCGCTCGGACGGGCGTAGTCGGTCGCACCGGTATAGTACATCGTGTTCAGGGTGTTGAGCTTGGGCAAGATCACCCGGCTCACCTCGCGGAGCATCGTGTAGCTGTAGTTCGTCACCGGGGACATCGTCGTGAGGTCCGACGCCAAGAGCCCCGCCTGCTGGGTGATGGACTGGACCCGAGGATAGGCGAAGAAGTTGTAGGTAGTCTGCATCCCGGCCTCGTCCGTCACCGACTGCGGGATGCCAAAGACGTTGTGGCTCGCGTAGGTCGTCGTCAGCGGCGAGGCGTCCGAGCTTGAGCGGTAGCGCTTCACGGTCTTGGTCAGGCCGGCGGTCGCGCCGGAAGCGATGTAGCTATAGTTCGTGGCCCCGTAGGCCGTGCCCGAGCCGTTTTGCTGCTCGACGCGGCACACCTTGGTCGTATAGCTGTCCGCCGAGGTGCAGACTCCGGTGTCGAGGCCAAAGTAGTAGTTCCGCATCACCCGCGTATCGAGCGGGATCGACCCGTTGATCTGCCGGGAGTAGCCCTTCGTCGTCGTCTTCTGCACCCGGTCGTCCGTGGCGGAGACGTAGGTTGTGGCGCGCTCAAGGCAACCGCTGGGGAGAGCGACCCCGCTGCAGTCGCTGGCAGGGCTGTAGAAGGAGGGCTCGCGGTTCCACACCATGCGCCAGGATTGCCGGCTCAGGTTGTACGCGTAGCTCGACCAGATCTTGCGCTCCACGGTCCCGCCGCTCGTGCAGTCTCCGGTCTTCCCGTAGATATCAATGCGGGTCGGGACCCAGCTCGTCCCATAGTAGGGCTTGGTCATGCGGGAGTCGTCGGTTTCCTGGCACAAGAGGCGGCCGTGCTCGTCCCGGACCTGGGTGCGGGCACCAGTGCCTCCGGCGTGCTGCTCGGAGTCGCGCGTCTTCACCCAGAGCCCGTTGTGGGTGAAGGTTGTCGTCGGGTTGCCCGAGGCCTCCAGGTTGTAGGTCACCTGCGTGCTCGACGCGGAGGGATAGCTCACCGTCAGGCTCTGGCTCGGGCCGTTCAAGGTGACGACCCGATCGGACGCGTCGTGGCTGAAGCTGGCCACATTCAAGAGACCGGTGGAGTTGATCTTCCGCTGCACGGTCTCAAGGTTCTTCGAGGTCGCGTTGTAGACGTAGCCCGTGAAGTAGTCCGCGGCGAAGTTGTTGAGCGTGGGGGCGTAGATGACGCGGTCGAGAACCTTCACTGCGCCATTGGCGATGACGCTGAAGTCGAGGATCCCGTTGGTGGTGGTGGAGCTGATGCGGACCAAGTCCAAATAGCCGCCCGCGTCGTAGGTGAAGTAGAGGTAGATGCTACTATTGGCGGACTCGACCTTCTGCACCCGGCCGCTGCCATCGAGCGTCGACTTCTGGATGATATTGCCCGAGGAGTCGAGGAGCTGGGACCAGACGCGGCGACCCGAGTAGAGGGTGTCGCCAAACTCCCAGCGCGTGCCGTCGCCGGGATAGTAGTACCAAACGTTCGAGATGCGCCGGAGGTTGCCCGCGGGCCGGTGATCGTCGATGACGCAGGAGCGATCGGTCGTCCCGGCCGTGCACCAGAAATACTCCTGGTGGCCGTCCGGGAGCTGGACATAGAAGCGCCCGTCCCCCGCGGCCAGCTCGACGAGGTAAACCGAGAAGGAGTGGGTCCAGCCTTGGCCGAGGTTCGCATCGTCGGTGTTGCGCCGGGAGTCATAGTTCCGCCAGAGGGTGAGCGGGCCAAACGGGGCGTCGATGGACATGTCGACCTCCCGACGAATGAGCGTGCCTTCGACGAGGTTCACTTGGTCTTCGCCGTCGCCCTGCATGTTGGACGTCGGATCCAGCCGCTTTCGGTCGACCGGGCAGGTGGTGAAGCCATCGTCGATTGTGCCGTCACTGTCGTTGTCGACGCCGTCGCAGCGGGTCTCGCTGGCGTTGATCTTCACGAAGACGCGAGGATTCGTGTCGTTCTCGTCGATGCAGGAGCCAAAGCCGTCGCCGTCACCGTCAACGAATGCGGTGTCGCACTCATAGTTGCCGGTCCCGGGCGCGTACTTGGCCAGCATCGTCGAGATGCCGGCGGAGTAGCCGGAGAGATCTTCACAGGCGGTCGAGCAGTCACCGCTCACCGTGGCCACGGTGGTCGGCGAGGCGTCTTGGGTGCGGAAACCGCCCGTTTTGATGCAGGAGAACTTACGAGAGCGAATCAAGCAGTCGCAGTTGGCTCCGCTGCGCTCGACCCAGAAGTCACCCCAGGCCATCGAGGCGCCGCTGGTCGCGCAGGCCGCCTCGGCAGATCGAGTAAGGAAGCAAGTCAGGAGCAGACAGACAGCGCCAGTGGCGCGAACAAGACCGCCAAGCATAAGGAGACCTCCCCAGAACCCAGGAACACCAAGCCTCGAGTCGAACGAGCGTTAGCGAACGATTCGCCGCGGGAAGCAGAGCCAAACGTCTTCGCCGTTGCCCTGCGTCACCGGCTTACAGCCCCAGTTCGCGGGGCATTGCGCGTCCGTCACGCAGAAGTCGGTGCACGCCACATAGAAGGTGGCGTCGAGGGCAACGCGCGACGAACAAGCCGAGCCGTCGGGATAGTCATCCGCTACCGCCCCCACCGCGCGAATCGGCAGAGGCACGGCTCCGGCCGGCACCACGTAGGCCAAAAGGCCTACAAAACAGGAGAAGGACGAGAGGAGAAGGAAGGACCGAAGCGACCGCGCCCCGAAGCCCACCACCTTGGTCACCATCATGGCCCAACGGCGTAACACGGCGCCCCCCCCAACGAATCAAGCGCCAAACGTGGCGATCTTGTCGCAGGTCCGAATCAATCGCAGGCCAACTTCCGAATTCGACCCACCCCAACCCAAACCCGAAGCTCCGGCGCGCAGCGATGGGCTCGGTCAGGTGGGAAGGGGCCCGCCGAATGGCGGGAAGGGTTCCGCACCGGTCAAACCGAGCCCAGCGCGGACCCGCCGACCACAGGAGTTCGAGAGATCCGAGCCAGCCGCAGAAACGACTCAAACAACCAACCGTGAGATCCGGCCCGAGGCCGAGACAGCTCCAACCCAAACCCGAAGCTCCGGCGCGCAGCGATGGGCTCGGTCAGGTGGGAAGGGGCCCGCCGAATGGCGGGAAGGGTTCCGCACCGGTAAAACCGAGCCCAGCGCGGACCCGCCAAAAACCGAAGCTCGAGAGATCCGAGAAGCGCACGCCAGCGCCAGCAAGAAGCTCCGGCGCAGGGCGAGGGGCCCGGTCGGCTGGGGAAAGGCCGCGGCGGCGGAGTCGTCGCGAACCGGCAAAACCGAGCCCAACGGACCTGCCCACCAGCAGGGCGCAAGAGAGCGCGAGGCAGGGTTCGACCTGGCGCACCCGGATCCTGGCCCTCAGGGCGGACCCACGTCCGAGTCGATCGCGCCCGACCACCCCTGCGCCCCGATCAGGGGCACAAAGCGCACCTCCGTAAGGGTCTCTTGCCGAAACTGCCCACGGAGATCTCGGACCACGCGCACGAGCAGCTGGTTGCCCTCGTCCGCGCCCACCGGGATGACCAGGCGGCCCCCCGGCGCCAGCTGCTCGAGCAGCGCCCGGGGAACCTCGGGCCCCGCCGCCGCCACCGCGATCGCGTCGTAGGGCGCAAAGTCGGGCAGCCCGAGCGTGCCGTCGCCCTCCACCACCGTGACGTTCCAGTACCCGAGGCGCGCCAGCCGTTCCCGCGCCTGCTCCGCCAGGCTCGGCAAGCGCTCGATGGTGAACACCTCCTTGGCCAAGCGGCTGAGGATCGCCGCTGCATAGCCTGAGCCGGTGCCCACCTCCAGGACATGCTCGTCGCCCTGGAGCCGCAGCGCCGAGGCCGTCAGCGCCACGATGTAGGGTTGCGAGATGGTCTGACCATCACCGATCGGTAGCGGAGCGTCACGATAAGCGAAGGGCGCGAGCGCCTCCGATACGAACGCCTCGCGAGGTACTTGGCCGAAGGCACGAAGCACCCGTAGGTCCGCAATTCCACGGGCGGCGAGCTGCAATTCGACCATGCTGGAACGCGTGTCGTTGGACTCCATGAGCGCTCCTTCCATCGAGAATTGAAGCACCTTCCGCGCCACCGAAGATGGCTCGTTCCGGCGTGGCACGCGTGGTGCGTGCAAAATACGCATGGCCGCCGTGAAGCGAACGTACCCGCTCTATTCAGACACCGAGCGTCGGCGTCACGAAGCATTTGCGCTGATGATGCACTTCGCCGCGCGGACCGGGCTGACCGCCGAGCGCCCTGTGGCGCGCTACTTGTGGACCGACGCCTTCGCGGTCTGCAATCTCCTCGGCATTTCCAGAGCCACGGGCGATCTGCGCTGCAAGGAGCTGGCATTGCAGCTGATCGACCGGGTGCACCACAAGCTCGGCCGCCACCGCGTCGACGACCCTCGCTCGGGTTACATCAGCGGGCTCAGCGACGAGGAGGGTGAGCTGCACCCGACCATCGGCGGGCTCCGCATCGGCAAGCTGCTGGCCGAGCGACGCGCGGGAGAGCACTTTGACCCCGACCTCGAGTGGGATCGCGACGGCCAATACTTCCACTACCTGACGAAATGGATGCTGGCTCTGGATCAAGCTGCGCGCGCGACCCATCAGCCGCGCTTCAACCTGTGGGCCCGGGAGCTGGCGGGGACCGCCCACCGCGCGTTCAGGACCCATCCGAGGGGCGGCAAGCCGGGGGTGATCTGGAAGATGAGCATCGACCTCAGCCGGCCCCTGGTCGCCGCCATGGGCCAGCACGATCCTTTGGACGGCTACGTCACCACCGCCCAGCTCCGCGCGACCGCTTGGGCGCTGGCGCCGCGCGCAGAAGGCCCCGCGCTCGACGATGAGCTGGCCAGCTATCAAGCGATGCTGTCGCCCGAGGATTGGACCACCGCCGACCCGCTCGGGCTCGGAGGGATGCTGGTCGACGCGACCCGCTTGGCGCAGCTGGTGAGGCGCGAGGCCCTCCCCGATCTGGATGTGATCGCAGCCCTCCTGGAGGCCTCGCTCCGGGGGCTGGAGCACCATGCGCGCCACGGCAGCTTCAAGCAGGAGCCGCTGCAGCGCCTCGCCTTCCGCGAGCTGGGCCTGGCGATCGGCCTCTCCGCGCTGGATCTGCTGGACTTCGAGCTTCAGGCCGCGCCGCAGCACTTCTCGGACAGCTCCCATCTACGGTCACTGCTCAGCGCGCTCAGGCCCTTCGAAGCCCTCGGCGCCGAGCTGGGCGAGTTCTGGGCCGAGCCAGCCAATCAACACGGGCGCCGCTGGACGGAGCACCTCGACATCAACGAGGTCATGCTGGCCACCAGCTTGGTTCCCGAGGGTTTCTTGATGCTCCCGACGCTGCTCTAGAGCGCCGAACCGCTCTCGTAGCCCCGCGCTCGGGACAGCGAGCTTCGCGCCGGTCCACCCGGCCCACGCAGGGAATGCTGGCGTGAAGCCCCCGCAACGGCTAGACCCGAACGCTCATGTCGCTCGACGTCGAACTCCTCCGCCAGATCGAGAAACCAGGGCGTTACATCGGCGGCGAGGTCAACCAGATCAAGAAGGACCTCTCCAAGGTCGACGTCAAAGTCGGCCTCAGCTACCCCGACGTCTACGAGATCGGGATGAGCCACATCGGGCTCAAGATCCTCTACGAGACGCTCAATCGCCGCCCCGAGGTCGCCGCCGAGCGGGTCTACGCGCCCTGGCCCGACTACGAGGCCGCGCTCCGGAGCGGCGGCCGGCGCCTCACCACGCTGGAGAACCGCATCCCGCTCTCGGAGCTGGACGTCCTCGGCTTCACGCTCCAATACGAGCTCTCTTACTCGAACCTGGTCAACGTCCTCGAGCTCGGCGGCATCCCCGTTCGCGCCCAAAGCCGCGACGCGCGCCACCCGGTCGTCATCGGCGGCGGGCCGACGTCCTTCAATCCTGAGCCGCTGGCCGCGATCCTCGACGCGGTCTGCCTGGGCGACGCGGAGGAGCTGATCCATGAGGTGGTCGACGCCTCGGTGATCTCGCGCCGGAAAGGCGAGAGCCGCCTCGATCTGTGGCTCCGGCTCGCGGCCATCCAAGGCGTCTACGTGCCAGGCCTCTACGACGTCCGCTACAACGACGACGGCACCGTCGCGGCGATCCTCCCCAAGCACGGCGCCCCGGCCAGCGTGCGCAAGCGGATCCTGATGGATCTCAACGCGGCGCCCTACTTCACCGCGGACCTCGTCCCCAACATCGGCATCGTCCACGATCGCTACGGCGTGGAGGTGCAGCGCGGGTGCATGCGCGGCTGCCGCTTCTGCCAGGCCGGGTACATCTACCGCCCCGAGCGCCAGCGCTCCCCTGAGACCATCCGCAAGCTGGTGAGGGAAGGAATCAAGAAGACGGGCACCGAAGAGTACTCGCTGCTCTCCTTGTCGCTCGGCGACTACAACTGCATCGAGCCGCTGCTCCTCTCCTTGATGGACGAGCACGAGGACAAGAAGGCGGCCATCTCGACCCCCTCGATGCGCCTCGAGAGCGTGACCCCGGCGATCATGGACCAGATCAGCCGGGTCCGTAAGACGAGCTTCACGGTCGCCCCCGAGGCGGGCAGCGATCGCATGCGCGCGGTGATCAACAAGGTCATCGACGAGAACGTCCTGATCGAGATGGTCTCCCAGCTATTCTCGCGCGGCTGGAAGAGCCTGAAGCTGTACTTCATGCTGGGGCTGCCCACCGAGACCCCGGACGATCTGCAGGCGATCATCGATCTGGGCGCCCGCTGCCGTCACGCGGCCAAGAAGTACACCAGCTCGCCGACCATCACCGTCAACGTCTCGAGCTTCGTCCCCAAGTCTCACACGCCGTTTCAGTGGAGCCCTCAGGTCACGCTGGACGAGATCCGCGAGAAGCAGCGCTTCATGATGGGCGAGGCCAAGCGGGCCAAGCTGAACTTCCGCTGCCACGAGTCGGGCTCCTCGGTGATGGAGGGCGTCTTCTCGCGAGGCGATCGCCGCACCGGGGAGGCCTTGCTCCGCGCCTATGAGCTCGGCGCGCGCATGGACGGCTGGCAAGAACATCACGATCTGGCCAAGTGGGATCGCGCGCTCTCCGAGGTCGGTCTAGATCGCAGCTTCTACAACCTCCGCCGCCGCGACGCGGCCGAGATCTTCCCCTGGGACCACCTCGATCCCGGCGTGAAGAAGGAGTGGCTCTGGGAGGACTGGATGCACGCCCTGGAACAGGGCGGAGTAGCCGACTGCTCGGAGGCGCCCTGCTACGACTGCGGCGTCTGCGATCACAAGGTCGTGCACAACGTGGTGTACCCCGCGGACGATCCGGCGGTGAAGCCGAAGCACCGGGTGAAGAAGAAGTACATCGCGCGCTCGATGGACGACCTCGTCCACCTCCCGGTGCGCCCCAAGCCCGCGGAGAAGAAGGCCGCGCCCCCGCCGACGCCGACCGAGGAGGCCGAGACCCAACGGCCCGAGGGCCCGCCCTCGCTCGACGACGCGGTCGTGGCCTTCAACGCCATGCAGGCGCGGGCCGAAGCACGAGCGACGGCGAGCGCCCAGAACGCCGACGCCCCCGAGGAGAGCAACGCCGCTGAGCAGAGCGACGCCGCTGAGCAGAGCGACGCCGCTGAGCAGAGCGAGGACGCGCGTTACGACCACGTCTTCGACCTCACCTTACCGCGCGAGCGGCGGACCCGCATCCGCCTGCGCTTCGCCAAGCGCGGCCTGCAGGCGATGACCAGCCACCTCGAGGTGATGCAGGCCTTCAGCCGCGCCATGCGCCGCGCCGACGTGCCGGTGGTGTTCTCGCTGGGGATGCACCCCCGGATGCGGGCCTCGATGAGCCCGCCGATGCCGCTGGGTTCGCTCTCCGAGCACGAGTACTTCGACATCGAGGTGAAGCGGCCCTTCACCGCGCCCGATCTGATGGCGGCGCTCGAGCGCCAGCTCCCGGAGGGGATCGTGCCCCTCGAGGCCACCGAGGTGCCCCTGTTCGCGCCGGCCGTCTCGGGCATCTTGGACACGATCACGTGGCGCATCGCGGCGCCCACCCCGGAGGCCCATGCGAGCGCGCTCACGCACCATCAGGCAGGTGAAGCACGCACCATGGTCATCATCGCCAAGCGCAAGCGGCGAACGCTAGACCTGGGTGACCATGTCGTCTCGGTCGAGGACCGAGGCCCGCTCGGGGTGGATGTGACGCTGCGCGCCCAGGTCGCCGGCCGAGTCCGCGACGTTCTGCGCGGGGTCCTGGGCGCGGACCCTTTCGCGCCCGGCTGGGCGGTCACGAAGATCGCGGTGAGCTTCGGGCCGTTGATCGAGCCATGCCCCACGCCAGAAGCGCTCCCGGAGCCCCAGCTCGCACCGGTGTAGACAAACGTAGTTCTTTGTTCACAGGGAATAGCAGGCCTGTCCTCTGACCTCTCTGGGTGGGTTAGAATGAGAAAGGCACCCGGCACATGAACTTCTTCCAACGTATCGCGACCGTCCTCAAAGCGAACCTGAACGACCTGGTGTCGCGGGCCGAAGATCCCGAGAAGGTGCTCACCCAAGCCATCGACGATATGCGCAAGCAGCTCGCCGAGGCCAAGAGCCGGGTCGCGGTGGCGATCGCGGATGAGAAGCGCCTCTCCAAGCAGCACGAGACCGAGAAGATCAAGGCCGCCGACTGGGAGGCCAAGGCCATGGCCGCGGTCCGCGGTAGCCGCGATGACCTCGCCGTTCAGGCCTTGGCCAAGAAGAAGGAGCACGAGTCGGTCGCGCTCCAGTACGAGCAGCAGCTCGTCGAGCAGCGCGCCGCAGTCGACGAGCTCAAGAAGGCGCTGACCAGCCTCTCGGCCAAGATCGAGGAGGCCGGTCGAAAGCGCGCCGTCTTGGTGGCCCGGGTCAAGCGCGCCGAGGCCCAAAAGGCCATCGCCGACACGCTGTCTGCCGCCGGAGATCGCAGCGCCTTTCAGACCTTCGACCGCATGGCCGAGAAGGTCGACCGCATCGAGGCCGAGGCCGGGGCCAAGATGGAGATCGCCTCGCTCGGGATCGGCGGAAGCCACGACGACCAGCTCGCCGACAAGATTAAGCTCCTCGAGGCCAGCCCGGTCGACGACGAGCTGCTCGCGCTGAAGTCCAAGATGGGGCTCCTCGGAGCCGGCACCGCCAAAGCGGCCCTCCCCTCCGGCACCGAGCTCGCGGTCCAGCCCTCTCCCGACAAGTCATGACCATCCGCCTCTCCCCTTGGTGCGTCGGGCTCCTCGGAGCGCTGATGGCCTGCGACGCGCCTCCGGCCCCTCCGGGACCGCCCGCCGACAAGCTCCCGCCGCTCGAGTCGGCCTCGACCTGTTCGCCGGGCGCCAAGCTCGTCAACCGCGAGGCCAACCCGCCGGACAAGTTCTACTTCGCGGATCTCGAGGCCGACAGCGGCTGCGAGGTCTTCGTGGAAGAGGACGAGTGCATCATCGGCATCTTCAACGACTGCACCTGGCACAGCCCGGGCGTCGACCCGATGGTCCCCGAGGGCAGCCCGGCCCGCCAGCGCCAGTGGATCGGGCGCCTCAACGACATGGGATTCCACAAGGGCCTCATCGACCTGAACCCCTACTACGGGACCCCGCCCACGATGAACCGGCTGACGCACTGCTCAGGTGAGGTCGACGAGATCGGCAGCGCCCAGGCCTCCTCGCGGCTGCTCTGCGGGAACAATCACCGCGGTTTCTACCTAGAAAAGAAGGACACCACGGCCAAGCCGGTGTTCACGACCAGCCCCGACGACGTCATCCTCCTGGCGCAGACCACCGACACCTCGGACCAGAACATGAAGTCGATCGTCACCGTGCGCTCGGGGACGACCTCGGTGTTCTGGACGGCGCTGAGCCTCGAGAGCACGCAGGGCGGCGGCGTCTACAAGTTCCGAGCGGGGGAGCGGCGGGCCACGCTGGTGAACAACCTCAGCTACGCCAGCCAGTTGGCGGCGAGCGCCCACTTCGTCTTGGCGACGGTGAAGACCGGAAATTACGAGGCCAAGGCCCTGGCCTTGATCGACATCGCCACCGAGCAGGTCGTCGCGACCGCCACGGTCTCGGGCAACATCACCGCGTTGGCCGCCGATCCCACCGATGACACCTTCCTGGTGGCCTACAACGACGCGCGGACCCAGGGCGTTGCCCGAGTGCAGAGGCTCGAGCGTCGGGGCCAACGGCTGGCGACCGTGGTCGAAACCACCTTCGAGACCCGCGTCGTGCAGGTCATCTTGACCATGGCATCGACCAGCGGCGTCGAGGTGATCATCGCCGCCAATGATCCCTCCCCCTCCGACCTGCGCTCCGCCAGCTACTTGCGTGGCTACAACCACGCGCTGGAGGAGCGGTGGCGGGTCTCGCAGGAGGACGTGACCCTAAAAACACTGCAGATCGAAGGCCTCGCGGAGATCACCGGCCGGGACCGCGCGGCGGTCATCGGCTACGACGCGCGCCGCTATTATGAGGTCGACGTGGGGACCGGGCAGCTCTACACCGCCGTGCCCAACGCGATCTTCGCCGGCATGCGGACGGCGCGCTACGACGCCACGAAGGACCGCGTCATCCTCCTTTCGTCGTGGGGCCACGTCACCACCCTCGACCGAAGCGCCATGCGGATCGCGCAGCCCACCTTGTGGATCGAGCACGAGCTGGGCCCCGGCCGGACCCCGTACATTGCCGATGGGGTCTGGGATCCCGCCAGCCAGCGGATCTACGTCACAGACCCGCAACACGCCGCCGTCATCGGCCTGAGGCCCGCCGACAAATAAGCCGCCGCGGCAGTTGAGCCAAAACTGTCGATTCGCTACAGGAGTCGCATGGCTCGCTTCGCTGCATACCTCGGCCCCGTCGCCCCGGTCTCGACTGTCGTCGAGCAGGGCACCTACTCGCTTAGCGCGCTGGCGCAGTCCAACGCCGACGGGTGGGGCATCGGCTGGTATCCCAACGACGGCGAGGACGACGCGGTGCGGCTGATCTCGCGGGCTCCGCTGTGGACCGACCAACACCACCTGGCATTGGCTCGGCGTTTCCGCTCCCACTGCGTGCTGGCCGGGGTTCGGCGCGCCCTGCCCGGCACGATCCCCGAGCTCTCCGGCGTGCAGCCTCATGCCCATGGCCCCTTCCTCTTCTTTCACGACGGGGAGCTCACCCACTTCCGCGAGGTCTTCGAGCGACCGCTCCGGGAGCGCCTGAGCGATGCGCAGCACCGCGGCCTCGTGGGCCTGACCGACAGTGAGATCTTGTTCGCGACGTGGGTGGACGCCCTCGCCGGCCGCACGGGCCCGGACGCCATGGCCGACGCGCTCGAGCAGACCGTGGCCCTGGTGCGGCAAATCGCCATGGCCAACGCCACGCCGGCCAGCTTCGCGGTGGTGGTATCGGACGGCGCGAACCTGGTGGCGCTGCGGACGGCGACGCACGGCGTCCCGCCGACGCTGCACACGATCGTGGCCGGCAAGGACGCACCGGTGCCCGCCGGAGCGCGCATCATTTCGTCGGAGCCGCTGTTTCCTGGAGCCTGGAACGCAGTGGAAGTGCACTCGCTGACGATCTTTACGGCGGAAGACGCGTAGAGCGGATCTCAAAAACCGCCAGGGCGTTCCCAGTGCCCGGTGCCCTGTTCACATTCCCCGGTCCGATTCTCGTCCCCCGGTCCCAGTGCCCTGTTCCCGGTTCCGATTCGACGGCGCAGTCAGAACGGGGAGCAGGGAACCGGGGACAGGGAGCGGGGGACAGCAATCAGAGCGGGGAATGTGAATGTGAACGGGGCGCCGGGAAGTCGGACTCAGTCGCGCTCTGCCGCGTGCAGTCTTCGATGCGCCCTAGTCCTGGCACCGCGAGCCGCGAGCCATCACAGGTCCACCTCAAACCGCCCCCGCTCCACCTCTCTTAGCACCGCGCTGACGAGCTCCAGCGCCGCGCGCGTCGCCTTCTTCCCAGGGACCTTGTTCCCTGGCTCGGCCAGCGCAGCACAGACCGCGTCGACGCTCACCCGCACCGCGGCGGCCGGCGCGTCATCCTCCGGCGCTTGCCCATCGAGTCCGACAAAGTCCGAGAGCGGTGGCACCCCGAGCGCGCCGCACAGCTGGTCCAGCTTGCTCCAGGCCTTCCCCAGGACGACCCCGTCGACGTCGGCCGCGCGAGGGCTGGCTGGCGTGGTCACCAAGAACATCGGGCGGCTG
>Ga0268298_10004477_pt1 | contig 13628 bp, 10 predicted proteins | sample WWTPWeurt_MetaG_FD_194462 | JGI IMG/M metagenome (GOLD analysis project Ga0268298, IMG submission 194462) | Activated sludge microbial communities from WWTP in Nijmegen, Gelderland, Netherland - WWTP Weurt | ecosystem: Engineered > WWTP > Aerobic digester > Activated sludge | place... | reverse complement strand
GCAGCATGCGGATGCGCTCGATCTCGGTGCCCATCTCTTCGCCGGCGATGCGGAAGGCCTCGCCCATGCCCACGATCTGGTGCGTGGCCAGCGTGCCCGAGCGCATGCCGCGCTCATGGCCACCGCCGTGCATCTGTGCCTCGATGCGCACGCGCGGCTTGCGGCGCACATACAGCGCGCCGATGCCCTTGGGGCCATAGGTCTTGTGCGAGGCCAGGCTCATCAGGTCCACCGGCAGCTTGGCCAGGTCGATCGCCACCTTGCCCGTGGCCTGGGCCGCATCCACGTGGAAGATGATGCCGCGCTCGCGGCACATCGCGCCAATGGCGGGGATGTCCTGGATGACGCCGATCTCGTTGTTGACGAACAGGATCGAGATCAGGATGGTGTCCTTGCGGATCGCGTCCTTCAATCGATCCAGATCGACCAGACCGTTCTCCTGCACATCGAGGAAGGTGACCTCGAAGCCCTGTCGCTCGAGCTCGCGCATGGTGTCGAGCGTGGCCTTGTGCTCGGTCTTCAGCGTGATCAGGTGCTTGCCACGCGTCTTGTAGAACTGCGCCGCGCCCTTGAGCGCGAGGTTGATGGATTCGGTGGCGCCGGACGTCCACACGATCTCGCGCGGGTCGGCATTCACCAGGGCGGCCACCTGCTCGCGCGATTTCTCGACGATGGCCTCGGCCTCCCATCCCCAGGCGTGGCTGCGTGACGCAGGGTTGCCGAAATGCTCGCGCAACCAGGGAATCATGGCGTCGACGACGCGCGGGTCCACCGGCGTGGTGGCGCCGTAGTCCAGGTAGATCGGGAAGTGCGGGGTCATGGCAGCAACGGGAATGAGAAGGTTGGTCTTGACTGCAGCGTGAGTGCGGCCGCGACGTTCACTTGGACAGCGAACCGCCGAGCGCAAACACCGAATTCGGTGCCGTGATCTTGATGGGCTTGACCACCGGCACGTTGGAAATGGCGCGCTTGATGGAGGCCTCCTCCACCGACACGCCCTTGGCCAGTTGATCGTCCACCAGCTTCTTCAGCGAGATCGAAACGAGGTACTCGATCATCTTGGTGTTCAGGCTGGACCACAGGTCGTGCGTCATGCAACGGCCGGCGTCTTCGCCCATGCAATTTTCCTTGCCGCCGCAGCCGGTGGCGTCGATGGGCTCGTCCACCGCGACGATGATGTCGGCCACGGTGATCTCATCGATCTTGCGTCCCAACGAGTAGCCGCCGCCGGGGCCGCGGGTGCTCTCGACCAGCTCGTGACGGCGCAGCTTGCCGAACAACTGCTCCAGGTAGGACAGCGAGATCTGCTGGCGCTGGCTGATCGCTGCCAAGGCCACCGGGCCATTGTTCGAGCGCAGTGCCAGATCGATCATCGCAGTGACCGCGAAGCGGCCTTTGGTGGTCAAACGCATGAAATTCTCCTGATGGCCTTGCGGCAACTCGACGACGCGGTCCAGACATCAACAGGACCTCTCGTTGGGCCGGCGCAGCCCGGTCGGCCCGCCAGCATTGGCAGTGGTTTGTCCCACTGCTGCGGTCAAGTATACCGGAAGCCGACTGTTTTGGTCGGCTATGGACTGCAGGGCCTTTTCAGCCGGTGCCGAGGCGCTCGCGCAGGCGCAGCACCAGTGCATCGCAGGCGGGCTCGATCAGGTCGAGCACGCGCTCGAATCCATCGGGCGCGCCGTAGTACGGGTCGGGCACCTCGCGCACGCCGTCGGGGCGCGGAGCCAGGTCGAGCAGCAGGGCCAGGCGGTCGTGCCAGGGCTCGGGGCAGGCGGCCTTCAGGTTGGCCAGGTTGTCCAGGTCCATGGCCAGCACCAGATCGAAGTGCTCGAAGTCAGCTGGCGCCAGCCGGCGCGTGCGCATGCGAGACAGATCGTGCCCGCGCTTGGCGGCGGCGGCCACCGCGCGAGGGTCCGCGGGCGTGCCCTTGCTGGCATGCGTACCCACCGAGTCCACACGCACCCGCTTGTCCAGGCCGGCGCGCTGCAGCTTGCTGCGCAGCACGGCCTCGGCCGTGGGCGAGCGGCAGATGTTGCCCATGCACACCATGAGCACGGCGGTTTCAAAGGCCTCGGGGCGGGATCGCTTCCAGAACATCCAGTCGAGCATAGCGCCACCCCCTGAATGAAACGCCCATGCGCTGGCGCAGCCCGTGAACGAAGACGGGTTCTACACTCCCGCGCGAACCCCTTCATCCCCTCTCGGAGCGAACTCATGAGCATCACCACCGTTGGCATCGTCGGCGCCGGCACCATGGGCAATGGCATTGCACAGGCCTGCGCCACCTGCGGCATCCGCGTCGTCATGGTCGACATCAACGAAGCCGCCGTGCAGCGCGGCATGGGCACCGTGGCAGCCAGCCTCGACCGCCTGATCAAGAAGGACAAGATCAGCGCCGCCGACAAGGACGCCGCGCTGGCCCGCATCACCGGCAGCACGAGCTACGACGATCTGAAGGCCGCACAACTCGTGATCGAAGCGGCCACCGAGAACGAGGCGCTCAAGCTCAAGATCCTGGGCCAGCTGGACGGCATGCTGCCGGCCGAGACCATCATCGCCACCAACACCAGCTCGATCTCGATCACCAAGCTGGCTGCGGCCACCCAGCGTGCCGACCGCTTCATCGGCATGCACTTCTTCAACCCGGTGCCGATGATGGCCCTGGTGGAGATCATCCGCGGCCTGGCCACCAGCGATGCCACGCACGATGCCGTGAAGGCCATGGCGGTGGCGCTGGGCAAGACGCCAATCACGGTGAAGAATGCACCGGGCTTCGTGGTCAACCGCATCCTGGTGCCGATGATCAACGAGGCCTTCTTCGTGCTGGCCGAGGGCCTGGCCTCGCCCGAGGATATCGACGCCGGCATGAAGCTGGGCTGCAACCACCCGATCGGCCCGCTGGCCCTGGCCGACATGATCGGGCTGGACGTGTGCCTGGCGGTGATGAATGTCTATGTCGAAGAGTACGCGGACTCGAAGTACCGGCCCTGCCCGCTGCTCAAGGAGATGGTGGCCGCCGGCTGGCTGGGCCGCAAGACCGGCCGCGGCGTTTACCGTTACTGAACCGGGTTGGCGCTGCGCTGCGCCTGCAGCGCAGCCAGGGCTGCCTCGTAGTCGTGCACGCGCATGGCGCGCGCCAGGGCGCTGGCAGCCTGCTCGTCCAGCAGGCCACGCAAATGGGGCTCCAGCTCGCGGTACAGCGCGCTGGCCCGGAAATCCCCCATCTCCAGCAGCGCCGCCAGCTCGCGGGCACCCGGGCTGTTCAAAGGCTGTTGCGATGGCGCCGGATCTGTCGCGGCGGCGGCTGGGGGCGCGGGCCCGAGCCGCTCGTCCAACTCGGCGATCAATCGGGCCAGGCAATCGCTGAGCGCCTGCAGCTCGGGGCGCAGCGCATCGCCCGCCGCGTCGCCATCGGGCACATCGAGCAAGGCCAGTTCAACGCGCTTGCCATGCGCCTGCACCTCCACCGCGCCCACCGCGCCGGCCGCGCCGCGCAGCGAGTGCACCAGCTTGGCGGCTGCGCGGTGCTTGCGGCCCTCGATCTGCGCCAGCACCGGGCCCAGGCCGGCGCGGTAGGCCTGGCAGAACTGCCGCAGCACGCGCTCGATGATGTCCTCGCGGCCCGGCACGTACAGCAGCGTGCCTTTCACGTTCAGCCCGGGCACGTCGTCCAGGCGCGCGTGGCTGGATGAGCCGTGCGCCGAGGCCGGCGCCGCAGCGGCCTGCACGGCACCGGGCGCGGCCTGCGCGGACTCATCGGGCAGCCAGCGGGCCAGGGTCTCGAACAGCACGCGGATGTCCACGGGCTTGGCGATGTGGTCGTTCATGCCCGCGTCCAGGCAGGCGAGCCGGTCGTCGCCGAACACATTGGCGGTCATGGCCACGATGGGCGTGCGCGCATGGCGCGGCATGCGCCGGATGTGCTGGGTGGCTTCGAGGCCGTCGAGCTCGGGCATCTGCACATCCATCAGGATCAGGTCGTAGTCGTGCTGCAGCGCCTGGTCGACGGCCTCCTGGCCGTCCACCGCCAGGTCCACCATGAGGCCGGCGGCGGCCAGCACCTCGTAGGCCACCTCCTGGTTGACGAGGTTGTCTTCGGCCAGCAGCACCCGCCGGCCCTGGAAGTTGCGCCGCTGGCGCCCATCGGTGCGCCGCTCCAGCAGCGAGGCGGCGTTGATCGCGGCCTGGGCCGGGTCGGTCATGCTCTGCAACGCGGCACGCAGATCGGCGGGCAGCACGGGCTTGGTGAGCATGGCGGCAAAGCCGGCATCGAGCACGGCGCGGCGCAGCTGCGGATCGTCCAGCACGCTGAGCAGGATCACCCGCGAAGGCGCCAGCCCCGCTTCGCGACACAGGCGGCGCACCGCGTCGATCCGATCCAGGCCGGGCATGGGCCAGTCCACCAGCAGCTTGTCGAAGGGCTGTTGCGCAGCGCGCGCCTGCACCAGCGCCTGCTGTGCGGCATCGGCATCGGCCACGGCGTGCACCTGCAGGCCGGCGCGCCTGGCCAGCGTGGCCACGGCCTGGCGCGCCAGGGCCAGGTCATCCACCACCAGGGCGAGCTTGCCCTGCCAGTGCGGCGGCTCAGCGGTCGACAGAGGCTGCGCGCCCAGGCCGAGCCAGCAGCTGAGCCAGAACTCGCTGCCCTGGCCAGGCTCGCTGTTCACGCCCACGTCGCCGCCCATCAGCTGGGCCAGCCGCCGCGTGATCGCCAGGCCCAGGCCGGTGCCGCCAAAGCGCCGCGTGGTGCTGCTGTCGGCCTGCTCGAACACACTGAACAGCGTGGGCAACTTGTCGGCCGGCACCCCGATGCCGGTGTCCAGCACGGTGAAGCGCAGCTTCACGCGGCTCGCGTCCCGATCGGTCACCGCGATGCGGATCAGCACCGAGCCGGTCTCGGTGAACTTGACAGCATTGGTGGCCAGGTTGAGCAGGGCCTGGGACACGCGGGTCGGATCGCCATGCAGGGTCTCGGGCACATCCGGTTCGAGCTCGACCACCAGCTCCAGGCCCTTGGTGCGCGCCCGCTCGCCCACCAGCACGCACAGGCGCGACACCAGAGGGCTGAGCCCGAAGTCGGTGTGCTCCAGGCGCAGCTTGCCGGACTCGATCTTGGACAGGTCGAGCACATCATTGATCACCTCCAGCAGGTGGCTGGCGGCCTGTGTGACCTTGCCCAGCCGCTCGACATGCGTGAGGTCGCGGCTGTCGCGCTGCATCAGGTGGGTGAGGCCGATGATGGCGTTCATCGGCGTACGGATCTCGTGGCTCATGTTCGCCAGAAAGGCACTCTTGGCGCGGTTGGCCGCCTCGGCGCGATCGCGTGCCTGGATCAGCTGCTCGTTGAGCAGGTGCAGGCGCCGCTCGGCCTCCTTCATGGGCGTCACATCGGTGGCGATGACGAAGAAGCCGCGCACCTGGCCGTCGGCCGTGTCCGGCACCAGTTGCACCCACAGGTGCAGCGTGCGGCCATTGAACTCGCGCTGCCGCTCGTACTGCTGCGGCACGCCTGCGTACACCGCGGCCATGCGCTCGTCGTTCACCTCCACCTGGTCGGGCAGGATCAGCTGGCTCCAGGGCGCGTGCTGGATGTCGGCCATGGACATGCCGAAAAGCTCCAGGAAGCCCCGATTGGCAAAGTGACAGACCTGGTCGCGGTCCCAGTAGGAGACGAAATTGGGCAGGTTGTCGGCGATGGACCGCAGAAAGCGGTCGCTGTCCTCGCGGGCGCGCATCGCGGCCTGCAAGGCCTGGGTGCGCTCGACCACCGCTGATTCGAGGCCGCGCTGATAACTTTCCAATTGAGCGTTAGCGAGCCGACCGTCGCCGTCCACCAGCCCGCTCCGGTTGAAGGGCTCGCGGCGCCACAGCTTGGGCAGCAGCATGCCCGCCAGAGCACCCACTGCAAGCGCGGCCCACGCGACCGCGCTCATGGCACGCTCGGCCTTTGTGCGCTGGCAATGGCGGCCAGCTGATCGAAGCAGGCCTCGAAGGCATCCATCACGGTTGGATCGAAGCGTGTGCCTCGGCCCTGGCGCAATTGCTCGCGTGCGCCGGCGATCGTCGTCCCGGCGGCCGGGTTGATGGGCCAGATCAGGCTGTCGAAGCTGCCCACCACGGCCATGAGCCGGGCCGCGAAGGGGATGTCTGTGGCGCGCAGGCCATCGGGGTGGCCGGCGCCGTCCCAGCGCTCGTGATGATGCAGCGCCATTTCGTGTGCGGTGCGCAGCAAAGCCAGTTGCCGCTGCGCCGCTTGTTCGGCCTGCGCGATCAACTCGGCGCCGAGCGTGGTGTGGCGGCGCAGCAGCGCCTGCTCGGCCGCCGGCAGATCGCCGCCCCGCTGCAGCACGTGTTGCGGGATCACCGCCATGCCGATGTCGTGAAAGGCCGCCGCCTGCGCGAGCTGGTCCACGGCGTGCTCGTCCGCCGGGCCGGGCAAGGCGCCTTGGTCGCGCAGATGTTGGGCCAGCACCCGCATGTAGGCCCTGCAGCGCCGCAGGTGCTCGTCGGTGAAGGGGTCGCGCTGGGCCAGCGCTCGGACATGCTGCGCCAGGCCCTCGCCGCCCGCGGCCTGCACGGCTTGAGCGCCGGCACGCAGCTCGGCCTCGAGCTGGCGGATGCGCTCGTCGCGTTGATCGCGCGCCAGCTTGTGCGCCAGTTGCTGGCGCACGCGCGCCAGCAGCACGGCGGGGCGGATCGGCTTGGCGATGTAGTCCACCGCGCCGAGCTGCAGGCCGCGCTCTTCGTCGGCGGCGCTGTCCAGCGCGGTGAGGAAGACCACCGGGATGTCGCGCGTGGCCGGGTCGGCGCGCAGGCGGGCCAGCACCTCGTAGCCGTCCATGTCCGGCATCATCACGTCGAGCAGGATGAGGTCGGGCTGGGGCGCCACGGTGGCCAGCCACAGGGCGCGTGGCCCGCCATTGGCGGCGCGCACCCGATAGCGGGGTTGCAACAACTCGCCGATGACCGTGAGGTTCTCGGGGTTGTCGTCAACGATCAACAGCAGGGGCAGGTTCGCAGACATCGTCGGGGGCAAGCCCGGTGCACTGCGGGCCAAGGCGAACAACAACAGCGCAAGTTGTATCACGCTCGCACGCCATGCGCGCCAACCCAGGCGGGTGCTGTGGCGAATGCGAAACTGCGGCCATGCCCGCGCTGCCCTCTCGCATCGTCTGCCTCACCGAAGAGCCCACCGAGGTGCTCTACGCGCTGGGCCAGGATCAGCGCATCGTGGGCATCTCGGGCTTCACGGTGCGGCCGGCGCGCGCGCGGCAGGAGAAGCCCCGCGTCAGCGCCTTCACCAGTGCCAAGCTCGACCGCATCCTGGCCCTGCAGCCCGACCTGGCCATCGGCTTCTCGGACATGCAGGCCGACATCGCCGCCGCGTTGATCCGCGCCGGCGTGGAGGTGTGGATCAGCAACCACCGCTCGGTCGACGGCATCCTGGGCTATGTGCAGCGCCTGGGCGCGCTGGTGGGGCAGGCCGGGCGCGCGGCCGACTACGTGGCCGAGCTGCAGGCCGGCATCGATCGTGTGCGCCAACAGGCGGCCGCCCTGCCCCGCCGGCCGCGCGTGTACTTCGAGGAGTGGGACGAGCCCGCCATCAGCGCCATCCGCTGGGTGAGCGAGCTGATCGGCATCGCCGGCGGCGACGACATCTTTCCGCAGCGCGCCGCCGCCTCGCTGGGCCGCGACCGCATCGTGGCCGACCCGGCCGAGGTGATCCAGGCCGCGCCCGACCTCATCATCGGCTCGTGGTGCGGCAAGAAATTTCGCCCCGAACGCGTGGCCGCGCGGCCCGGCTGGCAGGCGATACCGGCCGTGCGCGACGGGCAACTGCACGAGATCAAGTCGCCCCTGATCCTGCAGCCCGGGCCGGCCGCGCTGACCGATGGCCTGGCCCGCCTGCATGACATCATCGCGGCCTGGGCCCGCCGCTGACACCGGCCGCCAAGCATCGCCCCACCGAATCGCCCGCACCAACCCGAGGACCGACCATGTTCAAAGCCATCCTGCTGACCCAGACCGCAGACCGCAAGACCCACGCTGAGCTCACGGACATGGACGATGCGCAGCTGCCCGATCGCGCGGTGACGGTGGACGTCTCCCACTCCACGCTCAACTACAAGGACGCACTGGCCATCACCGGGCGCGGCGCCGTGGTGCGCACCTGGCCGCTGGTGCCGGGCATCGATCTGGCCGGCACCGTGGCCAGCAGCCAGAGCCCCGAATGGAAGCCCGGCGACGCCGTGGTGGTCACCGGCTGGGGCCTGGGCGAGAACCATTGGGGCGGCCTCACGCAACGCCAGCGCGTGGACGCCGGCTGGCTGCTGCGCATCCCCGCGCCCTTCACCGCGCGCAGCGCGATGGCCATTGCCACTGCCGGGTTCACAGCGGCGCTGTGCGTGCGCGCCATCCAGGGCCATGGCCTGCAGCCGGGCGACGGCGAGGTGCTGGTCACCGGCGCGGCCGGCGGCGTGGGCTCGATCGCCGTGGCTCTGCTGGCTTCGATGGGTTACCGCGTGGTGGCCTCCACCGGCCGCACTGCCGAGGCCGATTACCTGCAAGGCCTGGGCGCCGCCCGCATCATCGACCGCACCGAGCTCGGCCTGCCCGGCAAGCCGCTGCAGAAAGAGACCTGGGCTGGCGTGGTGGACACGGTGGGCAGCCACACCCTGGCCAATGCCTGCGCAGCCACGCGCTTCAACGGCGCCGTGGCCGCCTGCGGCCTGGCCCAGGGTGGTGATTTCCCGACCACCGTGATGCCCTTCATCCTGCGCGGTGTCACGCTCTACGGCATCAACAGCGTCTTCGTTCCCAACGCGCAACGTGAGAAGGCTTGGGCGCTGCTGGCCCGGCACCTCGATCCGGCCAAGCTCGACGCCATGACCACCGAGATCGGCCTGAGCGAGGTGATCGCCTTCGCGCCGCGCTTCCTCGACGGCCAGGTGCGCGGCCGCACCGTGGTCGACACGCAGCGCTGATCGCCTCAGCCCCCACGCCGATCACCGTCCACCCCGCACGAAAGCCCGCCGCATGACCGCCCTCGAACAGATCGCCCGCTTCCATGCCGACATGACCGCGTGGCGGCGCGACATCCACGCCCACCCCGAGCTCGGCTTCGAGGAGACGCGCACCGCCGGCATCGTGGCCGCCAAGCTGCGCGAGTTCGGCTTCGACGAGGTGCACGAGGGCGTGGGCAAGACGGGCGTGGTGGGCGTGTTGCGCGCCGGCAGCAGCACGCGCCGCATCGGCCTGCGCGCCGACATGGACGCCCTGCCCATGGCCGAGGGCAACAGCTTCGCGCATCGTTCGGTGTTTGCCAACAAGATGCACGCCTGCGGCCACGATGGCCACACCGCCATGCTGCTGGGCGCCGCGCGCTACCTGGCCGCCACGCGGCAATTCGACGGCACGGTGCACTTCATCTTCCAGCCGGCCGAAGAAGGCATTGGCGGCGCGCAGGCCATGATCGACGACGGGCTGTTCCAGCGCTTTCCGTGCGACAGCATCTTCGGCATGCACAACCGCCCCAGCCTCGACGTGGGCCGCTTCAACGTCAAGCCCGGCCCCATGATGGCCGGCGGCGCGTTCTTCGACATCCATGTCACCGGCAAAGGCGCGCACGGCGCACGGCCCGAGACCGGTGTGGACGCGGTGATGGTGGCCGCGCACATTGCGGTGGCGCTGCAGACCATCGTCTCGCGCAACATCGCGCCGCTCGACACCGCCGTGCTCTCCGTCACCATGATCACCGCGGGCGATGCCTACAACGTGATCCCGCAGACGGCCCACCTGGCCGGCACCGCGCGCGCCTTCTCGCGCAGCGTGATGCAGCAGATGGAGACGGCGATGAAGCGGGTGGCCAAGGGCGTGGCCGAGGGCCTGGGCGCCACGGCCGAGGTCGACTTTCGCGCACTGTTCTCGCCCACCATCAACGACGTGGAGCAGGCCGCCTTCGCCGCCAGCATCTGCGATGAACTGGTGGGCCCGCAGAACGTGAATCGCAACCCGCCGCTGGTGATGGGCTCGGAGGATTTCTCCGCCATGCTCGAGCAGGTACCGGGCTGCTACCTCAACATCGGCAACGCCGGCGGGCCCAGTGGTTGCGAGGTGCACAACCCGGGCTACGACTTCAACGACGAGGCCCTGCCGCTGGGCGCGGCCTTCTTCGCCCGCGCGGTAGAGACCAAGCTCAAGCCAGCGTGATCTGGCGCGGCCTGTTGGCCGCCGCCCCATGCTGCAGCACGGCGCCGTTAACCCCGATTGCCAGCCGCATGCATCTGGGCCAAGCTCGCCGGCAGTCCAACCTGTCGGAGCCTCAAGATGCCCCTGCGCGCACGCCGCCAACTCCTTGCCACCGCCATCGCCACCGCACTGTGCGCGGGCCTCGCCGCCCCAGCATCCGCTCAATCCGACAAGCAGGTGAAGCTGCTGGTGGGCTACGCCGCCGGTGGCCCGGTGGACGCGATGGCGCGCATCTTTGCGCCCATGTTCGCCAAGGAGCTGGGCCAGCCCGTGCTGGTGGAGAACAAGCCCGGCGCCAGCGGTGCCATGGCCGGTGAGCTCACCGTGGGCGCCGCGCCCGATGGCCTGACGCTGTTCTTCGCCGCCAGCCCCACCATCACCATCGTGCCGCACATCCAGAAGAAGATGCGCTACGACCCCAACCGCGACCTGAGCGCCGTGGTGCCCTTGCTCAGCTACGCCAACGTGCTGGTGGTGAACAAGGACAACCCCGCGCGCACGCTGGAGGATCTGCTGGGCCAGGCCCGCGCCAACCCGGGCAAGCTGTTCTACGGCTCGGCCGGCGTGGGCGCCAGCAATCACCTCAGTGGCGAGCTGCTGGCCACACAGGCCAAGGTGAAGCTCGTGCACGTGCCCTACAAGGGCAATGCCCCGGCCATGAACGACGTGATGGGCGGCCAGCTGACGATGATGTTCGACATCGTCGGCGGCGCCCGCAAGTACATCACCGCCGGCCAGGTGCGCGCCCTGGCAGTCACCTCAGCGCAGCGCAACCCCATGCTGCCCGACGTGCCCACGATGCGCGAGGCCGGCCTGCCGTCCTACGAGGTAGGCGGCTGGTATGGCCTGTACGCGCCACCCAAGCTGCCCGCCGCCATCGCCACGCGCATTCTCGAGGCCACGCACCGCGTGCAAGCCTCCCCCGAGATGCAGGCCCGCATGGCCGATCTCGGCTACAGCATCTGGGTGGGCACGGGCGAGCAGCTGGCCGCGCAGGCGCGCAAGGACCTGGCGCTGTGGAGCACCGTCACCAAGGGCATCGAGATCGATTGATCGGCGGCGGCTGCATCTGGTGCAGCCCGTCGGTCACTTCATCGCCGCTTCATCTGGTACGGCAAGGCCCTGCCTAGAATCGCAACGCAGCGTCCGCCCGCATTGGGCCACGCGCGCATTGCGAGGCCGACCACGATGACCGATTTGCCTGCCCGTCCCGCTGGACGGGGCTTTGTCTCACGCGCCCGGCGCTGGTGGTGGGCGCCGGCATTGCTGGGCGTTGGCGCCTGGGCCTGGCTGCACTACGGCAAGGCCGCGCCACCTCCACCACCGCCCACCGCCACGGCTGAATTGGCCGACGTCGAGCAACTGGTGCAAGCCGCCGGCGTGGTGCTGGCCAAGCTCAAGGTGGACGTGGGAGCGCAGGTCACCGGGCAGGTGCGCTCACTTCACGTGCAATTGGGGCAGAGCGTGAAGAAGGGCGAGCTGCTGGTGAGCCTCGATCCGGAGCTGGCCCGCAACGACGTGCAGCAGGCCGAAGCCAGCCTCAGCCAGCAGGAGGCCACGCTGGACAGCCGACGCATCGATCTGGCCCAGGCGCAGCGCGAGGCCGAGCGCCAGCGCAAGTTGCTCGCGGGCGAGGCCACCACGCGCGCCGAGGCCGAGAAGGCCATCGCCGACGTGGCCAGGCTCGAGTCGGAGCTGCGCGGCCTCGGCGCCGCCGCGGGCAAGCTGCGCGCCGACCTGGCCAGCGCGAAGCTGCGCCTGGGCTACACCCAGATCCTGGCGCCCACCGATGGCGACGTGGTGAGCATCGCCGTGCAGGAAGGGCAGACGGTGAATGCGCAGCAACAGTCGCCCACCCTGCTGACGCTGGCCAAGCTGGACACCGTCACCATCAAGGCCCAGGTGGCCGAGGCCGACGTGCGCCACATCCGCGTGGGCCAGGAGGCCAGCTTCGTCACGCTGGGCGACAGCGAGCAACGACACCAGGGCCTGGTGCGATTGATCCAGCCCCTGCCCGAGAAGCTCAGCAACGCGGTGTTCTACAACGTGCTCTTTGATGTGCCCAACCCGCGCAGGCCCGGCTCGAACGAGGCCAACGGCCTGGCCCCGCGCATGCTGATGAGCGACATGTCAGTGCAGGTGAACCTGCGCGTGGCGCAAGCCAGCAAGGCGCTGACGATCCCGATGGCGGCGCTCGGCGACAAGGCGCCGGATGGCCGCTACACCGTGCACCTGCCGCCCGGCGCCGACGGCAAGCCCCAGCCGCGCCAGGTGAAGGTGGGCATCAACGAGGCGGCCAAGGTGCAGGTGCTCGATGGCCTGAAGGTGGGCGACAAGGTGCTGCTGGCGCCGGCCGCGGCCAGCGGGCCCACGCCGTGACGCCGCAGCCGATTGCGCCGGCCACCCACCCGACGTCGGAGCTGCCCCTGCTCGATCTGGCCGGGGTGGGCCGCCACTACGCCACGGGTGGCGGCACGGTGCATGCGCTGCAAGGCATCGATCTGCGCATCCTGCCCGGCGAGATGCTGGCCATCATGGGCGCCTCCGGCTCGGGCAAGTCCACCTTGATGAACGTGCTGGGCTGCCTCGACGTGCCCGACACCGGCAGCTACCGAGTGGCCGGGCAGGCCGTGGCCGGCCTGGCACCGGACGAGCTGGCCGCGCTGCGCCGCGAGCGCTTCGGCTTCATCTTTCAGCGCTACCACCTGCTGGCGCACCAGGATGCCGCGGCCAATGTGGAGATGCCTGCGATCTACGCCGGCCTGGGCAGCGAGCAGCGCCGCTCGCGCGCGGCCAGCCTGCTTGGCCGCCTGGGCCTGGGCGAGCGCAGCACGCACAAGCCCAATGCCTTGTCCGGTGGGCAGCAGCAGCGCGTGAGCATTGCCCGCGCGCTGATGAACGGCGGCGAAATCATCCTGGCCGACGAGCCCACCGGCGCGCTCGATTCGGCCAGCGGCCGCGAGATGATGGCCGTGCTGCACGAGCTGCACGCACGCGGCCACACCGTGATCCTGGTGACGCACGACGCGCAGGTGGCGGCCCACGCACCGCGCATCGTGGAGCTGAGCGACGGCCGCATCGTGCGCGACACCGGCTGGCCAGCCGATGCGCCGCGCGCGGCTTTCGCGCCACCAGCGGCCGCACCAGTGGGCCTGTGGCCCGCGCTGCGCCGCCGCCTGGCCCAGTTCACCGACGCGCTGCAAATGGCCGTGGACTCGCTGCGAGGCCACCGCCTGCGCAGCGCGCTCAGCATGCTGGGCATCAGCATCGGCATCGCGGCGGTGGTGAGCATCGTCACCTTGAGCGATGCGGCCCGCGCGGTGGTGGATGCCAAGCTGCGCGGCTTTCTATCCGGCCGCGTGATGGTGCTGCGC
>Ga0268298_10004475_pt1 | contig 13633 bp, 10 predicted proteins | sample WWTPWeurt_MetaG_FD_194462 | JGI IMG/M metagenome (GOLD analysis project Ga0268298, IMG submission 194462) | Activated sludge microbial communities from WWTP in Nijmegen, Gelderland, Netherland - WWTP Weurt | ecosystem: Engineered > WWTP > Aerobic digester > Activated sludge | place... | reverse complement strand
GGGCAGTCTCCACAGATGCGCAAATTCGCGCCGAGATTCGCACAACACTGAGACATGAGATTGCCCACTTCTTTGGCTTCAGCGACGAGCACCTACTTCGCGAGGGTACATACTGATTCCAGTGTCTGACGCACCCGCTGACCCACCGCAGTGCAGGAAAGTTCACGGAAAATCACCTTCCTGGGAACCAGGAAAATTCTTGTTGCCTCCCCGGATACAGAACCTAATGACAATTCGCCGCGTCCAAAGCGGTGTGTACGTAAAAAAAAATGGAGGGTGTCATGAACCGAGCTATCAAAGCGCTCAAGTATGCGGTCACAGTTGGACTGTTTTTCGCAGGTGCAAGTCTGTTCGCGCAAGCGAGTCCAGTCGGCAGCTGGAAGACAATTGACGACGAGACAGGAAAGCCAAAATCAATTGTAAATATCTGGGAGCAGGGCGGCGTACTGTACGCTACGATTGCAGATCTGATCAATCCGGATGAACCGGATCCAAAATGCACCAAGTGCACAGGAGACTACAAAGACAAGCCAATCAAAGGCATGACCATTATGTGGGGCATGAAGAAAGATGGCGATTCCTGGTCAGGTGGTCAGATCCTTGATCCTAAAAAAGGCCAGACATACAGCTGCAAGCTGTGGCTGGAAGGATCCAATCTCAAGCTTCGCGGTTACCTTGGACCATTCTACCGCACACAAACCTGGTATCGTAACTAATATCAGGTTCAAAAGCCGCGCGGCGTAAGCCCGCGGCTGATTTCTAAATTTTCTCAACTAACGGCTTGATGTGCGGGATCTACTCGATCGTTTGCAACAAGTCCTGAAATTCGCTCCTCCGGGAATTCCAATTCTCTGCGTTTCAGGTGGCCAGGATTCAATGCTGCTCCTTCACGCATACCGCTCTCTTTTCGAATCGGGCATTGGATTGCCAGAGCCTGTTGTGTTTCATCTCGATCATCGCCTGCGTGAGGATTCGGGGCTGGACGCGGATTTTGTGATTCGCACTGCGCGCGAGGCCGGGTTTTCCGTTTATCTTGAATCGCGCAATGTTGGCGAATTTTCCAGACGCTCAAAAGTCAGCCTCGAAGAAGCGGGTCGCGTTCTTCGCTATCGCACCCTGGCAAGGCTGGTGGACAGAATTGGAAGCGCGTATGCGGTTACCGCACACCACGCAGATGACTATCTGGAAAGTGTTCTCATTCATTTGATTCGAGGGGGTGGAGCGTCTGCACTTTCTACACTTCCTCTGGTTGCGGGCATTCACGGAGTGACGGTGTTTCGCCCATTTCTGTCTGTGCGCAAATCGGAAATTGAACGTTATGCGACCAGCTTCGAGTTTCGAGAGGACTCTTCAAATAAGAGCCAGGAGTTTCTCAGAAATAGAATTCGCGCACACATTGCGCCTGTGCTTCTAGGCGAAGGTCTTGACCCGGTGCGCCTCTGGCAAAATTTTCATGCAGAGCTGTGGCCGGCGGGAATTCGTGTTCCCGCGCATCATGTGCGGGTGGACCGGTCTCTTGTGTGTGGAGCCTCTCTCGCAGACATAAAGCAGCAGCTCGATCTGGCAACTCGCAGTCTTGGAATTCCGCCAGTTTCGCGCTCTCTTGCGCTCTCTCTGTACAACGCCAGTCGGAAAGAATCGTTTCGCTTTCGCTTTCGCACAAATGAACTGCAAGCCTGGTGCGATGAGCGCAGCCCACTTCACATCTTTCGCTCGGATTCGCCTTTATTGAGTCCTCCGCAGATGACCCCGCAGGTGGACGGAGTGTCGATTTTGTACGGCGGAAAGACTCGTTTCATTGCTTTGCGGACCGGGGAGAGGGCGCGAATGTTTGAGCCGGGGCTCAGAGTCCGCATGGGAGCCGGGCACAAGAAGCTCAAGAAAGTGTTCCAGGAGGAGGGCGTTCCCTCACCTGTGCGCCCCTTTGTTCCGCTCCTTGTAGATCAGGCCGGATTTGTGATTCGAGCGGGTCTTTCTTTTCTGGGACAAAAGGATTTGTTTTTTTCCGGCGCTCAGGGAAAGAATTGACGAGGTGATCCCATAGTGCACATCCTTTGCCGTGCCGTTTCGTCGCTTTTTTGAATCGCCTCGGCCCCTGGAATTTCTCGGCAAAGATCCGGAATACTGGCTACTACGCGGATTCACTCACGCCTGCCTGGACTGGATGCGGGACTACACACATCTGGATACAGAAGGTCTGGAGAACATTCCTTCGCATGGTGGGGCTTTGATCATTCCCAATCACAGCGGAGTGATGGGATGGGATGCATTCGTAATTCAAAATGAAATCCTAAAGGCGGGACATAGAATTCCGCGCACGATGAGTCACAATTTCTGGCACCAGAGTCCTCTGTTCAAGCGCTGGAGTTTCAAGCTCGGCTATTTTCCGCAAGATTTCAAAATGGCAGTTCGCATTCTTCGAAAGAACAAAGTGATGCTTTTGTTTCCAGAAGCAGAAGCGGGGAATTTCAAACCGTCCACGCAGATGTATCAACTGCAACCATTCAATCCCGGCTTCATTTCGCTTTCCATCATTACTGGAAAACCAATTGTCCCGGCATGCATCATCGGCGCGGAAGAAACGCATTTGAATCTTGGCACCATGGACTGGACTGAAAAATACATTGGTGCAAAAGTTCCGATCCCGCTGAACCTCATTCCTCTCCCCGTGCAATGGAAGATTATTTTCCTGAAGCCCGTATCCCTTGAGAAGTACGGCAAGCGAGAAGCAAAAAACATCCGCTTCCTGGAAGAAGCGGCAGGCAACATTCGCATGCGCATTCAGAACAGAATTCATAAGGAACTCGTTCATCGCGGCGTTTTCAAATTCTACCAGGATGGCTGATATGGACGAACAGCTGAAAGAGAAGATCTTCAATCGCACAAGACAGATGCTCGACGCGAATGTCAGTCAGGTAATGACAAAAACAGTCATGACCTGTGACCATGCGGATCCAGCTGCGGCCGCGGCGCGCATGATTCTGGAGAACGGATTTCTGGGCGTACTGGTCATGAAAGACGGAAGACCCTCTGGCATGATCACTGCATTTGATTTACTCAGGCTCGGCTATGAAGAAGTGTTCGATCCAGATCGCGATTATCTAAAGACAACGGTGGGTGCGGTCCTGGGAGATCGGCCACTTCCGTCTGTGTCTTCCGGAACCAAACTATGGGAATTGCTCAACATGATGATAGAACAGAACCTACGCACAGTTGCTGTTGTGGACGACGAGACAATCAAAGGTGTTGTTTCCATGGTGGATCTGGCGAAGTGGTATAGAAATACGCACCAGGAGATCCGTACTGGCCACCTCTGATTTTCTTCCTCATTATGGGCCACGTCTCGACGAAAGGGAACTGGCCCGAGAGAAAGACAAAGCGCGCAAATTGCGCGATAGCCCCTGGTGGAGGAAGAAAAAACAATCCGGTGTCTGCTACTATTGCAGAAAGAAATTCAAGCCCGCTGATCTGACCATGGACCATTTGATTCCGCTCGCTCGCGGCGGCAGATCGGTCAAAGAAAACCTGGTTCCATGTTGCAAAGACTGTAACAACAAAAAACGATATTACATTCCCGCTGAATGGAACGATTACCTCAAAAGCCTTCGAGGAGAAGAGCCGCCCCCCGAGAACCAGGAGATTTCTACTTGAGGCAGGCTTTCTTTTGCGCATGGATCGCATTTGGGCTGTTAGGTGCCTGCAAATCCACTTATCCCGGTGGCATTCCGGCCAGTGCAGACCCGGCTTCCGCGCTTACTGCCTGTAGCACGTCAGGCCTTGAGACCACTGGTGTAAAGAGAGTCGCTGTGTTTGTGTTCGATCCAGGCGGAAAAGAAGAAGCCTTGCGCATGAAGGTTCTGGACGCATATGCTGCCGGATTCTTACGGGACAAAAGGTTTCGTCCTGTGGAAAGAGAGAAGCTCGGGACGATTCTTCGCGAACAGGGTTTATCTTCAGCCGGGTTATTGACCGGGGAGGATGCAGCAAAGATGGGCGGGGTGTTGCCAGTAGACTGGATTGTTTCTGCTACCGTTATGCGATCTTCCGGCAAAGTTACTGTGAGTGGCAGATTCCTCGACGCGGTGAACGGTTCTATTCTGCAGGGGTTTGATTGCCCATTTCTAGTGGATTCCATAGCGGCAGATCAGAGCGTTCAGATTTCGCAGAACATCACAAATAGCAATAATACAACTAACAGCAATAACACGACTACGAGTAGCACGATTACCAGCAATACAATCAATAGCAACAACACCACAAACAGCAACAATCAGAGTACGAACATCAACATAGGTGTTCTCAATGTAACGGATCCCACTCGAATCATTCAGAAGAAATGTGATTCAGTGCACGCGCCTGTGATTGCAGCTCTTCGCAATCTTACATCTCCTGAGCTTGTGGAGAGGGCAGCGCGTCTGGCCATGAAGATCCGTTTTGATATGGAATGCGGTCAGATTCATTTCCTGGTGATGGATACGTTTGAGCGTTATGGATTTGCCCCGCCGGAATACGGAGATTTTTTGATTCGCACGATGGACGGGATAGACGACGTTTCCGACGATTCTCGCACTCAATCGATCCTTCGCTACCTGGCCGCCACGGATGGCAGGGTCGATCAGGCGGAATGGAAGTCAGGCTTTTCTGCTCTCATGCGAGCGCGAACTGGTAGCGTGACCGGGTATTTGATCTATTTACTAAACCATCGGCGTGAGGGAATGATCGCAGTGGATCGTGCGCGAGAGGTGCTCTCCGCGGCAGATGCAGGGAGGCTGGGAAGGCCTGTGCCCGCAAAGGGAGGTCAGATTCTTTATTCTGTCTTATCTGCTTTGAAGTTTGATAGCCCTGCCGGATCCGGACCCTTTGTGTCTGTTCTCAGTCAAAACTCAGAAAAATATGCTGCCTACCAGTACGAGAGACTGAGTTTCGCATCGCTTGTGTCTCTGGTGACTGCTTACTATCGCTACGCAGATGAAGATGGTAGAACCGTTATGCGGCAATCGCTGGCTCGATTTTTTGCAGGACAGAAAAATCAATCAGATCGAGCGCATGAGCATCTCTTCTATGACATCGCGTATGGCCTGGAACGCGAAGCGAATGGAGAAGACGGAGAGAGTCCTGATAAGAGAAACCGTGCCGCCAGGGAACTGCAAAGTGCTCTCATCGACTTGCATGATCCTATGTGCCGGGCTTTCACACTGTATGATCGCCCAACTCTCTCCACCCGGGTGGATCAAATTCATTTCTTGCTGCGAAATGGCGCTGCTTGTCCGGGACTCCCAACTGTCTCTGAACTGATCAGCAAGGTGGAGGCGGGGGACTGGGATGAAAAGGCTTCTGCATTTCGGACTCTCGTGGAAATGCGAGGCAACGCGAAGCAGGCAGAAGCAGTGGCCATTCGTTACTTCAAGATAGAAGGCATGAGTCGATCCAGTGAAATTCGAGCCTACTGCGCACAAATTCTTGGCTATACCCGAACAACGAATCCAGAGGCACACCAGCTACTGATTGCCGGCGCAGGCGATTTTGATTCTCCCGTTCAGGACTCCTCTGAAAAAGCCCTGGGTCGACTCGGGTTGCTCGTCAAGCCTGCCATTCTTCGATACTTGATGGTTCCTCGAACCAGACAGGATCAGGTGCGCGAAATCAGGAGGAGGATGGCCATGGTGCAGACACTGGGAAGAATGGGCAGAGACGCAAGTGATGCCATTCCCGTTTTGAATCAAATTGCGGCCACGGATGTGGACTCGTATCTCCAGAGAATGGCAAAGACTGCGATTGTCAATATTCAGGAAAACAGAACTGAATAGCGCCTAACGGTTCTATTTCTTGATTTGCTCAATCCAATCGTTCACTGTATGGCCGCTCGCCGCCCGTTCAAAATGGAATCCTACTTTTGCTTCAATCAGGTCATTGTTCAAGAAAGGCAACCCCAGCATGGTCCAGAGTCGGATGGCAGTTCCTTCGAAGAAGTTGTGTAGAGTTGTGGAGAATTGATCCTGTCTTCCATTCAAGAAGTCTTCTAGATCGTTGGCCCAGTAGATTTCATCTGGCTTTGCTTTAGTTCGCCCGGCGGACCCTTCTTGTTTGTTCTGTTCCTTTAGTTCCCTGAACGTCATGTCCGCGAATCGGATCGTGTAATCTTCATGGCGATGCGAAGAGGAAGTTCCGTATAGAATGCGAATGGTGTAGGATCCGCGGGCCAAAAGCAAAGCCTTGAGCGGTTCCTCTCTGTGGTATGCCATGTGAGGAACAAATCTGTTGTTGAGTATGTGAAGAATCCTTTGCTTTTGCAAAGAATGATCTCGCAGATCGTCGAACAACGGTCCCTGTGGCCGCGGGGCGGGAGCCGGTGCGGCCGGGTCCTGGGTGAGCCTGGTCTGTTCCACTTTGATCTGCGATTTTGATTTCTTGATCGTGCGTGAGTCAATCTGCTCCCCGGCTTCGAGAGTCATCAATTTCAGGTCATATCCAGTTTCGCGCGCTGCCTGGACTTCGAGTGCCGTTACATCTGCCAGGGGGAAGGGGTTAGAAAGAGGGAGAAATTCGCGTGAGAGATCTACGGGGAAAATCATTCCCTGACCGGTGATCAGTTTCAGGCTTCCAGGCCTGAACGGACAGGGCAACTCCAATTCCGCATAACGTGCGTATTCCCAGTAAAGTTCGTCCTTTCGCCTTCTTCTATAGGCAGTGAGTTTCTGTTTTCTTTCCTGCGGAGTCTTTGCATCATACGAGGCGTAGAGTGCTTCCAGTTCATTCCTCGTGGATACAAATACGCGTTCGGTTTCTCCCATCGCTCGATCCACAGCTCCGTGTGCCTCCTGCGAGTCCGGAAGCGCAATGTCTGCCTCGAAAAATACGGATTCTTTCTTACTTCGAATCACCAGAGGCATCACGTCTTCTTCGTTGGTGAGATAAGGAACCGCAAATGCAAATCCAGTCCAGGACAGTCCGCAAATGTTCGACGTTTTGTTGTGTCTGAGGACTTCAATGGATGCGCCGGGTAGAAATTTAGAAAGAAGAGGCACCAGAAACTCGATTGTTTCGGGCACGACAAGAACGGGCGTCTGTTTCTGGTAGAGTGCAGTTAAAGTGTACGGGTCCAGATGGTCGCAATGAGAGTGCGAAATATAAACCGCGTCCAATTTTCCGATGCTACCGAGGTCCACACGAGGGTTGCGCTGCATGAAATCGCCAAAGGCGAAATCCGAAAGCCACGCATCGAACAGGATTCTAACCGGGCCGGTAGATCCCTCTATTTCTAGAAGGACTTCCGAATGCCCGGGAGAAGCCAGAATCACGCTTTTTTCATTTCAGTGCGAAATACCTGCAGGTAAAAGAACACTGCCATCATGATTGGAATTGCGGCCAGGAATCCAATGTCTCCGCCGTAAAGGGCGATCATCAGTGCTCCAATGAATAGTCTATGAATCTCAAGTATATGTGCCCATCTCTTTGACTCAAAAATGCCGCCCAGAGTCAAAAGAGACAGCGCCACAAATCCGCCGTAGAATAGCTTCGCGCCCAGAAGCATGGTTGGACTCATGAAGAAGAAGTAGGACGCGAATCCGAGTGTGAAAAGGAAATTCACAAATGTATAGATTTCAAGAGCTGTGCTGAGTTTGGTGCGATACTTGGCCGGATAACGGGCTGGAACACGATTCTTCATTCCTTCAGGTGAGTAAGCCGGATCTGCCATGAACGCATCGTACTCGAGTCCCGTTGGAAGCCAGCCAGGTCCTTTGAACCAGAGCAAAATCTTATCCAGAAAGCGCGGAGCTTTGATGGATTTTTGAAAAAGTTCGAGGAAGTAATGAACCTGTGCCCAGATTGGATTCCAGCTGGCCAGAGGTTTGATGGTCCCGTAGTGCACTTCTTCTGTTTCTTCTTGAAACGTTCCGAACATCTTGTCCCAGATGATCAACGTTCCGGCGTAGTTCTTGTCTATGTAGATTGGATTTTTGCCGTGATGCACTCTATGATGAGAAGGAGTGTTCATGAAGATTTCCAGGAAACCAAGTTTGCCAACTGCGCGAGTGTGAATCCAGAACTGATAGATTGTGTTGAACTGGGAATGAACCAGGAAGATCAGAGGTGGAATTCCGACCAGTGCAAGCGGAACATAAAACCAAATGGAGAAGAAACTTTGAAAAGCGCCCTGGCGTAGAGCCACAGTCAGGTTGTATTCTTCGCTTTGATGGTGGGGAAGATGCGATCCCCAGAAGACTGCAGATTCATGAGCAATGCGATGGAACCAGTAGTAGAAAAAATCCACGCCAAAGAAGCATGCAACCCAGGCAATCACTGACTTTTCTGAGATTTCAAGAAGCCGCCAGTTCTGATACACGTAAACGTAGAGACCGACCGTAATGATTTTGCCGAATACCCCGACGACTTGAGAAAGAATTCCAGCGCTCAAGTCGTTTACAGAGTCGTGGTAGTCATAGTATCCACCTTTCTTCAGGCGTGAGACGATGATCTCCACCGCGATGAGAAACAAGAATACCGGAATTGCCATTGTGATGTAGTCAGGCGCCATGCGAAAAATCCCCTTGTTATGTCTGGTTTAATGATAAAAAGTAAGGCCGCAAGCGCGAAAATTTAGATTTTTGAATCTCAAATGATTGCGCGAATGATTCGCCTCAGTTCAGCTGACAAAGCCGCAAACGCATAAATATGAAAACTGTAGTAATCGATGGTGTAACTGTTCAGCTTGCAAGTCCAGATTTGATCGACCAGAACTGGGTCGGAAACATGGACGTTCTCAATCAATTGATGGCGTGCTGGGTTCTCGTTCATCCAAGTGACCTGCCTCTCAATCCAAGGTTGATTGGCCGGCCGGGAGTAGGAAAAACTACTCTGGCCTGTGCAGCCGCGCGTGTCCTGGATAAACCAACCTATATCTTTCAGGCTACCATGGATACCAGGCCGGAAGATCTGCTCATCACTCCGGTCATTTCAGAATCAGGAAAAATCAAATACGTGGCTTCCGCCATTGTCACCGCCATGCTAGAAGGTGGAATTGCTATACTCGATGAAGGCAATAGAATGGGGGAAAAGTCCTGGGCGTCCCTGGCACCTTTGCTCGACCACAGACGTTACATCGAGTCCATCGTTGCTGGCATCAAGATCAAGGCAAGTCCTGAGTTTAGATTCTGCGCTACAATGAATGAAGATGCTTCCACTTACGAAATCCCGGAATACATCCAGAGCAGACTCCAGCCGCAGATCTACATAGACTTTGCAGACGCGGATGAAGAGCTAGAGATTCTGCGCGCGAATTTGCCTTTTGCACCGCGCGAAATCTTGAACTACGTTGTTAGTTTTCTACAAAAAGCCCACAGCGCAGATGAGCCTTTTTCTGTGCGCGATGGAATCAACATCACTCGCCTGGTTCTCAAGCTCGGCGTTTCGCGTGAGTTCATTCAGAGAGAAGGCGAATCTTTCACGGTAGATGAAAAACGTCTGCGTGAACTTTTGCATGATGCAGTCATGGGCATCCTGGGCGATGATGCTCTTCGCTATCTGGCATGACGGAATCGCATCACGATCCTTTTGAAGAAACAGTCCCGCTTTTGCCGGGAGTTCGCGCATTTCCCATTGTGCATGGATCGGTCGAGTATACGGTAATCCTGCATCAGATTTTGCGCGCGCAAAAACCAGGCGCTATTGCCGTTGAGTTGCCCGCGGATCTGTCCGGAGCCCTGGATCAAGTATTGCCGAGCGCAGATCAAATTCCAGTGATCTCTTTTGACGACGCTGGCGCGCAATCAGTGCACTTCATTCTGGAACCACTTGAGCCAATCGTGGAAGCTGTGCGAAGTGCGAAGGATAGGGGAATTCATACTCATCTGATCGATCTTCCTTGTCTGTCCGCAAGCCCCGCGGACGCAGAATTCTTTTCTCCTGCGAGCTACGGTTTTTCTCCCGAACAGTTTCCGGATACGTTTTCGCTTCGGGTGATGAGTGCTCGCACAGTATATGATCTTTATAGAAAAAATCAGCTCCCGGTGCGATACGAGTCTCTCGATCCTTCTTCTTTGCGAGGAGACTTTATTCGCGAGCTTTTCATGGCGGAGAAAATTCGCAAACTCGCTCCACTTTATTCTACTCCACGCACCGGACGCATAGATGGTTGCCTCCTGGTTGTGTGTGGAATCAAGCATCTGCCTGCCATTGAGCACCTCGTCGCCCTGCCGGAGCATGAGTTCGAACGCTTCCGCGGAATTCTTGGAGAGATTCAAAGATACCGCGGCCAGGAAGAACCCGAAGACGATGAAGAACCTCTCGAAGCATTGATGAAAGGATCGGAAGCGCGTAACTCTGCTCCCGATGTTGAGATCAGCGTGCTTTCGCGCGAATCGCCCGAAGTTCTTTCTCAGCCTGGTTACTACAATACTACGTGGAATCTGGTTCGCAGATCAGAGAGGACGGTCAAGGCGTTCAATCGAATTGTACTCCAGCGTGCCGTGTATCGTGAGTCTGTAAGCAGATTTGAAAAGGAAAGTGGAGAGGCACTCTCCCCAAGAATTGAAAAGAATTTTGTGCGTTTTGCGCGAACCTGGAGCTGGCTGGAAAATAAGCTTCTGCCAGATGCTTACAGGCTGGTGATGTCTGCGAGAGCTTTTGGCGGAGACAACTTTGCTCGTATCTTTTATGACATTCTGAACTTTCTTCCTCCTCTTCGCAGTCCGGCTTATCCTGAGAAAAAATTAACGTTAGACGACATCTATCGCGATAGTAAAATGATTCGATTTCGACTTCGACTCAAGAAGAAGAAGCGAGTCCCTCCACCTCCAGTTCGCAAGAAATTTCAGCGCGAGAAGTATCCGGGTGAATGGCGAGATTCTTTCAAGGGTGGCGGAATTTGCTCTTACCCGCCGGAAGACATTGTGATTGAGGACTTTGGCCGCTATTTACAGAAACGCGCTGTCTCTGTCTTGCAGGGTTCTGATTCAAAGACTCTGCCGTTTACCGCCAGTTTGCTCGATGGAATTGATTATCGCGAAACAATCCGCAACTTGCATATGGGTAAAGTATTTGTGCGCGATCTGCGCAATCGAGGAATTGAGGCCGGCAGTGTGGTTTTGATTTTCAGCGAAGATGACATCGAGCACGATTGGAAGGTGGTCTGGTGGGGAGAACACAATCAGGAAAGCGACATGGCGCTCTATGCTACTTCTCCTGGAAATGAGATCATCGGGCCTGGCATTTGCCGCTGTCGCTACGGCGGGCTCATGATGACCTATCCACCAAGGAGACTCCATGACATCTGGGAAGATCCCAATTACAATGAATTCGAAAAACCATCGGATCGTCTTCTTGCGGCGGCCATTGACTACAATGAGAAGAATGCAGTGGTTCATCTAGCGCATCGGCCACCTTCTCCGAAGTTAGTCGCCATTGCAAATCGTCTGGGTCAGAAAGTGATTCATATTCCGATTTCTACAATGAATAGCGTGCTGCTTGGACGCATTCGCAGATTTCATGTACTTGATTCGCACGATAGAAGAGGGGATGCGGGCGGCTTCATCTGGTGAGGTGAACCCCACCATCCTTATCCGCACACCGCACTTTCGCCTTTGCAATCTTTTCGAGCCCGAAGTAACGGAGATTCTTGAAGAAACTCCATTCGTTCAGGTAACAACTGCTATAGCCAGGCGTAAAATATCGGTATGCCCGCATCTCTGCTTTGAGCGAAGAGTTGAGAGACTCGGCTACCTGGTTGTGAATTCCATTTCTGCTCCAGCGATCACGTGCGAATTTGAATCTGTCGTCGGAGGATTTTCTTGAGTGGTTGATCATTCTGTGGTTGGGATACACACGGAAGAGCCAGGGATATCCTTCGTCAGTGAAGATTGCGCTGTTGATTGGAAGATGATCACGAATGATCGGGCCGATTGTATTCGCCTTCTGATCAGAAACAGAGTGTGTCAAACACCATCCTTTCTCAACGCCCATCACATGGGCCATTGTGCCGATCTGTGCTCCGCCCATGCGTGGTGAGCGGAAAAGAGAAGAAGTCTGACCAGAATGGCGGAAGCGATTTCTGCCAAATCTGCCCTGTGCAGACCACAAAACGAGTGTATCTGCATGAACTACCTTCTTTCCGGCAACGAGCGCAGATACGTCCTCACCGTCAGGCGGCAATGTGAAGTCTTTGAATTCTCTGGTTAACTGCTTCTCAATCAGTTTCTTGATACGTGGAGCCTGTTCTGCTGCAAGAAGCTGAACCCTGCGCTTGAGTGTGAGAGCCGTGCGCTCTGATACTCCCAGCCTGCGCTTTATCTCTGCAGCCGTGATCACCTTGGGGTGTCTTATAAAGCTTTCTTCTATAAGAAAGCCTGCGATCCACTGAGGGACTCTCAGATTGCGAAACGGCGTATGACCGAGTTTGCTCTTCTGCTTCAGACACTTCGGGCAGCGAAGAAGGTACGGTCTGTTTGCTATCTCTGTTGTGCAGAGACTTCCGCACTCGCATATACACGGATAGAGCAGTGAAAGAACATGACCAAACACCCTCTGGCAATGATCCACATTGATCAGGGATGATTTACAGAACCCTGATTCTGGAAAGTTGTGCGGACTGGGAAGGAGGGACTGAGGTGAACGCCTGGCCTTTCTGGCAGCGCTCGCCACTGGTTCTCCCAACTTCACTTCGTCTTATATCTTTCCATAAACGTGAGTAACGCCTGCATGTGAGCCTTCTTTTTGGAAGGCGCGCTGCTGATCGACTGTTCAATCCTGGTCATCACAGCTTTCTTCTTAGTAGGATCATGGTTCAACGCCTTCATTTCCGGAATGATGACGAATATAGGAGGCTGAAATTGAGCCGGGTCTGGGTGCTCCACCTTAAATAAGTAAGCGTGATCTTCGATCAGCCTTTTTGCATTCGGATGTTTTTCCATTTCCTTCTCAAGAGATTTCAAATCCTTTTCGCTCAAGTATATCTCTCCCTTCGCGTACGATGAAACTGCCTTCATGAGAGTAGCGGCCGCTTGATCTGTTTTCTTCTTCCCTGATTTCTTGTCATGCGCGCCATGGGAAGAAGACTGCGCCTTCTGCTCTTTTCCATGCGAGGGCGCGCTTGTTTTCTTTGAGAACAGGCCGCTGAAACCGCGCGCGAGAGACGCAGCCAGGCCGTCCACTGCACTTTCTGTCTTCGCGCGAGCCGCATGTGAAGGATGCTCCTTTTCTGGATGACGTTCGTGATGTGGTTCGTGACGCGTGCCTTCATGATGCGAAGGCTCTGCATGATGCTGTGGATGAGGTGGAGTGGGCTTTGAAGATGTAACGTCGTGCTTTGTGCGTTCCTCGTTCTTCGAAATGGCCGCCGCGAAGGCCGGATGCGGTGGTCCCGGGCGATGGTCCAGGGCCAGGTCCTCTTCCGGAAGAGGTGGAAGATCTGGACCGGATAGCAGGGTCTGGTTTACCAGTTGATCAAAACTAGCATCTGGACCAATGGCGCCTGACGGTATATTTGTAGATGAATCTTCGCTTGCCGATTGCGACTGCGCGACCACTACTTTCGTTTCCTTTTGAGACGGCGTAAATTGCCTCAGCTTCTCCTGGTATTCTGGCTCCGGAAACTGGGCGGAAAGCTCAGAAAACACGGCGGCTTCTACCGGTTTTTTCA
>Ga0268298_10004473_pt1 | contig 13638 bp, 10 predicted proteins | sample WWTPWeurt_MetaG_FD_194462 | JGI IMG/M metagenome (GOLD analysis project Ga0268298, IMG submission 194462) | Activated sludge microbial communities from WWTP in Nijmegen, Gelderland, Netherland - WWTP Weurt | ecosystem: Engineered > WWTP > Aerobic digester > Activated sludge | place... | reverse complement strand
TTGAGGCGCGAAGCGCTGAAACCCAGCTTCTCAGTAGCTGGGATTCGCTTCGCTCATCGCCAGCCTACCCCATGGCTTTCAGGCGGATAAACTAATAGGAAATGGTATTACTCCTCCTCCAGCCAATCATCGACAATCAACTGCAGTCGGCTTTCCCCCTGGTAACGGTTGACGTCCAGTCGATAGACCAGATGGAGGCGCTCGCCTCCCAGATCCATGTCCTCGGCGTTGAAGGCGATAGCCTGCACCCGACCCTCCCGTCCAGGCAGACCGAGATCGAGTCGCAGGTGGCGCTCCCCCACCGGACGCGAGCCCAGCACGCGGAAGTTCCCATCGAACAGTGGCTCGGGAAAACCCTGGCCCCAGGGTCCGGCAAAGCGCAAGGTGGTAGCCGTGTCGAGGCTGAAGTCCTCCGACTGGAGTTCGCCGTCGCTCCAGATCTCACCCCGCAGGGTGGCGGGATCGAGGCGAGCGCCGACCTCCAGCTCGAAGGCCGTGCGGAAGTCCTCAAAGGCCGATGCCCGTAGGCTGAGACCGGCGGCCATGGCATGACCGCCGAAGCGCTCGATGAGATCCGGATAGCGGCGAGTGACGGCCTCCAGGGTATCCCGCAGGTGCAGTCCGGGCACCGAGCGTCCCGAGCCCTTGAGCTTTCCCTCACCCGCCTCGGCAAAGGCGATCACCGGCCGGTGCCAGCGCTCCTTCACCCGGGCGGCGAGGATACCGATCACCCCCTGATGCCATTCGGGCCGGAAGAGACACAACCCACTCGGTAATTCGCTGCCAAGCTCCTCTTCCAGCTCGGTCAGATCCTCCAGCGCCTGTTCCTTCATCCCCACTTCGATCTGCCGCCGCTCCCGATTCAGCCCATCTAACCGGCCCGCCAGCTCTCGCGCCCGCCCCTCGTCGTCCGCCAGCAGGCACTCGATACCGAGCGCCATATCCGCCAGCCGTCCGGCGGCATTGAGCCGGGGACCAACGGCGAAGGCCAGATCCGCGGCCACCACCTGGTCCTGGGAGCGTCCGGCGCACTCCAGCAGGGCGCGGATACCGGGACAGGCACGCCCATGGCGGATACGCCGCAGGCCCTGTTCGACCAGGATGCGGTTGTTGTGGTCCAGGGGCACCAGGTCAGCGACAGTTCCCAAGGCGACCAGATCCAGGAAGTCGGCGAGATTGGGCTCATTCAGCCCGCGGGCGGCAAACCAGCCGAGCGCACGCAGCCGGGCGCGCAACACCGCCAACACATTGAAAATGACCCCGACCCCGGCGAGGTGCTTGCTCGGGTACCCATCCCCGGGCTGATTGGGATTGACGATGACATCCGCCTGGGGCAGCTCGCCGCCGGGCAGATGATGGTCGGTGACCAATACCGCCATGCCCAGGGCCCGGGCCGCCGCCACGCCGGCCTGACTGGAGATGCCGTTGTCAACGGTGACCAGGAGATCCGGACGCCATTCCGCGGCGACCCTGACGATCTCGGGGGTGAGACCATAGCCGTAACGGAAGCGATCCGGCACCAGGTAACGCACATCCGGTGCCCCCAGTGCCCGCAACACCCGCACCCCCAGGGCGCAACTGGTGGCGCCGTCGGCATCGAAGTCGCCAAGGATGAGGATGCGCCCGCCCCGGGCCATGACCAGATGCAACAACTCAGCGGCGGCCTCGGCCCCTTTGAGGTCGCTCGGCGGCCATAGTCCCCCGAGCCCGAGATCGAGTTCCCGGGCGTCACCCAGACCGCGTCCCAGGTAGACCCGCCGCAGAAGAGGCGGCAGATGCGACGGCAAGGCATCCCTCGCCTTCGGCTGGCGGCGCAGGAGACGTTTGCTCATCGACCGCTCCAGCCAGCACAAGACGAACCCCTGGGGGATTTGGTTGTCATTGTCGGATAATCCTCCGCCTAACCCAGCTTCAGGACATCGAGAGTGGACAGCGTTCAAGAACAGATCCAACAGCTTGCCAATTACGTGGGCCGCCGTATCCTCGGCCAGGAACGCCTGATCAACCGCCTGCTCATCGCCCTGCTCGCCGACGGCCATCTCCTGGTGGAAGGGGCCCCCGGGCTGGCCAAGACCCGCGCCATCAAGGTGCTGAGCGAAGGCATCGCGGCGGATTTCCATCGTATCCAGTTCACCCCTGACCTGCTACCGGCGGATCTTACCGGCACCGAGGTGTTCCGCCCCCAGGACGGCAGCTTCCAGTTCCAGCCAGGGCCGCTGTTCCACAACCTCGTCCTCGCGGACGAGATCAACCGCGCCCCGGCCAAGGTGCAATCGGCGCTGCTCGAAGCCATGGCGGAGCGCCAGATCACGGTGGCCTCGGTCACCTATCCCTTGCCGAAGCTGTTCCTGGTCATGGCCACCCAGAATCCCATCGAGCAAGAAGGCACCTATCCCCTGCCCGAGGCCCAGCTCGATCGGTTTCTGCTCCATGTGCGCATCCAGTACCCGGACGCCACGGCGGAAAAAAACATCCTCCGACTCGCCCGCGCCGAGGCCAGAGTGGCGGATACGCCGTCCGGTCTCCAGAGCCCGATCCCGCAGGACAGCCTCTTCCTCGCCCGGGAGCAGATCCTCGACCTGCACATGGCCCCGGCGCTGGAGGATTACATCGTCAGTCTGGTGCTCGCCACCCGCCAACCCGGTCGCTACGGCCAGGAGCTGGCCCATTGGGTGGAATATGGCGGCAGCCCGCGCGCCACCATCGCCCTCGACCGGTGCGCCCGCGCCCAGGCCTGGCTGGCCGGGAAAGACTTCGTCGCCCCCGGCGACATCCAGGCGGTCGCCCCGGATGTGCTGCGACACCGCCTGATCCTCAGCTATGAGGCGGAAGCCGAGGGCGTCACCCCGGATCGTGTGGTGAGCGAACTGCTCCAACGGGTCGCCGTGCCTTGAGGCGATTGCCGGAAAAAGAAATCTCCTGAAGTCTGATGTCGACGGTCAGGCTGAGCCTCCGGGCCTGGGGCGAAAATGGGCTCTTTTCGTTCTTCATACGGGAACATAACCCTATTTTTATGCTGAACTGTTCTCTTTAAGAGAACAATAAAGCCTCCTGGAACCCCCGGCCCGCAGGCACCGACAGACGGACGGACCAGGCGTGAGGCTTCCAAGCCCCTTACCCACCGATTCGGAAAGACCGAACAGGCATCGGTATTACACCGCTCCCGTGGACAGGGTCGGTAGTCGATAGATCAGAATATTCGCGGGGATAGACCTCTCAGCCAACGAAACCTACATGTCTGATGGGTTTTTCAAAGCTTTCGTCCATTGTTTACATGTTGTAAGACCAGGTGCTATCTTGGCGAGCGTTGTAGATTGGAGGTATTCAATGACTCAAAAATCGTCAATGGTCGCACGTTCCAATGGTACTAAAAAGAAACCCGATATACTCGATTTTCAATCCTCAGAGCGAAGTACCCTGGGGGTCGAGATTGAGTTGCAGATCATCGATCCGCGTACAGGTGACCTGGCTCCGGGATCGACGCGCATTCTCAAACTCTGCGAACAGGAAGGCTTGAATGACGTAACTGCCGAACTGATGCAATCGATGATCGAAGTCAAGACCGGGATTTGTCAAAACGTTCAGGAAGTAAAGGACCAAATCTGGCCATTGATGCGAAAGGTTCGTAACCTGGCAGGTTCACTTGGCTATGAATTAGCGCTGGGTGGAACTCATCCCTTCAATCGTGGACTCACCAGCGTGGTGTTTCCGGAAGAACGTTACGAGCGGATTCAAGAGCGCCTGGCTTGGTTGACCTATCAACGTGTAGTGTTTGGTCTACATGTGCATGTCGGTGTTCCCAATGGGGATATCGCCATGGGTGTTATCAATGCATTGGTAAGATATCTGCCACACCTGGTGGCCTTATCGGCCAGCTCTCCATTTTGGCATGGCGAGGATACTGGCTTGGCCTCAGCCAGATCGGTGTTGTATCGGATGCTGCCCCATGCTGGAGTACCCCGATATTTTCGCAACTGGAAAGAGTTTCGGAGCTTCTATCGGGTGCTACGCGACTGTGAAGCGATTCAATCCCCCAAGGACATTTACTGGGATATTCGCCCGCGCCCCTATCTGGGTACGATCGAGTTCCGCGTCTGCGACATGCCCGCTTCACTGGCCGTGACTCTGGGTATAGTGGCCTTGATCCGTACCCTGGTCATCAGTACCCAGAGGTTATTACAAGAACGGCCACAATCGAGTTACGGCGATATCCGTCATCATTGGGTCGCGATCGAGAACAAATGGCTGGCCATCCGTTACGGCTTGCAGGCCATGCACATCAGGCAGCCCTCGGGCAAAAGGCGGTTACTCAGTCAGGATCTGACTGCCTTGATCGAAAGATTGAGACCCATAGCCGAGGAAACCGGAGACGCGCCCTTTCTCGATGTATTCCGTCCCATGGAATCCTTTGAGTCTGGAGCCGATTGGCAACGCCGCCTGTTTCGTGAATCCGGGGACTGGAAACGACTGGTGGATGATATGACGCGACGCCTGGCCTTAGAACTCCAATAAGTGTGAGGCAGTGATGTGCGAATTGATGGGGCTGTCGTTCGACCGGCCCGTATCAGCGGATTTTTCGATTCAAGCCTTCGCCCTCCGCGATCAGGAAAACGCTGACGGTTGGGGCCTGGCTTGGTATCCGGATCAATCGGCAGCGATCGTCAAGGAACCCTTGAGTTGGCGACGTAGCAACTACTCGCGGTTCTTGGAGAAATACGAGGGTTTGCGGGCGCGTATCTACATCGCCCATGTGCGGCATAAAACCGTGGGCGGCCCGGTGACTCATGCCGATACGCATCCCTTTTGTCGCGAGTTGGCCGGATCTGAATACTGCTTTGCCCACAACGGAACGATCAAAGGTTTCGAATCCTTGACGCTCGGTATGTATCACCCCTTGGGTGGAACGGATTCGGAATATGTATTCTGTCATTTGATGGCCGGTCTCGCTGAACGCGACCTGCCACTCAGCGAGGAATCGGACTGGCGTTGGTTGCATAGAACTCTGGCGGAACTCAATCACTCTGGAAAGCTCAACTGTCTCTTGTCCGATGGGAAGCATCTGCTTGGTTATCGTGATTTCCATGGCTGGAAAGGCTTGTCGCTACGCAGACTCAGGTTCAATCCGCACGATGAACGAGTCTTCTCCGACGCTTCGATGGAGGTAACCATGTGTTGCGAGGACGACGCCCAGGGTTATGTAATCGCAACTTATCCACTCAGCGAAACCGGGTGGCACGAACTTGCTCCAGGGAACCTGGTGGTATTGGATGGCGGAACCCTGAGATTCTCCGAGGTGATCGGTCCCTCAAACTCGTAGTCAGCTAGGATGAATCGCATGCCTGAACAGCCGTCACCCCGGCATGGATGGCCGGGGTCCGGCAGCCATGGAACAGGCCATCATTTCAAATAATCGAACATTCACCGACACCCGCCTTGAAGCCCCTTGTTTAGGTTGATCTGCCATGGCCGGTCCTATTCCCCCAAACGAAGGTTCGATCAACACCTTGGAGCGGGTGTTCCAGCGCGTCCTGACCCCGTTCGAACAATTCATCCATAGGGAATCCGCAGGGTCGCTGGTATTGGCGGTCTGTACCCTCCTGGCCCTGATCATCGCGAACTCTCCCCTCGAATCTCTCTACCATCATGTTCTGAACATCACCCTGGGACTCTGTCTGGCCATGGGACAATGGGGGTACCACCTCAGCCTGCATCAAATCATCAATGATGGTCTGATGGCCCTGTTTTTTTTCGTGGTGGGACTGGAAATCAAACGCGAGCTATTGGTGGGTAGTCTGTCCAGCCCCCGTCGAGCACTCATGCCGGCAGTGGCGGCCCTGGGCGGTATGATTGTTCCCGCCGCCATCTATCTCCTGATCAACCTGGATGGACTCTTCCCCCAGGGGTGGGGTGTTCCCATGGCTACCGACATCGCCTTTGCCCTCGGGGTATTGATGTTTCTGGGAGCAAGGGTTCCTCACAGTGTCCTCGCCTTTTTGGTCGCCCTGGCAATCGTCGATGATCTTGGGGCCGTAGTGGTGATCGCCCTCTTTTATACCGGAGATCTGTCGGGGCCGGCCTTACTGGTCAGCCTTGCGCTGGTGGGCCTCCTAACCCTGTGTAACCTGGCGGGAGTGCGTTTCGCTCTGCCCTATTTTTCCCTCGGGGTACTGCTCTGGGCGGCCCTTCAGGCGGCGGGCATCCATGCCACCCTGGCTGGGGTAGCGACAGCCTTTGCCATCCCCGCCCGACCCCGACACGCTCAGGTCATATTCAGTGCCCAGGTGCGGGATCTGATGAACCGCTTTGATGGTTTCGAGGGGGATGACCGGGCTGACCTGAGCATACTAGGCAACCAAATCCAATTTTCCATTCTCAGCACACTACGCCAGGGTATTCGCCTGGTAGAGACCCCTCTGCAACGTCTCGAAAACATCCTGCATCTCCCAGTAGCTTTGGTGGTGGTACCTTTGTTTGCCCTGGCCAATGCGGGCATACCCTTGGAAAGCTCCGTGATAGCCCATCTGTTCGTCGATCCGACGACCTTGGGAATTATCCTGGGTCTTGTCTTGGGAAAACCCATAGGAATCATCGGTTTCTCTTGGTTCGCCCAACGCCTGGGGTTGTGCCATCTCCCCGATGACTCGGGGATGTATCATCTGGTAGGAGTGGGCCTTTTGGGTGGCATTGGCTTCACAATGTCGATTTTTGTCGCCGAACTGGGCTTTAGACTCCATCCCGAGGTTTTAGACCTGGCCAAAACGGCCGTGCTCTTCGCCTCCCTGGTATCTGGACTCGCCGGATGGCTTTGGTTTCGCCTAGTCATTGTTACCAATCATGCTTAACTTGTTTATCAACAGACTCCGTCCAGATGAGCGGCTCCTTCTCATCGAGAGTCGGCAAGGGTACGAAGGTAGTCAAACGCAACCACCGATCGGGTCTTCCGGTGTACGAGTTGCATTTCATGGGATTCAGGGGGGAAGGCGCTGATGTTTGTCATCATTCGTAGCATCATTCTGTTGCTTGGAATCACGGCAAGCTTTCCAGAGGTGGTTCTGGGAGACTCATTCAGGGAATCTCCTCGTCAAGTTTGGCAGGTTGGCGATCGGCGATGGACGATCGAGGCGGAGCAAGGGTACGCGCGTTGGATCGAAGAAAGCGTTACCGAGGACTTTTTTCTGAAATACCGGATTCCCATCGACTGCGCCGACGTCCCTTATGCGCTACGTTGGATTTACGCCAGGATCGCCCATCTACCAGCGGCGGCAACGCGTTGGGATGGCAGCCTTTTCGGACATTGGACGACAACCTGGGGAGCTCTGCCCACGCATCGGGAATGGCACAAAGATCGGCGTTTCCTTGCCGCGCTCCGGTCGCTGATTGCGGAAACCAGCACCCATACCCTTCCCGCGGATACCTATCCTATCCGGATTGATCGGGAGTCCATTCAACCGGGCACCCTGTTTTTTATGGCCGAATCCCACGCTGGCGTAGTCAATAGCCTGGTTCTCGACGGAAGCACCGTGCATCCGGTTCAGGTTTGGGAGGCGACACTTCCGCCAAAGATACGAAAAATGAGTCCGCGTAACTTTTTTGCTTCCGAGCCGAAAGCTTCCTTCAACTCCGGGCTGGTGAGATTTCGCTGGCCTGTATTCGAAGATGATCGCTGGACTTATCGACCCGCCCAGGAGCATCCGTTCTTTTCCGAGGAACAGTATGATTTTGGCTTTATGAGAGCGAACGAGTCCTTCGACGAGGCGGTAGCCCGAAAGATCGACCCAACTCCCCATGATCCAAGAGAAAAAGCCGAGCTGCTCGTCCATAGCCTCTATCGACGCCTGAAGGAGAGGATTCCCCTGGTTCACGAGGGGTACCAACGCTGTCACAAGGGGGGCTGCCCTGAGGATTCCTCATCATGGGAGGTTTACAGTACCCCCGGGCGCGATGGAATGATCATGATCATCGTGGATCACCTACAAAAGCTGCTCTCCAAACCCAAGGATAAGGAGGACGTCCTGCGGGAAATGAAGGCGCTCGATCTACCCATAAGCCACGATCGAAACATCACCTTGTACGATGTGTTTCTCAATTACCAATGGTTGTCCCCGCATCCCGGTGATTCAGTGGAGCTTCGATGGGGGCTGAAGAAATGTGAGATGATCCATGAACGGCTGGAGGAGTTTGAACGTTCGATGGCCTTCATCGAGAAGAAATACCGCCTCACCGACCCAAGCTATGCGGACTTTGCTCAGCAGCTGAAATTCCGTAAATTTCTAGATCTCCGTCAGGAAGGTGAACAAGCCGAATGCTCCGATCTCCCCTTTCTTACCAGGAGCGGTGATACTTCGCCTCTCGATGAGTGAGATCATCCCGAAAAAGCCAGACCGGCCTCGTTAGATATTTTCCCTAACCCTTCGCTTTGATGGCGACGCAATGTCCCAAGGGGTTGGTGCGAGCACAGTAGGTTGGGTTGACACCATCAACCCAACATTTCAAAGGACACCCACGAGGGCTGTTGGATCGTGAAAATTCGCAACCCAACCTACGATGCTGATGTCGACGGTCAGGCTTAGCCTCCGGGCCTAGGGCGAAAAAGGGCTATTTTCGTTCTCTATACGAGAACGTAACCCTATTTCTGTGCCATATTGTTCTCCATACGAGAACAAAAAAGCCTGCTGAAATCCCCGGCCCGGGGGGCTGATGCAGCGAGGATGGTAGGGTACGGTGAGGTACGAAGCGCATCAATCGCGAATGGAGAATACTTCGATTGATGCGGTTCGTTCCCAAGCTGGACGGGACATTCGCCCCCTTCGGGACCTTTGCATTGTGCTAGCAACCAGCAAGGGTTCAAACATCTGCGACGGGGTTACGCACCACGCCGCGCTGAGGGCTTATACCTCTTTACCCAATCATATCGAACAGGATCTTTTCTCAGTAGAAATTCAACCAGATCTCGATCTTGCTTTGTGCTTAGGATGCGCTTGATTTCCGCATTTTCATCTTTTTCCGTTGCTCCCCGTTTTCTCGCCTCTTCAAACCACCGATACCCTTCATCATAGCGTCTAGTGTCAAAACATAAAGCCCCCATCAGGGTATAAGGGTTATGGCTACGAGAATAATGCTTGATGGCATCCAGGGCACACAACTCCGCTTCCTGCAGACGCCCAAGATCACGCAATGCTCCACCCCGAGTAGTCAACAAGGCTTGTCTAAGCTTGGCCTCTTTCAGTTGGGTGATATCCAGCTCGGTTAAGCCTAGTGCCCGCATTGGTTCCTCCGCCTTACGCCAATGGGCGCTGCCGCTGGCAAGCAACCAGTGGTTTTTCGTGCGCTTGAACTCATCTTCACAGAACAGAGCTTCCAGTTTGTGGTGAGTGCAGTAGATATTTTTTTGATTCCCCTTTTTCCATGAAAGGTTCTCATAGTATTCTTCTTTTCGTGAACACCATTTTTCTGCATGTAGCCAAAGGATTTCCTGATCGTCTAACCGTTGTCCGGCTTTCAACTTTTGCAAGATCAGGTAGAGTGGACTATCCAGTTTATCCTTTCGATGCTCGACATCGAAATCGTGTTTGAGCCACAAAAAGACCATGTCCTCCTGTCCGTTTTGCTTGCACCAAGCAATTTCCTTCTGAGTAAACCCATTTTCTCGCTCAATTTTACGTTTGAGTTCCAAAACAACAGCATCATGCAATTTACGCTTGTTTAGGTAATTCAGATCCGCTTCTGGTAGTGGCGAACCAGCCTCTAGTTTTTTCAGTACCTTATATAGGTGCTGTTTGGGACTATTATCTTCGATTTGCGTAGCATGAAATTTCTCTTTTAATAGCGATAATTCAATTGTTTTGGCGACTTCCAATGCATCGGCGCAATCAGTTTCCTCCAGAACTTGCTGCTCAGCCTCGGTAACAAGCTTGTTTTCTTCCAATTTTTGCAGAACAACATAAACTTGGGACTTCGTTTGAGATGAGAATGCTGACGGAGACAATCGATATTTTTCACATAGACGCATAAAAAAGGGAGACGAACTGTCAAAAGCCGAAAATATGTTCCTTTCCTTTAGATACTCCAAGTCGGTACTGGCAAGATTGTTCCCATCGGCCATGAGACTCAATATCCGCCATGATGTTTCACAAAGAGGGATCTCCTCGATAATGCCGAGTCTGGTTTTTAGCCCAGCGAATCGACAATACTCTTTATAGGAAGCATCAACAAATTTATGTTCATCCTGGTCGAGCTCTTCCAGATTGTGAACCTTATAGAGAACCAGGGTCCGTTCCGAGTTAGCATCTGGTATGGTGAGGATGTTATGAGACACGAACTTTCCACGCCGCAACTGCAGGACTTCGTCTCTGATCTGTTCCGCCAATGTACGCCTATAGTTTTCTTGTGATTTTATCACATTGATCACATCAACCAGTTGCCGCTTCTCCAGCCATCGCCATTCCTCCACTGTCAGATGAAGACTCATTTCCGCTTTGCGTAATATAAAACTCAGTGGGGTCAAGGGGGCTCTACTCTGGTTTTCGGGAACTTGGTATTTTTCATAGAGGCCGGTATCCATCATTACATTACCTCATTACAAGTCAGATAGAGGTCCGCTGTGCGGACCACATTCTATCGCACGCAAGATCTAACTCGGCTCACCCAATGCGGGACTGGGTCATTTACAAACCCCGTCGCGCTTAGGCTCACATCCCATTCTTGAACTTTGGGTGATTGATCACCCCGCCGTCACCCACCTGTCTCAGCCCCAAGGCATGGTCATGGAGGAGGCGCAGCTAGGTAGGGTACGCACTGCGTACCTTTCCTGTGGATGTGCTCTTTGTTGATTAGCGAATTCCGAAAATGGTAGGCGGTGCATACCTTACGCGGCCAAGCTCAGCCGAACCGGTGGAGCGTAGCGGCGCCGGGTCAGCTGGAGCAACTTGTTAGGCATGAACCTCCACAAATTCACTATAGGAATGTGGCTGTGGCACTAACGCACCTTCCTCTTTGAGGCCCTCAAGGTGAAACTCGATGGCTTCTTGGATGAGATGCAGAACCTCTTCCTTGGTTTCAGCCACCGCGATGCAGCCAGGAAGATCAGGGACGTATGCCCCGAAGCTATTTGGGCCTTTCTCTATGACGACCATGTATCGCATGTGACTCTCCTACTTGAAACCAGCCTGCTTCAACACGCTATTGAGTGTTCCGGGTGGGACATCAACACTGGATTTGCCCGAAACAGTGACCGTCCCCGGCTTCGTCGGATGGTGGAACTGACGGTGGCTGCCTTTCTGACGCACCTGTAACCACCCATCAGCCTCGATCAACCCAATGAGTTCCTTGACCTTCATGCTTGAAAAATTGCGCGGGGCCATAGGGCGCAATAGGCGCTCGCCGTATTGCGCCGCATAGTCCTTGTTTTCCATCCGGCGCGCCCTACAGGGGCTAACATAAACCTCATAGGGTCGCTGCGCGGCCCCCTATCCCCCTCACATCCCATTCTTGAACTTCGGGTGATTGATCGCCCCGCCGTCGCGCACCTGTCTCAGCGCCAGGGCATAGTCATGCAGGAGGCGCAGGGCAAAGAGGATGCGCTCTCGTAGATAGGGGTCCGAGCGGGGATCGTTTTCCCCTTCCTCGTTCAATACCCGTTCGACATGACGCACTATGACCTGCTCGGGGATGTAACAGATCCGATTGTTCTTGTAGCTGCTCATGCGCAGCTCGGCTACCGGATAGGCGCCGCCCTCCCCCGCCGAGACGGCGACGATGAGGGCCGGTTTGTGGGCCAGTTCGCCCTGGCCCCACATGAGGAAAAAGTTCTTCAGCCCGGAAGGCACCATGCCGTGCCACTCGGGGGAGATGACGACGAAGCCATCGCTGGCGGCCAGCGAGGCGGAAAGCGGCGCCAGCCTTTGCTGCCACAGAGGATCCTTGGCCATGTCCTGTTCCCACAGCGGCAGGGGAAAATCCGCCAGATCAATGAAGGCGGTCTCATCGCAAAGCTGGTTTTCAAGCAAGGTGCGCTCGATGAAGCGACCGACCTTGGCGCTCTGGGAGGGACGGCGATGGCTGCCGCTGACGATGGTGATTTTCATGTGATTGTCCTTTGAATAGGATCAGAACTTGGGGGCATGAGTGGCTGACGCCTGGCATGCCTCAACCCGTTAGCCCAGGTTCTTTGAGCTTGTAGGCTGGAGTTGAGGCGCTTGGCGCCGAAACCCAGCGTTTTGAACCTCATCATGCTGGGTTTCCGCTTCGCTGCAACCCAGCCTACGGGCGGCTCGATCGTTCCGGCCAAGGCGGGAGAGGGCTCAATAATCGACCTTCCAGTTGATGCCGAAGGCGGAGCTGGAATCCTGATCGACCGAGGTCTCCACCGACAACTGGCGGCTGATTTCCTTCTCCACCCTGACTTTACTGGCGCCACTGCCGAGCCCGCTCTCCACCTCCAGATAGACATCCTCGCGCAGGTATTTGCCGGCCTTGACCGATTTGTTCTCCGAGCCGGCACCGCCCATGTCCAGGGTATCCAACCCGAGGGAATCCCGGGCCTTGCCGAGAAAATCCAGGCTGCGACCGCCGCCGGCCAGGGTCTTCACCGCCGCCGCCAGCTTGAGCGCCTGCAACGCGGAAATATCCTTGACCGAGCGATCGAACAGCAATCGCGCCAGTACCTCGTCCTGGGGCAGGGTCGGCTGGCTCTCCAGGGTCAGCTTGGGGTTCAGAACCGAGCCCTGGACCGAGAGGATGGCGAGCATATCCCGCCCGGCGGCATCCGCCTTGAGGTTGATGTTGGGGATGGGCGGGCTGCCGCCGTAGAAATCTATGCTGCCTTCCTGAATCTTGAAGCGCCGGTCGAGAAAATCGAACAACCCGCGCTGCACCCGGAGCTGGCCGGTGATCCGGGGTTCCTGGGCCTGGCCGGCGATCTCCAGGTTCCCCCGCCACTCCGAATCCAGCCCACGTCCGCGGACGAAGGTGCGGGAGGGGATATCGACCTTGATGTCCAGGTTCACCGGATAGGCTGGAGCCTTGGACGCCTTATCCGGCTCCTGGCCACCCTTGGCCTTGGCCCGACCGCGGATCTCCTTGACTTCCAACTTGGGTACATCCGGTCCCACCCGTTCCGGGATGCGGATCTCGGCCTTGTCGATGCTGAGATTTCCCTTGGCCTGGGCCCCACGCTGATCCCCAGCCACCGCCAACCGACCGCTGAGGGTGGCGCTGGCGTCATCGCTACGCACCAGCGTGGCTTGGTCCAGATTGACTTCGGTATTCAGTTGGAAACCTCCAGACGCGCTGTCGAGCGTCAGTCCACCCTTGGCCTCGATGCGCCCCACCCCACCGTCGTTGGCGCTCAATCGAGTGATACGGGCAGACTGGCCGGACAAGAGGATCTCCAGGTCCAGATCCTTGATCAGGGTACCGCTGAGACCGTTTTCATAGAGTCCACGCTGGAGCCGGATGCTTCCTCCCAACTCCGGATTCCCGATACGGCCACCGAGACGGACCGTCGCCTGCAATGCCCCGGCCAGCTTTTGCTCATCCAGACTGAGAAACCGGCTCAAACGCCCGATATCGGCGTCGGCCTCGAAGCTCCCCTGCAAAGGCGAGCGTTCATCGAGGCGGAAGTCGAAAGGCTCCAGGGCC
>Ga0268298_10004472_pt1 | contig 13639 bp, 11 predicted proteins | sample WWTPWeurt_MetaG_FD_194462 | JGI IMG/M metagenome (GOLD analysis project Ga0268298, IMG submission 194462) | Activated sludge microbial communities from WWTP in Nijmegen, Gelderland, Netherland - WWTP Weurt | ecosystem: Engineered > WWTP > Aerobic digester > Activated sludge | place... | reverse complement strand
GGCGGCACCTTCATGAATTTCTCGGCGGTCGGCATCGACCCGCTGTTCACCGCCTTGGGCAATGAAATCGGCGGCGTGGTGGTCTCGCAGGTCGTGCCCTCACCGCGCAGCACCACCACGCCCATCGTCAGGGAGTACCTGGCGGTCCTTGAAAGCACCGACCAGACGCCGTCCTACGAGAGCCTTGAGGGCTTCATCGCTGCCAAGACGCTGGCCGAAGCCGTACGCCGGACGGGCAAGACGTTTGACAAGGCCCGCCTGCAGTCGGCCATGGCCACGATGACCGATTACGACGTCGGCGGCTTTCGCATCAACCTGCGTGCCGGCACGCGGGATTCGACGCGGGCCATCGACCTCGTCACGATCCGCCCCGACGGCAAGGTGGTCCGCTGATTCCGTCCCGCGACGGCGTCGGCGCCAGCCGTGTCGCCGTACCTCCAGGCCCCTGGGTCACTCTGCTGGATTTCCTGGCCGAGCGCCTGCCAGGCGTCCCCCGGGAAACCTGGGCGCAACGCCTGGCCACCGGCCACGTGTTCGATGACGCCGGACAGCCTGTTGCGGTCGATGCGCCCATTCGCACCGGACAAGTTCTGCACTACTACCGCGACATCGCGGACGAGGCTGTGATCCCGTTCGATGAAACCATCCTGTTTCAGGACGATTGGCTGGTGGTGGCCGACAAACCGCACTTCCTGCCGGTCACGCCGACCGGAGGCTATGTGCAGCAAACCCTGCTGGTGCGCCTGAAGCGCCGCTTGGGCATCGAGCACCTGGCGCCGATCCATCGCATCGACCGTGAAACCGCGGGCCTGACGCTGTTCGCCGTCCAGCCCGCCACGCGCGACGCCTACCATGCGCTGTTTCGCCAACGCGCCGTCACCAAGACCTATGAGGCGATCGCGGCCAGCCCCGGCGTGCAGCCGTTTCCGCGCGTCCATCGCAGCCGCATCGTGGAAGATTCGTCCGCCTTTTTCCGCATGGTCGAGACGCCCGGCGAGGCCAACAGTGAAACACGCATCGAGGTGCTCGAAGTTCGTGGCACCCACGCGCGCTATGGCCTGCAACCGCTGACCGGGCGCCGCCACCAGTTGCGCGTCAGCATGGATGCGCTGGGGCTGCCGATCATCGGCGACCAGTTTTACCCTACCGTGCGGCGCGGCCCGCGCGAGCCAGAAGACTTCAGCCGACCCTTGCAGTTGCTGGCACGCACCATCGCCTTCACCGATCCGGTCACCGGCCAGGCGCGCGCCTTCGAAAGCCGGCGTTCGCTGCAGTGGCCCGAGCCCGACGCCTGAATGCGGGCCCCGTGATTCACTCTCCCATTGGCAGGACCCGCCGGCAGGCGGCCTGATTCAACCGGATCTCAGCGGGTAAAGGCCTGCTGCAGGGCTTGAATCAGGATCTGGCGCGACTGCTCCCGCGCTTGGGCATCTGCCCCCACATGCACGCCCTGACCGGGGTTGACGCCATTGGGCACATCGCGACGCAGGGTCAGCGCGGCCTTGCCGTCGAAGCCATGATGGGCGCCTTCAAAAGCCTCCACCCGCACCGCATACCCGCTTTTTTCGCTGGCCAGCACCTGACAGGGCGTGGATGGCGTCCAGTCGTCGGCCAGCCCGACCAGCAGCAAGGTGTCTGACACGGGGCGGTAGCCGCGGCGCCCCTCCGTTTCACAGCCGGGGTAGAAGGCCGCGGCATAGCGCGGTCGCGTCCGGCTTCTTGCCACCTCGGAATGATTGAGGTTGGTGGCGGACAGCACCGTGCTGCCGCCATTGGACCAGCCAAGCAAGGCCAGCCGGCTGGCATCCACGCCGGGTTGTGCCGCAAGCCACTCGAGCGCCCCCAGAGCATCACGGCGCCGCTGGATCTGGGTGACCTTGCGGGTGCCTTCGCGCTGGGTGCACAGCTCGGTTTCGCCACGCGGCGACAGCGAATCGACGGCGATCGCATCCCAGCCCTGGGCGTTCAACAGGGCCGCATAGTCGCGATACCGTTCGGCGGGCTCGCCGTTTCGGTTCAACATGCCCCTGCAGCCGTGCAGCATCACGACCACCGGCGCCGGGGCGCGGCTTGGCGCCCCCTCGGCGGGCGCACGGAACCACCAGGCCGGCAACATGATCGCCAGCCCGTCGGGCGCATCCAGGCTGGGAAATTCCACGCGCTGCGGCCCGGATGACGCGGCATCGTGCGCAGGGGCCCGCGCACCGGCTCCTGTCGTCAAGAACAAGGTCAAAAGGGCACAGGCCCAGCGTCGAATGGTCATGAAACGCTATCAAAACGAAAGCAAATCAAAGGCAGGGCATGCCGCACCTTCATCTGCAAGCGGGGGCGACAGAAAACCTCGCTGGCCGCGCGCAACCGGCACATCGGGTGCCAGGCGGGCCGCTGCGCTTCAGACCCGCTCGCCGACCCACGCCTGCACCGAGGCCAGGGCGCTGGCCAGCTTGCTGGGCTCGGTGCCGCCGGCCATGGCCAGGTCCGGCTTGCCGCCGCCCTTGCCACCGACCTGCTGCGCCACAAAGTTGACCAGTTCGCCCGCCTTGACCTTGCCCAGGGTATCGGCCGTCACGCCGGCGGCCAGCTGCACCTTGTCGCCGTCCACCGCGGCCAGCACGATGGCGGCGGTCTTGAGCTTGTCCTTGAGCTTGTCCATCGTCTCGCGCAGGGCCTTGGCGTCCGCGCCTTCCAGCCGCGCCGCCAGCACCTTGACGCCGCGGATGTCCACCGCCCTGTTCACCAGCTCGTCGCCCTGGCTGGAGGCCAGCTTGCCCTTCAGGGCCGTCAGCTCCTTCTCCAGCTCGCGCGCCTGCTCCAGCATGGCGCTGATACGCGCCGGCACCTCGCCCGGGGTCACGCGCAGGGTGCCCGCCACGCCGCCGAGAGTGGCCTCCATGCCCTGCACATAGGCCAGCGCGTTCAGGCCGGTGACCGCCTCGATGCGGCGCACGCCGGCGGCCACGCCACCTTCGGCAATGATGGTGAAAAAGCCGATGTCGCCGGTGCGCTGCACATGGGTGCCCCCGCAAAGCTCACGGCTGGTTCCGATGTCGAGCACGCGCACGGTCTCGCCGTATTTCTCGCCGAACAGCATCATGGCGCCGGTCTTCTGCGCCGACTCGATGTCCATCACGCGCGCCTGGGTCGGCACGTTCATCACGATTTCGGCGTTGACGCGCAGCTCGATCTCGCGGATCTGGACGTCGGTGAGCGGCGCGTTGTGCGTGAAGTCGAAACGGGTGCGCTCGGCATTGACCAGCGAGCCCTTCTGCTGCACATGGCCGCCCAGCACTTCGCGCAGCGCCTTGTGCATCAGGTGGGTGACCGAGTGGTTTCGCACGGTCGCACCGCGCACCAGGGTGTTGACCCGGGCGGCCACATGGTCGCCCACGCTCAGCGTGCCCTCGGCAAGCGTGCCGTGGTGGCCGAACACGTCGGACTTGATCTTCTGTGTATCGGCCACCTCGAAACGCGCCGACCCGCTGACCAGTTCGCCCTCGTCGCCCACCTGGCCGCCGCTTTCGGCGTAGAACGGCGTGGTGTCGAGCACGACGACCCCGTTCTGCCCGGCTTTCAGCTCGGCCACGCTGACGCCGTCTAGGTACAGGGCGACGATCTTGGCGGCCCGTTCTTCCAGGTGCTCATAGCCGGTGAAGGTGTTGCCGGGCCCGGTGTACTCCAACGCCTTGTCCATCTTGAACTTGCCGGCCGCGCGTCCCTTGGCCTTTTGCTGCTCCATGGCGGCGGCAAAGCCGGCACCGTCCACCTCGACACCATGTTCGCGACAAACGTCTGCCGACAGATCAAGCGGGAAGCCGTAGGTGTCGTGCAGCTTGAAGGCCACGTCGCCAGGCAAGACCTTGGTGCCACCGGCCAGCGCCTCGTCCAGGATCTGCATGCCGGTGGCCAGGGTTTCGAAGAAACGCTCTTCCTCGACCCGCAACACCTCGGTGATGCGGGCCTCCTGCGCGGCAAGGTTGGGGTAGGCCGCGCCCATGAGCTGCACCAGGTCTTTCACCAGCTTGTGGAAAAACGGCGACTTCTTGCCCAGCTTGTAGCCATGGCGGATGGCGCGGCGCACGATGCGGCGCTGCACGTAGCCCCGGCCTTCGTTGGAGGGAATCACGCCGTCGCTGACGAGGAACGCGGTGGCGCGGATGTGGTCGGCAATCACCTTGAGCGACGGGTTGCTCAGGTCGGCGACGCCAGTTTCCCGGGCAGCCGCCTTGATCAGCACGTCGAACAGGTCGATCTCGTAGTTGCTGTGCACGTGCTGCAGGATGGCGGCCAGGCGCTCCAGGCCCATGCCGGTGTCCACGCAGGGCGCGGGCAATGGCGTGACCGAGCCGTCTTCCTTCATGTCGAACTGCATGAACACGTTGTTCCAGATCTCGATGAAGCGGTCGCCATCTTCGTCGGGGCTTCCAGGCGGGCCGCCGGGAATGTGGTCGCCGTGGTCATAGAAGATTTCACTGCACGGGCCGCAGGGGCCGGTGTCGGCCATCATCCAGAAGTTGTCGGACTTGTAGCGCCCGCCCTTGTTGTCACCGATGCGGATCACACGCTCAGGCGGCAGGCCGATCTCCTTGGTCCAGATGTCGTAGGCCTCGTCGTCCTCTTCATACACCGTGGCCAGCAGGCGCTCGGCGGGGAGCTTGTAGACCACGGTCAGCAGTTCCCAGGCCCACTTGAGCGATTCGCGCTTGAAGTAGTCGCCGAAGCTCCAGTTACCCAGCATCTCGAAGAACGTATGGTGGCGCGCGGTGTAACCCACGTTCTCCAGGTCGTTGTGCTTGCCGCCGGCGCGCAGGCAGGCCTGTACCGAGGCGGCGCGCACATACGAGCGCTTGTCAGTGCCCAGGAACACGTCCTTGAACTGCACCATGCCCGAGTTGGTGAACATCAGCGTCGGGTCGTTGCCCGGCACCAGCGGGCTCGACGCCACGACCGTGTGGCCCTTGGAGGCAAAGAAGTCGAGGAAGCTCTTGCGGATATCAGCGACGGAGAAAGTGGGAGTGCTCATTGTTTTGGGTGGTTTGCCGTGCCGGCCAGCGAGCGCGAACCGCACGTAAAGGCTTGATCTGCTTGAACATTCGATTATAGGTTTGGGGCTCACGGCGTGACTGACACGGAATTGCCAAAGCGCTATGCTCTGCGGCTGGAATAATTGCTTAACAGGTTAAATAAATCGCCGGCAACGGCCGCGCCACAAGGAGACGAACCATGGACATGAAGACTTCCCCCCTGGCCCTGCTGAAGGACCCCACCCTGCTCAAGACCGATGGCCTCATCAACGGCCAGTGGGTGTCTGGCGCCAGCCGCTTCGAGGTGCTGGACCCGGCCACCGGCCTGAAGCTGGCCGACGTGGCCAACCTGGGCCCCGCCGATGCGCAGGCCGCCATCGGGGCCGCGAACGCGGCCTGGCCCGCGTGGCGTGGCAAGACGGCCAAGGAGCGCAGCAACATCCTTCGCAAATGGTTCGACCTGCTGATGGCCAACCAGGACGACCTCGGCCGGCTGATGACGGCCGAGCAGGGCAAGCCCCTGCCCGAGGCCAAAGGCGAAGTGGCTTATGGCGCCAGCTTCGTCGAATGGTTTGCCGAAGAAGCCAAGCGCGTCAACGGGGAGACCTTGCCGCCGTTCGATCCCACGCGACGCCTGATGGTGCTGCGCCAGCCGATCGGCGTGTGCGCGGCGATCACCCCCTGGAACTTCCCGCTGGCGATGATCACCCGCAAGGTGGCCCCGGCTCTGGCGGCCGGTTGCCCGGTCATCATCAAACCCGCCGAACTGACGCCGCTGACGGCGCTGGCGGCGGCCGAACTGGCCATCCGCGCCGGCATTCCGGCCGGGGTGATCAACCTGCTGAGCGCCGACAGTGACCACTCGATCGCGATCGGCAAGGTGCTGTGCGAAAGCAGCGTGGTGCGCCACCTCTCCTTCACCGGCTCTACCGAAGTCGGCCGCATCCTGATGGCCCAGAGCGCCCCCACCGTCAAGAAGCTGTCGCTGGAACTGGGCGGCAACGCGCCGTTCATCGTGTTTGACGACGCTGACATCGACAGCGCAGTCGAAGGGGCTTTCGCGAGCAAATACCGCAATGCCGGCCAGACCTGCGTCTGCTCGAACCGGCTCTACGTGCAGGACGGCGTCTACGATGAATTTGTCGAGAAATTCGCTGCCAAGGTCAAGACGGCGAAGGTCGGCAACGGCTTCGAGGACGGGGTCAACCAGGGCCCGCTGATCGAGGAAGCCGCGCTGGAGAAAGTGGAGCGTCATGTGAAGGATGCGGTGGCCAGGGGCGCTCGCGTGCTGGTCGGCGGCAAGCGCCTGTCCGGCCAGTTCTTCGAGCCGACGGTCGTGGCCGACGCCACGGCGGACATGCTGTGCGCCCGCGAGGAAACGTTTGGCCCGTTCGCCCCGGTGTTCAAGTTCACCACCGAGCAGGAGGCCGTCGACGCGGCCAACGCCACCGAATTCGGCCTGGCCAGTTACTTCTACAGCCGCGACGTCGGCCGGATCTTCCGTGTCAGCGAAGCGCTGGAATACGGCATGGTCGGCATCAACGTCGGCATCCTGGCCACGGAGCACGTGCCCTTCGGTGGCGTCAAGCAGTCCGGCCTGGGCCGCGAAGGCTCGCACCACGGCATCGACGACTACGTGGAGCTCAAGTACCTCTGCCTGGGCGACATCCTCAAGTAAACTAACGGCTTCGCGGGTGTAGTTCAATGGTAGAACGGCAGCTTCCCAAGCTTCATACGCGGGTTCGATTCCCGTCTCCCGCTCCACACGGATCTTCTGCAAGCCAGGCCTGCTGATCGACCTCAGCACGGGTGTGCTGGCCTCCCTGCCTGGCAAGCCGACTCGTAACGTTGTGCCAACCCGGTCGGGCCCGGACGGGTTTGTGCCAATGGCTGCACGTCGGCGTTTTGCTAAGCTCGTGCCATCCTTCTGCCCACCCGCCCAAGCCCATGTCGACTTCCCAGGAACCTGCAACCGACGTTGGTCCGGTGCGCCGCTTCGTGACGCCTGGCTACACGCCAAAAGCAACCACCCTGGGGCAGCTGCGCCAACGAATCGATTCACTCGACGAGCAGATCGTTGCGCTTCTCGCTGAGCGGGCCTTGTGCGTGCGCGACGCGACACGCTTCAAGCGCGACGCCTTCCAGGTCGCTGCCCCCGAGCGCCAGGCCGCCGTGTTTTCGCGCGTGCGCGAACTGGCCACGCGCCATGAAGCCGATTTCCCGGGTCTGCCCGACCTCGTCGAGGCCACCTACCGCACGCTGGTCGGTGGTTTCATCGCCGGTGAAGGGCGCTTTTTCCATGAAACCGAACTGATTCCATCGCCATGAACCACCGTTACCGCCCCACCGTGTCCACCTGGCTGAAGCGCCTGGCCGCACTGGCCCTGTCGCTTGCTGGCACTGCTGCCCTGGCCCAGGCGGCTTGGCCGAGCAAGCCGATCAAGCTCGTCGTGCCTTACGGCGCCGGCTCGTCTCCGGACGTGATTGCACGCATCATGGGCGAGAAGCTGGCAACGCGACTGGGCCAGCCGGTCATCGTCGAGAACCGCGTCGGTGGTGGCGGCAACAACGGCACAGGCTCGGTCGCCAAGTCTCCCGGCGACGGCTACACCTACGTGATCAGCACCAACGGCCCGCTGGTCTACAACACCGTCCTGTACAAGAAGCTGCCGTACGACCCCTTCACCGAACTGCGGCCGGTCGTCCTCGCCGGCGGACAAGCGAACGTCTGCACGGTTCGTGCCGATTCCGGCATCAACTCGTTGCAGGAACTTGTCGCGGCAATGAAGAAGAACCCGGGCAAGTTCAACTTCTCGTCCACAGGCGTCGGCAGCCTGTCGCAACTGGGCGTCGAGTTGCTCAAGGTGAAGACCGACACCTATGCCGTGCACATTCCTTACGCCTCGTCGCCGCTGGCCGTGCTGGCCATTCTGCAAGGCGATGTGCAATTTGCCTGCGTTCCGGCAGTGGCCGTGCTCCCGCAGGTCAAGGCTGGCAAGCTGCGCACGCTCGCGGTGTCGACTGCGCAACGAAGCCAGTTGACCCCGGACATTCCCACGATGAAGGAAGCCGGCCTTCCCGAGATCGAAAACCTGGCCTGGATGGCCGTGATGGCGCCGGCCAGCACGCCCACCGACATCGTGCAGCGCATGAACCGCGAAATCAATGCCGTTCTGGCCATGCCCGAGGTCCGCGAAAAGCTGCACGCCCAGTACATGGAGCCGATCGGCGGGACACCGGAAGCGCTGCAGAACTTCATGCAGCAGGAACTCCGGGTCATGACCCCGATCATCAAGCGCACCGGCATCACCATCGAGTGAGTGATGATCGGCGTCCAGGTCATCCGGCGCCCAGCCGGTGACGAGGAGATCGAGCGGGCGCTGACGCAGCTGGACCAACGTGCCTGCATCTACTTCGGATGCGATGCCGGCGTCGCGAGGAGTTTGCCTTGGACTGGCATCTCGTCCTATCCTGGTTCCTTGACCCGGTCCATGAAAGCGATGGACCTGCTGTGTCAATAAAGATAGGTTGTTATATTCATCTTTCCTTTTGAGGGCATTGGATGGACATCGCCGAAGGCACTGCTCGTTGAATGGGTCATCGGATGCCCGGGCTGTGTGATGCAGATTGTCACGCCAGATTGAGTGCCCATTGCACCGTTTGGATGCTGCCGCTGTCGTGCAAGAGGGTCGAGCCCATAGCAGCCTAGCTTGATCCACTGCACGCCAGCCCCGGGCACAAGACGCTGCATCACTCTGTTGCCAAGGCCATGAATAAAGCGACGGGCAACTGTTTGATACTGAGCCTCAGTAGGTGGTGGCATTGACGGCCTTTTGTGCTGGCGGCTGTTGAATCATCGCCGGCGCTGCCTTTCCCAAGAAGGGCACGCATTCGGTCGTTGTGACGCATCAGCACTGTGACGTCTTGGGCAAACAGGACAACAGCCAGGTGCCCGTCAACGTCTCGCCAGCCTGAGAAGAAGATAGCCCGACAATGCAAGCACGAAACGGTCGGCTACCAACTTATCCACGACATGCTGCGCCCGGAGTTCCCCGACGTGAACCACAAGCGCGTGTACTGCCTGTTCACCCAGGCCAAGCTGGCCGAGCGCCGGCGCAAGAAGGTCAAGCGAACAGCGTCGGAACGTGTGCCGCTACGGCTGCCTCATAGAGTCAACGAGGTATGGAGCATGAATTTTGTGATCGACAGCCTCGCACGTGGACGATGCCTGAAGTACCTCACCGTGGCAGATGACTTCAGCCACGAGAGCGTCGACATCGCGGTGGACTTTGGTATTTCCGGTGAATACGTGACCCGGGTACCGTATCGGGCGGCGTTGTTTCGTGGCTACCCGCAGGCTGTGCGCACCGGCAACGGCCCGGAGTTCACCGGCCGGGCCTTCATGGCATGGGCGCACAGTCAGTGCATCCTGCACATCTTGATCGAGCCAAGGCGGTCCATGCAAAACGCCTACATTGAGAGCTTCAACGGCAAGTTCAGGGACAAGTTTCTGAACAAGCACTGGTTTGAAACGCTGCGCCATGCCAGAAGCGTCACCGAGACCTAGCGACAGGAGTACAACCAGGTCAAGCCCCACGGTAGTTGGGGAAGAATCCCGCCTGCCAGGTTCACCGAGCTACATCTCTCGACTCAACGAAAAAACGACTACTCTTGAACCCGGACTTCTGCTGTTGCTTGGTACGGTGGCAGGTAATCACCACCATCGGACTTTGAGCATCGCACCGTATGGCTCCCTGCTGGCGCAACGTTTGAAGTCTGGCCAGGAGAGTCGCAACAAAAAGTACTTCGTCCAGCGCCAAATGCCTAGCATTCCCAATGTTCACATCCCTCGGGGCAGCCCAACCCAGCACGCGCAGGGTCACGCGTCAAACCCGATCACGACCTTGCGCTTCCATCCGGGCATCGCCCTCGCAATCGCCCTCGGACACTGCACGTAATGCGACTCGGAGCAAACCTGCGTCTTCGTTGGTGACGCAACAAGATTAGGAGTTCATCCCTAACCAAATAGCGATTGGCAGGCTACATTTCTAGCGTCTTTTGGATGGTAGAAATCTTTTCGATGGTTGGTATTCTTTCTGCTGGAGGCCTTGATGGTCAAGAAACTGCAAAAAACAAGCGCTGCGAAGAAATCCCCTGCTCAACTTCCGGGCGCGGTCAAAGATTCGGCGCAACAGATCTGGCTGGCCGGATTGGCCGCCTTCACCAAAGCCCAGAATGAGGGCGGCAAGGTGTTCGAGACCTTGGCCAAGGAAGGCCTGTCGATCCAGCGCAAGACCCAAGCTGCAGCTGAAGAAAAGATCACCGAGGCGACCAGCAAGATGGCCAACATGGCGACCGGCATCACGTCCAAAGCCACTGGCCAATGGGACAAGTTGGAGAACATCTTCGAGGAACGCGTGGCCAAGGCCCTCAACAAACTGGGCGTGCCCTCCTCCAAGGACGTGGACGCATTGATTGCCCGCATCGACGAGCTCAACAAGAGCGTGCAACAGCTGTCGGCCAAGGCGGCCGCTTCCGCCAAGGCAAGCGCTCCCAAGACGGTTGCGGCAAAGCCGGTGGGCAAGCGTGCACCGAAGCCGGTCAAGAACGCCGCCAAACCCGCGACCAAGCGCGCAGTGACCCGAAAGGCAGCTGCCCCGGCCAAGACCGAAGCGGCTGGGACATAAGGTGCAAAGAATGATCCCGGTTGGCCTTCGGGCGGCATGACAGCGAGAAAAGGGGCGACGGGTTCGCCCCTTTTGTTTTCCTGACCTGCTGCAGCGCAGCAAATATTCCGGCCTTGCCCATCTACACTGACTGACATGAGCACGAAAAAACCGCGTTCCCTTCGCCTTGTCACCCCACCCGCGAACGAACGCGCGTTGCCTCCATCGCGCGCCGCAGCACCGCAGCCCAAGCGAGGCGCCCACAAACCTCGGGTCGCCTTGGCACTGGCAGGTGGCGGGCCGTTGGGTGCCATCTATGAAATCGGCGCCCTCTGCGCGCTGGATGAATCCCTTGAAGGCATTGATCTGACCCAACTGGACCATTACGTGGGGGTGTCAGCTGGTGGTTTTCTGGCCGCTGCCCTTGCCAACGGCATGACGCCGCGAGAACTGTGCGACGGATTCATTGAAAACAGCGACGAGAGCGCCGAGGTATTCGATCCGTCCTGGCTGACCGTCCCCGCCTGGGGCGAGTTCGCCCGACGGTCCATCATGATGCCGGGACTTGTCGCGGCCGCCCTGTGGCGACTGCTGGTAGAACGGCGGTCCTTGATCAGTGCACTGGAAAAGCTGGGGCCTGGACTGCCCACCGGCGTGTTTGCCAATGACGATGTGGACCGGCGCCTGGCCGCCCTTTTCGCCCGCGCCGGCCGCACCAACGATTTCCGCCAGCTCAAGACCCAGCTGACCTTGGTCGCCACGAACTTGGACAGTGGGGAGGCCGCGCCGTTTGGCCGGCCGGGCTGGGACCACGTCCCGATTTCCAAGGCGGTTCAGGCGAGTTCGGCGCTGCCGGGCTTGTTTCCACCCGTGGAGATCGACGCGCACTATTACGTGGATGGCGCCCTCAAGAAGACCATGCATGCCTCGGTGGCGCTGGACGAGGGCATGGACCTGATGCTGTGCATGAATCCGCTGGTGCCTTTCGACGCCACGCTGCCCGAGATCACCCAGGTGATGCAGCGCGGCTTGCCGCCTGAAAAGCGACGCATTCCGCGCATCGTGGACGGCGGCCTCCCGGCGGTACTCAGCCAGACTTTCCGCTCCATCATTCACTCTCGGATGGAGCTCGGCATCAAGGGATACGAACGCGCCTATCCGGACACCGACATCCTCCTGTTCGAGCCTGACCACCGTGATCCGGAGCTGTACCTGGCCAATACGTTCAGCTATGCCCAGCGTCGTCACCTGGCCGAGCACGCCTATCAGCAGACCCGGGCAATGTTGCGTTCGCGGCGCGCCGCCTTCTCGGCCCGCCTCGCCCGCCACGGCATCACCCTGAACAACGATGTGCTGGATGATCCCAAACGGCGCCTGGTCGTACCAACGAAACCGCGCAGCCGGATCGGTCAGGCCATCGTTTCCTTGCAGGAGACGATGGAGGACCTGGGCGATATGGTCACGCCAAAAGCACGACGCCACGGCGCCGCCTGAAGCCGGGTGGCGTTCGCCCTGAGAGCCATTCGGCGTCATGGCCGCGCCAGGGTGTGCGGAGGGAAGCGGCGTGCGGCCAGGTGATCTGGCGATTGGGGTAGAGTCGGCACAATATCGGAGGAAGACATCCATGGCGAAAAAAGCGCCACGCCGCACCGCGGAACGCATTCTGGAGGTGACGCTGGAGTTGTTCAACCGCTTCGGCGAACCGAACGTATCGACCACGCTGATTTCGGCCGAACTGAACATCAGCCCGGGCAATCTCTACTACCACTATCCGGCCAAGGATGAGCTGATCAACAGCCTGTTCGACCGCTACGAGCGCTCGCTCAGCGAACTGCTCAACGCCAGCGACAACGTGCGCGATGTCGAGGATGCGTGGTTCTTCATGCACACGCTTTTCGAACTGATCTGGCAGTACCGCTTCCTGTACCGCGACCTCAACGACCTGCTCAGCAAGAACCGCCGCCTCGAGACGCATTTCCAGTGGGTTCTGAAGAACAAGACCCGCGCGGTCAAAGCCTTGCTTGATGGCATGAGCCGCGCCGGCTCCATTGACATCGACTCTCGCGAAGTGGAGGCCACGGCCACCAGCATGGTGGTTGTGCTGACCTACTGGCTGAGCTATGAATACGTGCGAGACCCGCGCCGCGCACTGGAGCCCGAGCATGCGCAACTGGCCCTGATGCGCGGCGCCCACCATGTGCTCAATCTGTTGATGCCCTACCTGGAGCTGGGCCAGCGCCAGCACCTGATGACCCTGGTGACGGCCTACGACTCCAGCGATTCCTGAACGGCATCCGCCGTCGCATCATGCTGTCGTGGACCCCCTTTCCATTCATCGGCGCCTATGTCTATGACACGGGTTGCGTCGCGCAGCACTGGAAGCGGTTGCATGCGGGCGACGCGGAGCCGATGCCGGGTGACGATGCGGTGCTTCAAGCGTGGGCGCATTTCCACAACGGTTTTTTTCAAAGCGCCTTGGAGTCCGGCCTGGATCTGGGCCCCGCAGGTGTCACCGTAGCCAACAAGGCGTGCTGCGTTTACGCCAACTACCTTGAGCCCTCGGAGAAAAGCCGGCTCGACCTGTTTCTGGAGACGGCGGAGCGCGCGCGGATGCAGGCCACGATTGAACCGCTCAATCCCGCCGCATGGTACTGGCAAGCCTACGCCCTGGGGCGCTACAGCCAGGGCATCAGCGTCGCGAAGGCGTTGGCCGAAGGCCTGGGGCAGCGCATTCGCGCAGCGCTGGAAGAGACCCTCCGGTTGCAGCCCTTGCACGCCGACGCCCATGTGGCGCTCGGTGCCTTTCATGCCGAGGTCATCGACAAGGTCGGTCCGCTGATCGGACGCATGACCTATGGCGCCCGCAAGGATGTGGGTCTGGCGATGTACCGCAAGGCACTGGTGCTGAACCCCGATTCGGCCATGGCCAGGCTCGAGTACGCGCGCGGACTG
>Ga0268298_10004470_pt1 | contig 13640 bp, 9 predicted proteins | sample WWTPWeurt_MetaG_FD_194462 | JGI IMG/M metagenome (GOLD analysis project Ga0268298, IMG submission 194462) | Activated sludge microbial communities from WWTP in Nijmegen, Gelderland, Netherland - WWTP Weurt | ecosystem: Engineered > WWTP > Aerobic digester > Activated sludge | place: Netherlands... | reverse complement strand
TCACGGAGATCCTCAAGGCGGATTCCGTGGTCCTGGGCGAGGTGAAGCCCGAGCTGCACCAGTCCATGGTCGAGGTGGGCACCAAGGTCTGCCACCACCCCGCCGAGGTGCGCGCCGAGCTGGTCCGGCTGCGCCGGCTGGTGATGGACCTCGCCGCCAAGCAGGGGCTGCAGGTCATCGCCGCCGGCAGCCACCCCTTCTCCTCGTGGCTGGAGCAGCAGATCACGCCGCTCGACCGCTACATCGGGGTCAAGGAGGACCTGCAGGAGCTGGCCCAGCGGCTGCTGATCTTCGGCACCCACGTGCACATCGGTATCGAGGACCGGGAGTTCCTCATCGACGCGATGAACGTCTCCCGCTACCTGCTCCCCCACGTGCTCTGCCTCTCCACCAGCTCCCCCTTCTGGATGGGCCGCCAGACCGGGCTCAAGAGCTACCGCAGCATCGTCTTCCGGGACTTCCCCCGGACCGGCATCCCCCGGTCGCTGCACAGCTGGTCGGAGTTCGAGGGGCTGGTGAACACCATGGTGGGAACCAACTGCATCCCCAATGCGTCCAAGATCTGGTGGGACGTGCGGCCCAGCTGGAGCTACCCCACCCTCGAGTTCCGGGTGTGCGACGTCTGCACCCGGGTGGACGAGGCGGTCTGCATCGCCGCCATCTTCCAGGCCATCATCGCCAAGCTGTGGAAGCTGCGCCGCGACAACCTGACGTTCCGGGTCTACCCCTCGGCGCTGATCGACGAGAACAAGTGGCGGGCGGTGCGCTACGGGCTGGACGGCAAGCTGATCGACTTCGGCAAGAGCCAGGAGCTGCCGGCCCGCGCCCTGATCCGGGAGATGATCGAGTGGTTCCTCGACGACGTGATCGACGAGCTCGGCACCCGCAAGGAGGTCGAGTACGCCTTCAAGATCCTCGACGGGGGCACCAGCGCCGACCGCCAGATCGCGGCCTTCAAGCAGACCGGGGACATGAAGTCGGTGGTGGACCACCTGGTCCGGGAGACCGCCGAGGGGGTCGTCTGAGGGGGGGACGGGCCCCGTGGCGCGGATGTTGCCAGCGGAATATGAAGGATTTCACGACCCGACTTCATCGTGTACTCGCGGACCCGGGACGATAGTATTCCCCATATGCCACAGCGCCAGAACCGCCCGGTCATCGGGCTGACCACCCAGACGCTGCACTCCATCGACGGCATCCCCGCCGGGCTGCCGGAGTCCTGGGTGATGAACCAGCGGTACTTCCTGGCCACGACCATCGTGGGCGGGGTGCCGTGGATGGTGCCGCTCCTCGACGACGACGAGGACACCCTCTACGAGATCTACCGCCACCTCGACGGCATCCTGATCCCGGGCGGCGTGGACATGGACCCCGCCACCTTCGGCGAGGACCGCCACCCCAAGCTCGGCGCCGTGGACCCCGCCCGCGACCGGGTGGAGCTGCAGCTCACCAAGTGGGCCATCGAGGACCGCAAGCCGGTCCTGGGCCTCTGCCGCGGCATCCAGGTCATCAACGTGGCCCTCGGCGGCACGCTGTACCAGGACATCGCCGACCAGATCCCCCAGGCCATCAAGCACGACTACTTCCCCACCGCGGGCTTCGAGCGCGATCACCTGGCGCACGAGGTCACGGTGGCCCCGGGGAGCCGGCTGCATGGGGTGATGGAACGGCAGACCTTCAAGGTGAACAGCATGCACCACCAGGCCATCAAGGCCCTGGCGCCCGACCTGGTGCCCTCCGCCACCTCGCCCGACGGGGTGATCGAGGCGGTGGAGTCGCCCTCGGACCACTTCCTGGTGGGGGTGCAGTGGCATCCGGAGGTGTTCGAGCTGACCGACCCGCACACCCGCCACCTGTTCCACGAGTTCATCAGCGCCGCCAAGCAGTGGCGGCGCCAGTGGGTCGGCTGACCCGCTAGCCCGCCACGAACCCCATGCGGTGGGCCAGGCGCGCCATGGCGCCCTCGTCCGCCCCATGGGCCTGCCAGACCCGGTAGAACGCGGTCTGCGCGTCGAACGGCACCGCCTGTCCCAGCTGGTCCAGCAGCACCAGCAGCTCCGTCACCGCCGCCAGGGCCGCGGGGCTCCGGTCCTCCGCCAGCCCCTGCACCCGCCGGGTGAGCGCCTGCCGCACCAGCGGCCGCAGCTCCTCCCCCTGTTCCAGCCGGGCGTGCTCCTCCACCGTCAGCAGCCGGCGCAGCTCGCCCCCCCGGATCGCCCCCGCGATGGCGCTGCGCTGCCGCTCCGGGAGATCCGTCAGCGCCAGCACGATCCCGGCCCCGTCGGGGAGGGCTCGCACCGTGGCCCGCAGCTCGAGCCCCTCCCGCTCCAGCGCCACCGCCAGGCGGATGCCCCGGCCGGTGCGCCGGTCGGTCAGCGTCAGGTCGCCGTCCGGGCCGCTCAGCTCCCAGGCGGGGCTCGCCGCCGCGGCCGGCGCCAGCGCCCGCGCGGCGGCCAGCCCCGCCGCGATCCGGAGCGGCGGGTCGAGGTGCGGCCGGGCCCGCTGGAAGTAGATCTCCCGCCCGCTGCCCAGGGTCCGGGCGTTGCTCTCGGCGGCGGCCAGCCGGGTGGTAAGGCCATCCTCCAGCGCGGCCGCCTCCGGCCCCGCCAGCCCCACCACCCGCGCGGCGTAGCGCAGCACCTGCAGCGCCTCGATCCCCCCGATGTCGTCGAAGAACCAGGCGCACGAGGTCAGGCTGCGCAGCGCGCCCCGCTCCAGTTCCAGCAGCTCCGCCGCCCGGCAGAGCTGCTCCGGGGCCAGCCCCGGGCGGGCCGCCGCGAGGGCGTAGGCGTGCACCGCCGCCGGCCCCTGGCCCATCACCTCGCCATAGCCCGCCAGCGCGGCGGCGGGGTCGGTGAACAGCGTCGGGGCCTCGTGATCGTAGATCCGGTGCGCCGCCTCGGTGAGCCAGCCCATCGCCTCGCGCAGCGGCCCCCGCCAGCGCTGCTGGGTCGGCGGGTCGTGCGCCATCTTGCAGCCGCAGTCGCTGCGCCACCGCTCCACCCCATGGCTGCAGCTCCAGGCGCTCGGCGCCACCAGCCGGGCCTCGTGCGTCACCCCGTGGCGGGCCAGGAAGCTGGCGTAGTTCTCCACCCGCACCCCGGGGAACTCCCGCAGCCGCTCCAGCATCATGGCCAGCGCCATCTCGCCGAAGGCGTGGTGGTGGCCGAAGGTCTCGCCGTCGGTGGCCGCCGAGACCAGCACCGGGCCGGCGGCGTCGGCGTGGCGCTCCAGCATCCGGGCGCCCCAGGCCAGCCCGTCGCGCACCAGCGGGCCGAAGGCCACGTCGTGGGAGATGGGGCCGTCGTAGACGAACACCCCGATGCTGCGGCCGCCCAGGGTGCGCACCAGGGCGGGGAGGCCCGCGGGGGGCACCGGGTCCACCTGCGTGGGGGCCAGGATGGTGAAGCGGATCCCCTCCTGCGCCAGCACGTCGAGGGTCTCCTCGTCCACCGCCGTCTCCGGCAGCCACATCCCCTCGGGGTCGCGGCTAAAGCGCCGCCGGAAGTCCGCGATGCCCCAGCGGACTTCGGTGACCTTCTCGCGCCGGGTGGAGAGCGGCAGGATGGCGTGGTGGTAGGGCATCGCCACGGCGTTGCCGTGGCCCAGGCGCGCGGCGCTGGCGCGGTCGGCCTGGAGGAAGAGCCGGTAGGTGTCGGGCGCGGCGTGCTCCAGCCACTCGAGCAGCGTGGGCCCGACGTTGAAACTCATCCACTCGTACAGGTTGACGATCCGCGCGATGCGGCCGCCGGCGCCGGGGAGCCGGGCCGCGCCCACCGCCCGGTAGCACTCCTGCTCGATGCGCGCGTTCCAGTCGTGCGCGGGGGCGGCGGAGGGATCGGCCTCCACCTCGTCCAGCCAGGGATCTTCCCGCGGCGGCTGGTAGAAGTGGCCGTGGACGACGATCGAACGCGGGACGGTCACGCCGCGGGGGCCGGTCGCTTTGCCAGCACCTGAGCCACGGTGTCCAGCACGTCGGGAAAGACGTGGTCGCGGCGCCACTGGGTGGCGGCCTCGGCCTGGGCACCGGCGACGGCCGCGGGACCGCCCTCCAGCGCCGTGAGGAACAGCTCCGCGTCGGCGCAGTGCTCGGTGAACCGCTTGATGGCGTAGTCGGTCACCGCGCCGGTGGAGATGATGAACTGCCAGTCGGAGCTCATCGCGAGCAGCATGGCGCGCGCCGCCTGCGCCAGCACCGGCCGCGCCGCGTCGTCGCCGAGCGCGGCGGGGGCGGCGGCCCAGAACCGCGCCTCGATGGCCCACAGCCGGGGCCAGGTCCACGCGGTCTCGTCGTTGAGCCACATGCTGAAGTTGCCGTTGGCGCCCCACGAGCCGGTGGTCAGGTGGATGGCCCGCTCCCCGGTGGCGCCGGCCAGGTGGCGGCTCGCGGTCACCGGCCGCACCCCCGGGTAGCCCCGCACCGCGCGGTACACCTGCGACAGGAACTCCACCCCCTCGAACCACCAGTGCCCGAACAGCTCGGTGTCGAACGGCACCGCCACCAGGTTGCCGGCCGCCCGGCGCATCGGCGAGTCGGCCAGCGTGCCGAGCAGCGAGGCGAAGTGCCGGCCGTGCGCCCCGGCGCGCTCGATGGCGCGGTCGGGGTGGTACGGTTCCTTGGCGCCGAGGTCGGAGCCGGGGGCGCTCACCCGCCAGTAGCGGAGCCCGCCGGGCCACCGGATCTTGTGGAACTCGAGGTACCACTCGTCGCCGGGGTACCCCTCCTGCCGGCTCCACACCTGCCGGGAGGCCACCGGGTCGCGGACAAAGGCGTTGACCGGGCTCGGCCCGTCGGCGCCGGCCACGCGGTACGCCTCGTACGGGGTGTTCGGGGCCTCCGGCTCGTCGCCCGGGTCGACGAGTCGCCGGGCGGCGCCCTCCGCCAGCTTGCCCTCCACTTCCACCCGCCACTCGCCCCAGTCCGCGCCATAGAACCGGAACGCCTGGCCGGCGGCGGCGAGGTGGCTGTCCACGAAGAAGTAGCGGAAGCCCGCCTCCGCCACGTGCGCCTCGATCCCCTCGCGCACGCCGGGGTGGGGCGCCTCGGGGAGCGGCTGCCAGTGCCCCCGCGGCCGGTAGGCGCACTCGGGGAGCCACAGCCCCGCCGGCTCCATGCCGAAGATGCGGCGGTGCTCGGCGCGGCCCAGCAGCAGCTGCAGCCGGATGCTCTCGTCGGTGGCCAGCAGCGGCAGGAAGCCGTGGGTGGCGCCGCACGAGATGAGCTCCACCCGGCCCGCCTCCGCGTGGCGCCGGAAGGCGCGGGCCAGGTTGCGGTCCTCGGCCCGGAACAGCTGCCGGAGGCCGAGCAGGTGGGCGCGCCAGAAGTCGGCCAGCGGGATCAGGTGGGCGTCGCCGGTCTCGGTGAGCGAGGCTGCCGCCTCCTCGCAGGCCGTGAGCCGCTGGGTGAAGTACGCCTCGAGCTCCGCCGCGAAGTCGGGGCTCTCCAGCTGGTTGGCCAGGATCGGGGTGATGCCGATGGTGAGCGGGGCGGGCACCTCCTCCGCGGCCAGCCGGTCGAGCACCGAAAGCAGCGGCAGGTAGGTGTCGATCGCCGCCTCGCAGATCCAGTCGCTGCCGTGGGGCCACCGCCCGTGGTTGAGCACGTAGGGCAGGTGGCTGTGCAGCGCGAGGACGAAGTCCATGGCGGCTCCTACGCGACCGGCGGGTGGTCGAGGATGCGGCGGTACACGGCCAGGTACTTCTCGCCGGACCGGTTCCACGAGAAGTCCTTCTGCATGGCGTTCCGCATCATCAGCTCCCACGCCGGCGGCTCGTGGTAGCGGTCCATCACGTGGCGCGCCACCCGGAGCAGGTCCTCGGAGCTGTATTCGTCGAACAGGAAGCCGGTCTGTCCGTCCTCGATGGTGTCGGCCAGGCCGCCCACCCGCCGCGCCAGCGGCACCGCGCCGTAGCGCTCCGCCCGCAGCTGGGCCAGCCCGCACGGCTCGTACAGCGAGGGCATCAGGTAGATGTCCGCCCCCGCCATCAGCCGGTGTTCCAGCCGCTCGGAGAAGCCCAGGTGCACGCTGATCCGGTCGGGCCAGCGCGACTCGTACATCTTGAGCAGCGCCTCGTACTTGGACTCGCCGGTGCCGAGGAAGATGAACTGGGCCTCGAGCATGAACAGCGAGTACTCGCCGGTGATCAGCTCGAGCCCCTTCTGGTGCGTCATCCGCGCGGTCATGGCGAACAGCGGGATCCGCCGCCGCTGCGGCAGCCCGAAGCTCCGCTGCAGCGCCGCCTTGCAGCGCGCCTTTCCGGCCAGGTCCTCCACCGCGTAGGTGGCGGTGATGTGTGGGTCGTGGGCCGGGTCCCACTCGGTCATGTCGATGCCGTTGACGATGCCGGTGAACCGGTCGCCCAGCGCCAGGAAGACGTCATGCAGCCCGAAGCCGCCCACCGGGGTGCGCAGCTCGTGCGCGTGGGTGGGGCTCACCGTGGTCACCGCGTCGGCGAACTTGAGCCCGCCCTTGAGCAGGTTGAGCTTGTCGTGCCACTCGAGGTGCTGCCAGGTGTACAGCTCCCACGGCAGCCCGATGTCGGGCACGCCGTCGGCGGCGTAGTGGCCCTGGAAGCCGGCGTTGTGCACCGTGAGCACGCTGCGGATCCCGCGCGCGAACGGGAGGTCGTGGTGGTACACCCGCAGGTACACCGGGGCCAGCGCCGTGTGCCAGTCGTGGCAGTGCAGCACGCAGGGGCTCCGCGCCACCCGGGGCAGCATCTCCAGCGCCGCGCGGCAGAAGAACGCCCAGCGCTGCAGGTTGTCGCCGTAGTCCATCCCCGACTCGCCGTACAGCCCCGCGCGGTCGAAGTAGTGCGACTCGATGCAGTAGATCTTGGGCTTGCCCGGCTCGGTGGGGATGCGGAACAGCCGCGCCTCCTCCATCCGCGGGCCCACCCGCACGTGGAACGGCCCCGCCACCCGCTCCAGCCCCGGGGCCCCGCTGCGCACCGAGCGGTGCAGCGGGATGATCACCGCCACCGGGATGCCGGCCGCGGCCTGGGTGGAGGCCAGCCCCGCCACCGCCTCCGCCAGCCCGCCGGTGCGGGCCAGCCAGCCGTACTCCGCGGCCAGGTGCACCACGCCCACCGCCTGCCCGTCCACCAGGCCGAGCGGGCTCGGGGCGGCGCGGTGCTCCCCGGTGCTCCGGTGGTCAGATGGGCGGGACACTCGACGGCATCTCCCCCCGCATCGCCGGGGCGTAGTAGCGGGTGACGTAGTCCTGGACCATGCGCCGGGCGCTGAAGTGCTCCCCGGCGTGCCGCAGCGCGTGCTTCATCCGCAGCAGCCACTCGGTCGGGAGGCCGCGGGCGTCGCGCTTGTAGTAGATCGGCACCACCTGCTGCTCCAGCAGGTCGTAGAGGTGCTCCACGTCGGTGGCGTCGGGCTGCTCCCCCGGCTGCACCGGGGGGATGGCCCACCCGTTCATCCCGTTGAAGCCCTCCGCCCACCAGCCGTCGAGGGTGGAGAGCTGGGGCACCGCGTTGAGCGCCGCCTTCATGCCGCTGGTGCCGCAGGCCTCGAGCGGCACCCGGGGCAGGTTGAGCCACAGGTCCACGCCCTGCACCAGCCGGTGGGCCAGGTGCATCTCGTAGTCCTCGATGAACGCCACCCGCCCCTCGAGCCGGGGGTCGCGGGTGAAGGCGTACACCTGCTGCAGCACCTCCTTGCCCGGCTGGTCCTCGGGGTGCGCCTTGCCGGCGAACACCAGCTGCACCGGCCGCCACGGGTTCACCAGCAGCTCCCGCAGCCGGTCGAAGTCCGAGAACAGCAGCGCCGCCCGCTTGTAGGTGGCGAACCGCCGCGCGAACCCGATGGTCAGCGCCCCCGGCGAGAGCAGGGTCCCCGCGCCCACCATGTGTGCCGCTTCCTTCCACCGCTCCGTCCACCGCCGCCGGGCATCCTCCCGGATGAAGGTGAACAGGTTGAGCTTCATGTCGGTGTGGAGGTTCCACAGCTCCTGGTCGTCGATGGTCAGCACCGACTCCCAGAAGCCCGGCTCGTCCCGCCGCTCCAGCCACCCCTCGCCCAGGTGCCGGTCGAGCAGCTGCCGCAGGTGCCCCGACATCCAGGTGGGGAGGTGCACCCCGTTGGTCACCGCGCCGATCGGCACCTCCTCCGGCCGCGCCGCGGGCCACAGCGGGTTCCAGATCTCGCGCGACACCTCGCCGTGCTTCTGCGCCACGCCATTCACCCGGGCCGAGAGCCGGATGGCGGTGGCGGTCATGTGGAACAGCGGGTGGGCGTCCTCCGGGTGGCTGCCGATGGCCACGAAGCGCTCGGGGCTGATGCCGAGCTCCTCCCACACGTTGGCCGCGCAGGCCAGCACCTGGTCCACCCCGAAGCGGTCATGCCCCGCCGGCACCGGGGTGTGGGTGGTGAAGATGCTCCGGGCCCGCACCTCGGCCCATGCCGCCTCGAACGAGTGTCCCGCCGCCACCAGCTCGCGCAGCCGCTCCACCAGCATGAACGCCGCGTGCCCCTCGTTGGCGTGCCACGCCGCCGGGTCCACCCCCGCGGCGCGCAGCACCCGCACCCCGCCCACGCCGAGCAGCCACTCCTGCCGCAGCCGCATGTCCGGGCCGCCGGCGTACAGCTTGGCCGACAGCTCCCGGTCGGCGGGATCGTTGAGCTCGAGGTTGGTGTCCAGCAGGTACACCGGCACCCGGCCCACCTGCATCCGCCAGGCGCCGAGGTGCACCGGCCGCCCGAAGGTGCGCACCACCGTGAGGTAGGGCTCGCCCCCCGGGCCGAGCATCCGCTCCAGGGGGATGGTGTCGACGTCGAACCGGACGTCGCTGTCCTCCTGCCACCCGTCGAGCCGCAGCTGCTGGTCGAAGTAGCCCTTGGTGTAGAAGAGCCCCACCCCCACCAGCGGCAGCCCCAGGTCGGAGGCCGTCTTCAGGTGGTCGCCGGCCAGGATGCCGAGGCCGCCGGAGTAGATCGGCACCGAGTTGTGCAGCCCGAACTCGGCGCAGAAATAGGCCACCGGGCGGGCCAGGTCGGGGTGCTGCCGGTGGAACCAGGTGTCCGGCGACCCCAGCGCCCGGGCCGCGGTGTCCATGAGCCGGTCGTACTGGGCCAGGAAGCCGGGGTCGGCGGCGCAGGCGGCCAGCCGGGCGGGGTCCACCCGCTTGAGCAGCGCCAGCGGGTTGTGCTTGGACATGTGCCACAGCGGCTCGTCCACCTTGCGGAAGAGCGTGCGGGCGTCGGTGGACCAGCTCCACCACAGATTCGTTGCGAGGGTGGCCAGCCCCTCGATCCGGGGGGGCAGATAGGGCAGGCGAAGGCGCGGCTGGGTCATTGCACTCGGGTCTGGGCGGGGCGCGGACTGGCGAGGGGGAAGGTACTCAGAATCCGGGGGGACCGAAACCCGCCGGGGCGCCCCTCATCCGGCGGGGAGCAGCAGCCGGGCGGCGAGCAGCGCCCGCACCGTCCACAGCACCGTCCGGATCCAGTTGGTGGCCACCAGCCGCCGGTGCGCCCGGGCGTCGGCGCCGGCCAGCAGGTGGCCGTGCATCGGCATCTGCAGCATGGCGGTGGAGGCCCAGATGAAGACCAGCATCGCGAGGCCCACCGCGGGGATGGCCCGGCTGTACGCCAGCGGCGGGGACGCCACCAGGGCCAGCGCGGTGATCCCCTCGAGGAGCATCACGGGGCCCACCACCAGCGAGACCCGCCGCTGGTGCGAGGCGGCGTACCCCGGCGCCTCCCCCAGCCCCACCCGGCCCATGAGCGGGTAGTGGACCACCTGCACGAACCAGATCAGGCCGGCCATGAACCAGGTCACGACGGCGTGGACGACGGCGAGCAGCATGCCGCAAGGAAGCCTCCCGGGGTGGAAGGCATCAGGAGGATGGGATGAAGCGGGCTTCCTGAAGGCGGGAGGCGGTACGGCGGTAGGGCGGTAGGGCGGTAGGGCGGTACCGCCCTGCCGCCCTACCGATGCAGCGGCTTGAACTTCACCCGGTGCGGCTGGCTGGCGTCGACGCCCTTCCGCTTCTTGAAGTCGGCGGCGTAGTCCTGGTAGTTGCCCTCGTACCAGGTCACCTCGCTGTTGCCCTCGAACGCCAGGATGTGGGTGGCGATGCGGTCGAGGAACCAGCGGTCGTGGGAGATGACCACCGCGCAGCCGGCGAAGCCGAGCAGCGCGTCCTCGAGGGCGCGGAGCACGTCCACGTCGAGGTCGTTGGTCGGCTCGTCGAGCAGCAGCAGGTTGCCGCCGGTCTTGAGCAGCTTGGCCATGTGCAGCCGGTTGCGCTCGCCGCCGGAGAGGTCCTTGACCCGCTTCTGCTGGTCGGGGCCCCGGAAGTTGAACCCGGTGCAGTAGGCCCGCGCGTTCACCTTGCGGGTGCCGAAGAGCAGCTCGTCCTGCCCCCCCGAGATCTCCTCGTACACCGTCTTGGCGCCGTCGAGGGCGTCGCGCGACTGGTCCACGTACGAGAGCTTGACCGTCTTGCCCACGATCAGCTCGCCGCCGTCGGGCGTCTCCTGGCCGGCGATCATGCGGAACAGGGTGGTCTTGCCGGCGCCGTTGGCGCCGATCACCCCCACGATGCCGCCCCGTGGCAGCGCGAAGCTCAGGTTCTCGAACAGCAGCCGGTCGCCGTAGCCCTTGCTCACGTTCTTGGCCACGACCACCTCGTCGCCCAGCCGCTCCGGCACCGGGATGAGGATCTCGACCGACCCCTCGCTCACCCGCTCCGCCTCCTCCCGCAGCTGCTCGAACCGCTGCAGCCGCGCCTTGCTCTTGGCCTGCCGCGCCTTGGGCGCCATCCGCACCCACTCGAGCTCCCGCTCCAGCGTCTTCTGCCGCGCGCTGGCCTGCTTCTCCTCCACCGCCATCCGCTTGGACTTCTGCGCCAGCCAGCTGGAGTAGTTCCCCTCCCACGGGATCCCCGCCCCGCGGTCGAGCTCCAGGATCCACTTGGCCACGTTGTCGAGGAAGTACCGGTCGTGGGTGATCGCCACCACGGTGCCCGGGAAGGTCTCCAGGTACTTCTCCAGCCACGCCACGCTCTCGGCGTCGAGGTGGTTGGTGGGCTCGTCCAGCAGCAGCATGTCCGGCTCGGAGAGCAGCAGCCGGCACAGCGCCACCCGGCGCTTCTCGCCGCCCGAGAGCGTCGTGACGTCGGCGTCGCCCGGCGGCAGCCGCAGCGCGTCCATCGCCAGGTCGAGCTTGTGGTCCAGCTCCCAGAGGTTCAGGTGGTCGATCTGCTCCTGCAGCCGCCCCTGCTTCTCCAGCAGCTTCTCCATGGCGGCGTCGTCCATCGGCTCGGCGAACTTCATCGCGATCTCGTTGAAGTCGTCGAGCAGCTTGCGCAGGTGGGCCACCCCGTCCTCGACGTTGCCCCGCACGTCCTTGGCGGGATCGAGCTGCGGCTCCTGCGGCAGGTAGCCGATCCGCGTCCCCGCGAGCGGCTTCGCCTCGCCCTGGAAGTCCTTGTCGACCCCCGCCATGATGCGCAGCAGGGTGGACTTCCCCGCGCCGTTCGAGCCCAGCACGCCGATCTTGGCGCCCGGGTAGAACGACAGGTAGATGCCCTTGAGGATCTCTTTGCTGGGGGGCACGACCTTGCGGAGGTCGCGCATCGTGAAGATGTATTCGCCGGCCATAGGGCGGGGAATATGACGAGGGCCCCCCACCATGCCAAGGCGTCCCCCGGAAACGCGAAGGGCGCCCCGACGGGGGCGCCCTTGGAACACGTTCCGGCAGGGACCGCGCGCTAGCTCAGGTTCTTGTTGGCGATCTTCGCCAGGTCGAACATGGTCACCTGGTCCTTCTTGAACAGCGGCTTGAGCTTCGCGTCGGCGTTGATCGCGCGACGGTTCTTCTTGTCCTGCAGGCCGTGCTTCTTGATGTACGCCCACAGCTTCTTGATCACCTCGGTCCGGGCCAGGGCCTTCTCGCCCACGACGGCCGCGAGCAGGGGCGAAGGCGTCAGGGCCTTCATAAACGCCGCATTCGGCTTCCGCTTCGTGGCCTTCTTCGCGGCCTTCTTCTTGGCCGGCGCCTTCTTCTTCGTGGCCATCAGGTGCCTCCATCAGGGGTGATTTGGTGCTTTCCGCGCGAGCGACGCCGCGCCGCGCGAGACCCAAACTAAGGTGTTCCCCCCCGAGTGCAAGAGGGAAAACGGCATTTTCCCCTCTGGAAACGGCCTCACGGGGGGCTATCTTCCCTCGGAGAACACCCCCTCCCGGAGTCCCCCGATGCGGTTTGTCCCTCTGCTTTCCCTCGGTGGCGCCCTGCTTTCCCTCGGGCGCGACACCCTTCCGACCCCCGCGCCGACCCCCACGCCCCCCGCCTGCACCCGGGCGAGCGGGCTCGTCCTCCCCGAGGGATTCTGCGCCGTGGTCGTCGCCGAGCGCCTCGGACGCGTGCGCCAGATCACCGTCCTCCCCAATGGCGACGTCGCCGCCGCCCTCGGCGGCGGCGGGCCCGGCGTGGTCCTGCTCCGCGATACCAACGGCGACGGCGTGGCCGATATCCGGAAGGCCTTCGGCGAGGAAGGCGGCACCGGCATCGCCTTCCGCGACGGCTACCTCTGGCTCGCCGCCCCGAGCCGCCTGGTCCGCTGGCGCCTCACCCCCGGCGAGGACCAGCCCCAGGGCGCCCCCGAGACGATGGTCGACCGCCTCCCCACCGGCGGCCACGGCGCCAAGACCCTCGCCTTCCTCGGCGGCGACACGCTCATCGTCAACCTCGGCTCCGAGACCAACAGCTGCCAGCACGCCGACCGCAGCAACCGCTCCCCCGGCTACGACCCCTGCACCGAGCTCGAGGAGCGCGCCGGCCTCTGGCGCTTCAGCGCCGCCCGGCCCGGGCAGCGCTACCAGGACGGCGCCCGCTACGCCACCGGGCTCCGCAACGCCATGGCCCTCGCCGTGCAGCCCGGCACCGGCCGCCTCTTCGCCGCGCCCCACGGCCGCGACCAGCTGGGCGCCAACTGGGGCTATACCGACGAACAGAACGCCGAGCTCCCCGCCGAGGAGTTCCTGCAGGTGGACGCGGGCGACGACTTCGGCTGGCCCTACTGCTACTTCGACCAGCGCCAGGGGAAGCGGGTCCTCGCCCCGGAGTACGGCGGCGACGGCCGCCGCACCACCCGCTGCGAGGCGAAGAAGGCGCCCCTGATCGGCTTCCCGGGCCACTGGGCCCCCATGGCCATCGCCTTCTACGCCGGCACCCAGTTCCCGGAGCGCTACCGCGGCGGGGCATTCATCGCCTTCCACGGCTCCTGGAACCGCGCCCCGCTGCCCCAGCAGGGGTACCGGGTGGCCTTCGTCCCCTTCGACGCCAGCGGCCGCCCCACGGGGCAGTACGAGACCTTCGCCACTGGCAGCCGCGGCCCCACCAGCCTCCGCCCCGCCGGCGTGGCCGCCGGCCCCGACGGCTCGCTCTACATCGCCGACGAAGGGTCGGGGACGATCTGGAAGGTGATGGTCGGGCGGTAGGGCGGTAGACAAAAGCGACCCCTCGGGATGCTGTCCGCGGGGTCGCCTGCCTTTGGTGTACCGCCTTACCGCCTTACCGCCTTACCGCCTTACCGCCTTACCGCCCTGCCGCCTTCGCAATCGCCTCCCGCAACTCCACGTAGGCCTGCGGATCCACCTCGCGAAACGGCGCCATCACGTGCGC
>Ga0268298_10004469_pt1 | contig 13643 bp, 6 predicted proteins | sample WWTPWeurt_MetaG_FD_194462 | JGI IMG/M metagenome (GOLD analysis project Ga0268298, IMG submission 194462) | Activated sludge microbial communities from WWTP in Nijmegen, Gelderland, Netherland - WWTP Weurt | ecosystem: Engineered > WWTP > Aerobic digester > Activated sludge | place: Netherlands... | reverse complement strand
CCCAGCGCGTCGGGTTGCCCTTCCCCAAGTCTCGCCGATCCCAGCGAAGCTCCACCTTCACACGCCCATAGACGTCGGTGTCCACCGTGCCCGCAGGCGTATCGCCGACCACGAACGCGGTCTCGATTCCATGAATCCGCGGCCTCGGCAGCGGCGTCGGTCGAAAGGGAATCTGCGCCGGAATAGCCACGATCTCGTGCAGTTCCCCCGTCCCGCCCGCCGCGTTCGACTCCAGCGCCGTTCGACTCCGCACCACGAGCCAGTCGCCTGCGATGTCCGGCCCTGTGACAGTGAGGCGTGCGCCCGCGCCGATCGCGAAGTTGGTCCACATTCGCGCTCGCCGTGCCATCGCACGCGCCGCGTCGAGCCTGCGAGCTGAGAGGCCCGCCCCTGCGCCGTCGTCCGCGAAATCGCCGACCTCGTACTCGTAGTCCTCCAGCGACGCCTCGTTCTCGCCAAGAGACTTCGCGGGCGCCGCGCGCACGGCTTGCAACCCGAAGAGCGGCTTCTCAAAGTCAAAGTCGCGCCGCGCGATCACCGCTGTCTCCACGTCCGCGACCTCGCACCACCGCAGGAGCGCGGGCCCGCCCGGGGTGAGGTTCGAAGGGTCGAAAGGCACGTTCTCCTCCACCGTGAGACCGCCGCTCGTCGTGTCGTCGCAAAGCACCCAGGCGTCCTTTTCGTGGTCGAAGAAGGACGCGATCCCGTCGTCCGCCAGCACCCGAAACACGAAGTCGTGATCCGTCTCGCCGTATTGGACCCTGTAGTCATGGACGGGCAAGCTCCCGAGCCGCTCCGTCGGCGCAGGCAGCGAGAGCCGCGCCGCGCTCGATCGGGGATCCCCGCCGAGCACGTCCGCCGCGATCTGCGCCGCAGTGCGTCCCTGGAAGATCTTTGTCCGCTTGCCACGCGTGAGGAGCCAGTGCGGCGGCACGACGGTGAGCTCGTACGACGTCGCCCCGGTGGCTTCGGCCGTGTGCCTGCGCGCCTGCCGCACGATCCCGCGCACCACTGGCAGCAGCGCCTCGCCGAGCAGGTGGATGACGACGCTGCGACCGATGAGCCCGCGCGGGTCGATCGTCGCGTCGGGCGAGAACATGACGAGATGCGCCTCAAAGAGCTCGCTCACCGCATCCGTGAAATCGAGCCGATGGACCTCGAACAGCCCACCCAGCTCCGCTGCGCCCGTGAAGTCCAGTGTCACCCTGAGTGCCATGCTCGTCGTTCCTCGTGATGGTTCGTGACTGCCTATCTATCTACCCATCGACTCACTTCGTCGGAGAGCCCTCGGGGCGGGCCACGTAGACCGCCTTCTCGGTGCCGACCCAGATCGACCCATCGGGCCCGATGGCCGGGGGCGTTGTGATGTCTTCGTGCTCTTGTGTAGGGAGCTTCTGGAGGATCTTGCCGTCCCGGTCGATGATCCGCAGCTCGGGCCCGGCGGAGATCGCCATTGTGCCATCGGCAAAAGCGGTGCCGAACATGGGCACGGGAGAGGGCGTGGTGAACATCACCTTTCCGTCCTGGATGCCCGCGAATCCCATGCCGAACAGGTAAATCCGGCCGTTGCCTGCATCCACGGGGGGCATGTAGACCTCGAATCGCAGATCGGCCCGAGCCGTTGCCCGGCCATCCGGTCCGAGAAGATGAAGCGATGTCCAGAAGCGCGGCAACTTCCGCTCTGTGCGGCTCTCCTCGAGGTCCAGCAGACGCGCCCGGAGCGCCCACATCTCCGCGACTGGAGTCCTGGGCGGTGTGTCCACCACGTCCACGGGCGCCGTCAGAAGCGCATATCCTCCCGGCACAATGCTCATGTCATAGACCGCCAGCTCCAGCGGTACGTCCACGAGACGCATGGCCTCCTGCCCTGAGCCGGGCGCGAGACGGAAAGCATCCAGCACGAGAAAACGGCTCCCGCGTACCGCCACCACGATTCGGTTGTCCGGCCCGACAGCTCCACAACCGCTGCGACCCCGTATCACCTCGGTGAACCCGGCATAGCCACGTCCATCACCGGGTCCATCCGCGGTCGTCCCCCACCACACCTCCGGCGACAACATCGGGCCGTGCGGCGTTTCCATCCGCGCAGGCCACGAAAGAACGTAGGCGAGCGCTCCGCCCCTCTCCCGCAGCGCCCAATCGTTTTGGGCTGGGGTGATATAGCGGCCCCGCCCGCCTGCCCAGAGTTTCTCCTCGCGATTCACCACCACGCCAAAATCCGTAAACTGGACCGGATGACCGGGCAATCGCTGGCCGGAGGCCACTTTGCCGACCCCAATCTCCCAGAGCGAGTAGGCCTCGGGTTGCGCGACTCCGACGTAACGGTTTCCGGGGTCCACCGTGACGATCATGGCCATTTGATCGAGCGCCGCGAACCGCGCCAGTGGTCCGATGCGCCGATAGAAGACTTCCACATGAGAGTTGCGGGAGGCAGAGGCGAAGTCGGCGGCGTAGCTGTTCACGGGTTGGTCCTCGACGGAGGCTGGCAGTTGCGAGGCGGAGACACTGGCCCCCGAGTCGGACGCGGTGGGCGGGTCTCCCGGGGTGAGTCGGCTTTCCGGTGCGGGTTGGCACTGGCAAGCCATGCTTGCGGACACGCCGACGGCGAGCAGGGCGCTCTGGAGATTCGCCCTTTTCATCAAAGCACCTTTGCGACGAAGGAGCCGGTGGCAGCGCCGACCATCATCTCCACCGCTCGAAGCACGGGATCCATGTCTGAGGCCCCCAGCGGGGAGTTGTCCGGCGAGGCGGCGTTGAAAGGGGCACCCAACGCATACCGGAGGAGAGAAGAGCCGAGCTCAAACTGCGGAACGCGCAGAGCTGCGCTGCCGTGCGGGCTCGGCCAGGCTGGCTTCGGCTTCGCCGCAGCGTTGTTCTGATAGACCACGTCCACCACAAAATCGGCTACTCCCGGCTGGATCTCCAATTCCGTCTTGTCGTCGAGGATTGTGGGCTTGGGCCCGAACTCCACGCGCACCTCGAGCACGGCGCCGATTCGCGACATCAGCGCGTCTGCCGGCCCCACCAGCAGAAAGCGCGCTCGCGGTACGTTGGTCGGGTCCATCACCTCTGCCGTGTAGAAGTCGTGCAAGACGGCCCAACGACGCTCGTCGGATGTCAGCGTCCCCTGATTCGACGCCACGAAGGAGAACCAAATCAACGTCCGAATCACCAGGATTCCGTCCAACCAAGCTCCCGCCGCGGTGGAGTGCCTCGCCGGGCGCGGAAAGATGTGCTCCACGGTCGCCTCGTCCTCCCCGGCCCTGAACAGCGCCGCAAAAGCCCTGCGGCCGCTCAATAGCGCGCTCTGGAATGGTCGCCATGGTGTCGTACCTGACGCGAGCCGGTAGGTGGTACCTCCCGCGAGCGTAGGATGGTGGAGCACGTACGGCGCGTCCGGCAAGACCGTTGCGCCGGCACCGTTCAGAAACGCGACACGATGAGCGTAATATCGCATCCGGGGAAGCATGTTCGAATTCATCATGCCCGACCGATCGAGGCGGAACGGATAGGCGATGTCTCGCTGAGGGAACCGGGGCACCTTCGGAAGCTCGTTGCTGACCTTCGCCAGCCCACTGACATCGATGGACTCCATGTACTCGTCCGGCAGTGACATCACGTGTCCAAGCTCGTGCGCGAGCGTGAACCACGTACCGACCGCCTGATCCGAATCTTTGGCGGTCTGCCCCGTGTTGTTTGGATTGCCCAGGCGCAAGAGCATCCACTTCTGGATCGCGTCGTCGGCCAGCCATGTCACATAGGACCGCCCAGGCTCATGCGTCACCCGGATGGACAGGAATTGGCCTGTCGCCCGCGGACAGAAGAAGTGTCGCACCTTGACGACGCGGGTGCCGGCCTTGATCCCTTTCTCGGGCACCGCGACGTAGTCTTTCCTCGGCGAAGCGAACGGTCCATGGGCAGGGTGAAGCTCGTCCCAACGCTCCTCGCAGCGCAGGAGCAAGTCATAAACGCCCTTGAGCTCCTGATCAGAGACGTCGGGGTAGGGCGGTGAGCCGAACGGCTCCCCTTTGTCCTTGAGGAGCCGCAAAGGCAGCACCACCATCAGATGACACAGCTTCGCGTCCGGGTTCTTCGCGAGAAATGGCCCCTCATAGGTGGCATCGTGGATCCCGTCGTACGCATCGGCGATGAGCACGGTGTACACCATGTCGCCCTCGACAAGGCTCCGCTGGTGCACCACGTCGGCCCCCCGCGCCATGGCCTTTCGTGCGCCCACCCCGCGCACCGCCCCAAACGCACCCTCCACCCGCAGATCGCGCAGCGTGTGGAACTCCCCCTCATGGTGAACCACGAGCGTCGTGTCGACGCGCGAATCCGTGTCGTTGGCAACCCCCTCTTCCGCCGGTAGGTAGTTCTCGTCGAGCGCGGTCTTCCACCACTGGGGCACGAGATCGTCCGCCGTGCCTCGGTACGCCAGTCGATGGTTGAAGAGCGTCACGCGCGCCCCCTTCTCCACCACAGAAGGCCCCACTTGCCCCCCCGTAAGGCCGTAGAGGATCGCATCGTCCAGGTGAAAGATCAGCGGCGACGCCTCCGACGTGGCGAGTCCGTGCGAAGGGTCGGCGTCCACGGAGGTCGGACGCAGCTCGCTCCACGGCTTGCGCTCTCCCTGGTCGCCCACGCGCGCCTGCCAACCGAACGAATGCCACGCTTTCGGGAGGACATACCGCTTGTCGATGTCCGCCGGCACCTCCTTCGCTGGCTTGCGCTCCAGGCTCTGATTGACGTTGTCGACGTACCGGACGTTGCCCGAAGTGTCCTCGAAAGCGAACTGCACGTCTCCCGACGCCTCCTCGGTCCGCTCGTGCAGGACGAACACCCCGCCGTTGACAGCCACCGTGGTGCCCCCTCCCACGACGTTCCCCACGTGCGTCAGCGTTCGGGGGTCGAGCTTCTTCCCCAACGCTTTCACGGTCAATCCAGGCGGCACATTGATGTGCAGCCGCCAGTGGAGATCGTAATACCGGAACTGGAGAAAGGTCCGCCACCAGCTCGCGTCCATCAGGATGCGCCACGGCCGCTTCACCGTCCCGAAGGGCTTGACGAGCTCCGCCGTGGTGACGATCCCGCCGATCTGGAACTTGCCCGCCGGCCCGTCGACGAAGCCGCCGGAGAGCGCCTTCCAGCGGCTCGTCCAGAGGGGGAGTCGCAGGAGTCGTTGCTGGGTGTGCTGCGGGAACTCCTGCTTGGTGACCCAGGTGTTCGTGTCGAGATCGATCCAAATCTCGCCCGTCTGCACCACCATCGCCCGCGCCGCGCGGGGGATGTCGGGCCGCAGCGTCAAATACCACTGCTCGTCCTGGTTCATCTTCTTCAGGTGGACAAACTTCACCTCTCCCGGATCCGAGGCGCTTGCGCGCCGCTGCGACTTGATCGTCATCGGGAGCCCCGAAAACCCGTACTTGTCCGACCGCGTGCTCTCCAGGAAAAGGAATGGATCGTTCAGGTTCTGGATCTCCCAGTAGTGCGGCGGGAGCGGCACGTCCTTGTCCCAGGGACCGCGGTACATCGTGCGGAACACCTGGGCGATCTCCGTCAGGTTCACCACCTGCGGCCCCAGGCCCACGGGCGGCGAATCCGGGACCTCGCAATAGGGAGCGAAATGCCTGCCAGTGACGTTCACGCGACACCTCCGTTCCCGGGGGGCAGAAAGGGGTCATCGAGCGGCGTCGCGCCGCCCTGGCCCACTGTGTGCAGCTCCGGATAGGGGGTCAGATCGAAGACTAGATAAGGCTCCTCCGTCCCCTCGCAGCGCATCCGATAACGGTGCATCGGCGGCAAATCGGGGAAGAACAAGCGCACCCAGCCCGGCTCCTCCACCCGGGCGTCCCCCGCGAGCGATCGGGACATCGTGATGGTCATGTCTTCACTCTCGAGCACGAAGACATGAGGCAGCGTACCGGCCTCTTCGAGCGTCACCGGGATGCGGAGGAGGAGGTCATGGCTCAAGTCCACTCCGGCCTGGCAAGGACATCGTCTCGCCACTTCCTGGTACACCTTGCATCGATAGGGCGGCTTGCCCTCGGGATCCGGCTCTTTCACCTCGGGTCCGACGTTCGCTTTGCAGGGCCCGAGCGAGCGCAGCGCGCAGGGCAACCCCTGCGGCTGGGCCGCGACATCGAAGACGAGGAGCACCACTCTCCGGCTCTCCGCGTCCTTCGTGGAGAGGGACAGCGGGTTGTATTCGCCGCACCCCATGAACTTCGCGCCTCCCACCTCCGCCAGGCGATCGAGCGGCAGGGGCTTCCGCGTGATGAGCTTCGCGTAGGCGAGGAACAGCTCCTTTCGTGTGAGCGGGCCCACGATCCCATCGTCCACGAGCTCCGCTTGCTCCGGGGGTCGTGAGGCGTATTCGCCCCGCTGAAATCGCTTGATCGCGGCCGTCGTGCGACCATCGAGCGTGCCTGTCTCCACGAGCTCGGCGCCGTCGTCCGTCGAGACCCCGAGCGCGGCGAGCATGTGCTGGACCTCCCGCGTGCCCCAAAGCTCCGACCACTGGCCACCGCTCCACTTGTTCGTCCAGAGCTCCTCCCAGGCCGCGCTGTCGTGCACGAGGACCGCGAAGACCGCTCGGGCTCGCCGCTCGGAGAGCTCCTTGTTCAGCGCCTCCGATCCGGCCTTGTCGCTGTGCGCGAAGATCATGGCGCGCCGCACGGGCTCGCCGTGCAAGTCCTCGGCGATGTCCGCCAGAATGGGAATGGCGTCCCTGCGCACGAAGCTGCGCCCGAACTCGAAGTGTGCGCCCGGGACCTCGTTGCAACGGAAGTACGGCGCGATTACCACGGTGGCTGGGATCTCGGCCTGAAGACCGACAGGATCGAACGTGACGCCGAGCTGGCAAACATAGGTGTCCGGCCCTGCGGGGATGTTCGGGGTGCGCGGCTCGGTCCACCGGGGACGCAGGATGTCGCGGAGAGCCGCGGTATCGGCGACGCCGACCTGGGCGGTCGAGAGTGTCTGTTTCTCCAGACGAGCCACGCCGGCCGCGGTGGTGATGGCTTTTCTTGGGGAGCCGAGGACCGAGAAGGTGACGTCGAGCCCGCCGATCGGCGCCCCGACTTCGTCGACGAAGCGGACCTGAAACCAGGTGGTCTCCTCGGCCGGAGTCGGGGTCGGCGCGGCGTTCGAGGCGAGCTGTCCGGGCGCGATCAGGATAGGAGCGGGAAGGGGGATGTCGTCGATCCGCACGATCACACGGCCATCTTCGATGGCGCGCGCGAGGGCCGGGACGAGGTCCACGACGACGCCCCCGCGCGGAAAGGCGAGCGCGCCATGAAGCTCCTCGAACAACCGCGAGAGGCGCGGGCGAAGGGCCGAGTCACCGAGCACGCCCGGCAGCCGCCGGAGGACTCGCCGAACATCCTCCGGTGTGGACCTCGCCCCCTGCGCGTCGGCGCGGAGGGTCAGGGAGATCGTGCCGATGTCCGTCGGCAGGAGGGTGGCCCAACGCAAGGGAGGCCCGCCCTCACCGGGGGAAAGGAGCTTGTCGGAGTCGGCCATGAATCGGGTTCCTTCGCGCGCCGTCCGGCGCGAGCGTCGGTGGCTCGACCCAAGCTCGCATCGGATCGAGGCGGGCGGTCGACCGCTGGATGCTCATGGTCGACCGTTCGCGCCGCCGACGCAACGGATCGATGCACCATCGCGGCGAGGCGAGGCGCCGGATCGACGGATCGACCCACCGGATCGATGCGACCAGACGCCGACTCGAACGATCGAGACCGAGGGTCGCGGGATCGAGATCGAGGGTCACACGATCAAGGCCGAGGGTCGAACATCTCTGAAAATCCAGGCTCCGGCCGCGTACTTAGCGTTTCGATTTCCCTTGCGGCAGGATCGTCGGTTGCCGTAGGGTCGGAGTATTCTAACAGAGGAAGCGTGGGGCGGCGTAAGGCCAAAGAGCCGCCGAGGGAGCCTCGGATTCGAGGTCCAAAGGCCTGGGCGTTGCGCCGGTTCTGCTCCGTCATCAAGTAGCCCTCACGGCGCCCCCCGAGCGCCGCCGCTCTCAGCACCCCCAGCCCGAAATCCCGCTCGCCTCGCACCCGAGGAGCCCGCCCAGCACGTCATAAGGCGCCTGGTTCTCCGGGTGAAGCTCCAGCCTCGCGCGCTCGAACCACTGCACCGTGCCCCCCTTGTATTGCACAGGCTCGCTGATCGGCAGCCCGAAGAGCCGGAGCGACCGATTGTGCGCGTCCAGGCTCGGATCGCTGACCCCGTGCGACTTCCAGTGCTTCAGGATCGCCCCGCACACGTAGTGCCCTGTCGTCCCGTTCACGCCGATCCACTCGCAGTCCGCCCCGTGAGGAGCCCCTGTGTTGCTCCACGCGTCCGGATTGACGCTGTTCGCCGCCGCGACAGGCCTCCCGAGAAGCCCGTAGGACACTTCATACGTCGTGCCCGCGAGCTCCGGGTGATACTCCAGCCGCGCCCGCTGCGTGTACTGCGAATAGAGCACCCGCCCGTGATCATCGGCCCTGCACCCCGCCTCCTGGATGGGATACCCGAACACCTGGAGCCCGCCGTTCGCGTTCCAGGCGTCGCGGATCTTCCCTCGCAGCGAATAAGGCGCGTTGTCCGGGCTCTGGGGCGCGCCGTCGGCCGACTCCCAGCACTTGCCGTATCCGTTCTGGTCCCCGTGCGCGTACGTCCCCGCGCTCGCGAGATCCCGGAACGCATAATACGGGTTGTCCGTCCCGCTCGTCCCGTACCCCGCGTTCACGACGAGATCCCGCATCGTCTTGAGCGACTCCGAGGCGAACCCGTCGTGCCCGTAGATGAACCAGATCCCGCCGAGGATATCGTGGTTGTCCGGCCCGCCGTTCCACTCGCTCAGGCTCTTGTACGCCGCGCGGATGAAGTCGGACACGTCCTTTCGGTCATAGAGATACCCGTCGGCCACGTCGCCGCAGGCCGGGTTCGGCGCGCCGTGCCCCACGTGCAGATTGGCGCTCATCTCCGTGATGAGCAGCGGAGTCCGCGAGTGCCCGAGGGCGTCAATCCACCGCGCCTGGCTCCTGTACCCCATCCCGTCTCCGTTCCCGTCCTCGAAGAGCGCGAGCGGCGCCTTTCCCCCGTTGTCGCAGGCCTTTCCCCACCCGCCGTACGCGTGCATCGCGATCCCGTCCACCTCGTCCGGCTGGAGCGAATAGAGCATCTCCGACAGGTACTGTCTCCCGCTCTTGTACGTCGGCCCCCCGGCCCCGCCCGGCGCCACGCCGCCCACGAACACCGCGTCTTGCTGGTGCCCCGGATAGCTCCGGATCTTGGCGCGCGCTGCCCGGAACACCGTCGCATACCAGCTCGGATCGATCACGCCCCCCGGGTGAGCCTTCGCCTCCAGGATCATGTTCATCTCGTTCCCGATCACCCACGTGTGCACGTCGGGCGTCGTCGGCACGAGGTCATTGAAGAACGCGAGATAACAATCCATGTGCTTCCCGCCCGCGTTCCTGCTCGGCCCGCCGCCGGCGCGCGCGAGGCACCACCCCACGTCTCCGGGAGGGGGGATCGTGGCCCCGTTCGTGGCCTGACCGTTCGCGAAGACGCTCCCGTCCGGACGAGCGTAGTCCACGCGCACGACCGGCGAGAACTTGTGCTGTTTGGCCCACGTCGTCTCGGCGCCGACGTTGCCGATCCAGTCGTAGTCGGTCGAATAGAGGGTCCGCAGGAGGAAGCCGCCGCCGTTGGGGAAGAGATCGAGGATCTCCGGTCCGAAGGGCGGATCGTGCACGCCGAGGAGGCTCATCCCCGTGACATCCACGTTGCTCGTGCGCTCCTCGGAGTCTTCGGCGTCGCTCTCTCCGGACGGATTGGGCGCGCAGGAGACGGCGAGGCAGGCGAGGAACAGGGGTGCGACTCGACGAAACATGATGTCACTCCGGGGTGAATGATCGCCGCCCGACGCGGCGCTCGCCCCCCACCCATCACGCTCCGTGCCGGACCCTGCGTGCGAGGAAATGTGCGCAAATCAGCGCAAATTCGGGGTCGAAGGCCGACGCGCCCCTGGGGAGCCGCGGGGGGCGATCCATCGTGGTTGGACCAGGCTTTCAGAAGCTTTCAGGTGCCTTCGGGGGCCGCGACGTGACCCCTTCCAGCCCGCCCGCAAGAGGGATACTCTGCGGCTCCATCATGCTGTATCCCCGATGGCTCCCTCCCGCGATCGCGGCCCTCGCAGCCGCGTGCTCCTCGCCCGAAACGCACGGAAAAGGGGGCGGCGGCGCCGGGACAGGGGGCGCGACATCGACGGGGGGCACGGCGCCCACAGGCGGCGCCGGGGGCACGGGCGCAGCAGGCATGGCCGGGAGCGGCGGAGACACAGGCGGCGCGCAGACAGGCGGAACAGGCGGCATGGGGATGGGAGGAACGGCGACGGGCGGCGCGACCACCGGTGGAACAGGCGGCGCGGGGGGCTCCGTCACGTGCCCCGAGCTGGGCAACCCCGACTGCTCCCCGGGCGACGGCACGGGCAACGCCGACCAGTGTTTTGACGCGGCGTCGTGTTACCTCAAGATCGTACAAAACGCCGTCAACTTCGTCATCAACACCCAGCATCCCCAGTGGGTGGACTGGAGCGACGGGAACCCCAAGATCCTGGATGCCAATCAGAACGACTACGTGCTCGCCGTGGTGGACGAGGTGTCGCTCCAGGGGCTCTGTGCGATCCAGGACCCCAACGCGGGCGACGAGATCGTCGTCAAGCACGACAACGACTTCGCCGAGAACTTCGACATCCTCACGTCGCAGGGCTACGCGCGCTACGGCCCCAACATCCACACAGCCACCTGCGCCCCCGCGTGGTTCTGAATACATAGAGTCAGATTCGCCGTCGCGGTTCTCGCCACCTCCGGCCTCGCGATCGACGTAACATGCGCCCCGAACCGATGTCTCGAGGCAGGACGCCGCCCCCTTCCCCCACCCGATTCGCCACGTCCTTCGTCGGCCGCGCGACCCTCCTCGCCGCCGCCGCAAAGGCCATCTCCGAGCACCGCGTCGTCACCCTCCTCGGCCCCCCAGGCGCCGGCAAATCCCGCCTCGCCGCCGAGCTCCTCGGCCGCTTCCCCGAGCGCTTCGCGTGGTGCGCCATCGAGGGCGTCTCCTCCTCGGACGAGGTCGCCGCGCGCCTCGCCGAAGCGACAGGGGCCCGACTCATCGGCGAGCCCAACGCCAGCCTGGAGGCCCTCGGAGCCGCCTTGCGAAGGCGATTCGATCGCGTCGTGCTCGACGGCGCCGAGTCCGCACAACCCGATCTCGCCGCGTTCGTCGCGGAGCTCCTCGGCGCCGCACCCCAGGTCCGCGTGCTCGTGACCTCCCGCGCGCGCCTCGGCGCCGAAGGCGAGGCCCTCCTCGAAGTGCCCCCGCTCGACACGTCCCCGGGCGGCGAGGCCGAGCAGCTCTTCGTGGAGCGCGCGCGCCTCGTTCGCCCTGATTTCTCGCTCGACGACGCCGGCCGCGCGGAGCTCTCGGCGCTCGTGCGATCCCTCGACGGCCTCCCCCTCGCGATTGAAATCGCCGCTGCGCGAAGCCGTTTCGTGCCCCTCGGCGCCCTCGTGTCGCGCGTCCTCGCGGGCGCCGGCGCGGGCGATCCGGCCCTGCCCCTCGCCATCGAGCGATCCGTGGAGGAGCTCTCGATCGAGGCGCAACGCGCGCTCGCGGAGCTCTCGGTGCTGCGCGGAGGCTTCTCGGTGGAGGCGGCGGAGGCCGTGGTCTCCGGCCCTTGCGACGTGCTCTCGGCGCTCTCGGAGCTCGCGGATCGATCGCTGCTCTCCACGCAAGGAACAGGGCGATCCCCGCGTCTTTCAATGCTCGGCTCGGTGCGCGCGGCCGCGGAGCGGAGGCTCCCCAACCCGGCACATGCGCCCCTCCGCGATCGCCACCTCGCCTATTTCGCGGCCCTCGCCGAGCGCTGCACGCACGAAGAAGCCGAAGATCCCGCCTCGCTGCGGCGCGATCTCGCCCTGGAGCGCGACAACCTGGCGGCCGCGATCGAGCACGCCCGCGCGACGCGATCGCCCTCGCGCCTCTCGGTCGCCATCGGCTGGGCCGCGCTTCATCAAGGCACAGGTCCGCTCACGACGCTCTTCGCCGACCTCGACGCGACCCTTCGTTCTTCGAGTGATTCAGCCCTCCCCCTGCGCGCCCGCGCCCTCCTCGTGCTCACAGGGATCGCGCGCGATCTGGATCGATGCGGCGATGTCCTCCCCCTCGCGGAGGCTCTCGTCTCCGAGGCCGCGGACGCCCGGGAGAGCGGCGCGCTCGCCGTCGCGGAGGCGGCCCTCGGCGAGGCGCTGACGGCCCTCGGACGCTTCGACGAAGGGGCGCGCGCTCTCGAGGACGCACGCAAGATGGAGCGCGTCCTCTCGCGATCCGTGCGCGAGGCCCGGGTGCTCCACGCGCTCGGGACGAACCGCGTCGAAGCGGGAAAGCTCGGCGAAGGGAGGCTCGCCCTGCGCGAAGCCCTCGCCCTCCTCGACGGCCGCGACGCCGTGCAACAGGCGCGCACGCTCGCCGTCCTCGGCGTGATCGACATCGAAGAGGGGCGCCTCGCGGAGGCCCGCGACAACCTCGATCGAGCGCTCCCGATCGCCGAAGAGAGCCGCGATTTACGCCTCTTCGCGATGGCCACCACCAACCACGCGGCGGTGGCGCACGAGAGCGGCGACGTCGACGTCGCGGCCCTTGAATACGAGCGAGGCGCCGAGATTTGCAGGGCCGCCGGCATGCGCCGCGGAGAGGCCCTGGCGCGGGCGTTCGTGGGCCATTGCCACATCGAGAGGGGACGCTTCGGCGCGGCGCGCGCGGCCTACGAAGAGTCCCTCGCGCGCCTCGCCAAGGAGGGCTGGCGCCACACGATGGTGCTCGCCCCCTACGCCGCGGCCGTGGCGATGGAGGGCGACGTCGACCTCGCCGCGCGCACGCTGGACGAAGCCGAGGCCTCCTTGCGCGCGATGGGCCAGGAGCGCCTGTCGCTCGCCGTCCACGTGTGGCGCGGCTTCCTCGATCTCGCCGAGGCCGATCGACTCCGCGCCTTCGCGGCCCCCGAGACAGCCGCTCTCGCCCGCGTCGAGGCGGCGCGAAGACGAACGCTCTCCACGCTCGTGGACCCGACCCCGCGGCCCTCCGGAGGAGGCGGCCCCGCCCTCGCCCAGCAATCCACGGATCTCCGCGTCGCGCTCCGGGCCCTCTCGCGCGCCGTCGCCGAGCGCGCGCCCGCGCCTGTCGCCCCCGAGGCCGCCTGGGAGGTCCGCAGCGACGGAAGCGTCCTTGTCTCCCCGACAGGCGATCGCACCGACCTCACGCGCCGCGCCGCCCTCCGCCGGATCGCCGCGCGCCTCGCCTCCGAGCGCGTCGCGAGCCCCGGAGACGTGGTGACCGTCGAGGCCCTCGTCGCGGCCGGCTGGCCCGGAGAATCCATCGCACCCAAGGCCGGAGAGGCCCGCGTCTATGCCGCCGTCGCCACCCTCCGCAAATTGGGCCTCGCGGGCCTCCTCCAGAGCACCGGAGACGGCTATCGCCTCGACCCCCGCTCGCCGCTCCGACTCCACGGTTGACTCGCCCCCTCCCGCCGCTCGCATCGCACGATCGAATCGCTGCACGGCGGAGCGACGCCGGCCACACCTTCGCCGACG
>Ga0268298_10004468_pt1 | contig 13644 bp, 12 predicted proteins | sample WWTPWeurt_MetaG_FD_194462 | JGI IMG/M metagenome (GOLD analysis project Ga0268298, IMG submission 194462) | Activated sludge microbial communities from WWTP in Nijmegen, Gelderland, Netherland - WWTP Weurt | ecosystem: Engineered > WWTP > Aerobic digester > Activated sludge | place... | reverse complement strand
TGCACCGGCTCCAAGCTCACCACGCAGTTGGTGTACGAGATGAAACGGCGTGACGCCCAGTTTGGAATGGTTTCTATGTGCATTGGCGGCGGCATGGGCGCAGCCGGTATTTTTGAAAATCTGAACTAGATCAAACCAAGAGGAACTCGAAATGGCTGAATATACTGTCGAACAACTGATTCTTAACCACGAAAAAGCCTTCCAGCCCGAAAAGGCTGCCGGCGTCAACGCTGTCGTTCAATATCATCTGACCGGTGAAGAAGGCGGCGATTGGATTATTGAAATTGCCAATGGAGCCTGCAAAGTGACCCCTGGGGTGGCTACTGCTCCCAAGATGACCATGACCGCCGATGCGCGCGAATTTGCCGATATTTTGATGGGGCGGATGGATGGCATGATGGCCTTTATGCAGGGCAAACTTCAGCTCGCGGGCGATCTGAACCTGGCAATGAAGCTGACTGGCTTCTTCAAGATGAAGGGCTGATCCACACTTTTGGGTTATGCGGGAGGTTTGAAGTGCCTGGCGCTTCAAACCTCCCGTTTTGTTAATGGATGTTGGGTGTTTTTTGTGGGCTTCGCCCACAAAAAACACCCAACACCCCACTTTATTGAGAGAGGCTGACTGAAAAGAGGGGTTTGAGGTACATCGACCACCACACGTGGTGGTCGATGTACCTCAAGAAACCAATGTATACGGGAGAGGCTGTCCAAAAAAGGAACTTTTTGGACAGCCTCGGCTTGATTTATTGACAATTGGACGAATATCTTCTATGATGGAAAAGATCGCAGCGTCCCTTTTACCCGTACCTTCTGGCAGACAATAAGGAGAAAATGATGGCCGACCCGATTTATGTTCAGTCTGGTGATGCAAAATATTTCAAGGTGGATTACGCCCCAGGGATGAACGCAGCAGCCCTGGATGCTGGCTGGAGCCGCTTTAACCGGCCCGATCCCAATACCGGCAAGACCTGGTATATCTGGTACCGCAGCAGCAGCAATAAACAGCAGATGGCAGTTAATTTTACGATGCCTTCCAGTGCCCCGTTGGGTTTGTACCGGGTGGAAGTGTTTGTGCCTGGCAAGAATGCCACCAGCCAGAAGGCGCTGTTTTCGATTGCCAATAAGTTTCGGATGGAAAATGGCCAGCTTGCCTGGGAGGACTCCCTGGCTTCTGTGGATATGTCTCGCAGTTATGATCAATGGGTTTCGTTAGGACAGTATGTTTTGGAACCGGGTAACCAGCCGCTGAGCGGGCGTGTGCGCCAGTTTGATTTCACCCAGGAGAACCCTCCAACCAGGATTACATTTGGCCCGGTGCGCTGGGTTCCGATCTTTACCGAAGGCGGGGGTGGGCAGGGTGGAAACCAGGGCAACACAGGAACCGGCGAGACGGGTGGGACTGGCGGCGTATCTGGAGGGGTCAAGTTTGACTTCCCGGTCGGGTCGACTGAACAGCGGGCGGCAGCTGTTGTGGAAGGCATGACCTTTGGCAGCATGCCGCGCTGGCTGACAGATTGGTACGATGCCAATCCATTTGGATCGCTTTACTTCCTCGGCTACCATACTGGCGCTGATCTTAACTCTACCTTTGGCCCCGATGCGGATAAGAACGCTCCGATCTATGCGGTCGGGGATGGGACTGTGACCTTCTGTGGGCCTTCGTCTGGTTCGTGGGGCAATATTATCTTGATATCACATCCGGATGCCCAGGTAACTCTGCCAAACGGCTCCACCCGCCGCCAGAGAGTATTCAGCCGTTATGGGCATGTCTCATCGCAGATGCTGGTAACCAAAGGCCAGCAGGTGACCAAAGGCCAGCAAATTGGTTTTGTAGGTTTGATGGGTGGGGCTAAATCCAATTATCACCTGCACTTTGATATTGGTTACAGTGATATTTTCGTCACGCAGCCTGGTCATTGGCCCGATACCCGCGCCTGGGCCGCCCTCGATCAGGGTGGAAAGAAAGGCAGCCGGGAATGGAATACTGAATTGGTCAAAATTAAGGGGCAAATCCTGGCTAACTATCTCGACCCGTATCAGTTTATTAAAGATAACCATTAATTCAGGTTTTTGTGACAACACAAAGCCCGTCGATTGCATGCAATCGACGGGCTTTGCGCGTCACGGAAATCAATCGATCTCAATCAAATCTCCATTAGATCTTAATAATTTCTGAACAAGCTTTTTTTATACTGGAGGAAATAAACAAATCTCTTCAGTGACCAAAGAAGTCGAAGCCGGGAATGGCATCAGGAATCCATCTGGCCTCCGAAGGGAATCAAATCGAATATTCAATCTATGGAGAAACAAATGTTAAAACAAATCGTTCGGATTGGGATCATTGTTGCTGTAATTGCCCTGGTAAGCTTTGGGGTTTACTGGGGTGTACAAAAAGTCCCTGCGCTGTTAGGCCAGACGACAGCCGGAGTGCAAACCAGTCTTAATTCCTCTGACACCGCACAGGGAATGGTCCCGGGAGCGGAAGGCCGCCCAGGCAGAGGGCAGCATTTCGATCAGGATGGGTCTCGAACACCACCGGAGGGAATGGAACTGCGCCCCCACAGCGAGGGTTTCGGTGATCGCCGCGCTGGCGGCAGCTGGCTGGCTGGCGCTGCCGGAATCGCAAAAGGGCTGGGCGTCATTGGCCTGATTACCTTGCTGGTTGTAGGCGGACAGTATGGCTGGAAATGGTGGTCGCAGCGCCGTAAGCCGCAAGTTGTCGAATAGGTTATATTGGGTGTTTGATGGGTGGCATAGCCATCCATCAAACACCCAAAAAAAGATTAAAATATTCTCATTTAAGTTTTCTTCATTACAGCCGATAAAAGGATCAGGAATAATAGCAGTTGTTTGACAGGCTATTTAAAGAAAGAGGTGATCATGATCGTATCAAGTGTTTCCAGTGGACCCGGATTTGACCCGACCGAAATGGCTCAGCGGACAGATCGGAAGCCTAAAACCTCAACAGAGCGCGATTCGGCTGGCGCCCGCCGGGCCGAGCAAGGTTCGACTTCGGGAGGGCAGGCTCTCGCTGGCATGCAAACCCCGCCGCCTCCACCCCCGCCGCGTCCCCCAGACCCTGCCCAACAGGCCCAAGGGTCTACGGCCAATAAGCAAAGCCAGGTTACAGGGCGGATCCTGGACAAAAAGGATTCTGATCAGGATGGGCAGGTCAGTGCGCAGGAAGAATTGCAGTACAGCCTGAAGAATTCTACTCCAACCAGCTCCGCCTACACCCCACAGGGTAAGACCACCCAGGCAGGCGCAACCTCTGGTTCTCTGGTCAATATTTTCGGATAGTCTCCAGCAAAATTACGAAAGCAGTCCAAATGGTCTTTGGACTGCTTTGAGTTTAATCTCTTCGGTCAGGCTTTCCGACCTTGAGCGGTATTGAAAGTAAACGCTGGTTTGTCAGCCGAGCGGCTGTCCTTCCAGCAGTTCTTTGATGCGGGCTACGAGCTGGTCCAACGGGACGATTTCTTTGGTTTCGCTGCGGCGTTGTTTGACTTCCACCCCGCCTTGCTGGAGAGCGCGTTCACCAACGGTGATGCGTACAGGCAGGCCGATCAGGTCCGCGTCATTGAATTTAATCCCAGCCGATTCGCTGCGATCATCATAGAGCGGTTCGAGTCCGGCAGCGCGTAATTGCGTATAGATTTGATCGGCGGTCTGCTCTGCCAGACCTTTTACATTCTCTTGCCCGGGTTTGGGCTTGCCTGCCAGCAAAACCAGATGCATAGGATATGGCGCAATACTGACCGGCCAGCACAGACCTTTTTCGTCATGGTGTGCTTCGGCCACGCAGGCCAAAAGCCGCCCGACACCAATCCCATACGACCCCATGATGACCGGTTTTTCTATCCCGTCTTTGTCCAGGAATGTGGCGCCCAGGGCCTGGCTGTAGCGGGTTCCCAGCTTAAAGATGTTGCCGAGTTCCACCCCGCGCACTGCTTTGAGAGCAGCCTGACAGTTTGGACATCCGTCGCCTTCACGGGCGGCGCAGATCTCGGCGACCTGATCGGCGGTGTAGTCGCGGCCGTAGTTGGTGTTAAGCAGGTGATAGCCCGCCCGATTGGCGCCGGCAGCCAGGTTGCTGGAACGGGTGACCAGTTCGTCCACCACCACCACCATCCGCTGTTTGCCGGTTTTAGGACCCAGGTCAATTGGAGAGGCATAGCCTGGTTCAGCCCCTGCAGCCCGAATTTCTTCCTCCAGGGCAGGGCGCAGGCTGCGCACTTTCAGGGTGTTGGCAAGTTTGGTTTCGTTTACATCCATGTCGCCGCGCACGACGGCAAAAACAAATATATCTTCAGTCTTGCCCTGTTCAGCCTGAACAGTCGCCACCAGGAAGACGGCTTTGGCAGTTTGGGCTGGAGTAATCTGCAGAAAATTGGCCAGGGCTTCAATCGTCTTACAGGCAGGCGTTTCGACAGGCTGGAGTGTGAGCGGTGTTTCCGCCGGCAAGGCACTTTTATGGAAACTGGCAATCTGGCGGTTGGCAGCATACCCACAAGCATCGCAAATCAGCAAAGTATCTTCACCGATCGGTGTCAGAAACATATATTCGTGGGCCAGGCTGCCGCCCATCATGCCGGTATCCGAGGATACTGCGATTGTTTCCAGCCCGCAGCGTTGAAAGATTTTGAAATAGGCCTCGTAGTGAGCCTGGTACTGTTTATCCAGCCCTTCCCAACTGGCGTCAAGGCTGTAGGAATCTTTCATGGTGAATTCGCGCGCCCGGATCAAACCGGCGCGTGGACGTGGGTCGTCACGCCACTTTGTCTGAATGTGGTAGATCATTTTTGGCAAATGGCGGTAAGAGCGGACCTCCTTGCGGGTCAGGTCACCGACCACTTCTTCGTGGGTCATGGCCAGGGCCATATCTCGGCCGGCGCGGTCTTTGAAACGGCCCATCTCGGCATCAATTTGCTGCCAACGGCCAGTTTCTTTCCATAACTCTCCGGGGTGCACCACCGGCATTGTGATCTCCTGTCCACCAATGGCGTTCATTTCCTGGCGCAGGATTTCTTCGATTTTGTTCAACGAACGCCGGGCCAGAGGCAGGTAGCTAAAAACACCGGCGGCAAGCTGGCGAATAAAGCCTGCTCGCAGCAGAAGCTGGTGGCTGGCGACTTCCGCTTCGGCGGGCGCCTCGCGTAGGGTTTGGGAAAAAAGTTGACTCATGCGCATGGTTTTTACTCCGTTAAAAAAAATACCTTCCGGGGGTCCGGAAGGTTGTGGCTGCTGAGGGTGAAATTATCCGCAGGCGACCTTTACCGACCGAATGCCCAGAGATGGGTCCGGCTGTGCGGCGCAGGGGAAGGCAGGCGGGTAAACATAACCAAATTTTACCATAATTAATTCCTACTTGACTTGGACGAAAAAAATCTATATCATTGTTTAATCGTTCAGAAAATTGAACGATCGTACAATATTTCACCAAAGGAGAGCATATGAATATCAAGGTCAACTGGCGCAATATTATTCTGGCTGGCACATTGCCGGCTGCCATGGAAGTCATCTGGCAGTTATATAACACCTATATTCCGGTTTTTTTACAGGCAGGTAACCCGGCTTTTGAAGCCCAGGGCAGCCATACAATGGGCTTTGGTCTGGGGCCAGCGCTGACCGGTTTAATTCTGGTTTTGGATAATATCGCCGGGCTGCTGATCAGCCCATTGGTTGGGGCAGTCAGCGACTCGACCCGCACACGCTGGGGGCGGCGGATGCCTTACATCTTGATTGGCTTTCCAATTGCGATTGTGGCATTTGTGGTGCTGCCGCTCATTCCGATGGCGATTACGCCTGAGTTGAACGGGCAAACCGGGCAGCTCACCGGGCTGCTGGTGCCATTTGTGATCTCGCTCTTCCTTGTCCTGGTTGCCTTCGCGGTCGTCCGGCCTGTGGCAGATGTTTTGATGTTCGATATTACCCCTTCAGAGCACCGTTCTACGGCGACAGGCATTACGGCGGCGATTGCTGGCCTGTTGGTGGTGGTGACTGCTCTGGCAGGCGCAGCGCTGTATGATATTTACGGCCCACTGCCTTTCTGGATCGCCAGTGGTCTGGCGATCCTCATTTTGCTGCTGACCTGGCTGTGGGTGAAAGAACCCGAAACCCTGGCCAGCGCCAAAGAGTTGGCCGGTGAGAAATTTGATTTGCGCGGGATTGTGCTTTTCTTACGTTCTCTGCCGGCTGACAACGCAAAAAGCCTGGTGTTTTTACTGCTCAGCACGCTCTTAAGTTATGTGGGTCTTGGGCAAATGCAGGCCTTCCTGAGCTCCTATGGTGTCTTTTCGCTGGGTATGGCTGAGGCTGATGCAGCCATGCTGGTGGCTATTCCAGCTCTGGCGTTCATGTTCGTCGCGGTTCCGGCGGGCCTTTTAGCCCGTAAACTGGGCCGTAAGGTCACCCAGATCATTGGCCTGCTGGGCTTTGCGGTTGGGGCACTGCTGATTTACCTCATTCCCGATGCCAACTTCCTGACAATTGGCCTGATTATTGCTGGTGTGGCCTGGCCTCTGGCCAATGTCACCCAGGTGGCGATGGTGGTGGACAGCGCCCCGGTTGACACCCTGATGGGGACTTATACCGGGTTGCGCCAGGTGGCTGTGACTCTCGGTTTTATCATTGGCCCGGTGTTGGGCGGCGCAGTGGTGGAGTTTATGGGCAATGATTACCGATGGATCTGGCTGCTGACGGCAGTATTCCTGTTCCTGTCAATCCTGGCAATCCTGCCAGTGACCAAAGGCGAAGCCCGCGCCGAGCACGTCTGAGGATTGTAAGGCATGGTGATCTGGCCTTTTCTGGCTGGTCTGCTGATGCTGGCTGTGGCGGCAGTGGGTGGGTATGCTGGTTTTGCGTATTACGCCTACTACCGGGTCAGGCTGCCCCGGCGTGACTGCACCTGTCTCGGTTCAGAAGGTGAGTGTCTGCCGGTTGATGGGTATAAACTGTATGTCCGGGTTACCGGTGCCGGGGCAGTCTCTGCCCCGGCAGGTTCTGTACCCGTCATTGTTGTGCATGGCGGTCCAGGGCATTCCAGTCTGAGTTTTGCGCAGAGTTTGGACTTTCTGGGCGCTGGCAGACGCGTAGTTTATTATGACCAACGCGGTTCTGGTTATTCTCAGGCGCTGCCTGAGGATGCGGATTACACCCTGGAAGCCCTGGTGGCAGAACTGGACACAGTTCGCCGCCAGGCTGCCCAGGCCGAAAAGGTGATCCTGATCGGACATTCTTTTGGCGGTGCACTGGTCCAGCGATATGCCCTGGCATATCCGCAGCACGTAGAAAAGCTGGTTTTGGTAGGATCGATCCGGATTAACAATGGGATGACCAGGCGCTGGTTCTGGCGCTGGTTTGGGCCTGCGCTCTATGCGACAGCGCTTGGTTTTCCGCCGCCCGAATCGGAGGAGGCAGACCGCTGGTTTGGGCAGGGCAACGAAAAGGACACACTGGCGCGTCTGGCCGATCCGGCTAAGCTTCCGCTGCTGGCAGCGAGCGGGCCGCTGCGCTTCACAACCTGGCTGCGGCTTTCCCTGTCACTGGTCGGCAGCGCGTATACGGCCGAGTTGGCCCGGCTGCAGGTTCCAATGCTGTTTGTTTATGGGCGGGCGGACAGCCCGTTTACCGGGCGGCCGGTGGCTGCCGAGCTGTGTGCCCTTGCACCTGACTGCCGGGCAGTGGAATTTGAGCACAGTGGGCATTGGCCTTTCATTGAGGAACCGCAGCGTTTTCAACAGGTGATAGAATCGTTCCTGGCCGAATAATCCAAATGGAATGGCAAAAATGGCAGAAAAAAGTACAACTCAATTTGAGATCGAGAAATCCATGCCAGAATTTCCTAACTTGAACCCCAAGCGCAAACCACGTTATGTCAGTGGAAATGCCCAGCCGTGTTTCGTGACCATGCGGGATGGGGTGCGGCTGGCAGTCGATCTTTCGCTCCCCGCCAACCTGCCGGCCGGCCAAAAGTCGCCAGCATTGTTGGCACTGACGCGTTACTGGCGCGCTCAGGCACTCAAGCCGCCTTTTTCATGGTTTATGAAACTGCCGGACAATGCCGGGCGTTTTTTTACAGGCTGTGGTTATGCCGTTCTGCGGGTGGATATGCGCGGTACGGGCGCCTCGTTTGGCGTGAATCAACACCCCTGGCCGGCCATTTATCTGCAAGACATGTATGAACTGGTCTCCTGGGTTGTAAGCCAGCCCTGGTCTGACGGGCAGGTGGGCGGTTTCGGCAACTCATACCAGGGTACAACAGCTGAACTTCTGGGGGCCTGCGGACATCCGGCGGTGAAGGGTTCGTTTGTCCGGTTTAATGAATATGATGTCTATCCGGACATCTCATTTCCGGGGGGCATCCCGAATGCATTTATCCTCAAGAAATGGGCGGCCTATAACCGCGATCTGGATGCGAACCGGGTTCCCAGCTCCTTAAGTCCGCTTGAAAAGCTGCTGATCAAAGGTGTGAAGCCAGTTGATCCGGCTGAACTGCCGGCGGCGGTTCGTGAACACAGCGCCAATGGGGAGGTGGACAGCGCACTTGAAAATGTTACTTTTCGGGATGATCTGGATCCTGATTTGGGGATTCGCCTGGATGAAGTCAGTATGCATACCCGCCCGACCACGATCCCGCTGGATGTGTGGGGCGGCTGGTTTGATGCCGCAACCGCCGACGGCGTGATCCGGCGTTTTGTGAACAGCACCCAACCGATGCGGGCTGTGATCGGACCATGGAACCACGGAGCCACACAGCATGTGGGGGCAGCAAAGAATCCTTTTCCCTTTCCACTCCAGATTCATACTATGCTCGACTTTTTTGAATTGGTTTTTGCTGGCAAGCCGGTGGGCCGCAATCTGTATTACTACACCACCGGCGAGGAGTGCTGGAAAGTTACTCAAACCTGGCCGCCGGCAGGTTCGCATGCCAGTCGGTTGTATCTTAATGCCGGGCAGAAGCTGGCAGACCGGCCAGACCCAGGCGAGGGTGTGCTGAAGTTTCAAGCTGATTTTTCGGCGACCAGTGGGCTGAGCAACCGCTGGCAGACCGAATTGGACCAGCGTCCAGTGCGGTATGATCTCCAGCCAAAGCTCAGTTTTGTCAGCCAGCCAATTGAAACTGAAATGGAGCTGACTGGTTATCCTCAGGTTACACTTTACATATCCTCCTCGCATACCGATGGGGCCTTTTTTGTCTATCTGGAGTCGCTTTTGGAGGATGGAAAAGCGGTCTATCTGACCGAAGGCCAGCTGCGCGCACTCCACCGTAAGGTGTCGGATAATCCCCCTTACCGCCAGTTCACCCCTTACCATTCATTCAGGCGGACAGACAGCCAGCCTCTGCCGCCGGGCGAAGAAATTGAACTGCAGATTGGCCTTCAGCCAATCTCAGTTTTACTGCCAGCTGGCAGCAGGCTGCGTCTTTCGCTGGCTTGTGCCGATAAGGATACCTTTGCGCCAATTGGGCTGCAGCCCGGTCAGCAAGACAGCCCGGTGAGCGGGGGCATCAACCTGGGTTTGAGCCTGGGAAAATCGTGGATTGAACTTCCGGAGATAGAACGATGAGTGATATTTTATTTGAGCAGCGGGGGTATACAGCTTGCGCCACCTTTAACCGTCCGGCTGAACGCAACGCATTCCGCAGACAAACCTTCGAGGATCTCTCTGCATGGCTGGATCGCTGTGCATCCGATGAGGGTGTGCGAGTCCTGCTGATCAGCGGGGCCGGCCGCAGTTTTTCGGCCGGGATTGACCTGCACGAGATGGCAGATCTTTTGGGTGGCTCGCTGGAGATTGGCAGCGCACGCGCCTATCTGGAATTAATGCAGCAGGTGACCCGCCAGATGATCAAGCTGCAGAAGCCCGTGATTGCCGCCCTCAATGGACCTGCTGTGGGGGTGGGCGCTGAAATTGCGATTGCCAGCGATATCCGGATTGCTGCTTCGACAGCCTGGTTTGCCTTTGCCGAGGTGCAGCGCGGTTTGTTTGAAACCAATGGCGTGATGTATCGTCTGCCGCGCCTGGTTGGGCTGGGGCGCGCGGCGCATCTGCTCTTGACTGGTGAGCGACTGGGGGCAGAAGCGGCTCTGGGGATGGGATTGGTCACCAGGGTTGTCCCGCCCGAGGAATTGCTGTCTGTTGGCTTGCAAACGGCGGAGCAGATGGCTTCGCATGCGCCGATCCCGATGCGTCTGGTCAAACAGATGCTTAACCAGACGTATGATCTCGACCTGGAGGCTGTGATGGGGCAGGAAGTGGAAGGCATGTTGGCCTGTTTACAGAGTGCGGATATGCGTGAGGGTGTGATGGCTTTTGAAGAAAAGCGTGAACCAGTTTATAAGGGGCGCTGAGATGGATACCCGAATTGTGAAGATTGAAATCCTTCTGGTCCAGGTCCCGTTTTCGGCTCCGTTCCGGATTGCTCTGGCAACCCTGAATGCTGCTGAGACGATTGTTGTGCGCCTGACTGACAGCCGCGGCCTGACAGGTGTGGGCGAAGGCTACCCATCCTGGTTTGTGACAGGCGAGACTGCAAAAACGGCTTTTGAAGCGGCCCAATTTATCGCCCCACTTTTGTTGGGAGCAAACCCACTGGCTGTCAATGATCTGGCAGTACAGATGGGCAAGCTGGTGGTCAAAAATACGGCCGTGCGCTGCGCTTATGACCTGGCCCTGTATGATTTGCTCGCCAAACATGCCAATCTCCCATTGTATGCTTTGTTGGGCGGCAGCCGCCAGAACCTGCATTCCAACCGGACAATTGGAATTGACACCCCGCAGGTAATGGCCGAGGCTGCCGGGCGGCATGTGCAGGCTGGCGCTGTGGCGCTGAAAGTGAAGGTGGGTACAGGTATGGCGGAAGACCTGGCCCGGGTGAGAGCCGTCCGGACAGCCGCTGGCCCCACAGTTCGTCTGCGGCTTGACGCCAACCAGGCCTGGGATGAGGCCACAGCGCTGTGCATGCTGCAGGCAGTGGCAGCCTACGAGATCGAGGTTTGTGAACAGCCCCTGCCGTATTGGAATGAAGCTGGTTTGCAGCGTTTGCACCAGCGCAGCCCGGTTCCAATTATGGCGGATGAGAGTGTCTTTGATTTTCACGACGCTCACCGCCTGGCTGCCCAGGGCAGCGTGGATTTTATCAACATCAAATTAGCCAAATCGGCCGGGCTGTATGGTGCGCTTAAAATCAACGCTGTCTCGGAAGCGGCGGGTGTGGAGTGTATGCTGGGTGGGATGTCTGAAACCCGGATTGGCGTAAGCGCTGGGGTACACTTGATGTGTGCCTGCCCTAACATTACCCTGGCTGACCTGGATTCACCGTTCCATTTTAAAGATGATCCGGTACAAGGCGGGTGCCTTATTCAGGCGGGTGGTCAGGTTGTGATCGAGGATGTCCCAGGGCACGGCGCTGACTTGAAACCCGAATACTGGCAAGCCAGCCAGAAAGTGATCCTGAGCTTATGATGAAACCAGGTGAAAGGGTTCGGGCAGTTTTGAACCACCAGCCTGCCGATCGTATCCCACGCTTCGAGGTGTGGATTGATGGTATGTTTAAGGAACTGGGGGTAAGTGACCCGATTGCGGCTTATGCTGAATTGGGGCAGGATGCAATCTTGATGCCTTCGCAGACCCCGGCGCAGTCGAATGCCTGGAAAACAGGTGTGGATGAATGGGGCCGGATCTGGCAGGATGGTTATTACCGTTCGGGCGCACTGGATACTTTAGCCGATCTGGCCCGCTTTTCGCCGCGCTTGAATTATGCGGATGAGTTTTTTTTTCCCGAAAAGATTGACAGGGTTCGGAGTGCTTATCCAGATCACTGCCTGTTTTTTGGCACCCACATCGGCCCTTTTATGAATTCTTATATGGCGATGGGGCTGGACCGAATGAGTGTGCGCATGGTGGACGACCCCGCCTTTATCCACGCTCTGATGCAAGCGCGCACAGATTGGTGTCTGGCGGTATTCCGGCGATCGGTTGAATTTGGCGCTGAAATGATCGTGATGGGAGACGATTCGGCCCATCACGGCGGACCGATGATTTCACCGCGGATGTGGCGTGAGTTTGTTCTGCCTTACCACAGCCGGATTGTGCGTGAACTGCCGGTGCCGGTTGTCTGGCACAGCGATGGCAACATCACCCGTTTGCTGCCGATGGCGGTGGAGGCGGGCTTTGTGGGTGTGCACGGCTTGGAACCCTGGTCAGTTTCGCTGAAGGCGGTGAAGGAGATGTATGGATCTCAACTGGTTTTGATGGGCAATGTGGATGTGCGCTTGCTGTGCGCCTCCGATTTGGAGGCGGTTTTGGGTGACATGCAGCGCAGTGTCCAGGAGGGTTCAGGGGGCGGGTATATGTTTTCGAGCTGCAACAGTATTTTCCCGGGTATGAACCCTGAGGCTGTTCAGATGTATTTTAAGCGCCAGTCGGATCTTTTGGCTGGCTGAAGGAGCTGTAATCGTGGTAAAACCAAACAAGTCCACATTTATTGAGGAGGCCCGGCGAAAACAGATCATTGACGCTGCCTTACAAACCATCGCCGACCAGGGGTATACCCAGACTTCGTTCGCCGAAATCGCCCGTCAGCTTGGCATCACCAAAGGTTTAATTGCCTATCATTTTGATGGCAAGCACGATCTGATCACATCGGCTATCCACACAATCCTGGATTACCAGGGAGCTTATATCAAAACATTGGTCGATGCCCAGCCGCTGGCTTCCAGCAAGCTGCGGGCCTATATTGAATCCAGTCTGACCTATATCCTTGAAAATCGCCCGCATTTTGCAGCTCTGGTAGACCTGTGGGGCAGTTTCACTTCGCCAATTGAAAAGCGTGAATTCAGCGAAACTGCCTATAACCCCTGCCGGGCGCATCTGCGCAAGATCTTTCAACTGGGGCAGCAGTCCGGGGAATTTGGGACATTTGACCCGCAGCTAATGGCTGCTGTGGTCCAGGGCGGGATTGATGGCTTGATGCTGCAGTGGGTCTTCGATCCTCAGGCGGTGGATCTGCAGTCGGCTGGGAAAATTCTGGTTGAAATGTACCTTAACCAGGTCACAGCCAAGGCTGAGGGGGCCTAAAATGGCGCAGGAGGCGGGTTGGAATAATTTGGGTGAACTGTTGGCTGAATCGGCCAAAAAGTATGGCGAACTTCCATTTCTGCTGTTTGAAGACCAGAGGATGTCTTTCGCCGAAGCCGACAGGCTTGCTGATCGGGCTGCCTCGGCCCTGCAGTCGCTGGGGGTTAAGCAGGGTTCGCATGTAGCTGTCATGCTGCCAAACGGGTTTGATTTTCCTCTGATCTGGTTTGGGCTGGCCCGGCTGGGGGCTGTGGCAGCGCCTGTCAATATCAATTATCGGCAGCACGACCTGGAGTACACCTTGCTGGATTCGCAGGCTGGCTGGCTGATTGCGGCGGCGGAGTATTTGCCCCATTTGACCCCGGTACGGGCGCATCTGCCAGCCCTGCAGACTGTGGTCGCCCTGGGCGAGACAGATCTTCCGGGTGTGGTCAGCTGGGAAGAGGCTTGCGCTGCCCCAAAAACGCCGTTTGCCGGGCAGCAGATTCAGAGCGCAGCGCCCTTGAATTTGCAGTACACCTCGGGTACGACCGGGTTTCCCAAAGGCTGTATCCTGACGCAGCG
>Ga0268298_10004467_pt1 | contig 13644 bp, 7 predicted proteins | sample WWTPWeurt_MetaG_FD_194462 | JGI IMG/M metagenome (GOLD analysis project Ga0268298, IMG submission 194462) | Activated sludge microbial communities from WWTP in Nijmegen, Gelderland, Netherland - WWTP Weurt | ecosystem: Engineered > WWTP > Aerobic digester > Activated sludge | place: Netherlands... | reverse complement strand
AAAAACAACAAATAAAAATCCGCGCTCTACAGTTGGAACCATAACAGAGATTTATGATTTTATGCGACTCTTGTTTGCAAGAGCTTCAGATGCATATAGTTATGCAACAGGTGAAAAAATGGTTCGCTTTACCGAAGAACAAATTATTCAAAGTGTTATCGGTAAATTTAATGGTAAACGCATTGTGCTACTGGCCCCTGTTGTGCGTGGCAGAAAAGGGCATTACCGCGAATTGTTTGAGCAAATTCGCAAACAGGGATTTTTAAAAGTAAGGGTTGATGGCGAGATAAAAGACCTTTTACCAAAAATGCAGGTCGACCGATATAAAATGCACGATATCGAAATTGTAATCGACCGGTTTAAAGTAGATGAAAATGATTTGGTGCGTATTAAACAAAGTGTTGCACAAGCATTAAAATCGGGCAAACAATTTATCATGGTAATGGATGCGGATAAAGGAACCGTATTTAATTATTCTAAAAAATTAATGTGCCTCGCTTCAGGCATTTCTTACGAAGAACCATCGCCTAATACATTCTCATTTAATTCACCTTATGGTGCCTGTCCGAAGTGTAAAGGGCTGGGTGTTGTTTATGAAGTAAATCTGGAAACCCTTATGCCGGATAAAAATAAAACCATTAATAATGGTGGTATTGTGGCTTTGGGCGAATTCCGCGATAATATTTTATTCAAACAAATTAAATCGATAGCTACAAAGTATAAATTTAATTTATCTACACCAATAAAAGATATTCCTAAAAAGGGTTTAAATGCAATTTTATTTGGGGGAGAAGGTGATGCGGAATTGCCTGAAGATGATACGGTTTTTTTAGGCGAAGCAGACAGATGGTACACACTCGAATTTGGCGGATTAACAAAATTAATTAAACGCTGCTTTTCTAATTCCATTTCCGAAAACATGCGACGATGGTCAGAGGATTTTATGGAAAAAGCAACTTGCGATGAATGCAACGGAACAAGATTAAAAAAAGAAGCGCTGTATTTTAAAGTAGATGAAAAAAATATTGCCGAATTGGCATTAATGGATATTAAAGATTTGCACGATTGGTTTAGTGATGTGGATGAAAGAATGAGTGCAAAACAACAAACTATTGCAAAAGATATTTTAAAGGAAATTCGAGCACGTATTGGCTTTATTAAAAATGTGGGGCTCGATTATCTGTCACTCGACAGGCCAACCAGAACACTAAGTGGTGGCGAATCGCAGCGCATACGACTGGCAACACAAATTGGCTCTCAATTAGTTGGTATTACATATATTTTAGATGAGCCCTCAATTGGCTTACATCAGCGCGATAACAATAAATTAATTGAAGCCTTAAAAGATTTGCGTGACAGCGGTAATACCGTTTTGGTTGTTGAACATGATAAGGACATGATGATGCATGCCGATTATGTTATCGACCTTGGACCCGGAGCAGGTATTCACGGTGGCGAATTAGTTGGTGAAGGCGACCCGGTTACATTTATGAAAGCAGGAACCATTACTGCTGAATATTTAACAGAGCAAAGAAAAATTGAATATCTTACCACAAGAAGAAAAGGTAATGGGAAAGAAATTGTATTGCAAGGTGCAACAGGACATAACCTGAAAGATGTTTCTGTAAAGTTTCCCCTAGGTATTTTAATTTGTGTTACCGGTGTGAGTGGAAGTGGAAAATCGAGTTTAATTAATTCCACTTTATTTCCCATCATGCAACAACATTATTATAACTCACTGAAAAAACCTTTGCCTTATAAAAAAATAGACGGATTAAAACATATTGATAAAGTAATCGAAATTGATCAGTCACCAATTGGCAGAACACCACGTTCTAATCCTGTTACTTATATTGATGTGTTTTCTGAAATTCGAAATTTATTTGCCTTAGTTCCGGAAGCAAAAATTCGTGGTTACAAAGCAGGACGTTTTTCATTTAACGTAAAAGGTGGACGCTGCGATGTTTGTGAAGGCGGAGGTATGAAGGTTATTGAAATGAATTTTTTACCGGATGTGTATGTTGAATGCGAAAAATGCAGAGGTAAAAGATACAACCGCGAAACCCTGGAAATTTATTATAAAGGAAAAAATATTGCAGATGTACTGGACATGACCGTTGATCATGCTTCAGACTTTTTTGAAAATCATCCGCGTATTTTCAAAAAAATAAAAACTTTACAGGAAGTTGGTCTAGGATATATTCGTTTAGGGCAGGCCTCCACAACATTAAGTGGTGGTGAAGCTCAACGTGTTAAACTGGCTGAAGAATTATCGAGAAAAGATACAGGCAATACTTTTTATATATTAGATGAGCCTACTACAGGATTACATTTTGAAGATATACGCGTATTAATGAATGTAATTAACGATTTAGTAGAAAAAGGCAACACGGTTTTAATTATTGAACACAATCTTGATGTAATTAAACTGGCTGATCATATTATTGACCTTGGCCCTGAAGGCGGCGCCGGCGGTGGAAAAATTATTGTAGAAGGTACACCGGAACAGGTTGCAAAAAATGCAAAAAGTCACACCGGTAAATATCTTAAACTGGAAATGAAACTGTAATTATTTTTTACGAATTCTGTTGAATGTAAAAAAACGTTTCCAAAATGATTTCGGATTAACTGTATCTGAATAATAATCATTGTATCCGGTATAACCGTAGCCATAACCATATCCATAACCGTAGCCGTAACCATATTCTGTTCCACTGGCATTAGCATCATTTACTACAATACCAATATTGGTCAAATGATTATCATTATACAAACGATTAACATTTCCGATAAAGTTGCGTTTTGAATAATTTACACGAATCATGTAAATCGCTAAATCTGCTTTTGCCATAATAGGAATAGAGTCAGAAACTATACCTACCGGAGGGCTGTCAATTATTACAAAATCGTAAATGGCCAGCAAATCTGCCATTAGTTTATCACATGCCGGTGATACTAATAACTCGGCCGGATTCGGTGGCACAGGACCTGCAATTAAAATATCGCAGCCGGCTTCTTCAAGCGGCTGAATACAATCCTGGAAATTATCTTTATTAATCAGGATAGTACTAACCCCCTGCTGATTTTTTAATTTAAATGCTTTATGCACTTTTGGTTTCCGTAAATCGAAATCCACCAAAATAACTTTTTTACCTGCTGAACTAATTACGTTCGCTAGATTTAATGCCGTAAACGTTTTACCCTCACCACTCACGGTTGAAGTAATTACAATCAATTTGCCCTTGTCATCACTTTTAAGGAAATATTGCATATTACTTCGTATTGCTCTAAACGACTCGGCAATATGTGATTTCGGACTTGCAGTTACCACAATTTGTGGGGTGTCCATTTTCGATTTATTATACATAGGCAATGCACCCAGTAAAGGTACATTTGTTGATTTCTCAACATCAGGAACACCAATAATTGTGCTGTGCAATAGGAAGCGTAAATAAATATGGGCAAATGATATACCAATACAAATGAGTATCGCTAAACCCCAGATTTTAGCTTTTACCGGTGCTACCAGTGAGCCACGTTCACCTGAATCAAGAATAATGTAATCACTGCTCATACCCGCAAGCGTAATTTCATATTCCGATTGTTTTTCAAGGAGTAATAAATAATATTTTTCCTTTAAATCATTTAATCGGGTTAATCGCGCAAATTCAGATTGTTGTTCAGGTAATTTTAAAAATTCACCTTCGTATTTGTTTTTTTCTTCAGTAAGGTAATTATCACGAACCTCAAGCTTTTTTTCAGCGTTTACAATTGCCTGTTTAAAGTTTTCGGTAACTTTTGAAATTTGTTTGTTGATAGAAGTTAAACGTGGATCTGAAGATGGTACACTGAGTATGAGCGTTTCTTTTTCCTTGTTTAAATCAACCAGCGAATTGAGGTAAGGTGTAAAATCACTGTATTCTAAATCACCAAAATAATTCGCCAGCGCATCAAGGTCACTGTTTTTGTTATTCGTAAAATCTTTAAGCCACTTTAAACTTTTTTGTTCAAGGGTAACCTGAAATTTGGCCTGATCAATCTCATTTAACTTTTGAACAATATTAGACTCTGCGAGTTCCGGGCTAATTATGAGATTTTCCTTTTTGAAGGTTTTCAACAAATTTTCCTGGTCATACAATTCTTTTTCAAGCGAATCAATTTGATCTTCAATAAAATTGATTATCATTTCGGCACTTCCGGCTTTTCTTGTTAAACTCATATTCACAATTTCGCCGGCAATCGTATTTACAACATCTTTTGTTTTTACAGGATTATTATCCCGATAGTTAATTACAATTTTACCACCATAAAGATTATCTACATCTATCTCTACTTTCCCTTCAATTCGTTCGGCTTCTCTATTAATGTCATTTATAACAAAATAATAATTTTCATAAAATGACTTTTCTCTTTCTTTTTTCAGGTGGGCAGTAATATTAAATTCAGGAGTGCTAAATGGTTTTTCAAAATCGAAATTATATTCTATATGTTCTCCACCTATTTCATATTTTATCACATAATGCGAAGGATCAATTACGTGTAAATCAATTTTTTTACCAACGATGCTGGAATCCAGCACTTGTACTTTTACGTCAAACGGACTAGCATTATAAACCTCACCCTCCTTTACGCGTTCACGAATAAAATAAGATACTTGCAATGGAAGCGATTTCAACGCTTTAATTTTATAACCTTTAGAATTAAGGATGGTCATCTCCTCATTCAAACGGTCAACATTGGTATTGGAAACGAGTATACCTAAATCAATGGAGTTATCTTTTGATTTATCTTTAAATTGAACATCCGCCTGCGATTCATACAGTGGGCTGGTATATCGCCCTATTAAATAGGATGCTACAAATGCTAATATGATATATAAAACTATCCACCAACGCGTTAACCATCCAATCGTTAAAAATAATTTCCAGTTAAACGACTGATCTTCGTTCGCATCACTGCTATTTAATATTTCATTTCCATTAGTTGCCATTCCGCACAATTATTTACTAAGATTAACAAAGAAAGCATATATCACAACAATGCTGGAAACCGTTGTGATAATCGGGGCCAATTCACGAAAAACAGTGGCATTTAATACGGGTTCTATATAAATAATATCATTTGGTTGCACATACGTGCTCGCGGCTTGTAAGCCTGATATTTCTGAAAGATCAATTATCTGGGTTTGAGGTGCACCATTAATGTTTCTGATAACAGTAATTTTAGCTGCTTTACCATTTTCGGGAACACCACCTGCAGCACCAATCGCTTCTATTATTGTCATGTCGGGCCTGTCCAACAAAACTTTACGCGATTCTGAACTTCCGCGATAAACCGTAACAAATTTATTTACGACTAATACATTAACATATGGGTCAATGTAATTTTTACTGTAAGCTTCAGTTAATTTTATTTCAGCTTCACGTGTAGTTAGTCCTTGTAATTGTATTACTCCGATTATCGGCAAATTAGCTTCACCTTTTGCATCAATCGTGTAACTTAACGAAGTTGTTGACGCCTGCAAGGCAACTTCATTCGATGAAACAATTTGTGGCTCTATCAATGAATATCCACCCTTTGGAAAAACCAACACATTCAGTACATCACCTTGTGTTATCCTAAAATCAGGGCTTACTGTATCCAAAAAAGTAGTACCCACATAATTTTTATCTGCCTTAAGCATCCGATTCGGATTAAATACGCTGCAGGCTTGGAAAATTGGTGTTATAAATGCTAAATATAGGATACCCCTTAAAATAAAGGTCAATTTCTTATCGCTGGTCAACATTATCTTTTATTGTGTGCTGTTTTCTAACCCCCTAATAACCAACAAATATATGATTTCAGACTGATTCCCAATGGAATTTTGACCTTAAATAAGGTTATTTGATAGCGGTAATATCTGCCTACCGGCTTTTGTCTAGGGCTTCAAAATCAGAATTTTTACTGATAAATTCCGGAATAAATGCCTTTAAGGATGTAACAACCTGAATCGTATCTCCCGAATTCAAGGCTAATTTAAGATTATTTATATGTGTTTGCACCACCTCACTCGGGTATTGTGTAGTTATCGCAATTTTAATTTTGTGATGATGTGTAGGTAAGGTATTTTCATTTGTATTGAGCAATTCTTCATGTAATTTTTCGCCCGGCCGTAATCCGGTGAAAATAAACGGAATATCTTTTTCCGGCTCCAGACCGCTCAATAGCACCATTTTTCTTGCCAAATCAATAATTTTTACCGGTTCACCCATATCAAATAGGTATAATTCGCTGGTTTTACCCATTGTGGCAGCCTCGAGCACTAACTGACAAGCTTCTGCAATGGTCATAAAATATCTGGTTACTTCAGGGTGCGTTATTGTAAGTGGTCCACCCGCTTCAATTTGTTTACTAAAGTAATTTACTACAGAACCATTACTACCCAATACATTTCCAAACCGTGTAGTAGTAAATACCGTTTTAATGGATGTATCTTTCGATTTATCCTGAACATAAATTTCGGCAGCCCTTTTTGTTGCACCCATTACATTTGTCGGATTAACTGCCTTGTCAGTTGATATCATAACAAATTTTTCAACCGCATTTGAAATTGCAAGGTCTACCAGATTTTTTGTCCCGAAAATGTTTACATCAATCGCTTCAATTACATTTTGTTCCATTAATGGAACGTGTTTGTAAGCCGCTGCATGAAAAATAATTTGCGGTTTATAATTTGTAATGATTTGTTCTAAACGTTTGTAATTGGTAATATCACAAATAACATATACGATACTGCAATTATTGTTATTTAATTTAAAAAACAAATCCATTTTCACATCAAATAAAGCACTCTCTGCCTGGTCTAATAAAATAAGCTGACCTGGTTGAAACTTTAAGATTTGTTTCACCATTTCACTGCCAATTGAGCCGGCAGCTCCGGAAATTAGAATGGTTTTTCCCGAAAAATTATTTTTTAATTTTTCATTTTCAAGCAAAATAGGCTCCCTGCCTACAAGGTCTTCAATGTTAATATTTTTAATTTGTTGTAAACTCAATTGACCGTTAATCCAATCGGTAACAGGAGGCACAGACTTAACGCTGATCTGATTTTCAAGGCAATAAGCAACCACTTCATTTTTACGGTTTATTTCTATATCGTTAATGCCAATTATCAATTCTTCAATGGCGTATTTACTTAAAAGGGTGCTTAATTTTTTTGAAGAATAAATTTTTATCCCTTCAATTGTCTTATTGATTTTAGACGCATTGTCATCTAAAAATGCAATAACAGAATAATTGGTATTTGTATCATTTTTTAACGCCTGTAAAACACTTAACCCTCTTCTTCCTGCACCATAAATAACAACAGGAATAGGGGTTATTTTATGCCTGTTCGCCTGATAAAAAAATACTTTTATACCATATCGGCTGAAAATTAATAGCGAAATACTTAATGCAGCATGAATAATGGCAATAGCAATCGGTAATATTCCAGGTGTAAAATAATATGTTTTACTTAATCCGGAAATAATTATTACTAAAAGTGTGGCAGCTAATCCTGCTTTTATTAAACGCAGCGCATCTGCAATGCCGGAGTGACGAATTATTCCATCGAATGATTTAAAGGCAATAAAACTAATTCCAAAAAGTGCCGTTGTTAAAAAGGTATCACCCAGGTAATCTTTAAATGAAATTGCAGCTACATTAAAATTATATCGCAAAATATAGGCGACTCCATAGGTGAATATGGTAATGATAATATCAAAACCAAACACTACCCATTTGGATAAAATGCGTGTACCGAATTCACGGTTTATATAATTGTTCCACCTTTCGGTCATAAACTTTGGTTCAACTGACAGTTGTTCAAGGGGACAGAGTAATGGCTGTTGGTGCTCAGGTTATTGGTTCACGGCCAATAACATGGGCTTTCAATATGCAAATGTAGAATAAAAAAATGAGTGGAGAGATGCTGCCTTTTATTAGGCAGTTGCTGTTTCCAGTAAAGTGCAGATTTGATCTAACTGAGATTCTGTTAGTGCAGAGCCCGACGGTAAGCAAAGGCCCTTATTAAATAGGGTTTCACTAATACCTGTTATAAAAGCTGGATATGATTTAAAGACAGGCTGCAGATGCAATGGTTTCCATAGCGGACGACTTTCAATATTATGCTTTTCGAGTTCTTGCCTGAAATATTCAGGTGAATGCGTAATTTCTTTATTATTAATTTGTAAAGTAGTTAGCCAGCGATTTGAAAAATAATGCGCAGGTTCATTTAAAAACTCAAAATGACCGGAACCACCTAACCTGTTTTGGTAGTACGAAAAAATATTTCTTCGTGCGGTGATACGTTGTGGCAACACTTCCATCTGGCCCCTGCCAATTGCGGCACAAATATTACTCAGCCTGTAATTATAGCCAATTTGCGAATGCTGGTAATGTGGTGCTGCATCTCTTGCTTGTGTAGCCAAAAATCTTGATTTTTTTATCGCTTCATCATTGTTTGAAATAAGTGCTCCACCACCGGATGTTGTAATTATTTTATTTCCATTAAACGACAAAATTCCGTAGCTGCCCAAAGTGCCTGTTAATTTATTATTAATTTTTGAGCCTAACGATTCTGCAGCATCTTCAATTACCGGTATTCCATGTGCGTTTGCAATTTGTAACAGTTCATCCATTTTTGCAGGCATACCATATAAATGAACAATAATTATTGCTTTTGGTTTTTTATTTTGACGCAAACAAAATTGAATGGCTTCTTCCAACTGCTCCGGGTCCATATTCCATGTTTCCGGTTCGCTGTCTACAAAAACAGGTATTGCCTTTTGATAAATTATTGGATTTGCTGATGCTGAAAAGGTGAACGAGGGACAAATTACATAATCATTCTGTTGAACATTTAATAAAATTAACGCAAGATGTAAAGCTGCTGTGCCTGATGATAATGCCGCACACGATGTAATCGGTAAATAATTTTGAATTGCTGTTTCAAATGCATCTACATGCGGGCCAAGCGGAGCAATCCAATTGGTATCAAAGGCATTTTGGATATACTCCATTTCTTTAGCCCCCATATGGGGAGGAGATAAATATATTCTTTGATTTTCCATCTGCTGTTTTTTGTATGCTTAAATATTTTTATGATTACGCCGCACAATATCAAGATCTGCTAATTGTGAACGAGGGTCAGAAACTACACCACTTCGCCGCAAAACATATTTAACGGTTTTAATTACAATTTGTACATCTGTTTTTAAACGGATGTTTTTTACATAGGTAATATCGTATTGTAAGCGTGTATCCCAGTCAATAGTGTTTCTCCCGTTTACCTGTGCAAGTCCGGTAATTCCGGGTTTTACTAAATGCCGTTGATGCTCAGTTGTTGTATAATATGGCAGGTATTTAATTAATAATGGCCTCGGACCAATCCAACTCATTTGCCCGAATAAAATATTAAATAGTTGAGGTAATTCATCCAGTGACGTGCTGCGTAAAAGTGTGCCAGCTTTGGTAATACGATCTTTATCACTTGCATAATTATTTTCTTTTTCAGGCAACATCGTAATAAATTTATATATGGTAAAAATGCGCTCGTTTTTGCCAACTCGTTTTTGCGCGAAAATAATATCACCCTTAAAATTGATAAAACAAAATAGACTAATAACCAGCATTAATGGAGAAAGTATAATAACTGCCATTAATGCAAATACAAAATCCAATAGCGGCTTTATGATATTACGATACATTTCTACTTGTAGTATAATCTGGTGTAATTTGTTTTTTGCCAAGATGTGATTTAATAGCCTGAAGGTAATTTAAAGCCAAAACATTTCTGTCAAAATGTACTTTTGCATAACGATACCCATTTTCGCCCTGACTAATTATTAATTCCTTGTTCAACAAATATTTTTCAATTACCTGAGCCAGATGGTGTGGGTTTTCCGGTTCAACAAAAGTGCCGGCATTTGCAGTTTCAACCAGTGCTCGGGAAACTCCGTCAATGGCTAATACTACCGGTTTTTTGCAAGCCATATAATCAAATGTTTTATTGGAATATACTGTTTTAAAAGTTTCCGCTTTTTTTAACACTGATAATCCCAAATCACAAGCCAGTATATATTTCAATGCAGCTTCTTTAGTTACAGAATCTATAAAAATTACATTTGTTAAACCCTTTTGTTTAGCTTTTGCAATTAGCTCCTGTTTTTGCATGCCATCACCAATTAACAAAAACACAACATCTCGGTGCTTTAATAAATCAGCCGCTTCGAGCACTTGTGTTAAATGATTAGCCACGCCATGTGCACCTACATAACAAAGAGCAAGTGTTTGTTCATTTATACCAATTGATTTTCGATATGCCTTTATGTCGAAATTTGCTAATAAATTATCGCTGATATCAAAATCAGCAGCATTTGGGAAATAGATAATTTTTGATTCAGGTATGCCTTTTTTATCAATTAATGTATCACGCATAGCCGGTGTTAGCACATTAATTAAGGTAGATTTTTTGTATAAAGATTTTTCAAGCCGATAGGCCATTTTAATGGCTGATTTATTTTTAAGCACCCCCGTATCAATAGCCGACTCCGGCCAAAGGTCTCTGATTTCAAAAATAAATGGTATACGCTTAAATAAACTTAATACCCGTGCTATAATACCCACTGTTAAAGGTGGTGAGCTCACAATAATACAATCATATTTTTCACGTGCTTTAATTAACCCGCCATAAATACCGGAAAAAACAAATGCAAAATAAGCATTGAGGCGACCTCTGAAATGATTATTATATGATTTTGAAACATGTGTTCGAATCACCTTAATGCCAGGCGCAAATTGTTCAACATGTACATATTTATTATCATACTTAGGATTGCGAATACCTTTTGTGTAATGGGTCATTCCTGCAATTACTGTTACCGTATGGCCTTCTGCAACCCAAATTTTACTCATAGCATTCCATCTCAAACCACCCGGGTCATCGGTCTCCTGAAAATATTGATGAATGAGTAATATGTGCATGCTGTTAAAGGGCTCTGATATGTGTGGTTATTTTATTTGTATGTGTAGTAAAAATGTATTGTTCACATTTTATTTTTTCTGCGTAGCTGCCTGAATAAAACCCTGTTTCAATTTGACGCTCAATATTAATTCCTTGTTCATCAACAGCACTAATTACAAAGTTGGTGTCAAAACTAACATCTGGGTGCCATATTTGTTGAACTGGCTTTTTTTCAGAGTTATCAATTATATCTATTATTGTCCAATCCGGCCGGCCTTTTATTTTAGTAACCGTTCTTTCATGTGTAATCCATTTTCCGGATTGCCGGAATGCTTTTATTTTCCCGTTAAACGTATAACTGTTTTCATCCTCAGTTGTGGTAGCATGAATTACTTTGGACCAGAAATACCAAATAAATCTGGGGCCTTTTAACATCTGATCCAATTGATTATATGTTACGGTATTGTGCGACTGTGTTCCAAAAAAATATAGGATATCCGATTTATCTGTGTTATATCTAAAGCTGCCACCATCTATCATTATATTAATATCACCATTCCAAATATCAATATGTAACTGGTCGGCTTGGGATGGTCTGTTTTTAAATGCACAACAGGTAATATAGGTAAATTGTTCTTTTTCTCTAAAAGTATAATACCCGCTGTCGCTATAATTGCGAACCCCTTTTAATGGTGCATAATTTGTCTGAAACCCGGAAGTTTGATTTTGAAACCATAAAGTGTCTTCAAAAACAGTATTTTCTAAATACTCAATTCCTAAACTATTTGCCAGGCACTGTAACTGAGGTCTGAAGTCATTAAACAGATTATCATTTAACGGAAAAAATAAGGAACCATCGTTAGCTCCGTAGTTGGGTAATTTTCCCGTTTTTTCATTCGTGCATTGAATTAAAAATTGTAAGGATGATGTTAATCTTGTAATTAATTTTTCACTAAGCGATATCGAATTTAATTTTGCTATTTTCAAAATCCATGTGTACACCTGTATTATTACCCGATGGTAATTCATAGAATATTGCAAATAGGTGCCATCGTTGAAAATTTGGTAAACGCCTTCACGCTCTAAAATCGATAAGGCATATTTTTGCCAGTGTTGCGCTTCCTTCAACTGCGGAAATAAAACACTGTAAACAAATAATGCCGCAGCTTCTGTTATCACGTGGTTATTACGAACGAACTTTTCTGCATAATGGAAATTACAATAAATAAGTTGCAATTGTTCGTAAACTGAACACATTATTTTTTGCCAAACGGCTTCATCAAATTGTTCATCTTGTTGATAGAAGTGTAAAGCAAATAGCCAATTTAAAACACGAATGGCTATTTCCTGGCCCGAAATATAATGTGGCCCGAAATTGATTGGATTAGCATCAATAAACGAGGTAATTTCACTAATTACAAATGAAGTTGAATTACTTGAATAATGATGGTCATACCGAATAATGTCAAAGAGGTAACAAAAACGAGCTCTTTCCCAAATGTTTTTAATGTCTTCACCTTCAGAGAAATCGTCGAAATCAAGATAATGTTTATCTGCCGTATATTTTTTGCCTGTAAAAGGATCGGTATGCCAATCGCGAATGTTTGGAATTGGCAAATATTGTGCGTTGAAAAATGGATAAGCGCCACCAAATATTTTGTTGGCTTTGGTTTCTAAAACAGGGTTTTGTTTTTTGGGGATAACTATTTGTTCTTGTGGTGGGCTAAAAAATTTACAAGTACTATTTTCCCACTCAGATTTTGATACCGGAAATATTTTAACAGGTTCAACACTGTGCTTGTTTCTATAAATAACTGATTTACTCCAAATAGAATAAACACCTCTGTTTAATAGATACCTGAAACCGGCTTGCTGAAAATATGAAATATATTTATTTATGGCCAATTAATTCTGTCTGCTATCGTTAGTGTAAAATTGCTCCATCCAGCTTTGAATCGCCATCATTGTTAATATGGTATAGGAGCCATCTACTCGACCCTTTTTATTATCAGCAATTAATTGCTGCACTGCAGGGTAATTAAATATTTGGAATTTGTTTAACGCTGATTCCGACAAACGCTCTTCCAACATTTCCGCTAAATCATGATTTATCCATTTACGCACAGGAGCGCCGAAGCCTGTTTTGGAACGGTTTACGATATTTGATGGTAGATGTTTGCCTGCTATTTTTCTTAATACATGTTTTGTTTCTAAATTCCTGAGTTTAAGATTCGGAGGAAGTTTAGTGCTCATTTTTACCAAATCCAAGTCTAAAAAGGGAACACGCACTTCTACACCGGCTGCCATTCCCATTTTGTCCGTATAATTTAAATTATGGTCAACTAAAAAAGATTTTAAATCCAAATACAACATTTTATTTAATAAACTTTCCTCATCCGGAATCTGTTCCAGTGCGAGATATAAATATTCTTCCGGGTTGTAATTAACAACCTGTGACTGGATATCAGGATGGAACAATTGTAAATTATCACAAATCGGAAACCATTCAAAATAACCAATCAAACGCGATATTGAACTATCCTTATTTCTTTTAATGAATTTATTTAATCTTCGAATGGTAGGTTTATTTACATCTTTTAACTGTAAATATTTTGTAGCACCATGAAAAATGAACGATGGAACATTTTTAATTAGAT
>Ga0268298_10004466_pt1 | contig 13648 bp, 6 predicted proteins | sample WWTPWeurt_MetaG_FD_194462 | JGI IMG/M metagenome (GOLD analysis project Ga0268298, IMG submission 194462) | Activated sludge microbial communities from WWTP in Nijmegen, Gelderland, Netherland - WWTP Weurt | ecosystem: Engineered > WWTP > Aerobic digester > Activated sludge | place: Netherlands... | reverse complement strand
TCTCGCCCAAGCCCACGCTCTCGCCCAAGCCCACGCGCGCGCAAGCCCGCGCTCTCGCCCGCGCGACGCCGTCTCGCTGCTCCACGCGTCTTGGTCCGTAGTCGAACCAAGCACCATGAACTACATTCGAGCGGTTGCGGACCGGTGAACTCGTCGCCCAGCGATTCGTGATCCTCGACCGCGCTGGCGCCGGGGGCATGGGTGTCGTGTACCGCGCGCGCGACGAGCGCACGGGCGAGACCGTGGCGCTGAAGGTGCTCCACAAGGACCAGAGGCCCGATCGCTTCTTGCGCGAGGCAGCGGTGCTCTCTGGGCTGTCTCATCCTGCGGTGGTGCGCTACGTCGCCCACGGGGTCACCAGCGACGGTCAGGTCTTCTTGGCGATGGAGTGGCTCGAGGGAGAGAGCCTCTCGAGCATTCTCGGCAGCCGGCGCCTCGCGCTTCCGGACTGCCTCACGCTGCTCCGCCGCGTGTGTTCGGGCTTGGCCGTGGCGCACCAGATGGGCGTGGTTCATCGAGACTTGAAGCCGGCCAACATTCTGATCCCCGACGGCAGTCTGGCCGCGGCCAAGCTCATCGATTTCGGAATCGCTCGCAGGCGCTTCGATCCGCGATTGACCGAACGCGGTCTCTTGATCGGCACGCTCGCCTACATGTCCCCGGAGCAAGCGCGGGGCGCGTCCCAAATCGAGCCGACGAGCGACGTGTTCTCGCTCGGCAGCGTGGTCTACAAGTGCATTACCGGCGAAGCGCCGTTCGGCAGCGGGGACTCCACGGCCATCTTGGCCAAGGTCTTGCTCGAAGACCCGACGCCGGTCGGCGAGAGGGTTCCGGGTGTGCCGCCCGGCTTCGACGCCATGGTTTCGCGCATGCTGGCCAAAGCGCCCGAAGGCCGACCGCGCGACGCAGCCGCCGTGCTCGCGCTGGCCGACGCGCTCGCGACCGACGAGCAGTCGAGCGGGGCGGCCGGCATCACGATCCGTGAGCAGCGCGTGGTGTGGGTCGTGCTCACGGGAGGCAACGTGCCCGACGACGGGGAAACCCAGGAGAGACCGCCCGAGCTCGCGTCCACCGAGGATCCGAGCGGGCATTGGCTGCGATTGGTGGGTGCGGCCGGCGGCCGTTACGACCTGCTCGCCAATGGTACCCAGGTGGCGAGCTTCGTCGGCGGCGGCGCTCCGCAGGACGAAGCGCTCCGGGCTGCGCGCGTCGCCGAAGTCTTGCGCGACGAACTCGGCGGGCCGCCCGTCGCGATGGCGTCCGGGCTCGGCGTGATGGGCGGACGCGCACCCATGGGGGAGGCCATCGAACGCGGCGCAGCGCTCCTCGCTCGGGCTCGGCCCGGAGAGATCGCCCTCGATGACGTGACGGCGCGCTTGCTCCGGGATCGCTACGAGATCCTCGATGGCCGGAGCGGCGAGCACTGCTTGGGGGCGCGCCGAGAGATCGACGCCGTGCGCACGCTGCTCGGGCGTCCCACGCGCTCGGTCGGGCGAGAACGCGAGCTCGCGACGTTGGAGGCACTGGTCGACGAGTGCGTCGACGCTCCCGTAGCGCGGGTGGCGCTCGTGATCGGAGCGTCGGGCGTGGGCAAGTCTCGGGTTCGCTACGAGCTGCTGCGCTGGGTGAGAGAGCACCACCCCGAAGCCGAGGTGCTGTTCGGCCGCGCGGAGAGCACGAGCCGCGGGTCCCCCTTCGCCCTGCTCGGAGGAGCGCTGCGCCGAGCCGCCGACGTGCGCGACGGCGAGACGCTGGGTCAGAGCCAACAGAAGATCCGCGAGCTCGTGCGCAGGCTCGCGGGCGAAACGTTCGACGGCGAAACGACGGCGGCGTTCTTGGGCGAGCTCGCCGAGGTGACGTTCCCCGATGATGCCTGCCCGACGCTGCTCGCGGCCCGCCAGAACCCGACCCTCCTCGGCGACTCGATGCGTTCGGCTTGGCTCGACTTCTTGGGTACGAGCTGTCGCCAGCGCCCCATCTTGTGCGTGCTGGAAGACCTGCAATGGGGCGACCTTCCCAGCATCACCTTCCTCGATACCGCGCTCTCGGAGCTCGGCGACGCGCCGCTCTTCGTGCTGGGTCTCGCGCGCCCCGACGTCTTCGACGTGCTCCCGAGCCTCTTCGCCCGGCGTGAACCCCACGAGGTGCGGCTCGGCCCGTTGAAGAAGTCGGCGGCCCTGGCCCTGGCTCGCGAGGTCCTCGGCGACGACTTCGACGCGGCGCGGCTCGAGCGCGCCGTCGAGCTCGCCGACGGCAACGCGTTCTTCTTGGAAGAGCTGCTCCGTGCCCTATCCGAGGGGGAGAGTGAGCTCCCCGAAACGGTCCTCGGGATCCTGCAGTCCCGGCTCGCCCAGTTGGGCGTCGAAGCTCGGCGCGTCCTGCGCGCGGCCTCGGTTTTCGGCAGCCAATTCTGGTTCGGCGGCGTGAAGGCCGTGCTGGGTCGCGACGTCGACGTCCTGTTCCTCTCGACGGAGCTCGAAGAGCTGGAGCGGAAAGAGCTCATCAGCCGGCGACGGGAGTCGAGCCTCGCCGGTGAGGACGAGTGGGCGTTTCGACACGCGACGCTGCACGAAGCCGTGTACGCGACCTTGACCCCCGACGACGCTCGCCTGGGCCACGCGCTCGCCGGGTCGTTCCTCGAGCAGACGGGCGCACGCGACGCCCTCTCGCTCGCCGAGCACTTCCGCAAGGGTGACGTTCCCGAGAAAGCGACACGTTACCTCTTGGTCGCGGCCGAGCAGGCCCTCGAGGGCGCCGACCTGGTGCAGGTGCTCCTGCACGTCGAGCGTGCGCTCGGCATGAATCCGGACGACGCGACGCGCGGAGAGCTCCACTACCTGGCATCCGACGCCCAGTTCTGGAGCGGGAACTACCAGGAAGCCGAGAGACACGCGCGCGCTGCCGTCGAGCTCCTCGCCCCCGGCTCCGCGCGTTGGTTCATGTCCATCGGCGCGCTCACGAGCGCCACCGGAACCCTGGGCAAAGACCAGGAACTCATTGCTTGGGCGGCTCGGGCCGAGGCCGAGGCGCCGACCAGCGAGGAGGCCAGGGCCACGCGCATCGTCGCGCTCGTGCGCGCATCGCACGGACACCTGAAGCTCGGTCTGAACGAGGCTGCCGATTCCCTCATCCGGCACGCGGAGCAGGCGGCCGGCGAGCTCACCAAGTTGACCGCGCTCGGCAGCGCCTGGGTGCACCACGCGAAGAGTGCACGGGCGTACTACGACGGCGACGTCGCGCGGTTCATCCAGGAGGTCGAGCTCTCGATCCCCGCTTTCGACGCAGCGGGAGACTCGCGCACGGGCTCGAATGCGCGGGCGAACCTGGGCTACGCCGTGCTGATGGCTGGCGACCTCCCGCGCGCCGAACGCCTCCTTCGCGAAGCCATGGTGCAGTGCGAACGGGTGGGAACCCATGGCATCGGCCACTACGTGATGCACAACCTCGGACTCGCGCTCGCGCTGCGCGGCGCGGTCGACGAAGGGCTCGAGCTCGAGCGGCGGGCCCTTCATGAGGCCGACACGCGCAAGGAGACGTTGCTCCTCAGCGCCACGCACCTCTACCTCGCGCTGATCCTCTCCATGGCGGGGCGCCATGAGGAAGCCGTGGCGGAAGCCCGAGCCGTTCGCGAGTCCGGTGCCAGCATCCCCATCTTGCGCGCGCAGAGCCACGCCGCCGAGTCCGCCGCGCTCCTCGCCCTCGGCCGGCGAAGCGAAGCGCTCGAGCGTGCGCGAGACGCCATGGCGCTCCTCGACGAGCACGGCGGCACCGACGAGACCGAAGGTCGCGTGCGAGCGGCTTGGGTCGAAGCGCTGCTCGACCAGGGCGAGCGCGAGGCCGCCGCGAAGGCCGTGGCCCTCGCGGTCTCGCGCCTCGGAGCGCGCGCGAGTCGCCTCGACCCCGCGCTCGCGCGCTGCTTCCGCGAGAACCTGCCGGAACACGCGCGCCTGTACGCGCTCGCCTCGGAGTTGGGAGTGCCCCTCCCGGCGCCCGACGGCGAGGGCTGACGCCTTCGGCTGGGCTCAGCGCCGGGCGCTCGCGCAGCCGACGTTCAGCGTGAGCTCGAATTTGCCCTCGGACCAGTACTTGTCGATGGCGTCGCGGGCGTAGGCCATGGGCTTGTCGAGCTCGGCGCCCGCCAGCGTCAGCTCGAGCTCGGGCAGGATCAAGAGACGCGTCACCGGGTCCTCCACGAACGCGCGACCGCTGTCGAAGGTGAGGCTCGTGGTTCGGATCTCGACGTCGACGTCTTCGAGACCACTCTCTTCGATCTCCTCCGACCAAGACTCGATGCTGTGCCGAGCCGCCATGGCTTCTTCGACGATCTTGCCGAAGTCGCCGTCGTCGTGCTTCAGCGCGTACTCGCGAAACAGGTCACCGATCTCCTGGAACGAACCGCGGAGCGGCATCGCGACGAGCGCCTGTCCGTTCTCGCAGAGCAGTCGATGGATCTCGCGATAGAGGAGCCCTCGCTCGAACGGAGTGCCCATGGGGTGCAGGCTGAGCGCGTGGCTGAAGGCACCCGCTTCGAGACCCGTCGGTAGCTCGTTCGAGAGCAGATACTCGATGGGCGGCGGCGGATCGCCGAGCTTCGACTTCGCGAGCTCGAGGGCCGCGGCCGAAGGATCGAGACCCACGAGCTCGGCGCCGCTGGCGAGCTCGCAGATTTGCTTGTCGGGGTAGCCCGTGCGACAGCCGACGTGGATGATGCGCGCGCCCTCACCCGCCAGCAGGAGCTCGAGCGCGAGCTCTCCGAAGAACGACAGGTAGCGCGGGACCACGAAGGTCTCCATGACCGCCGCGTCGGCCGGGCTGAGCTCACCCGAAGGAAAAGTCACGTCTTTCGCTATCAAACCCCGGGCCACCTCTGCAACGTTCCTCGCGCGGGGACCGGGTAGCGCGCGGGTTTTGCGCTCGAAGTCGCGGCTTCGTGGGGACCCCGCGGAGCTTGGGCTACGCTCCTTTCCGCGTGCAGCCTTTGACCCAAGCCACCGCCCTCTTGGCGGCGCTGACGGCGCTCTCGAGCCTGGCGGAGACGGGGCGCCCCTTGCCGCTCGCTCGGCCCAGGTCGCGGGCCGCGCCGAGCGCGTCGGAGCCGCCATCGCTCGCGAGCTTGTGCCCGGTCGAAACGCTGCCCGACGAGGGCGTCTGCATCCCGGTCCCCGCCGAGGGCGAAGGCGGAAGCGTGCTCAGCGAAGAGCAGAACGCGCACCGGGATCGGAGCGGGGCTCTCCGGAGCTACGACCAGATCCCGCGCCGTCCGGAACGGCCGAGCGACTACCGGCGCTACCGCTTTCCCGTCCCGCCCCCAGCCGGTCAGAACCTGGTGGTGAGCGGCTACGATCTCGATCGACCCGACGCCCTGCAGCGCAGGGGGAGTCACATCAAGGCCGTGGGCCACGGCGGCATCGACCTCGCGGGCCGGCGCGGCGCCGAAGTCCGCTTGGTGAACCTCGAGCACCAAGCAGGCGATGCCGAGGTGCTGTTCGTTGGTGAGGTCTTCGGCAATTCGGTCGTCACTCGCCATGGCGTGAAAGAGGGCGCGAGCCTCCGCGAATACGTCGTCCTCCACGGCCACCTCGAAGGCCCCGCGCCAGGCCTCACACGCGGAATGAACCTCCGCGAAGGCGCGCTCGTCGGCTTCGTCGGCGACAGCGGGAGCCCGGGCGACGTCCACCTGCACTTCGAGGTGCGGCGCGTGCGCGAAGGCGTCAACGTGGGCTCCCTCGCCCCCGGCGAGCTCACGAAGAACGCCCGCACGGTGGCCTGCGACCCGCGAAACGTGCTGCCGTTCGCGGTCGAGTGACCGTGCCCGCGCGTCACGGCACGAGCTTGTAGCCGAAGCCGTAGACCGTGAGGATGTGCTCCGGCTTGTCGGGACGTTTCTCGATCTTCTTGCGGAGCTTCACGATGAAGTTGTCGATGGTGCGATTGCTCGGATTGGCCTCGACGCCCCAGATCTTGTTCAAGATCTCCTCGCGGCTCACGGGTTGCCCGGCTCGCTCGTGAAGCAAGCGAAGGAGCTCCACCTCGTAGAAGCTCAGCTGCTCGGCGCTCTTCTTCCCGCCCAGCTGCACGGTGTGGGCAGCGACGTTCACCGTCACCTCACCGATGGCGAAACTCGTCGTCTCGACGGGGCGACCGGTGCGCCGGAACAGCGCGCGGATCCGGGCCACGAGCTCCCCCACGCTGAACGGCTTCGTCACGTAGTCGTCGGCGCCGGCATCGAGGCCTCGAATCTTGTCGGCCTCCTGGCTCCGCGCCGTGAGCATGATGATGGGCATGAAGGCGTCGAAGCGGCGGAGCTCCTCGCACACCTGGTAGCCGTTCATGTCCGGCAGCATGAGGTCCAAGAGGACCACGTTGGGGCGCTCGGCACGGGCCTGACTCAGGCCTTCCTTGCCGGAGGGCGCCGTGACCACGCGATACCCCTCGAAGGTCAGCGCGTCCTTCAACCCCAGCATGATGTGGGGCTCGTCTTCGATGACGAGGATGGTCTTTCTGGCCTCCATCCGCTCGCCCGCGCATCCTACTCGGGGCCCGAGCGGACTCAACCTCGGCAGCGGCTTGGCTCCAAATGCGCCGCGGGGCGGGGACCCGAAAGGTCGCCGCCCCGCAGAGCTCAGCCGAGAGCGATGGCTCAGGGCGTCGCGGACGCGATGGGTGCTCCGAGGCAGGCGATGAACACCGTCGAGCCAGAGGTCGGGGTGTTGTCGCCGCTGAAGATCAGCTGCCGCGGAGGATCGCAGTTCTTCACCAGGTCGGCGTTGCCGATGCCCTGCGAGGGATCGACGTAGCACCAGCCGAAGTTGGTCGGCGTCTTGCCCTGGTTCTCGCAGCTCTGCTTGTCCTTCACGAAGCCGATCTCGCACATGCAGAAGCTCGCCGCGCTGCAACCGGCACCCGTGCACTGACCGGTTTGCTTCAGGCGGTTGATCACGGGCGAGACCAGAGCCGGATCGACGTCGGTGCGGTTCAGGTTGGCGTCGCAGCCTCCGCATCCGCCGCCCGTGTTGGCGAGCACCTCGACGATGGCGCACTGCGGGATGGCGTTGGGATCGGGCTTGCCGTCGGGCCCGGGCGGGAAGGCGATGGGCCGGTTCACGCACTGGCCGGCGAGCACTTCCTTCAACCGCTCGATGATGGCAGCGACCGCCGGGTTGTAGCCGTAGCTCGCGTCCGTCTTGGAGCCGCTCGTGACCTTCGGGCAGATGCTCGCCACGATGCTGTTCGTGCCGTAGTCCTTCAACACCTGAAGCTCGCGGATGCCGGGGAAGGCCTTGGCGTATTGCTGCTGCTTCGAGTAGGTGCCGCCGCCCTGACAGAGCGGGTTGTTGGCGGTGTAGCCGGCTCCCACGTCGTCGCAGTCGCAGCCGCCGCCGGACGAGGCAGAGCAGTCTTTCGGCGTGGCGAGCTTGAAGATGCAGGCGTATTGGAGGTCCGCGTCGGCCGTGAGCCATTCGTGGCCGTTGATGGCGTTGGAGCCCGCTTGCCCGACCTCGGGCCCGTTGGGGTCCACCAGGGCAGCGTTCACGGCGGGGTTATTGCCGGTGCGGGGCGCGCTCGACTCGATCATGAGCGCGTCGTCGGGTTGGTCCTTCAGGTCCCACTTGTCGCAGACCGCGATGGGCCGCGGCAGCTTGTTGCCCGGGTTTCCGGTGTTCTGGTCGGCCGTCGCTTTGCACTGCGGCACGAGCCAATCCCAGCGGCCCTTGGAGGCGAGCTCGCTGGCCTTGAGGTACTTGAGCTGGTTCGGATCGTTCAGCGTGTCGTCGGTGGCGATGTCCTGCCAGGGCACGCCGACGATGCCCGCGATGTAGACCAGGGCCGGGTCGCGCGTGCCGACCTCGCAGCTGTTCGGATCGTTCAGATCCTTCACGTAGAGCGGGTTGCAGACGCGGTAGCCGCCGGCGTTGGGATCGGAGAACTGGCAACCGACCGGGCCGTTGGCGTCCCAGGCCGGGCAGATGCGCGGCTGGCTGAGGGCCTCGACGTAGCGCCGGGTCGGGTAGAGGAACTCGAGACCGAAGCGGGCCTTCTGCTGCCAGCAGCGGAGGTTCGGGTGGTCACCCACGTCGTCCCAAGTGCCCTTGGCACACTCGGGGTCCGAAGGAATGTCGCCGCAGCCCGAGGGCGGCGCGCCTTCGGCGGAGCTGCACGACCGGCAGCAGGGGCTGTCCGGATCCGTGGCGCAGGCGGACGTGCCGCGGGGCAAGTGGAAGGCGGTGTTGTTGGGGTTCGTGGTCTGGGTCGAAATCCAGTTGAAGCCACCGTCGATGACCGAGCAGTCGTTCTCGTCGGTCAGCATGATGATGGCGACCAGCGAGTCGGGGCGGAGGAAGTCTTTGCGCTGCTGGAGCACCACGTCGTCGACGCCTTGGACCTCGGCGACGTTGTTGTTCACCACCACGTCGGACGGCGGCGACGGATCGACCAAGAAGCGGTACCAGGACTCGAGCTGGGCTTCGTAGCCGCAGCCCTGCTCGCCGGTCGCCTTCACGTGGGCGGTGAAGTTGGTCTCGAGGTTTCCGGCGTTGTTCTCGCCGGGTGGGCTGCCCTTCTGGGGATTCGAAGCGTCCCACCAGAGGAAGCCCAGGTTGTTGTAGCTCTGGAGACCCGAGCGCACCGAGCCGACCAGGTGGCCGTTGTCGTATTGGGTCGGGTTCGAGCTCGAGCTCGACTTCGCACACTGATCGCCGCCGTGGCCACCGAGGCTCGACGAGACGATGCCGATGTGGATGTCGAGTACCGGCTGGAACTCTTTCTCGCCGGTGTTCGGATCCGTCGCGGGCGTGATCAGCCGGTTCAGGAGCTGCGGCACCGCGTCGGCGAGGATGGCCTGCTTGTCCGCCATCGAGATCGAGTTGTCGATCATGAAGAGCAGATCGATCTTGTCGATGGTGGTCTGCCGGATGTCCTGCACGAACACGTTGGTCGTGTTGGGGGAGGCAGGCGACACCGGACGGTCGAGGCAGCCCACGCTGGACGCCGCGACGGCAGAGACCAGGCCGAGGCCAGCGAGGCCCGCGCGCACCCAGCGCGTGAGCAGCGAGTCAGCTTTGTTGGATCCGTTGGGACTCATCAGATTGCTCCTTCGACGACCGGGCACCGCCCTGGGTGGTGCCAGTGGGGAACGACGCCCGACCGCCAGCCGACGCGAGAAAGTCAGCGGCCCGAGCGTAAGTGTGCGGGAGGACTACTGTCAATTGCGGTTTCCGGAGACGGAAATGGGCCCGGGGAAGCGAGCCCGAACCCACTGCCGCCCCTCCCTACGGAGCAAGGTCCATACCGCGTGGGGAACGCTGAAATTCCCAGGTCGGGCTCTCGCGAGCCGCCAACGGGGTTGGCGCTCCCGCCAACTGGTCGAGCTCGGCAGCGCGCGCCGGCTCAGGGCGCCGCCGACGCGATGGGCGCGCCGAGGCAGGCGATGACCGCCGTCGAGCCCGCGGCGGGCGTGTCGTCGCCGCTGAAGATCAGCTGCCGCTGTGGGTTGCACTTCTTCACGAGCTCGGGGTTGCCGATGCCCTGCGACGGGTCGACGTAGCACCAGCCGAAGTTGTCGCCGGTCTTGCCTTGGTTCTCGCAGGTCCCTCGGTCTTTCACGAAACCGATCTCACACATGCAGAAGTTCCCTGCCTTGCAGCCAGCGCCCGTGCACTGACCGGTCTCCTTCAAGCGTTCGAAGACCGGACCGACCAACGCAGGGGAGACGTCCGAGCGGTTCCGACTCGAGTCGCACACGCAGCTGCCGTCGTTCGGCAACACCTCGACCACGGCGCACTGCGGAATGGCGCTCGGGTCGGGCTTGCCGTCCGGTCCGGGCGGGAAGGCGATGGGCCGATTCACGCACTGACCTTGCAGCACGTCCTTCAGACGCTCGATGATGGCTTCGACCGCCGGGTTGTAGCCGTAGCTCGCGTCGTCCTTGGCGCCGGACGTGACCTTGGGACAGATGCTCGCCACGATGCTGTTCTTGCCAAAGTCCTTCAGCACCTGGAGCTGGCGCGTGCCAGGAAAGGCCTTGGCATACGCCTGCTGTTTCGAATACGTGCCCCCGCCCTGACAGAGCGGGTTGTTCTGCGTGTACGAAGCCGTTCCGAGCGCCGGGTCGTCGCAGTCGCAACCGGTGTTGCCAGCGGTGGAGCAGTCCTTCGGCGAAGAGCGCTTGAAAATGCAGGCGTACTCGAGATCTGCCGAGTCGGTCAGCCACTCGTGACCGTTGATCGGGTTCGACCCCGGCATCCCGAGCTCGGGACCGCTCGGATCCGAGAGCGGCACGTCGAGGGCGGGGTTCTTGCCGGTGCGCGGCGAGCTCGACTCGATCATCAGCGCGTCATCCGGGGCGTCGTTCGGATCCCACCGGTCGCAGACCGGAATGGGCCGCGGCAGCTGGTTGCCCGGGTTCCCCGGGGTCTGATCGGCGGTCGTCTTGCACCGCGGGACGAGCCAGTCCCAGCGGCCCTCGGCGCCAATCTCGCTCGCCGTCAGGTAGCGGAGCTGGGTCGGATCGTTCAACGTCTCTTGGGTGGCGATGTCCTGCCAGGGCACGCCGACGATGCCCGCGACGTAGACCAACGCCGGGTCGCGCGTGCCCGCCTCGCAGCTCGTCGGATCGTCCAGATCCTCGAGGAAGAGCGGGTTGCACACGCGGTAGCCGCCGGCGGCGGGATCGGCAAACTGACAACCGACCGGACCGTTCGCGTCCCAAGCCGGGCAGATGCGCGGTTGACTGAGTGCCTCGACGTAGCGCCGGGTCGGATACAGGAACTCGAGACCGAAGCGCCGCTTCTGCTCGAAGCAGCGAAGGTTCGGGTGATCGCCCACGTCGTCCCAATCGCCCTGCTTGCACTCGGCGTCGCTCGCGAGCTCGCCGCAGCCGGCGGGGGGGCCGTTCTTTTCGTCGGCGAGGCACGAGCGGCAGCACGGGTCGTCCGGATCCTTGGCGCACGCCGCCGTGGCGCGGCCGAGGTGGAAGCCGGTGCCGTTCGGCTGGCTGGTCTGGGTCGCGATCCAGTTGTAGCCGCCGTCGATGACCGAGCAGTCGTTCTCGTCGCTCAGCAAGATGATGGCGACCAGAGAGTTCGGGCGGAGAAAGTCCTTGCGCTGCTGGAGCACCACGTCGTCGACGCCTTGGACTTCGGCGGTCGTCCCGTTCAGGACCACCTTCGCCGGCGGCGCCGGGTCGACCAGGAACCGGTACCAAGACTCGAGCGAGGCTTCGTAGCCGCAGCCCTGCTCGCCGGTCGTGGTGACGTGCGCCGTGAAGTTCGCCCCGAGCTTCGCAGCGTCGCTTTCACCCGGCGGGTTTCCCTTCTGCGGATCCGAGGCATCCCACCAGAGAAAGCCCAAGTTCGAGTAGCTCTCGAGGCCCGAGCGCACCGAGCCGATGAGATGGGCGTTGTCGTTTTGGGTCGGGTTCGCGCCGTCGGAGCACTGATCCCCCCCGTGGCCGCCCAAGCTCGACGAGACGATGCCGATGTGGATGTCGAGCACCGGTTCGAACTCCTTCTCGCCGTCGACCACCTTGGGCGTGATGAGCCGGTTCAAGAGCTGAGGTACGGCATCGGCGAGGATGAGTTGCTTGTCGGCCATCGACATCGAGTTGTCGATCATGAAGAGCAGATCGATCTTGTCGATGTTGGTCTGGCGGATGTCCTGCACGAACACGTTGGTCGTGTTGGGCGAAGCCGGCGAAACCGGGCGATCGAGGCAACCGGTGATCAGCGCTGCGACCAGGGAAATGAGCGCGACTCGAACGACGCCCGCGCGCAGACGACTCCCGAGCCGCGAATGAAGCGGTATCCATCCATTCATCGGAATGGCTCCTTCGGCGATCGAGCAGCGCTCGTCGCTCGGCGCTCGAAGTTCAAGATCCGTACCGCGCGGCATGCGACGAAGATCGCGCGACGACGCCGCGCACACGCGACAACGGCGTTGGCTCTTGCGCCAACCGCGGGAGCTACTCCGACGCTTCGCTCGCCGCGGCGAAGTACGCGCGGAGCGCCGCGAGCTGGCGCCGCGTCACGCCGGGTACCGCCAGGATCGCCTCGTCGCTCGCGCTTCGGATCTCCGCGACGCCGCCGAAGGCCGTGAGCAGCGCTTTCCGGCTCTTTTCTCCGATGCCCTTCACGCGATCGAGCTCGCTCTCGAAGCGCCGCTTCTTGCCGAGCTTCTTCCGACCCCGGTTCGAGAACCGATGCGCTTCGTCCCGGGCGCGCGCCAGGAGGAACAGCTCGGGGCTTTGGGCGCGGAGCGCGATGGGGTTCTTCTGACCGGGCAGATAGACGCGGTCGACGATCTTGTCGCCGAGCGGGTTCTCGCGCTCCTTCGCCAACCCGACGATGGGAAGCTCGTGGAGCCCGAGATCGCCGGCAGCGGCCAGGGCCACCGCGAGCTGTCCACGCCCGCCGTCGACCACCACCAGATCGGGAAGCTCCCAATCGGCCTTCTCGTCGCCGTCTTCGGCAGCGCGCCCGCGGCGGAAGCGACGCGCGAGGACCTCGTACATCGCCCCGTAGTCGTCGCCGTCGCCGGTGGTCTTCACCTTGTACGTGCGATAGCGCTTCTTGTCCGGGAGGCCGTCGGCGAGCGCGACCACGGCGCCCACGGTGTCTTGCCCGCCGAGGTGCGAGATGTCGACGCACTCGATGCGCCGGGGCACGGCGGGCAGGCGCAAGCGCTCCTGGAGCTGAGCGAGGCGGCCCCCCATGTCCTCGGTGGCGCGACGCTTCTCTTCGAAGCCGTGTCGCGCGTTGTCGAGAGCGAGCTCGAGGAGTTTCCGCTTCGGACCGCGCTCCGGAGCGTGAAGCTCGACCTTGCGCGCGCGTTCGCCCACGGCCTCGGCCAGGGCCTGCCGGCGTTCACTGAGCCAGTCGGCGACGCCATCGGCGCCTTCGGGCAAGGTCGGCACCAGCACTTCGTCGGGGATGAGGCCCGGCCCCATGCCTTCGATGCCGTAGTGCTCGCGCAGGAACCCGGCGACGAGCTCGTCGTCGGGCAGCTCGACCTTCTTGTGGCTGAAGGTCGCCGCGTCGACCACGCGACCGCCACGCACGCTCATCAGCGAGAGCTCGACCAGATCCCCCTCGCGGTAGAGGCCGATGACGTCTTGGTCGCGGTCGCTCGCGGTCACCACGCGCTGCGCCTCTCGCACCAGCGTCACCGCGCGCACCTGGTCCCGGTAGAGCGCGGCGAGCTCGTATTCCATGTGGTTCGAGGCGCTCTGCATGCGCTCTTCGAGCTCGCTGGTCAGTTCGTCGTGGCGACCGTCGAGAAACAGGCTCACCGCGCGCACTTGCGCCCGATAGCGCTCTTCGTCGACTTCGTACACGCACGGCGCGAGGCAGCGCTTGATTTGATATTGGAGGCAGGGTCGCGATCGCGACACGAGCTCGCGATCGGTGCAGGTGCGAAGCTGGAAGTGCTTCTCCACCAGGTTCAACGTCCGACGTGCGGCCGTCGCCGAGTGGTAGGGCCCGAAGTAGCGGGCGCCGTCGACGTCGGGCCGGCGCACGAGATCGAGCCGCGGGAATCGGTGCTCGAGCGAGAGCCGGAGCGTGAGGAACTCCTTGTCGTCGCGGAGCTTCACGTTGTAGCGCGGGCGGTTCTGCTTGATCAGGCTGTTCTCGAGGATCGCCGCTTCCTTCTC
>Ga0268298_10004465_pt1 | contig 13649 bp, 11 predicted proteins | sample WWTPWeurt_MetaG_FD_194462 | JGI IMG/M metagenome (GOLD analysis project Ga0268298, IMG submission 194462) | Activated sludge microbial communities from WWTP in Nijmegen, Gelderland, Netherland - WWTP Weurt | ecosystem: Engineered > WWTP > Aerobic digester > Activated sludge | place... | reverse complement strand
CATCGTGTGCCAGACTAAACACATCTACATTATGAATTCTTTTGCTTACAATGGTAGAGCGGCTTTGATATTGCAGCAGCAACTGGTATTTTTCTTTAAGTAAGGCGGCCAGTTCAAATTTAAGATGCGCGGCTGCCAGGTCCATTTCTATTGCTAAAAAGGCGAGTACCTCATCAATATTTCCGCGTAAAATACTTTTCACCTGTTTTATTCCCTGCATGTAATCGGCTTCGGTCTGGTAATTTTCGCATGGGCCTTTGCAATTGCCTATCTGATACTCGAGGCAGGTTTTAAATTTCCATTCGTTAATATTTTTTTCACTAAGCACTAAGGTGCAGTTGCGCACCGGATATAGTGTTTTAATCAGCTCGAGCATGGTATGCATCATGCGGCCCGAGGTGTAGGGGCCAAAATAATCGGAGCCGTCTTTTATGCGGTTGCGGGTTGAAAAAATGCGCGGAAAACGTTCCTTTTTAATACAGATAAACGGATACGTTTTATCATCGCGCAAATTCACATTGTACTTTGGCTGGTATTTTTTTATCAGCGAATTTTCGAGCAGCAACGCATCAAATTCGGTATCTACCAGCGTAAATTCAATGCGCACAATACGCGAAACCATAACCGCTGTTTTGCGGCTATCGTGGTTTTTATTAAAATACGATGAAACGCGCTTCTTCAGATTTTTGGCTTTGCCTACATATATAAGCTTATCCTCCTTATCAAAGTAGCGGTACACACCCGGAGTTTCGGGCAGGCGCGAGATAAAAAGTTTCAGCTCATGTGTGTTCATGCCATACTACTGCTGCGGGCGGCAATTGGCATTGAGAAACGGTAGGGCCTGGGTATCGCCCAATTCATAAGCAATGCCTACATCTTTGCAAGCCTCGTTAAACATTTTGAGATAAAAATAACACAGCCCCCGGTTGTAATATGCCTTTGTACTGAGCGAATCGATAAGAATAACTTCATTAAAATCATTTCCGGCCAGTTCAAATTTTTGCTGGTTGAACAATAATTCACCACGACCAAAAAAACCTCGGGTATCTTTGGGAGCAAGTTCAATGGCTTTGGTTAAATCAAATAAGGCCATAGTGGTATCATTACGCAACAAAAACAACTGTGCACGCTCTAAATGTCCCTGTACAAAACCCGGACGATACTGGATGGCATCGGAATAATCTTTAATGGCTCCGGCAATATCTTTTGTTTTCCCTTTGCAAAATCCTCTGCGGTAAAGGGCAACGGTATCAAACTGGTTAAAACGTAAAACAAAATTTAAATCCACAATGGCCGAATCCCATTTTTGCTGTGCATAGCGTGCCTGTCCGCGATTAAGGTATGCCGGTTGCAGGCCGGGATTCAGCAAAATAACTGCGCTGTAATCGGCCTCCGACAAATCATATTTAGCCAGCATATCATAACAATAAGCCCTGTTAAATAAGGCTTCCATATTTTGGGGTTCGTTGCCTAGTACACGGGTAAAAATTTCTATAGCATCTTCATAGTTGTCTTCGGCACGCAGCATATCGGCTTTCTCCAATAATGATTCGGTATCTTTAGGCTCACTCAAATACCAAAAGGCTGCGATAGCCAGCAAAATCCCTGCGGCTATCCCTATGTATAAACGTAACTTTTTTTGTTGCTCCATCGGTTCAAAGATAGGGGCAAAAAAATTAATCGGATAATGACCTCGGGTTGAAAATTAAATACCCTATATGAAACAGAAAGCCTAATTGCTTTTTAGAATCGTCATAATAATTTAAACTGGTGCTCACCGGCCCTATTGGGCTGTGATAAACCACCCCAGCTGTAGCTACGCGGTAGGGCACAGGAAAATCGACCCCGAATGAGGGACGCTGGGCCGGAGATTCAATAATATTATTAACCGGCTGAAAAAGGTAGCCCTCTAATCTGAAATCAATTTTTGAACGCAGGCGGGTAATAGTTCGGAACCCTATGGCTGCATAGTTAAATGCCCTGAAATTAGTGAGCATAAGGGTACGGCTGTCCTGCAACGGGTAAAAGGCCGGTGCATTGATAAGGGTAGAAGTATAAGTGCGGTAAAAGGGCTGATTGCTGGCCACGGCTTCAAACAAATAGCCGTAGTGAAAATACCCGTGACCAAAATATTGTTCGTGGGTAAACTTTATTCTGAACCACTGGTGGGCGAAAGTGGCCGTATCAATAAAAGCCGAGGTATTTCCGGGCTGATGCCTTTCTTCCACATGAATATACCTTACATTAAATGCAGTGCTGCCGCCCTCGCTGGCATACATTTTACGGTTAAGCGTACTGCTTAAAATACCGGTGCGAATGGTGTAGCCTTCGGTAAATGTATTATCAAGAATATCGGTTGATACGAATGTGATATTGTTGCTGTAAAAATCGTGGTTGTTTATATATGCACCACCCAGTTCGTATTTAAATTTTCGCCCTATGGGAAAGGCAATGGTTAATCCGGCTTTTCGATCCACTTGCTCCACGTAAGTAGGCTTTCGCTTATCAATATTTATGATATCACTGGTTTTAAAATAATCCCAGTCGTTGATACAAAACTCGGGCTCAATATAAAATGGCTTGGCTGACGGGAAATTCATTCGTGCCTTTATTTGTGCCGACTGATAAAATCGCCCTGAATAAAAATTGCCCACCACATTAAATGAAATACGGTTTACATAATTGTATTGAAAACCTACAAACAACTGGTTAATGCTGCGCGAAGTAAAATTTCCGCCAAGGTCAACATGCAGGCTCTGCTCCTGTTTCACTTTCATCTTAAACACGTAATTCCCCGAATCATTAAGGTACAACCGCGGTGACGAGATGGTAAAATTATCATCCCCGGCCATTTTATAATACCCGCGTTTAATATCATTCATGGTGAGGTATGTTTGCTTTCTTCGTTTTTTAAATACCCTTTTTGCATAGCGCTGCTGATAAGGCTTAAGTCCTGAAACCTCTACTCCGTCAATTTTTAATTCATCGCTCGGAACATAGAATTGTTTTCTGCGGTTGGCCAATTCGGTTGAGTCAATGCTTCTGCCAAGTTTTTGTTTTATTTCCTGAGCTTTGGCCTGCCCATAGGCGTACCCAATGGCTATTAAATCGCGGGCACGGCCAAAATCAAAAGCAGTGTAGTTAGTCAGGTTGGGCTCAATATAAACACCCTTTAAACTGTCAATAAGCGTAGAATCGGTTTTTGATATAAGCAGGTAATACAAAACTTTGGGGAGCAATTGTTCATCTCTATTGTAAGGATAATTGGTAAAATTACTTCCCGACACATTTACTCCTACCACAAAATCGGGGTGAAATTCGCTGGTAGCTACATCAACCGGAAAATTATTGTACACGCCCCCGTCAAACAAATAGCGGTTATCTACTTTAATAGGCGGAATAATCATAGGAACCGACATACTTGCGCGTACCACATCTACCAAATCGCCCTTTTCAAACATAATTTTTTGCTGGGTAAAAATATCGGCAGCCATGCACCTGAACGGAATCATGAGGCTATCAAAATTTCCTTTACAAGCCTGCGAAGCATGTCCTAATAATTCGGCCATAATCATATTTACGGGCTCATCGTTCATAATGGTGGGATTTACCACCGCTGCCAGCGAATCAATAGACACTTTGAGTGTAATCCACGAGGCATTATCCTGTTTTCGGGTAAAGTAGTATTTATATTTAGATGGCAGGTCGCCCGATGCCCACTCCTGAATGCTGCGCGAAAGAGCCAGTTCTTCCATTTGCTGAGGGGTCATCCCCGATGCATAAAGAGCTCCTACCAAAGCACCCATGGATGTTCCTACAATATAATCAATGGGGATATGGTTTTCGTCCAATGCCTTCAGCACACCTATATGCGCAAATCCCTTTGCTCCGCCACCACTTAGCACCAGTGCTACTTTTTGGCTATAGCAGGGCCGGGCACACTGCACGGTGGCGAGCACTAAAAAAATATATTTCAGGAGTTTTGAATTCACAAATCGCGGTAAAGTTACAACATATCAATGCATCAGAGCGAAAATGCGCTTTTTTTTCGGTGAAATACCCATCTTTAAGGCTGTGCCCCGCTCCTTTTACCGCCAACTGCATTTGAGTATTAGCGGCAGAAAGGTTTACTTTGCACATTATGTTTCATTTCCTGCTCCGCACCATTCCACGTCCTGTGCTGATTAAAGTCAGCTACCTGTTTAATAAAATTGCTCCCCTTTTACTTAAAGGAGATAAGGTACAATGCCCGGTATGCGAAAAACATTACCGTAAATTTTTGCCTTATGGATACAGCGGCAGAGCAAAACGCGAAAATGTACTTTGCCCCAATTGCCTTTCATTGGAACGCCACCGTTTAATGTGGCTATACCTTAAAAACGAAACCGACTTTTTTACTAAGCCCCGCAAAATGCTGCATATTGCCCCCGAGCAATGTTTTTATCAGCGTTTCCGAGAAATGAAAAATCTGGATTATACCACCGGAGATTTGGTTTCTCCGCTTGCCGATGTAAAGTTTGATTTGCACCATATTCCTTTTGAAAACAACACGTATGATGTGATTTTGTGCAACCATGTGCTGGAACATGTGCAGGATGCCAACCAGTGCATGCGCGAACTGAACCGTGTACTTAAACCCGGTGGAATGGCTTTTATGCAGGTGCCCATAGATTATGAACGCAGCCAGACCTACGAAGACTTCTCGATTACCGACCCGCGACAGCGCGAAATACATTTTTGGCAAAAAGACCATATGCGCCTGTTTGGAATGGACTATAACAAATGGCTGGAACGGGCCGGATTTAAAGTAAACCCTGTTCATTATGCCAAAGTGGTAGGGGAACAAAATGCCGAAAAATACCGCCTGCAAAAAGAAGAAATTTTGTTTGTAACAAGTAAATAAACTCATGCTCATTAACCCCGATGCCAAAACCATTGCCGTAGATTTTGACGGAACCATTGTGGAGCATGCCTACCCTAAAATCGGGGAAGAAATGCTTTTTGCTTTTGCCACTTTAAAGGAATTGCAAAAACGCGGACACCGGCTCATATTATGGACCTACCGCGAGGGCGAAATGCTGGAAGCTGCCGTAAAATACTGCGAAGAAAACGGATTTAAATTTTATGCGGTAAATGAAAGTTATCCGGGCGAACGAAACACCCCTAAATACAGCCGTAAATTAGAATGCGATTTATTTATTGACGACCGCAACCTGGGTGGTTTTCAGGGCTGGGATAAAGTATGGCAAATGCTGCATCCCGAAGGAGGCGAATATGCACATCGGCTGCAAAATGAACTGGCCCATTTCAACTACAAAAAAAGCTCGCGGCCTTCGCTGTTCGACCGGCTGAGAGGAAAAAGATAATCATACGCTCTTATTTCAATTGAAACAATTACCTGATTAGATAGCATTTGAAAACTATTTTAGATATACCTAAATTTATTTTTAAATATATAAAATATTTTATTTAGCTTGCGGGGGTTATGAAATATATTCTTCTTGCCTGCCTGATAATATTATACGGTACGGTGACAGTTTTTGCACAAAAATCGGACGTTACGGGTTATGTGACACACGAAAAAAATCCGGTTGAATTTGCTCTGGTTGTTCTTGAGCATAGCTCCTATTCAGTGTTGTCAGATTCTACCGGGCATTTCCGTTTAAACCAAATTCCTGAGGGAAATTATGTGTTGATGGTAAAAGCAACAGGATTCCAAACGTTCAAAAAAACAATTCATGTACAGCATTCTACCATTACAATTACCATTGAATTAATTTCGCTCAATACACAATTAAATGAAGTGGTGGTTACAGGTACAATGAAAGAAGTGAGTCGCTCAAGTTCTCCGGTATCCATTGAAGTAATCAGTCCGAAACTTTTTCAGAAAACACCTACCTCCAATATTTTTGAAGGACTGAGTATGATCAATGGTATTCGTCCGCAGTTGCAGTGCAACGTGTGCAACACCGGTGATATTCATATTAACGGGATGGAAGGGCCATACACCATGGTATTGATTGACGGGATGCCGATTGTTTCAGCCCTTTCTACCGTGTATGGCATGATGGGAATTCCCAATTCAATTATTGAACGCATTGAAGTGCAACGGGGTCCGGCTTCCTCGCTTTATGGTTCGGAGGCAGTAGGAGGTTTAATTAATATTATTACCAAACAACCGGAGAAAGCCGCGGTATTGGCCACCGACATGTATGTGAGCAGCTACAAAGAAATAAATACCGATATCAGTTACAAATGGAAAATGGCTAAAAACCTTCAGGTATTATCAAGTATAAACTACTTTAATTTTACCACACGATGGGACAAGAACAAGGACAATTTTACAGACGTAACCCTGCAAAACAGAATTTCAGCTTTTAATAAATTCAGCTATAAAAGAAAAAATAACCGTGTGGCACAAATTGCTTTCCGGTATTATTACGAAGACCGCTTTGGCGGAGAAATGCAATGGCAAAAAAAATTCAGAGGTACCGACAGCGTTTACGGAGAAAGTATTTACACCAAACGCTGGGAGATAATAGGGATTTACCAGTTGCCGGTAAAAGAAAAACTCATGCTCCGGTTTTCGCTTAACAGGCATAACCAAAACTCGGTTTACGGCCTCACTCCTTATTTGGCCATTCAACAAATTTCATTTGCTCAACTTACGTGGGACAAGCAGGCAGGCAGACATAATATGCTTGCCGGCATTTCGCTTCGTTACACATTTTACGATGATAACACGGCCATCACCGCCCGAAATGATGGTATGCTAAAAGGAAACCATCCCTCGCATATTTTTCTTCCCGGATTATTTTTACAGGACGAAATTGCACTGCACAGCAAACATACACTGCTTGCCGGTATTCGCTGGGATCAGAATTCCATTCACGGCACCATATTTTCGCCAAGAGTAAATTATAAATGGAGCCCCGATAAGCACAATACCATCAGGACCGGACTGGGAAATGGTTTCAGAGTAGTAAATCTTTTTTCGGAAGAACATGCCGTGTATACCGGAGCCCGTACCGTTGAAATAACAGAAACACTAAAACCAGAACGTTCATGGAATGTTAACTTCAATTATACCCGGTTTCAGAATATGAAACACGCTTTTGTGACTATTGATGCCGGCCTGTTTTATACTTATTTCTTTAACCGCATCATTCCGGACTATTTCAGCGACCCGAATAAAATTATTTTTAACAACCTCAAAGGATATTCGGTAAACAGAGGATTCAATATGAATATGGATATTAGTTTTACATCAGCATTGAATATATCGCTTGGTGTAACTTATACCGATGTTTTTATACGTTCTGAAAATGCAGGCGGCTCAAGTATAAAAACACGTCAGGTGCAAACTCCCCCTTTCACCGGAAATTATTCGGTGAGCTACGAAATTAAAAGGTGGCTCCTTACTGTTGACTGGAACGGGTCGGTGTACAGCCCCATGCTGTTGCCGGTGTTACCAAACGATTTTCGTCCTGCCCATTCGCCCTGGTACACATTAATGAATCTTCAGTTTACCAAAAAATGGAATAAAACACTCTCGTGTTACTTAGGTTTTAAAAATTTACTGAACTTTATTCCGTCAAACCCCATTATGCGGCCACACGACCCGTTTGATAAAAAGGCGAACGACCCGGTGAATAATCCGAATAAGTACACCTTTGACCCCGGTTACAATTATGCCCCCCTGCAGGGATTCAGAGTAATTGTTGGGTGCAGAGTAACCATCAACTAAGCTAAATAAAAAAGCCCGACACTTGCCGGGCTTTCCATTGCATTATCAGAATAATTACAAAATATTAATTTTAATCCGTTTGCTCAGCTCTTCCACATCGGCTTTAAACTTCTTATCTGTTTCCATTAAGTCGTTTACCGTTTGACAGGCGTGAATTACGGTTGAGTGATCGCGGCCACCAAAGTGCATCCCTATTGTTTTCAGTGAAGCTTTAGTTAAGTCTTTGGCAAAGTACATAGATATCTGACGGGCCTGAACGATTTCGCGTTTACGTGTTTTTGATTTAACCAAATCAACACCAATGGTGAAGTATTCGCAAACCATCTTTTGAATGTACTCGATAGAAATTTCGCGGGAGGTATTTTTAACAAAGTTTTTCAGCATTTGCTTAGCCAGTTCCAGATCAACCTCTTTACGGTTTAATGACGACTGAGCAAGTAATGAAATCAATGCACCTTCCAGTTCGCGCACATTGGTATTTATATTATGAGCAACATACTCAACCACGTCTTTACCAAGGGTAATTCCATCGGCATACATTTTTTGCTCAAGAATAGCGAGGCGTGTTTCAAAATCCGGAACCTGCAAATCGGCAGTTAAGCCCCACTTAAAGCGGGAGAGCAAACGCTCATCCATTCCTTTAAGGTCTTTCGGTGCTCTGTCGGAAGTTAAAATCAACTGCTTACCTGATTGGTGCAGGTGATTAAAAATATTGAAAAATATTTCCTGTGTTTTTTCTTTTCCTGTAAACTGGTGTACATCATCTACAATAAGTACATCTACGTATTGGTAAAAATTTGTAAAATCCTGATTGGTATTATTCTTAATAGACTCTACAAACTGGTTGATGAATTTTTCGGCAGCTACATATAATACTACCTTATTCTTGTTATTCATCTTTATCTGGTTTCCAATAGCGTGAACCAGATGCGTTTTACCTAAACCTACTCCGCCAAAAATCATTAGCGGATTAAAAGCAGTACCTCCGGGTTTATTGGCAACGGCATAACCGGCCGAGCGGGCCAATCTGTTGCACTCACCTTCTATAAAGGTATCGAACGTATAGTTTTGATTAAGATTCGACTCTATATTAATCTTCTTCAATCCGGGAATGATAAACGGATTGCGGATGCTGGTGCTTATATTTAAAGGTACACCTACATTAGGGTTCTCGGCTTTAGAGGCAGCATTGGTAGGTACATTAATAGTGTAGGGCTTTGAGTTAGGCGTACTATTTTCTACAATGATGCTGTACTCAAGCCTGGAACCATGTCCCAGAAAGTGTTTAAGCGTTTTTTTCAGAAGCGCTACATAATGCTCTTCGAGCCATTCGTAAAAGAATTGGCTTGGCACTTGTATCGTGAGTACCTTATTATCGAGCTTCACCGGTTTGATTGGTTCAAACCATGTTTTGAAGCTTTGAGGTGGTACGTTATCTCTGATGATATTTACACAATCGTTCCAAACTGATTCACAAGTTTTTTCTGTCATACTGTCTACTCCCGTTTTCAGGACTGAAAATTGAACATTATTTTCTTAATAAAAAAATAAATTTTGGCTTGTTTTTTAATTAAATTCTAATCGGAGATTTTTTGTATAATTTATTATTTTTTCTACCGAAAAAATGATAATCTATACGCCCCAGTCTTAATCCGGCCCAGCCAACCTGATTAACCGTTACAAGTTTATTCTTTTTATTGGAAAAAGAAAGAGGAAAATCGAAAAAGGTATGAGTATGCCCTCCAAGTATCAAATCGATGTTTTCACTCTCCTGGGCCAGTTGCACATCGCTGTATTTTTTTTCATTGTATTTATATCCCAGATGCGAAAGGCAAATCACCAGGTCGCAACGGGCCTCCTGCTTAAGGAAAGCTGCTGTGCTGTGCGCTTTTTCCATGGCATCCATATAAATGGTATCTCCAAACTGCTTAGCTCCTATCAGTTCATCGGGTTTAATGCCTAAACCAAAAACCCCGATGTGCACGTGATCAAACTCAAATACCTTAGAGGCTGACGTTTTTCCGGCCAATACCGTATTGGCAAAATTGTAGTTTGCACTCAGAAAAGGAAACTGTGCATTATTCACCATAGATGCAAGGCCGTCAAGTCCATTATCAAAATCATGATTTCCGATAGTGCAGGCATCATACTTCATTTCATTCATCAGTCGTATTTCGGGCTCCCCACCAAACAAGTTGTAATATGGAGTTCCCTGCACAATATCTCCGGCATCCAGTAGCAATACATTTTTTTCTTCCGACCGTATTTGCTGAATGAGTTTTGCACGCAACGCAGCTCCGCCCTGTCCCTGATATTTTGAACCATCCATAGGAAAAGGCTCCAGCCTGCTGTGCCAGTCGTTGGTATGCAAAATGGTAAGGCGCACTTCTTCGCCACTACCGGCATACGAGGTAAACGGAAGCTGTGCAAGTGCCGCTGCTCCTGCTCCCATTGCTGAAAGGCGCAGAAATTCCCTCCGGTTAATTTTTCCTGATTCTTTCATCCGAAACAGCTTTAAGCATTTCTCCTTTATTCAGCATCACCCTGAATTCAGCAATAAGGGCATCGCGCACTTTTATTCCAAGCGGAACGATTTTGCTTCCTCCCTCCTTTATGAATCCATAACCGTCTCCCCCGTTGGCCATATAATCTGATAACAGTATGTAATAGGTTTTTGAGGAAACTACCTGCTCACCGCCCACCAGCAGCGTACCCACTTTTGTTTTATCAATAGTCAAACTCATTCCAGCAACGGGCTCTCCTCCTTTTTCAGCAATTTTTTTTGCCAGCAGATTCATCATTTCTCCGTTCACTTCGGCAAGTACCAATTCATTATCAAAAGGCATTAATTCATATACTTTCCCCATGGAGATATTTCCTTTAGGAAAAAAAGGCAACCGAATACCGCCATAGTTCATAACACATACCATTGGTGAAGATGCAATTTTCTTTTGTGCATACTTTAGCAGTACATCACAAAACATATTGTTCAGCGTTCCCGAAGGCAGTTCTTTTTTAAATTCATCGGCACTTACTACCACCGTTTCCGACATTTGCCTGTCAAGTTGATTCTTGTATGGAAGAATAATGCGGTAAACTCCCGAATCAATCACAGACAAAGTATCAGCACTTATCCGATAGGTAGCCGTTCGTACACGTTCGGCAGTATAAGGCTGTTTACATGAAAGTGCGGTAAGCAACAGAAATAAAAGCAGACTTCGCTGAATCATTTCAGCTTTGTTGATATTCGCCAAAAACTTTTCTGAACACATCAGCTATTTCGCCAAGTGTGGCATAGTGCTCTACCGCTTGAATGATGCCCGGCATCAGGTTCACATTATCCCGCGCATCTGATTCAAGACGACTTAGCAGTTTAGTTACTTCATCGTTATTGCGCTCGCTTCGCAACTGCTGCAATTTAGCCACCTGCAATTGCCTTATGGAATCATCTACTCTAAAAACTTTTGTGTGCTTTTTTTCTTCCGACTGGTATTTATTAACCCCGACAATAATTTTGGTGTTATTCTCAATAGCCGATTGATACCGGTAGGCCGAGTCGGCAATTTCGCGCTGAATATATCCTTCCTCTATAGCAGCTACCGAACCACCCATGGCTTCAATGCGGTCAATATATTTCCACGCCTCGGCCTCCAATTGGCTGGTAAGGGTTTCAACAAAATAAGAACCTCCCATTGCATCAACGGTGTCAACTGCACCGCTTTCGTGGGCAATAATTTGCTGCGTTCGCAAAGCTATACGTGCCGCTTCTTCTGTGGGCAGTGATAAAGCTTCGTCATATCCATTGGTATGAAGAGATTGTGTTCCGCCCAGCACGGCAGCCAATGCCTGAATGGTAACCCGCACAATATTATTATCTGGCTGCTGTGCAGCTAAAGTAGATCCTCCGGTTTGTGTATGAAAACGCAACATTTGCGCCTTTGGTTCGGTAGCACCCATTTCTGTTGCAATTTTTGCCCACATCCTGCGTGCAGCTCTGAACTTGGCTATCTCTTCGAAAAAATGATTATGGGCATTAAAGAAAAACGACAACCGCTGTCCGTAGGTATTAATATCCAATCCTGCGGCAATAGCTGCTTTTAAATACGCTTTCCCGTTTGCCAGAGTAAAAGCCAGTTCCTGCGCGGCTGACGAACCGGCTTCGCGAATATGATACCCCGAAATAGAAATGGTATTCCACCTGGGAACTTCCTTGCTGCAATACGCAAAAATATCGGTTATCAGTCGCATGGAAGGCTTAGGCGGATAAATATAAGTGCCTCTTGCCGCATACTCTTTTAAGATATCATTTTGAATGGTGCCCGATATTTTTTTTACATCGGCACCCTGTTTTTTTGCCAGCGCAATATACATGGCAAGCAACGTAGATGCCGTTGCATTAATGGTCATGGAAGTAGTTATTTTTTCGAGCTCAATTCCATTGAACAAAACTTCCATGTCTTTTAGCGAATCAATGGCAACTCCCACTTTTCCCACTTCTCCTTCGGCAAACGAGTGATCCGAATCATATCCGATTTGCGTAGGTAAATCAAATGCAACAGACAACCCGGTGGTTCCCTGCTTTAATAAGTAATGATACCTTTTATTTGATTCTTCGGCTGTAGAAAATCCGGCATACTGACGCATGGTCCACAAACGGCCGCGATACATATCCTTTTGAATACCTCTGGTAAAAGGAAATTTACCCGGCATCTCCGGACTTGTATTACACGAGGTATAAACTTCATTTATTTCAATTCCCGAATCGGTGATAAACTTTTTTTCTTCCATCCCGGTTGTGCTCATTGCTCAAAAACAAGTTTCAGTTCACGTTTTAAAAAATCAATCGCCTTTTGCGTGGGCACATCATCTTTGCGAATAATCACTTCGAAAATCCCTTTCGCCAAATCGAGACCCGTTGCATGCTGATGATCTAACTGAGCATAGGTAGTGTTTATTACATTTATAAGTTCTTCCTTCACGGCTTTAAGTAAAGTCCATGATTGCATGGAAACATAAATTTGCTGCGAGAGATTATGTGTATATTCATCGTTAATGGTGGCAATAAGTTCGGTTTTTAGTTGTGTGGCCGTTATGCCGGGTTTATTTACCCGCATAATAAGATTGCTGGGCGAAATGCGCTCAAGAAACAATACCAGCCGCTCGTATGCCTGCAACCTGATGGGAGTAAGTATCTCCACATTTTTTGAACGCAACTCAAGTAACCTTTTTTCATACTCCTTGTTAAAAAACAAATTTAACATGGTATAGGTAACGGCAAAAATGATGGCGCACGGCACCAGAATTTTCACAACTTCAAGTAAAAAGACCCAAACATCCATATGCGGTAAAATTAAAATTTAACTGTGTAAAACTATAACGAATTCCACAATTTTTATGATGTGAACAAAGGAAAAATAAAGGATAAAAATACTGCTTTATCTTTGCTCCTGTATGTCAAAGCCCATTTTTTTTACGGAGGCTGCCGAAAAGGAACTTTTACGCCTGAAACAGGTTTTAAAAATCCCCGATACATTTGGGGTGAAAATAGAATCCATAACATCGGCAACCAATGGGCCCCCTTTTAGAATAGGGTTTGATGAAGCCGGGAAAAATGACCTGAGTTATAAGTACGAGCACTTTAGTTTGTTCATCCCTAAAGCAGGCAGTATGCAACTTATCGGGTTAACCATTGATTTTATACCCGCACAAAACGGTTTTGTGTTTATTGATACCTCAGGTTTATAGGTAATAAGCGTTGGTTTATCGGATTATTTTGACCTTCATGCAGCGTATTTGTACTTTCGAATTCAAATGACGGTAGGCGAAAACATAAAAGTTGCCCTCAACTCCATCAGAGGAAATGCACTGCGCACCACTATTACCTCTCTTATTATTTCTATTG
>Ga0268298_10004464_pt1 | contig 13654 bp, 9 predicted proteins | sample WWTPWeurt_MetaG_FD_194462 | JGI IMG/M metagenome (GOLD analysis project Ga0268298, IMG submission 194462) | Activated sludge microbial communities from WWTP in Nijmegen, Gelderland, Netherland - WWTP Weurt | ecosystem: Engineered > WWTP > Aerobic digester > Activated sludge | place: Netherlands... | reverse complement strand
TTGATGGAGGATCTCCTTAGTCTTGGGGTGCGTCAGGCCGGAGGCGCGGCGAGAGACGAGCAGGATCGAGGTGACCGCGGGGTCGCGCTGGCACTCCCCGAGCACGCCTTGCCCCACCATCCCGGTCGCCCCGAAGATCAGAACCTTCATCGCGGCGAACACTAGCGTATCGCCGGGCCGAAGATGACGCCCGCGAGCGCCACCCCGGACGCCTTGGGGCTCCTGGGGTCCCAGCCAAGCCCAAGAGCCCCTGAGCGAGGTCTGGCACATCCCGTGAACTGCGGCGATGCGTGGCAGTTCCAAGTATCCGCATCGCTCTTTGCTCTCTGGCTGTGCTGCTGCAGGTGGCCTGCGAGGATTCGCCCCTGGGCACGGTGCCCGACACCGGAGAGGGGCCTCGGATCGGGGCCGCCGACGCCGGCATCTCCTCTCCCGACGCCGGCTTCCCGCCAACCGACGGCGGCGAAGCGGCGGACGCCGCGGATGCGAGCGCGCCGGCGGACGCCGCTCCCGCCGCGGACGTGCAAAGCCCGGACGCAGGATCCGCGGACGCCAGCGCCCCGGACGCCGCCGAGCCGGTGGACGCCAGCGCCCCGGACGCCGCCGAGCCGGTGGACGCCAGGGCCCCGGACGCCGCCGAGCCGGTGGACGCAGGATTCTTCCCCGACGCCCAGGCGTTCCCGGATGCATCCGCGCCGGACGCCGCTGCTCCCGACGCCGAGCCCGCCGACAGCGGCCTGCCACCAGGTCCAAACGCACTCTTCGCGGTGCACCCGAGCGTCGCGCGCACCGGAGCGACGATCGCCTTGGAGGGCGTCTTTGACCCCTCCTCGACCGCGGTCTTCCCGGGCGGCGTCACCGCGACCATCTCGACCTTCGGGACCAGTCGCGCGATCGTGACGGTGCCCGGCGCGGCCACCGAAGGAGAGCTCACGGTGGTCACCGCCGGACGCAGCACGAGCGGTCTGCCCTTCCGCCGCAGCTCCTTTGAACCCGGGCTCCACGCGATGAGCCGCCACTTCGAGCAGGTCGCCTACGCCCGCCAGATGCCGCGGCTCAACACCGCCCGCCGGGACGCCCTGGCGATCGTGCTCGGACCCTATCTCTACGTGCTCGGCGGCCATGACGGAGCACAGCCTCAAACCTCGGTGGAACGGGCGCGCATCGCGGCGGACGGGGCGCTCGGGGCCTTTGAGATCGTCAATGGCGCCAACCTGTCCATCGCCCGCAGCGCCGCGGCGATCGCCCGCGTGGGCCGCTACGTCTATGTGGCCGGCGGCGATGCCGGGGGAGGACCGCTGAACAGCGTGGAGCGCGCGCCGGTCGCCGCCGACGGTACGATCGGGACTTTCATCGTCGTCGCCGGCCTGCAGTTGGTCGAGCCGCGGACGCGCTTCTCGCTGGAGGTCATCGGCGATCAGCTGCTGGCCATCGGCGGTGCGTCGACCAGCGGCCCGGTGGCCAGCATCGAGGCCGCGGTCATCCACCTCGATGGGACCCTCGATCCCTTCGTGACCACCGCCGCTCGCCTCGGCACGGCCCGCGCGGGCGCCAGCACCGCGGTCATCGGCGATCGGCTCTTCGTAGCGGCCGGCACGGGTCCGAGTGGCCTGCTGGCGAGCGTCGAGTCCTCCGCGATCGGCCCCAGCGGCGCGCTCCTCGGCTTCAGCGACGAGGCGGCCGCCCTCAGCACCGCCCGGAGCGACTCCAGCGCGGTCGTGCTGGGGAACCAGCTCACCTTGATCGGCGGCCAGAGCGCGACCGGAGCCACCCCGCTCATCGAGACCGCGGTGGCCGGCCCGAGGTTGAGCCCCTTCGGCAGCGCGCCCGGCCTGGCCCTCCGCTATGCCCGCCAAGGGGCCGCGGTGGCCATCGCCGCCAACGAGCTGTGGGTGATCGGCGGAGCCTCCACTGCTGGTGGCCAGCCGATCCCGTCGCTAGAGCGCGCCACGATCAACGGCGGCAGCGGCCAACTCATCCTGACGCCTTCCAGCAACAGCTTGACGATCGGCCGGGGCCACGCCGCCATCGCGGTCGTCGCCGACCGGCTCTACCTCATCGGCGGCTACGCCAACTCCACCATCTTGACCTCGATCGAGGTGGCCGACATCGGCCCCAGCGGCGCCCTGGGGAGCTTCACCACCGCCTCGAGCCGCTTGGTCGAGTCGCGGATGAACGCGCGGGTGGTGATCGTCGAGGACCTCCTCTACGTGATCGGCGGCCGCGGCGGAGCCCAACAGGGGCCGCTCTCCAGCGTCGAGGTCGCTAGCATCGCCCGTGACGGCTCACTCGGCCCCTTCTCTTTGGTGCCGGGGCTCAACTTGGTCGAGGCCCGCTCGGGCCACGGCGCGGTCGTGCTCGAGCGCAGCCTCTACATCTTCGGCGGCTATGGGAACGGCACCAACTTCTTCGACACCGTGGAGCGGGCCGAGCTGAGCCGCGCCACGATCGGCGCCTTTCAGACCTACCCAATGCGGCTCGCGGTGGCCCGCGATGGTTTCGTCAACGCGGTGGTGGGTGAGACCTTGATGCTCGTGGCTGGGCGCGCCGGGATCATCATCGACATCCTGGGAGCGATCTCCGGCGTTGAGCAGGCGAACGTGACCGCGGGCGGAGACCTCGGCCCCTTCAGCGTCAACGCGAATCTGGCCCTCCCCGTGCCGCGCTCCGAGCCCTCCGGATTCATGACCGGCGGTCGTCTCTTCGTTGCCGGAGGCTTCGGCGGAAATCCGCCCCGCTACGTCACCGAGATCGACGCGCTCGATCTCAGCTCGGCCCAGAACAACTTCGCCGCGCTGAGCCCGATGCCGAGCGGCCGGGCGCGCCAGCAGTCGATCGCCCTGAAGAACTGGGCCTACGTGCTGGGCGGCGACGTCTCGCGCGCTCCCGCGAGCAGCATCGTGGCGGGCGAGCTTCACTGATCGGCGGCGGTGAAGATCTCCAGCACCAGGAGATTCGTGGAGGTCGCCACGATCTGCGCCAGCGCCGCCTCCGCCTGCACGAAGGCGAGGAGCCTGCCGGCCAGCTCGACCGGCGTCGACTCGACGATCTGAGCCGGGCAACGCCAAGCGCGGTGATCGCTCACTGTCGTCCGGCTGCGCAGCTCAAACAGGGTCCCGTCGCGCCCCGGCGCGAACACCCGCGCGCCGAGGCGTCCGATCGCTCCCGGCAGCAGGTCACCGTCCTCGAGCAAGCGCTTCCAGCCCTCGCTCGTCCGCTCGACGATCTGGGCGCGCGCCCCGCTGGAGAGGCCATAAGACACCAGCGCTGGGCTGTCGGCACCGCTCAGCACCCGCCCGGAGGAGCATACGTTGGGATCGGGCAAGGTGGTGCTGTTCCAGACGCCGGTCGGTGAGCGACTGTCGATGCGCCCGGACTCGAAGACCACCGTCAGCTCACCGAAGGCGTCGAAGCCGAGGATGTGTGTCTCGCGAGCGATTCCCGAGCCGTCGCAGTTGCTCAGGTTGTCGGGGGCCCGGCCGAGCCCGGCGATCGCCCCGCCGGCGTCCACGCTCCAAACCTCGCCTTGGCTGCCGAGGACCGCCAACAGACCGCCCTCGGACTCCGCCACGTTCTTGAGGAACACCCCGGGGCGATCGATCAGCTCCCTGAGGTCGCGGTCCTCGCTGAGTTGGCCACCGGGAGACAGCCGGTACAGCTTCTTGTTCGCACCGAGGGCCAGCGCGGCCCCGCCCCGGCCGGGCCCGCCGACCCACTCCCCAAAGCCCGGGTGCTGCAGCGCGACGGAGCTGGTCTGGGTCGCGCTCGCGAAGTAGGCCCGGTGAGCGCCGGGGGCGCCTACGCCTACGAGCACGCCGCTGGTCCACGGCACGATCAGCTCCAGGTTGTCGGCCGGCCCGAGCTGGGCCACGGGGATCGCACGCTTGTGTACGCGAGCGCAGGGCTGGACCCGAAACAGGGTCTCGGTCACCGCCCCCAGGGCCTTTGGGAGCGCTTCAAAGCGCTCGTCTTCCAGACCGAAGACCCGCGCCGGCGACGGCAATGGGATCCCGAGCGACGCTTCCTTGGGGGTGCCCTTCGGATCCGGCACCAGGAGGCCGTCGACCACCTCGAGGCCCAGGGCCGCCAGCGGATCCTGATACTGGAGGATCTGGACCTGACCCTGCCCCGGCTGCGTGGCGCGGAGCACGAAGTCATCAGCAGGAAGGCTACGCGCGAAGTAGGCGGCCACTTCGGCCCCATTTTCAGGGCGAAAAGCCACGAAGCTCACCGCATCGCCCCACTCCGGCAGCGGCGCGAAGTGACTCGAGCAGCCAGGCAGGATCGTCAGGACCGCTCCCAGCGCAAAGGGGACCCGCACCGGAGGCAGCGTAGCAGGTATAACAACCGACCTCATCCCGGGTATGCTGCCCCCATGGCCGACCCCAAGGACATCACGAGCGAAGCCCGGGCCAAGATGAAGCGGCTGGCCGCCAGCATGATGGTGGACCAAGAGCGCCTGGAGGCCCTGGTGAAGAAGGACGAAGCCGAGCTGGGGAAGCTCGACCTCGAGCTCGACGCGGTGAGGAGCACCGGCTCGAGCGAGCTCAGCGCCGGGCTCGAGCAGCTCCGGGCCGAGCTGGCCGGTCGCCTCGAGGCCAACCGTGAGGCGCTGGCGCTGGTGCAGGCCAACTTCGAGGCCACGACCAAGGATATGGACGACCTCGGGCGCTTCGGGGACCGGATGCAGCGAGAGCACCTGCGCGCCGCGACCCAAGTGACGCTGCCCGGCGACCCGTACTCGACGGACGTGACCGACGCCGCCTTGTCGAGCGTGCGCGAGCACATCGAGAAGCTCAGCGGCGAGGCCGCGCTCGGCGCCGAGCTGGCCGCGGCCAAGCGCCCACCCACCAGCGCCGAGAGCGAGGAGGCGCGCGCCCGGGCGCAGCTGGCCGCGATGAAGGCCGCGCGAAAGAAGGACGGCGGAGAAGGCGGAGGCGGAGAAGGCGGAGGAACGGGCGGTCGGACCCTCTAGCAGGCTGTTGACCTACTAGCAGCTTGCTGAAAAAGGGGTTGGAGGCGAGAGCGAGGAGACCGAAGCGAGGTTGGCACCCGAGGAGAGAGCACCGGAAGCGCAGTAATTCTGCGCTGAGGAGCGGAACGACGAGGCTGCCGACCGCAGCGAGAGGATCCTCGTTCGCAGCCCCAAGCCCTTTTTCAGCAGGCTGCTAGGCCCGGCGCGCCGCTTCGAAGGCCGCCACCACCCGCCGCGCGTTCCCTGCCCAGGTCCAATCGCGATCGATCAGCGCTTGGCGCCCCGCCGCGCCGATGCGGCTGGGACGGGTGGGATCGGCGTGGAGCCAGCGCAGCGCATCCGTGAGCGAGGCCGCGTCGCTGGGGCGGAACAACACGCCGGTCTCTCGGTCCTGGATGTTCTCCCGCAGGTTCGGCTGATCGGGGGCCAGGGTGGCCACCCCAGCCGCCAAGGAGTCGAAGAGCTTCAGCGGCGAGGCGTAAGCGTTGATCGCCGGGATCAAGGCCACATCGAGCGCGGCGGCGAGCGGCGGCAGCTCCTTGCCGGGCACCTTCCCGATCGCGTGCACCCGCCGGCTGAGGCCGAGGCTCTGGGCGCGATCGAGGGTCGGAGTGAGCGCCGGGCCTTCGCCGATCAAGAGCGCGTGGAGGTGTGACAGATCAGGCTGAGCCATCGCCTCGAGGAGGAGATCGAGGCGGTGCCAGGGCCGCATGTAGCCGATGAAGCCGACGACCGAGGCCTCCGCCGGGATGCCGAGCGCACGTCGTCGCTCTTGGCCGGCGCGCTTGACGCGCTCGTCGAAGCGCCGCGGGTCCGCGCCATTGCCGATCACCAGGGTCCGCTCCGGGGCCGCCCCGAGCGGGATCAAGAGCTGGCGCAGGACCTCGGTCACAGCGAGCACGCGGTCGGCCTTGGAGAGCACCGTGCGCTCGGTGAAGCGAGCGGTCCGCTTGAAGCCGACCAAACCGTCCTGGTCCATCTCATCGACCAGCGGAGAGTTCACCTCGAGGAGCAGCGGGACCCGCCAAGCCCGCGCCGCCAAGAGCCCCGCGCCGAGGTGCAGCGAGTGACGCTCGTAGACGAAGTCCGGGCGAAAGCTGCGCGCGGCGTTCGCCAGCATGAGGGCGCCGCGAGCGTTGTAGCCGACCTCCAGCACCTCGACCGCGCGGCGGGGCAACGAGAGCCCTTGCCAAAAACGCGCCCCGCTCGCGGCCGCCTCACCGCCGCCCGACTTCTGCACCAGCGCGCACTCCAGGACCTCGTGGCCCGCCTCGCGCAGCGCGGCGATCAGCTCGCGCACGTGTACCGCTTGTCCATCATCGGCGCGGATCCGGTGGTGGTAGAGGATGCGGTAGGGGGCCACGGGCGGGGCGAGCCTGCCACGGGGCGAAGCGGCGGCCAAGGCGGTCAGCGCGGTGACGTCCCCTGTTGCGCTGGACCGCGCCAGTCTCAGAGGCCGGCCGCTCCACCGAGGTCTGGCATGCGAGGTGCTGTTGGTCTCGACATGAGCAGCGCAGCGACCCTCCCCAAGACCACGAGCCCGGCGACCGATCCCCTGCTCCGCGGCGTGAACCCCGACCTCAAGGCTGACCTCCTGCTCGGCGGCGTGAATCCCGAGCTCAGGCGCGATCCCTTGCTCCTCGGCATCAACCCCGATCTCCCGGGCAGCAATTGGAAGAAGTTCCAGACCGGCACGGAGGTCGCGACCCAAGAGAGCTACCGTCCCGGCCCCGCCTACGGTGACGTGAAGAACGGCAGCGCCTCGATGGGCCGCGGTGACTCCGGCAGCGGCGTGACCGAAGTGCAAGCTGCCTTGCGCCGGAGCGGACAGAAGATCTCCGTCGACGGCCTCTACGGCCCCAAGACCGAGGCAGCAGTCCAAGAGTTCCAGCGCGCCCACGATCTCCCGGACACCGGGGTCGTCGATAAGGACACGCTGGCCGCGCTGGAAAAGGCCGCCCCGGCCCCGAGGCCGAGCCCCGCGCCGCGGCCCAACAACGGCGGAGGTGGCGGCGGAGGAGGCGGAGGCAAAGTCAGCCCGCCCAAGCCGCCGAACGTCCCCGATCTGCCCAAGGACCCATACTTGGCGATGGCCAAGGTCTACGATCTCGGCACCGAGAAGCTGAAGGGCTACCACAAAGGTCAGAACCCCGCCTTCGACGCGGCGATCATGCAGATGAAGGAGCAGACCTTGCCGGTGATTACGGGAGAGAACGCGAGCTACGCGAAGCTGGTGCAGTCGCACAACGAGTTCCAAGAAGCGGCGACGAAGGCTGGCTTCTGATCAACGCTGCGCGTTTGGCGAGACCTCGCGCCCTCAGCGTGGCGCGCACTCCCCTGCTAAGCATTTGAAATGAATGAATTTCGAGCATCTCGGGTCCGGTGAAGCCGATACCTCCGAGCTCACGGTTCGCGAAAGAGAGACGCGCGCCGTGCACCAGGAGGTACGAAAGAGATGTTCGTTAACGGATCCTACACTCCCGTCCAGCCGAGCTTGTTCGGCGAAGGTCCTAGCTACGGTCGCGCCAGCGTCAGCCGCGATCCATCCGGTCAGATCACCCTGAGCAGCGGCGCCGGCAACGACGCGATCAACGTCGCCCGCGGCCTCGACGGTCTTTACCATGTCAACGTCAACGGCCAAGACTTCGCGTTCAACCGCCAAGAGCTGAGCCGCCTCGCGATCAACACCGGCCGCGGCTTCGATCAGGTCCACGTCGCCGGCAACGTCGATGTCCCCTTCCGCCTCGACTTCCCGAGCGGGAGCCGCATGCACCGGCCGCAAGGCGACGCCTACGCCCAGAGCCCGGGTCTGCCCTTCTCGCTGCCCTCGGGTGGTGCAGGCCTGCCCCTGCCCTACGGCAGCTTCGATCCCAGCGCCGCAGCCGCGCTGATCCAGATGATGCGCGGTCAGAGCCCCTTTGGTCCGGGCGCCCTGGGGATGCCGAGCGGCGGCTTCAGCCCCGAGCTCATGGGCGGAGTTCTGCCGGGCGGGGGATCGCCCTTCGCCCAGTACTTTCATGGTCTCGAGGGCCTGGGGCGGCTCCCGGCCGGAGAAGGGATGTCGGTCCGCGAGGCCTCGTCGGTCCTGCAGCAGAACTTTGAGCAAGTCTCGGAGAACGGGAAGTTCGGCCAGAGCATCACCAAGAAGAGCCTCGAGAACGCCATCGCATCGGACACGACCTCGCCCGAGGTCAAGGCCGCCGCCAACGCGTTTTTGAACAACCCGCAGGCGCTGGAGGTCATCACCAAGGCGCACGGCGATGGGCCTTCGGGCGGGATGACCAAGGGGGATTTGAACACGGTGCTCTCGCCCGGCAACCACACGCTCGACGGCCTCGACGCCTTGAACCCGAACAACCTGGCGCCCGGCAGCCAAGCCCACGCGATCGCCGAGATCCGTAAGCACTGGGATCAAGTCGGGACGGGGAAGTTCAACTCTGCCAGCAAGTCGGATCTCGAGCGCGTGCTCGGGAGCGACAGCGCGCCGCCCGAGCTCAAGGAGGCGGTCAACCAGGTGCTCAACACCCCCGGCCTCTACGAGCGGCTCAAGGGTCCCTTCGGGATCTCGCTGGGCGACCTCAATAAGGCGATGAGCCCCGGCTGGGGCGGCTGAGGAGGCGCCATGAACATCGAAGTCGTGGAGCTCGGTCCCTCGTCGCGAGAGCTGCCCTTGGTCATGAAGATCTCGGAGGCGGTCGGCTTCGGGAAGTTTCGGGGCACGCCGGCGGAGTATCTGGAGTCGGTGCGGGAGCGGGGCGCGGGCCGGGTCTTCGCGGCGCGCCGGGCCGCAGTGGTGCTTGGCTTCGCTGAGGTCGTGGTCCGGCCCTCCGAGGCGTGGTCACTCGGCGAAGGCACCGCCTATGTCTACGCGACCGCGGTCGACCCTCGGCACGCTAAGGCCGGAGTGGCGCGCGAACTGATGCTGGCGGTCCTGGAGCGGCTCGGCAGCGAGGGATACAAAAAGGCGGTCGCCGACGTGCGCTGGGACAACGCGGCCTCGCTGAACCTCTGCGTCAGCGTTGGCGCGCGCATCCTCGGGCCCTCGCCGGAGGCGGTCATGCACGCCGGCGGGAACCAGGCGCACCTGCGGGTCGAGCTCAGCTACGCGGCGTAGAGCTTGAACGACGCGCAGTGCTCAGGTCCTAAGGAGATCTTGAGCTCGGTGCTCGCCGCCGGGAGATCGGCGAGCACCGACGCCAAAAGCGCCAGGTCGAGGTTCGAGCACATCGTGCCGAGCACCCTGCCCTCGTCGATCCATGCGCGCCCATAGCCAGCGATGAGCCCAGTGCCCTGCAGGTTCGCCCGCAGCTCGGCCAGCTCCTGCGCGGTGGCCTCGGTCCGTAGCTCCAAAGAGACGATGCCGCCTTCGGCCTCATCCAGCCGCCCGGCATAGGCAGCGTAAGGGCCGAGCACTGCCGGAAGGGCCGACCACCGCGGGAGCCGCTCCGGTTCTGGCGGGAGCGCGAGGGCCTGATAGGTCCGGGCGCGCACCGCGCTGCGGTAGCGCTCCTCGGCGGTGTCCTTGGGCTTGGGGGCCTCGGGGAGCTGCCGTCCGAGCGCGCCGATCGCCAGGGCCAAGGCTCGCTCGGACCCCGCGAAGGCCGCCTCGGGCGGGCCTTTGGTGGGCACCTTCTTGGGCAGCTTCTCTCCGAGGCGCTCGATGGCGGCGTTCACCCGCGCCGCGGCCTTTCCGTCCGGAGCCTCACCTCGGCAGAGCGCCGTCCGAACGCGGTCAAAGTCCGCCCACAGCGCCGCGGGATCGACCGCCGGCTCCGGCTTCATCCCCGCCACCCCGAAGGCCGCGAACCACTCCGGGACGGAGAGCTCCGCCGGAGCGAGGAGCCGCTCGAGGACCGAGAAATCAGGGCTCAGCGTCGAGCCCTCGAAGGCCTCCCGGAGCGCGGCGAGCTGAGGCTGGCGCGCTCGTGCCGCCAGCCGGAAGCTGAAGGAGGAGATCGCTGGCCTCTGCCCGGGCGCCGCGGATCGCGCCAGCCAAACGTGCGCCGCGCCGCCGAAGGTCCATAGGTGGAGGTGGTCGCCCCCATAGGCACGAGCGATCTCCTCGGCGATGACCCGCTCTGTGGCGCCTTCGCCGAGAAACTCGAGCTCATTTGGATCCTTGGTGCTCAGGGCGAAGGCCGCGCTGGCAGCCGCGGGGCGCTTCTTGGGGGGCAGCGGCGTGTACTTCCCTCGGTACTCACAGAGATTGGCGGTGCTGACGCGGGAGGCGAGGCCGAGCGCCTGGTGCGCGACCGCCACGCCGCTCTCGGGGACAGCACCGGTCCTCCCGGCGGCCTCATAGCGCGCCCAGGCCTGCTCCACCCAGGCCTTCGCGCTCTTCCTCAAGGCCGGGTTTTGGGTCTGGGTCGCGCCGGACGAGCTCTTGCTCCAGCGAGGCCCGGGGAGGATGCGCGGCGCTCCGGACGAGGGGAACCCACCTGCGGGCGCGGTCGCTTCGCTCAAGGCGTCGGCCTTGTCGCTCCACGCGGCATCGACCAAGGAGAGCCAGCTCTCGATGGTGGCCTCCCACGCCAGATCGGGGGCGTCCGGGATGGGGAGGAGGGGAGCGAAGACGACTGCCGAGCCGGCCATGGGGCGAAGTTAAAGAGATCCAGACTTCACCTCTAGGGGGCCGAAACCGACCGTTGGGCCGCCACTTTGACCCACCCCGAAGGGAAGGCCCCCGCGTCCTCGGCGTAAGATGGCGCTGGAATGAGCTGTAGAAGCCACACCCCCCTCGCCCTCCTCGGCGTCCTGACGCTGATCTCCCTGGCCAGCGGCTGCAGCGAGTCGCGGCGCGTGGTTCCCCCGAACAATAACAACAACAATGGCGGGAAGGACGCAGGGAGCAGCGACGGAGGCGGAAGCAATGGGGACGGCAGCGTCGAGGCCGACGCCGGTACGATGGGTGCCAACGGCACGCCCTGCGCCGACGGCCGCGTGCTCTGCAACGGACGCTGCGTCAACACCAGCGACGACGCGCGCCACTGCGGCATGTGCAACCGCGGCTGCCAGGCCGGCCAGGTATGCACCTCCTCTCAGGCCGCGCCGATGTGCACCCGCGTCGAGAACTGCCCGACCAACGGCTGCAGCGGCTTCGCCTACTGCGACATCGGCTCTCGCAACTGCCTGCCCGGCTGCGTGCGCGACGATCAATGCGGGAGCAACGAGGCCTGTAACCTTCAGGTCCATGACTGCGACTGCAAGGTCGGCTTCCACCGCTGCGGTGGCATCTGTGTCACCGATAACGACGTGAACACCTGCGGCGGTCGCTGCTCGGCCTGCCCCTCGGATCCCAACGGGACGGCCAGCTGCGGCGGCGGCCAGTGCATGCTGAGCTGCGGTGGCGGCTTCCAGGTATGCGGGGAGCGCTGCACCCGCCCCACCGATCCCTCGGCCTGTGGCCAAAGCTGCACGGTCTGCCCCGGCGACGCCCATGGCCAGGCCACCTGTGACGGGACCAGCTGCGGCATCGCTTGCGAGAACGGCTTCCACCTCTGCAATGGCACCTGCGTGTCCAACAACGCGACCGATAGCTGCGGCGGCAACTGCAGCCCCTGCCCCACCGACGGCAACGGGAGCGCCTCCTGCGACGGCACCAGCTGCAACCTAGCTTGCAATCAAGGCTACCGCCTCTGCGATGGCGCCTGCGCCCAATGCCCGAACGTCGCCAGCACCACCTGCAACGGCGGCAGCTGCGTAGCGGCGCCTTGCCAGGCCAACCAGGAGCTGTGCGGCGCCAACTGCGTCAACTGCCCGACCGATGCCCATCAGAGCTCCGTGCGCTGCAACGGCAGCAACCAGTGTGAGATCGCCACCTGCCAGCCGGGCTACTTGCTCTGCAACGGCGCCTGCTCGCAGTGCCCCACCGGCGCCTCGGTCAACGCCACGGCTTGCAACGGGGCGGGCCAGTGCGAAGCCACCTCCTGCGCGGACAACAGCCGCTTCTGCCCCAGCGGCTGCTGCGGCCTGACCGACGCCGAGCTGGACTTCGCCTCAGCGGAGAAGGGCGTGCGCGTCGCCATCACCAACGCCGGTGAGCCCCACGTGCTCTATCAAGATCGCTCGGGCAGCCCCTACGGCCTCAAGCACGGCGTCGCCGGCTCCAGCTTCAGCGCCGAGACAGTCGTCGTCGGCGTCGACGGCCGCACCCCGACCTACTTCGATCTAGCGGTGGAGGGCGGCAACGTCCACGTGCTGTATATCAACGAGGTCGACACCTTCAATCGCGAGCTCATGTACACGGTGAAGACCGGCAACGGGACCTTCATGCCGGAGATGTTCAGCACCGACCCGCTCAACCTGGCGCCCGTGTACATCCGCACGCGGCCCGGCTCCGGAGGACCGAAGCTGTACCTCACCTTCTCCGTATCCAACGCCCAAGGGCGCGACGAGGTCTTCGTCGGCTACAACGAAGGCAGCGGCTGGAACGTGTTCCACACCGAGATGGTCAACATCCGGGGCTACGACGTGGCGATCGATCCCACCACGGACCGCCCGGTGTTGGTCATCGCGGGCACGGACGTCCTCGACGAGGTGCGAGTCGTCCACTTCGCGAGCGACGGGACGCCGAGCGCGACCCAGGTCGAGCGGGCGCGGCCCACCGGCAACCCGCAGATCGCGGTGGACGCCACCGGCACGGTTCACGTGGCCTACAGCGCGGGCAGCATCCGCTATGCCTCCGGAACGACCTCCTTCTCGCCCCAGACCCTCGCCGCGGGCACGGAGCTCGCCGAGCTCGAGGTCGACGGGATGGGCCGGCCGCACCTTCTCTACGGCGCCGACCTCACGATGGGGATGTCGTACTCCGAGTCGACTGGGCAGGGCTTCCGCACCGTGAACATCCCGCTGCTCCGGCGGCTGGCGTTCAACGACGACAGCGACTTCGCCCTAGACAGCTCCGGCGCGCCGACCTTCGTGTACTCCCTCAACGGGACGAACACGCTGCGCTGGCTGCACTGAGGCGTATGGCCCGTTGGCGCGGGACCTCCGCGTTGAACGAAGCGATTCGCGCGTCTACCAGATCGCGCAGCGCTTGGCGGGGGCCAGCGGCGCTCCGGCTGGGCAGCGAAAGGCCGCCCCGAACTCGGGGACGTTGGCAACGACGCCGTTGACCCGCCAGTTCTCGGGTGAGTGAGGGTCGCTCTTCACCTTGGTCTCCAGCAGCTCTGGCCGCACCTTCTGGCACCACGACTGCGCGTAGCCCACGAAGAACAGTCGATCGCCCAGCTCCGTCGCAGGTCCTCCGCCCGTCCGAAAGGCCTGGAGCGCCACCTTGAGCCCGCCGATGTCGGCGATGTTCTCGCCCGCGGTGAGCGCCCCGTTGAGCTTCACTCCGGGGACTGCCTCGTACGCCGAATACTGATCGATGACGCACTGGGTGGCCTCCTTGAAGCGCTCGCCCGTCGCCGGGCTCCACCAGTTGCGGAGGCGCCCGGTGGCGTCGAAGCGGCTGCCCTCGTCATCAAAGCCGTGGGTGAGCTCGTGGCCTACGGTCGCCCCGGTCGCGCCGTAGTTCACCGCGCGGTGCAGCTCCCGCCCAAAGTATGGCGGCTGCAGAATCCCGGCCGGAAATACCATCTCGTTGAGGCTGGGATCATAGTACGCGTTCACCGTGGGCGGGGTCATTTGCCAGGCGCCGCGGTCCACCGGCTTGCCGATCTTCTTCAACTGTCGCGC
>Ga0268298_10004462_pt1 | contig 13656 bp, 5 predicted proteins | sample WWTPWeurt_MetaG_FD_194462 | JGI IMG/M metagenome (GOLD analysis project Ga0268298, IMG submission 194462) | Activated sludge microbial communities from WWTP in Nijmegen, Gelderland, Netherland - WWTP Weurt | ecosystem: Engineered > WWTP > Aerobic digester > Activated sludge | place: Netherlands... | reverse complement strand
CCTGGATCGTCACCGGTTTGGGCAGGATGTCGCCGCGCAGGGCCGATGCGTCGGTCAGCGCGTAGTTGCCGGCGTCGACGCCGCCGAGCACCACGCCGTCCAGCAGCACCGTCTTGCCGAGGCCGGCGTTCTTGTCTGCATAGCGAGCGTTCAGCGTGCCGTCCAGGGTCACCTGGTCTCCGGGCAGGGCCTGCAGCACCGGTGTGCCGGACAGCGGTGCCACGTTCGTGCCGTCGTACACCTTGCTCAGTACGCTGGCCCCGGTGACATCCAGTGGCCGGGGGGTGATGCTGGCCGTCACCTCGGGCAGCGGCTGCAGCTGGTAGTTGCCGGCATCCGCGCCGGTCAGCGCCAGGGGGCCGAACAGGATCGGCTTGGCGGCGCCCACGTTCTTGTCTCCGAAGCGCGCCGAAAACGCGGTGGACAGGCCGACATCATCGCCGGCCACGGCATCGAGCTGCGGGGCGCGGGCAAAGCCGACCTGCGTGGTGCCGTCGTACACCTTGTCCTGGGCCTGCAGGTGGGTCAGCGTGAGCGGCCGCGGCGTGATGTCGGCCACCAGCGATCCGCCGGCTGCCGGCGAGAAGCTGTAGTTCTGGCCCAGCCCGCCCGAGGCGCCGTCGGAGATCACGAATCCGGAGGCCAGGGTCACCGGCTTGGCGGTGCCGACGTTCTTGTTGGCGAACGAGCCCTGCGCCGTGACCACCACGCTCTCCGAGCCGATCAGGCCGGACAGCGCGCCCACCACGATCGTGACCCCCGTGGTGCCGTTGTAGACCCGGCTGACCGCCGACAGCGAGCCGGTCAGCGGCGCCGGCGTGACCGTGCCGGTCAGCGAGCCGACGAGCTGGTAGCCGAGCACCGGCTTGGAATTGCTGTCGAGGAACTCGAACGGCTCCCAGCCATAGAAATAGGCCACCTTGCCGGTGCCGGCGTTCCTGTCGACATAGCGCGCCGCCGTGCCCTCGGTCACCGAGCCGGTTTCGCCGTTCTGGCTGACCGCGGTGAACGAGTCGTAATCCAGCGGCACGTCCGTCGTGCCGTCGTAGGGGCGCGAAAAGATCGACCCCGAGAACGTCGCCGTCTGCACCTTGCTGAAGACCAGGCCGTTGCCGTAGTCGCCCGACCATCCGCCATGCGCCGAGCTGACCCGCTTGAAGTCGTAGCTCAGCCCGCCGATGTTCAGGCTCGGCGAGGCGGGGTCGTCGAAGTAGATGATCCAGCGGCCGAGGAACGAGACGCCGAGCGCCGCATACCCGGCCGCATTGTTGAACTGCGACATCGCCGAGTTGTTGGGCCCGGCGATGACGATGGCGTCGCCCTGGGCCGTGGAGTACAGCGACGTGGCCCCCAACAGCGACACCGAGCGTGCGTTCAGCGAGATGCGTCCGCCGGTGAAGAGGTACGAGTCGGTGATCGTCAGCCCGCCGGCGCCCGAGCGACCCGCTTCGAGCGTGAGGTTGACGGGCGACAGAAAGCTGCTGCCGAGCTCGGCACCGTTGCGGATGTCCAGGTGCCGGTCGGCCACCAGCGTGAGCGAGCCCGGACTGGACGCGGAGGTGGTCAGGTTGGCGCCATCGACGACCAGGTCGCCGGACTGGTTGCCACCGGCACCGCCGGTGGACACGGTGACGTTGGTGCCGGCGTCCAGCGCGGCGCGGATGCTGGCCGCCGACAGGGTGGCGTTGTTGCCCGTGGCGGTGAAGCCGGCATCGACGCCGGCATCCGGTACCGAGTCGCTGATCGTCAGGTCGTAGGGGTCGAGCAGCCAGGTGCCCGGGCGGCCCTTGGGGCTGCCGACGTCGATGCGCGCCGGCCGCGCGTCCAGCCAGCCGCCGGAGGTCTCGATCCAGCCGCCCTGGCCGCCCGCGGCCCCGCCACGGGCACTCAGCGAGCCGTAGACGCGCGTGGACTGGTCGCTCCAGAGGGTGATCCGGCCCCCGTCGCCCTGCTGCAGGGCATCGGCGGCCACCACGGCGCCCGGGGCCATGTACAGCGCGCGGGCGTTGGGCAGCGAGGCCTCCTGGCCGCGGTCGCCGCCACCGATGTGGACCAGGCCACCCCCCGCCGCGCCGGAAGCGCTGAGCCGGGCACCGTCGAAGAGGCCGACCTCGCGTCCGAGCACGCGCAGCCCGCCGCCGGCGCCTTGCGACCCTTCGGCCGACACGGTGCCGTGCACCGAGGTGCGACCGGCCGTGGTCTCGAGCCAGACCTGCCCGCCCGAGGCCCCATCGGCGCGGGTCTCGGAGCCGGCGCCCAGCACCAGCTGCTCGCTGGCGCGGATCAGCACCTCGCCGGACGCACCGGTGGCCAGGCTGCCGGCCTGCACCAGCCCCTCCTGGTTGACCACGGCGGCGTAGAGGTCGACGCGGCCCCCCGAGGCCCACAGGGCCCCTGAATTGCGCACCGCGCCATCGCTGGCCGACAGCCGGACCGACACGTTGGGCGCCCCGGTATCCGCCAGCTCGACCTTCGAGCCGCCGGCCAGCACGATCTGCCCGCCAGGCGCCTGGATGGAGCCTTCCTGCCGGACCTGGGTGCCCAGCAAGGCCACCACGCCGCCATGGGTGGTGCGGATGTCACCCAGGTTGACCACCTCGGAGCGCAGGCCGGTGCCCTCGAGGCGGGCCTGCCCGGCCAGCCAGCTGCGGTCGTCCAGGCGCAGGTTGGAGGCCACCAGCCCGGCCACATCGACCCGGGCGCCAGCGCCGAACAGCACCCCGTTGGGATTGAGCAGCCAGACCTTGCCGTTGCTGCCCAGGCTGCCGAGGATCATCGACGGGTCGGGGCCGGTGACGCGGTTCAGCACCTGGCTTCGGGCATTCGCCTGCTCGAAGTAGACCGACTGCCCCGTGCCGATCGAGAAGCTGTTCCAGTTCAGGATGGCCTGGGGCGAGTTGGTCACCGTCATGCGGTTGCCGACCAGGCTGACCTGGGCCTGCCCGTTGACCACGGCGAGCCCGGTGGGCAACGACTGGGCGGCGGCCGGGCCGATGCCGGCCAGGGCCAGCGACAGGGTCCACAGGGCCCTCGACAGCGGCCGCAGCGGCACATGCCTGGGCTGTCGGCCGGGACGGGACGAGCGGCGGCGGGCATGATAACGTTTCATCTCGGTCGCAATCCTGTGCTGGGGGTGATCAGGGCCGGCCTGGAGCACGAAGGGTGTGCGTGAACGGCATGCTCGGCCGGTCACAGCGGCAACGCGGCCTGGACATGTACGCGCGGTGATCCGCTGCGCGACCATCGCCCATCCGCCAGGGGCACGCCGAGGTCGAGCTTCCAACTCGAGGCGCCCAGCCAGACCCGGGTGCCCACGCCGACGGATCCGACCTGGCAGCGCGTACGCTGCCCGTCGCAGGTGGCCGAGAAGTGGTTGCTGGCCACGCCCACGTCCGCGAAGGCCACCCACTGCAGCGCGCCCCCGACGGGCTTGGCCGACTGCCATTCCATCGACGCCGTCAGGCCGCTGTCGCCGGTGACCTCGCGCTCGTCGTAGCCCCGCACCGCGTAGGCTCCGGTCGCGCCGAACTGCTCGCCCGGCACCAGCGCCTGGGCACTGGCCTGGGCAGACAGGCGCCACGACAGCGCCGCCCCGCCCGCCAGCGCACGGGTCAGGCCGAACCCGCCGCGCACCACCGTGAAGTCGCGTGTCGCCCCCGGTCGCACCGCATCCAGCTGTCGCGACAGCGCGCCGCCGATCGCCAGGTTGCGCGAGAGCTGCAGGTTGAAGCCGAAGGCCGCCGGGCCCCCCTGGCGGGCGGTGTATTCCAGCGACAGCGGGTGCACCACCACGCTGGCACCGGCGGTGCCGCAGGCACCATCGGGCAGCCCTTCGATCGAGCAGTCGTTCAGGTAGTCGCGTCGTTCGAGTGACAGCACCAGGCGTCCGTCCAGCTCGCCCACCCGCTCGAGCTGGCGCGACACCGACACGCCGGCCGCGCGCCCGCGGCCGATGAACTGCAAGGTGCCGGCCTCGGTGGAGGTGGCGCCCGAATCCACGTTCGAGTGGCTGCCGTAGAGGCCGACGGTCAGCCCGCTGCCGTACAGCGGCATGCGATAGCTGCCCATCAGCACGCGAACGGCGCCAGGCTTCTGCGGCGAGATCTGCACCTGGGCGGCGAGCTGGTGGTCGAGGCCCCACAAGGCCGAATGCTCGAATCCCAGCATCAGCCGGGAGCGTCCGGTCTGGGTGCTGCCGGTGTTGTCGGCCTGCAGCGTCCAGCGCGCCACGGGCTGCTCGGTGACCGTCAGCGTGGCGTCGATGTCGCCCCGCTTGGCTCCGGGCTCGAGCGTGACGGCGAGCTTCTTGGCCGGGTTGTCGTTGGCCATCTGCACCTGGGCATCCACCTGTCGGATGCGCGGGGTGCGGCCTTCGGCCAGCGCCGGAACGCTGCGCCGGATGTTCTCGGCACTGAACCGACGCTGCCCGACCACCGCGATGCGGGCGATGCGCCCTTCGAGCACACCGATCACCAGGCGGCCCTGGGCGACCGCCTGCTCCGGCAGGAAGGTCACGACGGTGGAGTACCCGGCCTGGTGGTACAGCGCCTGCAGCGTGCGGGCGGCACGCTTCAGGTCGTCCATGTCCATGCGCCCCTTGAAGGTGGAAAGCGCCGCATCGACCTGGGCCTGGGGCAAGAGCGTGTTGCCGAGCACCGAGATCTCGGTCACCTCGACGCGCTGGGGCGGCAGTGTCTGGGCCGCCGCCGCCATGGTCACCCACAGCAGCGCGACACCGCTCGCCATCTTCTCGTTGCGCATCGATCCCTCTCCTGGATGCCTGCGGCCCACCCCGCTGGACCCGACCGGTACTGGTACTGCAAGCGGCGACGCATGGCGGCGCGGCAGCGGATTCTGCGGATTTGTCAAAGGCCAGGCAAGCGGGAGGTCATGACGCCACGCCGACGAGCCGCACAGTGGACGCTGACCGAACGCGGCAGCATCGAAAGCCGTCACAATCGGCGACCCCTGCTGAGCTCGACCCGCCCATGGACTCCGGTTCGAACGACGACGACGACAAGACCACGTTCCGCCCAAGGCCGCGCAGCGGGACGCCGTCGCAAGCCGGCGCGGCGCCGCCAGAGGCCCCCCCGGCACCGGCGGCGGCGCAAGCCGATGCCGGGCTCCTGGGCAATGGCCCGGCCGCGACACAAGCCGATGCCGCGCCGCTGGGCAGCGGCCCGGCGGCTCCGGCTCCGGCAGCGCCGCGAAGCCTGTCGGGCAATGCGTTGCCGCCCGGCACCAAGCTCGGCGAGTTCGAGCTGTTGCGGGTGCTGGGCGAGGGTGGCTTCGGCATCGTCTACGTGGCCATGGACCACACGCTCGAGCGTCAAGTCGCGCTCAAGGAGTACATGCCCTCGTCGCTGGCCTCGCGGGCCGAGGATTCCCGCGTGCAGGTGCGGTCCGAGCAGTACCAGGAGACCTTCGACATCGGCCTGCGCAGCTTCGTCAACGAGGCCAAGGCCCTGGCCCAGTTCGACCATCCGTCGCTGGTCAAGGTGTTTCGCTTCTGGGAGGCCAACGGCACGGCCTACATGGTGATGCCGCTGTACAAGGGAACGACCCTGCGGCAGCGCCTGATGCAGGGCGGCCCGGCCGACGACGAGGCCTGGTGGATGGCCACGCTGGGCGCGCTGACCGAGGCGCTGGCCGTCATCCACGCCGAGAACTGGTTCCATCGAGACATCGCCCCCGACAACATCATCCTGCTGGAGGGATCGGGCAAGCCGCTGCTGCTCGACTTCGGTGCCGCCCGGCGGGTGATCGGCGACATGACGCAGGCGCTGACGGTGATCCTGAAGCCCGGCTACGCGCCGATCGAACAGTACGCCGAAGTGGCGGACATGAAGCAGGGCCCCTGGACGGACGTCTATGCCCTCGCGGCAACCGTGCACTTCGGCCTGCGCCGAAAGACGCCGCCGCCTTCTGTGGCCCGCCTGGTCAACGATGCCTACGAGCCGCTGGCCACGGCCCTGGCCGGCCGCTTCAGCGAGCGCTTCCTGCGCGCGCTCGACAACGCGCTGCAGGTACGGCCCGGCGATCGCACGCCCGACATCGCCGCCTTCCGGGCCGAACTGGGGCTGGACGGCGCTGCCTCGACCTCCGTCCTGCCCGCGAGGGTGCCCACCTCGGCGCCGCCGGTGCCTGCGCCTGTCGGCGTCTCGGCCGGCGAGGCCGCGAGCCCAGCACCTGAACGACGCGTCCCGATGGCGGCCTGGGCCGGGCTGGTGGTGGCCCTGGGGATTGCCGCGACGGCCGCGGCGCTGTGGATGCGCAAGCCGGTCCCGGCGGCAGCGCCACCCGCCGCGCAGGTCGTTCCGGCGGTTGCCCCGACGGCCAGCGCCGCGGTGCCGTTTTCTGCCAAGGCGTTCGAGGTGCGGGACGAGTTCGACCGAGTGCTGCGCGGCGCGACGCCCGACTTCAAGGTGGATGCGGTGCCGACCCAGGCGGCGCTGAAGATCGGCAAGGACAAGCTGTCGTTCAAGGTCACCTCGTCACGCACCGGCTTCGTGCATGTGCTGGTGCTCGGTCCGGACGGCTCGCTGATGCTGCTGTTCCCGAACGGGCAGTTCGCCGACAACTCGATCAAGGCCGGCCAGACCCTCACGCTGCCGCACGCGCAGTGGCAGCTCGACACCGTCGAGCCGGCTGGCAAGGAGGACTTCCTCGTGCTCGTCACCGAACAGCCGCGCGACTACAGCGAGCTGAGCAAGGAGTACGACTACATCTTCCTCAAGCTGCCCACCGGACAGCGCGCGGCCGAGCTGGCCGCCGGCTGGACCCGCAGCACGCCGCTGCTGCTGGGCGGCATGCGAGGCTGCTCGAAGGTCGATTGCGAGGCCTACGGCGCGGCCCTGTTCAGCGTGGACGTGCAGCGCTGAGCGGCTGGCCCGCGTGATCCGGGCCGGGGCATCGACAGCCCCGCGCCTCAGCTGCTGTGCGAGGTGAGCCGGGTCAGCGGCGAGGCGGTGCTCACGCCGGGCGGGCTGCGGCGGCGCCGGGCCGCGGGGCTGACACCGGCCGCACCGGACTCGGCCAGGTCGGCGGGGCCATCGATCGCGTCGGCGTCGTCCAGCGCCACCGGCAGCGCGCTGCGGCGCATCGCCACGCCCACCGCCAGGATGTCGATCACCAGCAGGTGCAGGATGCGGCTGACCATCGGCAGCTGGGTGTCGGCGTCCTCCACATGGTCGACGATCAGCGCCAGGTCGGCCTTGCGCGCCAGCGGGCTCTGGCTGGCGGTGATGGCCACCACCATCGCGCCACGCTGTCGGGCGCGGTCGGCCACCTCCAGCAGTTCGGGCACGCGGCCGTGGCCGCTGATGACCACCGCCACGTCGCGCGGCCCCAGCACGTTGGCCGTCAGCACCTGCAGGCGCGGATCGGTGCAGGCGTTGCAGCCGATGCCGAAGCGCAGGAACTTGAACTGCGCATCCTGTGCCACCACGCCGTAGTGGCCCACGGCATGGAACTCGATGCGCTCGGCGCCGTTGAGCAGCTCGATGGCGCGGTCGATGGTCTCGCGGTTGAGCTGGTCGCGCACCTGCAGGATGGCCGCCGCGGTGTTGCCCAGCACCTTGTCGCCCAGCTCGGCCATGGTGTCGTCGCCGGTGACCTGGGTGTGCGTCACCGGCACGGTGCCGGTCAGGCCCGAGGCCAGCCGCAGCTTGAAGTCCGACAGGCCCTCGCAGCCCAACGATCGACAGAACCGGATCACCGTGGGCTGGCTCACGCTGGCGGCCCGGGCGATCTCGGCGATGGGGTCGTTCAGCGCCGCACGGGGGTGCGCGAGCACATGGTCGGCCACCCGGCGCTCGGCCGGCGACAGGCCCTCGAGCCCGCGCCGGATCTGCTCGAGGATGGCCGAGCGCGGGCCGCCCTGCAATGCATCGAGCTGCGACTGCAGGATGGCCGAGGCGCCGACGAAGGTGGCGTGCTCGGCGGTGATCACGAAGGTGGGAATGGCCCGGGCGTAGTCGGCGAAGCGGCCCTTGTCCTCGAAGCGGGCGCGAAAGCCCGAGCGGTCGAAGTGCTCGCCCAGCCGCGGCACGATGCCGCCGCCGATGTAGATGCCGCCCATCGCGCCCAGCGTCACCGCCAGGTTGGAGGCCGCGCTGCCCAGGATCAGGCAGAACACCTCGATCACCTCGGCGCACAGCGCGTCGCTGCCGGCCAGGCCGCGGCGGGTGATCTCGGGCGCGGACAGCTGCTCCTTGTGGATCAGCCCGGCGCGGTAGGCCAGCGCGCGGTGGATCAGCTCCAGGCCCGAGCCCGACAGCAGCCGCTCGAACGAGACATGGTCGTACTGCTGCATCGCATAGCGCAGGATGGCCAGCTCGCGCTCGTCGCGCGGCGCGAAGTTGGTGTGGCCGCCTTCGGTGCCCAGCGCCACCCAGCCGTTGCCGGCCGGGATCAGGCCCGACACGCCCAGCCCGGTGCCCGCGCCCAGCACACCCACCACGCTGGGTTCGCGCAGCGCGCCGCCGCCCACCTGGCGCCGCTCGTGCGCCGCCAGCCGCGGCACCGCCATGGCCAGCGCGGTGAAGTCGTTGACCACCACCAGGGTGTCCAGCCCCAGCCGCTCGCGCATCTGCTCGATCGAGAACTGCCAGTGGTAGTTGGTCATGCGCACCTGGTCGCCCTCGACCGGGTTGGCGATGGCCACCGCGGCGTGGGCGATGGCCTCGCCGGGCACGGTGTCCAGGTAGGCGCGCACCGCGGCATGGAAGTCGGCATGCTCCTCGCAGCGCAGCGAGGCGGTGTGCTCGAAGCGCCCGGTCGAGCGCTCGAGCGCGAACCGGGCATAGGTGCCGCCGATGTCGGCGATCAGGCGGGGCGTGTCGAAGTCGGGCATGGCATGGTGGATGCGGAAGGGGCGGACGGCGTGAACACGGCGGGGGTCAGGCAGGCACGCTCTTCCTCGCGCCGCGTAACATGACTACATCATGACGCATGTTTCCCCTGGGTTTCACGGAATCTTCGAGCGGTTACCGCGTAAGCCTGTCTTGTGGTGCGGCTGTAGTTTTGCTACCTTTCGCCCCTGAAACGGGTCCGGCAGCCGCGCTGGCACACGATGGGCCAGAGATGGATCGAGATGGGTTTGCTGAGACTGACACCGCTGCAAGGCAGCTCCGGGGATGGTGAGGGAGACCGTGTCTGCACGGCCAGGTTCCCCGCCCCCCGTTCGACCCCGGGCCGCCGCGCCGGGCTCGCCCGATGAACGCGCTGCGTGAGGCCCTGGCCGTGTCCGACGCCCTGCCCGACACCTTGACCCACACCTCGCCCTCCACCTCGCCCCACCCGTCGCGGGAGTGCCCCGCGTGCGGCGTGAGCCAGCCGGCCCCGGGCGGCGGCACCATGGCCCACCCGACATCGGCCGCGGGGCTCGACCTGCCCTGGCTGGTGGGCGACATCGGCGGCACCAACGCCCGCCTGGGCTGGATCGACTCGCCCTCGCTGCAGGTCACCCAGGTGCGCACGCTGCCGGTGGCCGGCCACGACGGCCCGGCCTCGGCGGTGCGGCGCTACCTCGATGAGCTGGCACTCGCCCCCGGCGCGGCCAGCGCGCCCCGCCACGCGGCGCTGGCCGTGGCCACCGCGGTCACCGGCGACCGCATCGAGATGACCAACAGCCCCTGGCGCTTCTCGCGCGCGGGGCTCGAGGCCGATCTGGGCCTGCGCTCGCTGGCCGTGCTCAACGACTTCGAGGCCCTGGCCTTGTCGCTGCCGCGCCTGCAGGCGACGCAATTGCGCTGGCGCGGGCTGGCCCCGCAGCCCGGCGGCAACATGGCGGTGATCGGCCCCGGCACCGGGCTGGGCGTGGCCGGCGTGGTGCAGACCCCGCGCGCCTGGCTGGCGCTGCCGGGCGAAGGCGGCCATGCCACGCTGTCGGCGGCCGACGACTTCGAATCCGCGCTGCTGGCCTGGGTGCGCGGGCGGCACGAGCATGTCTCGGCCGAGCGGCTGCTTTCGGGCATCGGCCTGCCGCTGCTGCACCAGGCCCTGGCCGCAGTGAACGGCGAGCCGGCCGACGAGCTGAGCGCGCAAGACATCGTCGAGCGCGGCCTGGCCGATGCCGGCGGCCTGTGCGGCCGCACGCTCGACGCGTTCTGCGCGCTGCTGGGCAGCTTTGCCGGCAACGTGGCGCTGACGCTGGGCGCGCGCGGCGGCGTGTACATCGGCGGCGGCATCGTGCCGCGGCTGGGCGAGCGCTTCTTCGATTCGCGCTTTCGCGAGCGCTTCGAGGCCAAGGGGCGCTTCCGCAGCTACCTGGCCGGGATCCCGACGGTGCTGATCACCGACACGCTGGTGGCGCTGGAAGGCGCCGCGGTGGCGGTCGCGCAGAATCTGCGTTAGGGAGTCGCTGCACAAGTTCCTCGCGGCGCGGGGACTCATTCAGCATGACCTGGGCGCCGCCACGGCCGGTCAGCCGACCTCGTGCCTGCGCAGCCGCCGGTGCGCCGCACGGGCGTGCGGCACCCAGCCCAGCCGCTTCCAGCGCGTCCACATGATCAGCCCGCGCAGCCACTCGTCGGCGGCATAGGCGATCCAGATGCCGGCCAGCCCCAGGCCCAGGTACTGTCCGAGGAACCAGCTGCCGCCGGCCAGCACCCCCACCATCGATGCCACGCCCGCGTAGAGCGGAAACCGCGCATCGCCGGTGGCCCGCAGCGCGTTGACCAGGACCAGGTTGAAGGTGCGCCCCGGCTCCAGCGCCACCATCCACCACAGCAGCACCGTGCCGGTGGCGATGATCTCGCGGTCGTGCGTGAACTGGCCGATCAGCCAGGGGCCGAAGAGAGCCGCCGTGGACGACACCGTCACCGCCAGCGCCAGGCCCCAGCGCATGGCCTTGCGCACCAGACGGTTGGCGCCATGCAGGTCGCCGGCCCCGATGAGGTGGCCGACCACGATCTCCACCGACAGGCCGATGGCCATCGCGGTGAGCAGTGCGATGTGGGTGATCTGCAGCGCATAGGCCTGCGTGGCCAGCGCCTTGGCGCCGAACTGCCCGGCCACCGCCACGCTGACCATGAACGACAGTCGCCAGGCGATGTTCTCGCCGGCCCCGGGCAGCCCGATGCGCACCACCGCCGCCAGCGACTCGCGCGGCAGCGACCACCAGTCGGGCCAGCGCGGCACCAGGCCCAGCCGCCAGCGCCACAGCAGCAGGTGCAGCGTGATGCCCAGCACCCGGCTCGCGGCCAGCGCCAGCGCAAAGCCCAGCAGCCCCAGCCGGGGCATCAGCAGCAACGCAAGGGCCAGGTGGGTGGCGTGCATGGTCAGGATCACCGCCAGCGTGTCGCGCACTCGCAGGTGGGCCCGCATCACGCTGGCCATGGTGGCGTTCCAGGCGTCCAGCAGCAGCCCCGGGGCCAGCGCCTGCAGGTAGGGCACGGCCAGGCGCATCAGGTCGTCCGGGGCGTTGAGCAGGCGCAGCATCGGCACCGCGCCGAGCAGGGCCGCCAACGAGGTGACGCCGCCCAGCCAGGTGGCCGCGCCCAGCGTGGCCCGGGCCACCTCGTCGGCGGCCTGGCGCCGGCCACCACCCAGGCACTGCGACACCACCACGCTGATGCCGGCCCCGACCACGCGGAACAGCAGGAACAGCATCGCCAGCACATGGTTGCCCAGCGCGAACGACGCCGCCGAGGCATCTGACAGCCGGCCGGCCAGCGCGGTGCCGATCACGCCCACGGCGATGCCCAGGCACAGCTCCAGGAACATCGGGCCGGCGATGGACAGCAGCGGCGGGGGCTTGATCGGTCGGTGCAAGGTCAGGTCGAGGGGTGGGGCGGACGGCGGGTCGAACGGTGGGCCGAACAATGACTCGAGGCGGGAAGCGCGGCCATCGGGCCGCGCGGCGTCGCATCGGCCGGGGTGCCGCCGGGGCCCGGGCGCGCGGCCAGGCCGCCGGTCATTGCACCACGATCACCGGCGAGGCATCCATGATCCGCGCCCCGGTGGCCGGATCGCCGCCGCCGATGCTCCAGGCCGCCGGCTGGGCCTCCAACGGCCGGAAGCCGCCGTCGTAATCCCAGGTGGTGACGAAGATGCGTGCGCCGGCCAGAGAGGGCAGCCGGCCCAGCGCTGCCGCCGGCAGGGTGAACGAGACGCGGCGCTGCGCGGCATCGGTCTCGATGCGGGCAGCAGGCACCACCGGGCGGCCCTCGTGCGTGGCCGACGCGCCCTCGGCGGCGAACAGCGCGTTCGACCAGCCATGTGAGCGCAGCCGCAGGTGCCAGCGCATGCCGTCGGGCAGCTGGGCGTGCTGCATGGGCATCACCGTCGCGCCGCCCTCGCGGCCCGGCAGTTCGATGAAGAGGGTGAAGGCCACATGGTCGAAGCCGTTGGGCGGGTTCCACTGGCGGCTGAGTTCACCCATCGTCAGCTCGATGCGCAGAGCCCCGCCGTCGGTGGCCACCCGCGCCTGGCGCAGGTCCATCGTCGGCCGGCCGGCGTAGCTGGCGTCGGTGGGATAGGTGTAGCGGCCCTCAGGGCCATGGTCGTCGCCGACCGGATCGTCCACTGCCGGCTGCCAGGCCCAGGCCCGGGGCGCCGGGGCCGACCAGCGCGAGGCCGCTGGCGGCTCGCTGCCACCCACGCCGCGGGCCCGGGCGCCGTCGAGCAGGGCGCCGTCAGGCGCCGGCGCCTCGATGCGCCACACCAGGCCACCCCGCGCCGGTACCGACACCCCGAGCTGGCCCTCGTGGCCCACCCGCACATCGGCCGGGCGCCCGTGCAGGCCGTACAGGCCGGCCAGCCGCGTGCCCGGCGGCACCTGCAGCGGCAGGCCCTTGAGCATGGCGGGCTGCTCGTCGGTGTTGAACACCACCAGCGCCTGCCGCGGCCCGTCGACCATGCGCCAGGCGATCAGGCCCGGCCCTTCGGCATCGGCCTGCAGCACCTGCGGCCAGCCACGTGAGAACAACCGGTGCTCGCGCCGCAGCGCGGCCATCTGTGCGATCGCCTGGTACAGAGGCGCTGCGGTATCGAAACGGTCGCGCCCGCCCGAGCCGTGGCCGGCGGCGAACATCGAGGCCCGCGGCACGGTGAAGCCCTGCTCGGTGCCGTAGTAGACGGTCGGGATGCCCGGCAACGTGAACATCGCCAGCAGCGCCTGCGACAGCCCGGCCGGCGTGCCGCCGGTCAGGAACCGGTCGACGTCGTGGTTGTCGACAAAGGTCGGCATCAGGTGCGGCCGTGCATGCACGCGTGCCAGCGTCTCGATGCGATGGGCCAGCTCGGCCGTCGGCGCCCCTTGGGCAAAGACGCTGTTGAACGCACCATACAGCGGAAAGTTGAGCATGCCGGGCATGCGACGCTGCCCCGCCGGGCCGCTCATGTAGCCTTCGATCTTGCGGGCCTGCGTGTCGTCGAAGGGCCGGTCGATGCCGAAGCCTTCGCCGAACACATGGAACGATGGCCGGCCGTTGTCGCGGGCCACCCGCATCACGCCGGGCGCGCGGCGGTCGGTCGAATACAGGAAATCGTCGATCGCCGCCGGTGACACGTAGAACGCGGTGTCGATGCGAAACGCGTCCACGCCCGCGGCGCGGATCCAGTGGCCGTAGCTGCGCCGCAGCGCGCGGCGCACCACCGGACTCTCGGTGTTCAGGTCGTCCAGCCCCGACATCTGGAACTCGTGCTCCTGTC
>Ga0268298_10004461_pt1 | contig 13656 bp, 13 predicted proteins | sample WWTPWeurt_MetaG_FD_194462 | JGI IMG/M metagenome (GOLD analysis project Ga0268298, IMG submission 194462) | Activated sludge microbial communities from WWTP in Nijmegen, Gelderland, Netherland - WWTP Weurt | ecosystem: Engineered > WWTP > Aerobic digester > Activated sludge | place... | reverse complement strand
CCACGACGGCTTCTCCATCCTTCAGGGACAGGGCGGCCACGATCTCTTTCTCAGTGGTCGGAAAGGCCAGCTCGCCTGCCGTGGCTTGGCTCGGCCACATGGCGGCGGACATCGTCATGGCTAGGGAAATGATGAGTGCACGCATCTTCACTACCCCCTTCCAATGGACATTGGCAAATGGATGACGGACACGAAAAGAGAAAAACCGATGAGTTGTATTGAAGTATCTGCCTGGCGGGAATCCAGGTCAACAGCTTCCCTCTGGGATCGGCAAAAGGGCTAAAGGATGAGACTTAACAGATACTTATTCACCCGCTTATCTTATCCAACAACTCCGCCACCTGACGCTCCAAAGTCGCCACCCGGGCTTCGAGCTGTTCCATCCGGTCGGCATCGACCACTGGCCGGCGCGGTGCCTCCGATTCGATCGGTAAAGCCTCGATCTCGGGCTCGCCGCAGAGGAGATGGGCATAGCGATCCTCCCGCTGCCCCGCCCCCCGGGGAATACAGATCGCCAGCGGCGGCTGGCGCTGCATGAATTTGGCGAGGATCTGTTCAATCTCCTCCGTCCCCTCGAACTCCAGCATGCGCTCGGTACGAATGCGGATCTCATTGAGGGTTTGGGGACGTCGGAGCATCAAGACCGCCAGCACCGCCTGGGCGCGACGATCGATCTTCAACGCCTGCCGGAGGCGTTGCGAGATCCGTTGGGCGCGATCGCCATACTCGATGCGCAAGAGTTCCCGTTCGTCCAGCTCCTTGACGCCATGGTTGACCTCGGCGAGGGAGAGGTTCATCACCGGCTCGCGGCTGCTCTTCTGATTGCAGGCCAGGGTCAGGCTGTTGAGGGTCAAGGGATAGTTGTCGGCGGTGGTCAACTCCTTTTCCATCAGGCAGGCGAGGATACGGGCCTCCAGAGGGGTAAGGATGAGCGGCGGCGGGGCGGTGGTGTCGTTCATGTCTGATCCTCTAGGAACTCGCTGGGCAACAAGGGTGCGGATGCCCGTCAATACCTGGACGCCGGGAGCCTGTCAATCGAGAGTTTCCTTGGAGGTGCGCCGCACATCCTGCTCCATCGGCGCGCCCGGCACTTTCCACCCGGACCTGGCGTTCAACCCGGCCAACAGGGGAACCGGGCCTGGGCCACACAGGCTCGATTTTCGTTCTCAAGATAAGAACAATAGCTTTCAATATGAGTCTTTTGTTCTCGTGATAAGAACGAAAAATCGGCCAAACAGCCCAGGCCCGGAGACGCTCCTTAGCCTCGCGCTCAGCACGACGGGGTTTGCAATCCAGTCGCGACCATAAAGAAGTCAGCCCGAGGGCGGGCCTCCCACCTGGCGAACACAATTCGGACGGGACGACCAGCTTGAAGTGCCCCCCGCCGGGCATGCGCCCCGCCCAAGACCATACGGAGGGCTGCCGCTTCCGATCATCCAGAATTTTGCCCCTCTATCCGTCTTGAGATAGAAGGCGAGGCCGGGTTTTGTGTAGACTTTCTTCTATCAACCCCAACCCAAGATGCCCCATGAGTACCCTCATGCCCGCGGCGCCAAGATCCGGCGTCACCATCCAGGGGCGGACTCCCAAACTGATCGACGGCCTTGATCGGCTGATGGAGTCGATCATTCCAACCTCTCGGTTACCCGGTTTCCGTCGCCTCGCCATCTTCCTGCTGGGGGCCATCTGTCTGCTGTTGGGCCTCGGAGCGACGGCGGAAGAGATCAAGATCGGTGGCACTGGCAACGCCCTGGGCGCCATGCGTCTGCTGGCCGCCGCCTTCAACCGCGAACACCCGGCTATCCAGGCCAGGGTGTTGAACAGTATCGGCAGCAGCGGAGCGATCAAAGGGGTTCCCAAGGGCGCCGTGGATATCGGCCTGAGCTCCCGCCCGCTCACGGATGAAGAAGGCGCCGCCGGGGCGGTGTTCACCGAATATGCCCGTACCCTCACGGTGCTGTCGGTCGCGACCAAATCCCAGGTCAGGGCCATCACCCGCGAGCAAATCGCCGATATCTATAGCGGCCACTTCCATCAATGGCCGGACGGTACCCCGATACGTCCGGTGCTGCGGCAGCAGGGCGACGATAATACCCGCCAACTCAAAACCCTCTCCCCCACCGTCGAGCAGGCCCTGGAGGCGGCGGAACAACGCCAGGGATTGCCTTTCGCCGTCACCGATCAGGAGGCGGCGGACAAGATCGAATCCATCCCAGGCGCCATCGGCGTTACCACCCTGGCCTTGATCGAATCCGAGACCCGCTCCCTGCGTCCCTTGACGCTGGATGGCATCGAGCCCAGGGTCGAGAACGGCGTCTCGGGCACTTACCCGCTCGTCAAACATTTCTATCTGCTCACCCAGCCGCAGCCCAGGGCAGCGGTGCAAGATTTCATCGCCTTTCTGCGATCCCCTGCCGGGCGGAACATCCTGATCCAGAGCGGCCATTGGCTCCCATAGCCGGACGATCCCGAGCCAAGATGCCTCCACCCAAGGATCGCATCTCGACCATTATCACCCGCCTGGGGGGCATCACGGCCTTGCTGGTCGCCCTCAGCCTGCCGCTTGGCTATGCCCTGACGGACCTGAAGGACCTGGGGGACTCGCTGGAGTTCAAGGCCAAGGTCAAGGCCTCGGCCATGACCGGGCTCATCGCCACCCATCCCGAATTGTGGCAACTCGCCGAAAACCGCATGCAGGGTCTGATCTCCCGGGAGCCGGTCCCGCTCGCCGACGAACTCATCCAGGTTTTCGATGACAAAGGCCAGCTCATCTTGCGACATGGCCGGGAACTCCAAGGGCCTGCGCTGAGCCGAAGTTATGCCCTCTATGACGTGGACAGGGTGGTCGGTCGCATCCAGGTCAGCGCCTCCTTGCTGGGCACCCTCTCCAGAACCGCCATCGCCGCTCTGTGCGGTCTCTTGCTCGGCGGCATCGTCTTCGTCGTGTTGCGCGTGCTGCCCTTGCGGGCGCTACGGCAAGCGATGTCCAGCCTGATGGAAGAGAAGGAACGGGCCGAAACCACCCTGAGTTCCATCAGCGACGCCGTGACCACCACGGATGCCGAGGGACGCCTGATCAGGATGAATCTGGCCTGGCTGGCCATGATCGAGACGGATAGCCCGGCGCAAACCGCTGGGCGTTCGGTATTCGAGGTCGTCGCCCCCGAACACCGGGCGGCTTATGCCGAGCTGCACCAAGGGGTGCTGGCCGGCGAACCGAGGCAGTTGAGATACGAAATGATCGGTCTCAAGGGCGGTCGTCGCTGGTTGGAGACCCGAGCCGTGCCCATGCGGGACGGCGGCAGGACGGTGGACCTGGCTGTCACCCGGGACATTACCGCCAGCCAGCAGGCGGAAGCCAAGCTCCAACTCGCCAGCAGCGTCTTCACCCATGCCCGGGAAGGCATCATGATCACCAACGCCGAGGGCGCCATTCTCGATGTCAACGAAGCCTTCACCCAGATCACCGGCTACAGCCGCGACGAAGCCCTGGGACACAACCCGAGCCTCCTCAGTTCAGGCCGTCACGACAAGAGCTATTTCACCGCCCTCTGGCATAGTCTGACCGATCAAGGGCATTGGAGCGGCGAGATCTGGAACCGGCGCAAAAACGGCGATGTCTTCGTCGCCATGCAGACCATCAGCACGGTACGCGACCCCCAGGGCCAGGCCCAACACTACGTGGCCCTGTTCTCCGATATCACCTCCCTCAAGGAACACCATAACCGGCTGGAGCACATCGCCCATTACGATGCCCTCACCAAGCTGCCCAATCGGGTGTTGCTGGGAGACCGCTTGCATCAGGCCATGACCCAGATGCAAAGGCGCGGACTCAAGCTGGCGGTGGCCTATCTCGACCTCGACGGCTTCAAGGCCGTCAATGACCAGCATGGACACCGGGTCGGCGATCGCCTCCTGGCGAATATCGCGGCCAAGATGAAACAGGCCCTGCGTGAAGGTGACACCATCGCCCGCCTCGGGGGTGATGAGTTCGTCGCCATTCTGACCGATCTGCCGGACGTCAAATCTTGCGCCCCCATCCTCTCCCGCCTCCTCACCGCCGCCGCCGAGCCGATCCAGATCGGCCCCTATAGCCTCCAGGTCTCCGCCAGTATCGGGGTCACCTATTTTCCGCAAAAGGAGGAAGTAGATGCCGATCAACTTCTCCGCCAAGCGGACCAGGCCATGTATCAGGCCAAACTGATCGGCAAGAATCGTTACCAGGTCTTCGACATCGAGCGGGACCGCAGCCTGCGCGATCATCACGAAAGTCTCCAGCTCATCCGTCACGCCCTGGCCAAAGGCGAGTTTCTCCTCTATTACCAACCCAAGGTGAATCTGCGCCTGGGCACCCTCATCGGCGCCGAGGCCCTGATTCGCTGGCAGCACCCGGAACGGGGTCTATTACTGCCGGCAAGCTTTTTACCCACGACCGAGCATCATCCCCTCGCGGGTGACCTCGGCGACTGGGTGATCCACACCGCCCTCGACCAGGTGGAACGCTGGCGCCCCCAGGGCCTCGATATCCCGGTCAGCGTCAATCTCAGCACCCACCAATTGCAGCAGGCGGATTTCGTCGACCATCTGCAAAGGCTCCTGGCCGCCCATCCCGGGGTCGCGCCGGCCAGCCTCGAACTCGAGATCATGGAAGCCAGCGCGGCGGCGGACCTGGCCCAAGTCTCCCAGGTCATCCAGGCCTGCCATCGGATCGGCGTCACCCTGGCCCTGGACGACTTCGGTACCGGTTACTCCTCGCTGCATCAGCTGAAGATCCTCGCGGTGGATCAGCTCAAGATCGATCAAAGCTTCGTGCGCAACATGCTCGACAGCCCGGATGATCTGGCCATCCTCAAGGGCGTCTTGGGCCTGGCCACCGCCTTCCATCGCCAGGTCATCGCCGAAGGAGTGGAAACCCGGGAACACAGCGAACTCCTGTTGCAACTCGGCTGCGAACTGGTCCAGGGCAACGGTATCGCCAAGCCGATGCCACCCCAGGAGTTTCTCGCCTGGGCGGCCCAGTGGCGCCCGGACCCGGGTTGGAGCCGTCTGTCTTCCGAACCATCGGCACCCAGCCTGGAATTGCTATAGCCCTAGACGCAGGAGAGGGCCGGGCCTGGGCCGTGAAGGGCCGATTTTCGTTCTCCAAATAAGAACAATGGCTCGCTATAGAACTTATTGTTCTCTTCTGGAGAACAGAAATCCGGCTCTGAACGACCAAGCCCGGAGGCGGGCCACCCACTCCCGCGGAGCCAGGGATACAGGTATCGTTGTAGTGTCCAGGTTTTCTCCTCCCATCCATCCAACGCCGACAGGTTCCAATCCCAGTGAACTCCGTCCATCCGCTCAGACTCACCAAGCCGACCCGCCTCGCCCATCTGACGGCGATCCTCCTGCTCGGGATGTTTTTCTGGCTGGGGATGAGCAGCAGCGTCATGAAATCCGCCACCTTCGACGAGCCCGCCCATCTCACCGCGGGCTACAGCTATTGGCTCAGCGGGGATTTCCGCCTCAATCCACAAAACGGCCTCCTGCCCCAACTCCTGGCGGCGCTGCCGCTGCTGGACGATGAACTCAGGTTTCCCAGCCTGGACTCGCCGGCCTGGAAGCAACGGGATGTCTGGACCCTGAGCCAGGCCTTTTTCTACGACCTGGGCAACGACACCGAGGCCATGTTGCGCCAGGGGCGGACCATGATCCTGCTGTTGGGGGTGGCCCTGGGGGCGGGCCTCTATCTCTGGTCGCTACGGCTCCATGGTCCGGGCGGTGCCCTCTTCTCCCTGAGCCTGTTCGTTTTTTGCCCGAACATCCTCGCCCATAGCCAGCTCATCACCTCGGATATCGCCTTTTCCCTTTGCCTGCTCCTGGCGATGGCGAGCCTCTGGTGGCTCTACCAGCGTCTGACCTGGCCACGTCTCCTGGTCGGCGGGCTCTGTCTGGGGCTGCTGGCCCTCGCCAAGATGTCCGCCATCCTGGTGTGGCCCATGCTGGTCCTCATGGTGGCGGCGCGGTTGAGGTATGGTCCTCCGGTCCTCGAGATCCGCGGCCCCCTCGTCAACCATTCCCTGAGTTCCCGCCTCGGCCAGGGCCTGGCGCTCGGCCTGGCCAGCCTGATCGCTGGCATCCTGGCCCTGGGGGTGATCTGGCTGGGGCACGGGTTTCACAGCGGGAGCGTCCCAACCTCGGCCTATTTCGCCTGGGAGGATCAGCTCGGACACAGCGGCCTTCTGGGCCCCATCATCCGCTGGGCGAAGGCGCTGGGGCTCGCGCCCCAGACCTATCTCTACGGCCTCGCCCATACCCTGGCCTATGCCGCCAACCGCCCGACCTTTCTTGCCGGTCACTACGGGCTCTTTTCCTCGCCCTGGTTCTTCCCCTATGCCGTGCTGGTCAAGACCCCCATGGCCACGCTGCTGGTGTTTTTGCTTGGGATACCCGGGCTGGTGCGCAAACGTCCGCTGACCCAGGGGTCCGGCACGCCGGACTGGTATCCGCTGCTGCCATTGCTGATCCTCATCCTCGTCTATGGGGGCTTCGCCCTCACGGCCAGCATCAATATCGGCCATCGCCACATCCTGCCCATCTATCCGGCCGCTTTCATCCTCGCCGGTGGGCTCTGGCGTCGATTTGGGAAGTGGCTGCTGCCGGCGGTGGCGCTGTTGCTGTGGGAATCGCTCTCTGTCTATCCCCATTACCTGGCCTTTTTCCAAGCGGCAGCGGGCGGACCGGCCCAGGGCTACCGTCATCTGGTGGACAGCTCACTCGATTGGGGCCAGGATCTCCCCTGGCTGCGTCAATGGCTGGATGAGCATCCATCGACCCAGCCTAGCTATTTCTCCTATTTCGGCACCGGGGACCCGGCCCATCACGGCCTCCGGGTCCAGCGCCTGCCGGGCTTTCTCGACCGCAACCGCCAACCCATGACCGAACCCCTGTTCCCTGGCCGCTATATCCTCAGCGCTACCATGCTCTATCCCCTCTATCTGCCGCCTTACGGCTCGGTTTGGACAGCGTCGCAACGGGAGCTTTACCTCAGGGGCTCCCGGGGAGAAGGTCTACAGTTCGAGGACTATCTGACCTTCGAGGCCCTGCGTTTCAACTGTCTCGGCGCCCAACTGCGTCAACGCCGACCCGAGGCCATGATTGGCTACAGTCTGCTGGTGTATGAGGTGGAGGCCGGGGAACTGGCCGCGGCCCTGGCCTGTGAAGGCGGTGGGCGGTGAGTATCCAGTCAGGTTGCCGGCCATCGGTCCTACCCAGACGGGCGGTTGACCCTGTGCCCGCCTCTGCGGTAGGGTTACCTCCCTGCCTCGATCAGGTAATCCGCGTGTCCAGAAAAAAATCCTCCCCCAGTTTTGAAGAAGCCTTGAGCGAACTCGAACTCCTGGTCTCCACCCTGGAGAAGGGGGAACTCAATCTGGAAGAATCCCTGGTCGCCTTCGAGCGGGGGGTCGCCCTGTCCCGGATCTGTCAACAGTCCCTACAGGAGGCGGAACAAAAGGTCCGCGTCCTCAGCGGGGAAGGTTCGCATGCCGAACTGGTCGAGTTCCCGGACGCCGGTATCCGGGCCGGTGACTGAAGCCATGACCGCTGCCACGGGTCATCATCCTCGCCGAGTTCGTCATGCCTGACGCCCAGACCGCCCTCCGGGAGCTGATGCGGCAGTGCCAGGCGCGGGTCGAGCAGGCCCTGGATCAGCGCCTGCCATCGGCCGAGACCTGTCCCCAGCGCCTGCATGCCGCCATGCGCCATGCCTGTCTCGGCGGCGGTAAACGCATCCGTCCCTTATTGGTCTATTGCAGCGGTCAGGCGGTCGGCCTCCCGGCGGAGCGGCTCGATGCCCCCGCCTGCGCGGTGGAGTTGATCCACGCCTACTCCCTGGTGCATGACGACCTGCCGGCGATGGACGATGACGATCTGCGCCGTGGTCGACCCACCTGCCACAAGGCCTTCGACGAGGCCACGGCCATTCTCGCCGGCGACGCCCTGCAAACCCTGGCCTTCCAGGTGTTGTGTCGCGACCCTTCCCTGGATGTGCCCGCGGAGATCCGCCTGCGGATGATCGAACGCCTGAGTATCGCCGCCGGTTCCCGGGGCATGGCCGGGGGTCAGGCCCTGGATCTGGCCGCGGTGGGCCGGGAACTCAGCCTCATCGAGCTGGAACACATGCACATCCACAAGACCGGGGCACTGATCCGCGCCAGCGTCTGCCTGGGGACATTGTTCGATCCCGACCTCGAACCGGAGCGATTGAGCCGGCTCGAACATTACGCCGGTTGCATCGGCCTGGCCTTCCAGATCAAGGACGACATCCTGGATGTGGAAGGCGATACCCGAACCCTGGGCAAGACCCGGGGCAAGGATGTGGCGGCGGACAAACCCACCTACCCGGCCCTGCTGGGCTTGGCCGGCGCCCGCGCCAAGGCGGAGGAACTGCGCCAGGAGGCCCAGGCCAGTCTGGACGGCTGGGATGAACGGGCCGACCCCTTGCGCTGGATGGCGGATTACATTATCGGGCGCGACCATTGAAGCCGGTTTGCTCCCGCCCCCACCTTCCAAGATAATGCCTCGCTTATTTTCTTAACCATCTCCCGCAGCGTCGAGTCCGCCTCAGGTATTCCCGGGAATTCCAATCCGCCAAGCTTGGTTGCTTGGGCCGGGCAGATCTCTTAGTATTCTGAGCGAATAACTCAACTTTTCTGGAGCGCTCCGGGGCCACCGAGGACAAGCCGTATGAGCACAGTGCCGAAAACCCTTGAGAGGTGTCCCCCCATGGCCGATGTGCAGGGGAGCGCGGATTCGCGCCGTATCGCCATCGACAAGGTCGGGATCAAGGACATCCGCCATCCGGTGCGGGTCAAGGACCGTAGCGACGGCGAACAGTACACGGTCGCCAGCTTCAACATGTACGTGAACCTGCCCCACAACTTCAAGGGCACGCACATGTCCCGCTTCGTCGAGATCCTCAACGGCCATGAGAAGGTGATCAGCCTGGAATCCTTCAAAGGCATGTTGGTGGAGATGGCCGAGCGGCTGGAGGCGGATTCGGGCCACATCGAGATGAATTTCCCTTATTTCATCAACAAGCAGGCCCCGGTGACCGGGGTCATGAGCCTGATGGACTATGACGTCGCCCTGATCGGCGAGATCCACAAAGGCCATCCCCTCATGTACGTCAAGGTGGTGGTGCCGGTGACCAGCCTCTGCCCCTGTTCCAAGGAGATCTCCTCCTATGGGGCACACAATCAGCGCTCCCATGTCACGGTGCAGGTCCGTACCCGGGGCTTCGTCTGGATCGAGGAGATCATCGAACTGGTCGAAAACGAGGCCTCCTGCCAGCTCTACGGCCTGCTCAAACGGCGCGACGAGAAATACGTCACCGAGCGGGCCTACGACAATCCCAAGTTCGTCGAGGACATGGTGCGGGACATCGCCCTGCGCCTCAACCATGACGACCGCTTTACCGCCTATGTGGTGGAGTCGGAAAATTTCGAGTCCATCCACAATCACTCCGCCTATGCCATGATCCGCCACGACAAGGAAAAAAAGGCCGGGGTGGTGGCGGGAGAGATGCCCGCCCGCCCGCGGGAACCGCCCAGGACGGAAGTCAACGAGGATACTTGAGCACCATCGCCTCCCCTTCGTGCCCCATTTGCACCCGGGAGAGGAAGGTCATGCCCAGCAACACCTTGGGCGGCATGTTGCCTTCCAGTATCACGGCGTCGATGCCCCTGAGTTCGATATCCCCCACCTTCACCCGCTCCAGTTGCACCCCGTAGCCCCTGGTCTGGCCGGAGGCCGTGAACACCTGGGCGGGACGGGAGGACTGACGGTAATCGAGACCGAGGCGATCGGCCTCCTTGGCGCTGAGGGCGGTCACCGAGGCGCCGGTATCCACCAGAAACTGCACCGGACGGCCGTTGATGCTGCCCGAGGTGCTATAACCCCCGATCACCGGATCCCGCCAGATATAGGCCAGGGAGGTGGCGGCAGCACGATAGCTGGTGGAGATGGCCTGCCCCAGGGTATAGGTATCGACCTTGCCATCGACCTCCAATTGGGCCTTCTTGCTGTCGGCGGCGAGGAGCTTGACCCCTTCTGGGGTTTTCTGTCCGACCGACAAGACCCGCTGGGTTCCGTCGATGGAGACCATGGCCTTGTCCGGAAAAAGCGCCAGCACATCCACCCGCTCCACGGCCCCGAGCAGACCGCACCAACCGAGTCCCAGCAAAACGGGCAGGATTTTGTTCATGGCTTCACTCCAAGGGTGGCCGCCTGGTAGGGAGGATAAGGCGCTCGGCGCCGCATCCACCGCTCTTGGTTGGTGGAATGAGATAGATAAGGTAGAAACCCCGGTGGAGGCCGCTGGGCGCAAAGAAAACCTTATACCTAACCCTCTGCCCAACGCCGCTCTGCGTGTCCAAGGGTCAAGCGGCCCGTTGTTTGACGTTGACGTGGAGCACCTCGCGGTCAGGGTCGAAGTCCGCCAGACCAATATCACTTAAAGGCACCCCCAATAACTGGGCCTGCTCGATGGCGACAGAAAGCACATCGTGATAAGCAAAGGCCCGGCCACGATCGGTCTCACCCGCTCCGAACCCGGCTTCAATTCCATTTTGCCGCGCCGCCAACAACACCTCTTCCAGGATGACCAGATAATCAGGATTTCTTTCGCTCATGGAGGATTCCCCTCAATACATCGGATTCGGCTTGCAAGCGACGGATGTCGCTCGGCCATTTCCTGGTTCGATAGCGCGTAGAAGGCGATCCGCCATCCTGGTCAACCACCGAAGATCACCTTTGGAGCGGGTCAAGCGGCCTTGGAGCTTTTTAATCCGACAAGGCGGCCCGCATCGAACCCAGCGAGACCGACATCCGCCACCGTTAGACCGGCGATCTCTGCGGACTGTAAGATGGACTCCAGGATCTCGTAATAAGCCATCTGACGACCTTGGTCATACAGCCCTGTTCCGCTATTGGCTTCGGCCTTGGCGCGCAAGCCTTCTACCGCGTCGAGCAACACGAATCGGTAATCGCTGTTCTCATCCATCGCTTCGCCTCGCTAATATCTGCCGTAATATCTCGATTTTCGCCCGATAGTCCGCTATTTCGTTTGGCCAGTACCGACCGATCAAATCGGCTCGATGCGCGTCACAGAACACGCCTCTTTAAGGTACCGATCAGGGTTCTGTATTTTATCCGCATGTTCGGCGATGCGCTGTTCATAAGAGCGGATCGATTTTTCAATCCTTGTCTGAGTCTCGTCTTTGAAGCGCTCGTACACGCCCCAATGACGCCCTCCCGCCTTCGCGATCTCATAGGTCTCGTTCCTCACAGGGGGGAGTATAACCTCTCCGACCCGTTTCAGCCGGTACGCCTCAGGCACCCCCTCCCTCAACGGGCCTGGCGGACGAGTTCCGCCAGCGGCAGGTCCAGCTTATCCCCCACCTGGATACCCAATTCCCGCAGGCTGCCGGCGCGCAATTCCAGGGCGAACTGGCCGGGTTGCGGGCTCTGATAGCGCTTGAGCCGCTGTCGATAGGCGCCGGGACTCTCTCCCGGTCCGGGCGGCGGCTCCGCTTGCATCTCGTAGACGGCCAGCACCCGTCCCTGGGGGTCGAGAAAGGCCACATCTATGTCCACCAGGCACAGATACATCCAGAACACCAGCGGCTGCGGCTGGGGATAGACGAACAACATGCCGCCATCGTCCGGGATCCGGGTGCGACCGCTGAGACCGGTCGCCCGGCTCTCCCGGGTCAGGGCCAGTTCGAGAGCGTAGCGCTTGCCCTGGATGTCGAGCGTCAGCCGCGGCAATGACGGACCCTCGGCCCTGGCCGTGAAGGCCTGAAACAAAAGCAACGACGCGAGCCAGAGCGGCGAAAGGCGGTTCACCATGGGTTCCGATACCTGGGAAAAGGATGGCCGAGAGACCGGGGATTGAGCCGATTATCCCAGTTTCTCCGCCTCAGGGGTCAACTCCTACAGCGACGGTTTGCCGCCTATCAGTTCGTTTCCCCCCCTTGATAAGGGGGGATTGAGGGGGGTCACAGCGGCGAAATCTCTGACGAAGCCATCCTGGCCGCGGGGCTCCAGGCCAGAAAATCCCCCTTCTCCATCCTTTCCAACGGGGAAGAGGCTTGGGAACCCTTTCTCGCCAAAACTGAAGGTGGTGAGGTTCCTTCTTCCCCGGATGTCGCTTGGCTCCATCCGGGCTACCGGTTCCCGGGCCTGGGTGTCTGAACCCGGCTTTTTGTTCTCTAAAAGAGAACAATACCTCTTTTAGTAACGCATTGTTCTCGAAAAAAGAACGATAATTGGCGATTTTCAGTCGATGCCCGGAGCCGGATAAGCCGTGGAAGAACCGAGCCACGCCGCAACCGCTTCTTGTAGCTGGAGTTGAGGTCGGGCAAAAACACAGTGTTGCCCGACATTCCATAATAGACGTCGGGCACAGGTGCCCGACCTACCTGGCTACGGTCCTGCAAACGCACGTTAGGCCAATAATAATTCGACCCTGGCCCCTTTAATACTCAAATTAAAAAATAACACGAGAAGTTTCAATAAGAGAACTGAGTACACACATGATTTTATTAACTCGATAGTTGTTCGCGGAAATTGTTTCCGGCGTTTGCTTTAGAAAATGTTTTGTATACGTTTCTTTATACTCCAAAGAGCCATGATAGACGCCAAGGTCTTTTTTATAATTAGTCCATAGGACTGTGGCTGGTGGATATTTCTCTGTTTCTAAATCAAGGTAACATTCTATCGCTGCCGCACGACCGTTAATATCAGCTGTAAACTCCCCTTGAGGCCCGCGCGTATTGAACGCTTCAAACTCAGTTAGATTGGGGAGCATTATCGCTTTCATATTTGAAGGCATACTCATTGCCTGTAGCTGTTGAAATGCACAAGCTCCCTCAGCATCATTATCAAACAAAAATATTATTCTATTTTGCGCATCTATCTTGATCAGACCCTTAGCAAATTTGACTAAGTTGCCAGCCCCTGGAAACGGATGGCCATCACTCATATCTATAAACTGAAAGAAATCGATAACGTCGGGTCTCAGTATACTGAAAGCATGCTCGAGTATATGTGCATCGGAACTACCCTCTGTTGCAACCAATACTTTTTGATTACGACGAGCGCCGCTAACGAACTCTGAATCATTTGCCCATCCAGCATCAACCAATGGCCCAAATTGCCATACAACATTGAGCGCTAGGTTATGTTCGGCTTGAGCCAATAGTTGGAGTATTGAATATGGATGTAGAAAGCCTATCAAACTGCCAAAGAAGCTTTTTTCAGAATAAGCATGATCATCGTAGGAATGGTAGTGTGGCAGCTGATTTAGCAGCGCTTCATCATTAAATCTACCTCTAACCTTATTTATACTGGCCTCGTCAAAGCCTGATACAAACGTATCATCAAGCGAAGCAACTGGATATTTTGTTACAAAGCTACAAAATTCAGTAAACGTTAAAGGCGTGTTGATTGGGCTTTCTGCTTCATCCACTAAGCCTTCACATGGGTGCGACCTCTTGATAATGTTGCTCCGAGATGTATCCTACAACTCATTAATTAACAGCCTGGATACTCTTGATGGCCATCATCCTTCAGCCGCGTCCCAACGAAGTCACGATCCAAGTCACGATC
>Ga0268298_10004460_pt1 | contig 13658 bp, 10 predicted proteins | sample WWTPWeurt_MetaG_FD_194462 | JGI IMG/M metagenome (GOLD analysis project Ga0268298, IMG submission 194462) | Activated sludge microbial communities from WWTP in Nijmegen, Gelderland, Netherland - WWTP Weurt | ecosystem: Engineered > WWTP > Aerobic digester > Activated sludge | place... | reverse complement strand
TGGTGGAAGGGCATGGCGCGGAGTCGTGCCAGCAGGGCGTTCCGGGGCGCCTCGGGCCAGTCCTGTGCGGGCTCGTTCATGTGCAGGCGCACGCCCGTGGGCGGCTCGGGGGGCCGCTGATAGGCGGGCAGGTCGGATAGGTCGGGTCGCAGCAGGGACATGGGTGGCTCGAGTTGAGGGTAGGAGAAAACCAGGCTTCCAAGGGAGAGAAGCAGTGTGGAACGACGATAAAACGAGCGTTCCCTAGGGGTGGTGATGGCCACGGAGGGCGGCACTGCGTCCGTGGTGCGTGAGACCCTCCGCCTCGGCCAGCCGCTCCACCCAGGGAGCCATGGCGGCAGCATCGGCCAGCGACAGGCGCAGCAGGCTCTGCCGCTTGAGGAAGGTGGCCACGCCCAGGGGACTGGTGTAGCGGGAGCTGCGGTCCGTGGGCAGCACGTGGTTCGGGCCCGCGCCATAGTCGCCGAAGGCCTCGGCACTGGCACTGCCGATGAAGACAGCGCCTGCCGTGGTGAGCGAGGGCAGCCAGGTCTCCGGATCGCTGACGCAAAGCTCGAGGTGTTCCGGGGCCCAGGCCTGGGCCAGGGCAATGGCCAGGTCTCGGCTGGTGCAGACGAGCCTTCCGTGGCTGGCCAGGCTCTGCTCGAGGATGGCGCGGCGCGGGGAGGTGGCAGTGCGGGTCTGCAATTCCACCGCCACGGCCGCCAGCAGTCCGCGGTCTTCGCTCACCAATACGGCAGCGGCGTCGGGATCATGCTCGGCCTGGGCCAGCAGATCCTCGGCGAGCCAGGTGGGGTCGGCGCTGTCGTCCGCTATTACCAGGAGCTCCGTGGGGCCCGCCAGGGCATCGATGCCGCAGGTGCCGATGAGCTGCCGCTTGGCCTCGGCCACGAAGCGGTTGCCGGGCCCGGCGATGAGGTCCACCGCGGGCTCGCCATAGGCCAGCCAGCCCAGGGCCTGGGCCCCTCCGAAGGGGTAGAGCTCCGTGAGGCCCAACTCTGCGGCGCAAGCCAGCACCAGCGGATCCACGCCCCAGGCGCCGGGCAGTGTGGCGGTGGCTTTGGGTGGTGTCACGCCCACGATGCGATCCACGCCGGCGACCTGGGCGGGGATCACGGTCATGGCCAGGGTGGAGGGATAGAAAGCCCGGCCGCCGGGGATGTAGACGCCGGCGGTCTTCAGGGGGCACCAGCGCTCGCCCACGGTGCCGCCGCCGGGCAAAGGCAGCTCCAGATCGCGGAGGCAGCCGCGCTGGCCTTCGGCGAAGCGACGGATGTTGGCGATCAGCTCCCGCAGGGCAGCCATGAGTTCGGGCCGCTGGCGGTCCAGTTCGGTCCGTGCGGCCTCCAACACGGCCTCGGGAATGCTCAGGGTCGCGGGATCCAGGCGGACGCCGTCCAGGCGCTCCGTCCAGTCCAGAACGGCCCCCAGCCCATCTCGGCGCACATCCGCCAGAATGGCCAACACGGCCTTCCGTGTGTCCTCTTCGCTCTCCCCGTTCCTGGCCAGTGCGGCCAACCACCCGGGCAGGTCCGCCCGGTTCGTCAGGTCAGTGATGGGGATGAAGTAACACCTGTGCACCTCGAAGGTGAAGGATTCAGCCTGCCAGATTCAGGTCGTCCGTCGCAACAGCAAATTCCCGGTGAACAGAGATTAGGCGGGCTGGGCGACCAGGGGATGGAAGAAGAAGCTGACGTTGGCGGGCTCGGCGTCCTCGGTCCACTCCCAGCAACCGGGATCGGCGAGGATGGCCTGGGCCAGGGCCACGTGCATGGCGTGACCGGCGGCGTGGGCTTCCACGAGGCCCATCAAAGGCGCGCCCAGCAGGGCCAAGTCGCCCACCAGGTCGAGCATCTTGTGGCGGACCGCTTCATCTTCGTAGCGCAGGGATTCGTTCAGGGGGCCATCGGCACCGAAGACCACGGCGTTGTCCAGGCTGCCACCGAGGGCCAAGCCGCGGGCGCGCATCATGTCGATCTCCTGGGCCAGGCAGAAGGTGCGGGCGGCGCCCAGCTCCCGGCGGTACTTCTCGGGCGTGAGGCTCAGCTCGCGACTCTGGCGGCCCAGGGCGGGGATGGGGAAGTCGATGACGTAGCGGAGGCGGAAGCCGTCGAAGGGGAGGGCGCGGATCCATCGGTCGCCGTTCCGGATCTCCACGGGTCGGGTGATCTTCATGAAGCGGCGGCGACCTTCGAGTCCCTGCACGCCGGCTTCGAGGATGGCGTCCACCCAGGGGGCAGCGCTGCCATCCAGGATGGGCAGTTCCTCGGCGTCCACCTCGATGCGGAGATGCTCGACTTCCAGACCGGACAGGGCGGAGAGTAGGTGCTCGATGGTCTGGAGCCGCACGCCATCCTTTACCAGGGTGGTGGCCAGGACCAGATCGCCGGCGAGGTCGGCCCGGGCGGGGATCTCAGTGCCGGTGGGGGTGTGGACGAACACCAGGCCCGAAGCGGCGGCCACGGGCACCAGGCGCACCGAGCAGGGGCGGTTGCCATGTAGACCATGACCCGAGATCGTGATCTCGCGGCTCAGGGTCTGGGGCGTGGTGCTACGGGGCATGGTTTGGCCTCGCAGGCATACAAGCCAATTTCATGCCTTTTTATTATCTAAATCATTTCATTATTTAGATATAAATGACCGGGACTGGTCTGTGGGCGCCGATACCACACCGTGTGGTCAGTGCCGCCGTGCCCGTTCCCAGTCCTCGGGCGTGGTGAGCTTCAGATTGGAGCTCGGGCTGGGGATGAGCTTCACGGCTAGGCCGAGTCGCTCAAGCAGGGCCGCATCATCCGTGGCGGCGTATCCGGCCTCGTGGGCTGCGGCGAAGGCGTGGAGCCAGGTGCCGAGCCGGGCGATCTGGGGCGTCTGGGCCCGGTAGAACTCCTCCCGGGGTTCGGTGCGGAGCACCCGGCCGAGGGGATCCACCCGCTTGAGGGTGTCGGTGGAGGGTTCTCCCAGCAGGACGCCGTCGAACCGGTTGAGGGCCTCGAGCGCCTCCCAGAGGGGGGCGGCGGGTGGGAAGGGCCGCACTGCGTCGTGGATCATCACCGGGGCGAGGGGCAAGTCGGGCAGGGTCCGCAGGGCCAGCCAGACGGACTCCTGCCGGGTCTCGCCGCCCGGGACGACCGTACATGGCACCTGGAAGGACCAGCTGCGGGCCTCCTCCAGGTGGGATTCGGGAACGGCCAGGGCAATGCCGGCCAAGTGGGGCATGCCAGGGGCCAGGAAGGCCTCGACGGTCACCTGTAGGAGGGGGCGTCCGTCCCAGTCACGGAACTGCTTGGGCAGCCCACCCCCCATCCGCATACCTCGCCCGCCGGCGGGAATGACCAGGAAGGGGCGCAGAGGATCAGCGCTGGCGGGTGATGAAGGGCTCGACACCGCGATCCTTCAGGAGCTTGGCGATCTGCTCGGCGGCCTGCTCGGCGTCCTGGCGGGTCGTGTAGCTCCCCACCCGGACCCGCTTGACTGCCAAGCCGCCGCGCGTGAGGGCACTTTGCAGGGTAACTACGCCAAAGGTGTTTTCAAGTTCCTTCGTAAGCGATTGAATATTTTTGGGATCCGTGAGTGATGCCACCTGCACGACATACGGATCGGCCTGGCCGGTGGTGGAGTCCAGGGCCACGGGGAGACCCATGGCATCCACGGACCGCAGGCGGACCTTGGAGGTTCCCTGCCCCAAGAAGCCCAGTTCCTGGGCGCCCCGGCGGGACAGATCGATGATCCTCCCCTTGATGAAGGGGCCCCGGTCATTGACCCGCAGGACGGTGCGCTTGCGGTTCTCCAGGTTCTCGACTTCCACGAAGCTGCCGAGGGGAAGGGTCTTGTGGGCGCAAGTGTACTGCTCCGGGTCGAAAATTTCCCCGTTCGCGGTAGGCCGGCCAGAGAATCCGTCATCGTCCCCACCGTACCAGCTGGCCACACCCTCTTCCACATAGGCCTGGGTGTCGAAGGTATTCGCCCTACTCCTCGGGCCAGTGCCGGCCTCGGGGATAGAACCCGGCGGCCTGGTGCAGTGGAGCGTGAAGCTGAGGATGAGCAGGGTGGCCACGCGAGGTGTGCTCCACCGCATGAGCCTGAGGAAGCCGCCCTTGCCTGGCTCCACCGGGACTGGAGGATCGAAGGCGATCTGGATCTCGTGGATCCACGAGACACAGGCCTGACTCCAATTGGTTGGATGGAAGGGTGACGGCATTGGGCTCCACAAAGATCATTTGGTCGTTACTTAACGGACCAGCTCGTATACATATAAAGTATGAGCGCGTTTAGATCATTTGTAAAGGACCGGCATTGCAATATTGCATATATCGAGCACTTGTTTCGTTTAGAACGAGCTACTGGCGATCTGGGATCTGGGCGACTCGGAAGGGCTTGGGGCGGTTGCCCTCCGCCAGGAAGGGCGGGGGGAGCTTCTTGGCCGCAGCCTTGGCAGCCGCTTCCGAGCCGAAAGCCCCCAGGAACACCTGGTAGCAGGTCCGACCGTCCCGCATGGTCATGGGAACGAGGAACAGGTCTGGGTCCTGGCCCTTGAGCAGGTCGGCGGCATGCTGGACCGTGCTGCCCTGGCAGGCGATCTCAAGCCGGAGGGTCCATTTTCCCTGCCAGGCTTTCCTTTGGGCCGACCCCTGAGCCATGGCCCGCTTCCAGTCGCCCTGGCCGATGGTCTGCAGCCGGTCCGCCTTGGAAGCCGCGGTGACCGTCTCCTCCTTCTGGGGAGGTGGGGCGGGGGGCTTGGTGGCGGCGGGTTCGGGTTTCTTCTCGAGTTCCGGAGGCGGCACGGGTTTGACGACCTCGGGGGCGGGAGCTGTTGGCTCGGCGGCCTTGACTTCCGGGGCCACGGGCTCGGGAGTGGGCGCGATCTCGGTCACTTTCGGCGCCGGGAGGGGTGCCGCCTTGGGGCGTCGGAACCTGGTGATACCGACCCAGGCCAGCCCGGCCAGGACGAAGACGGCAACCAGCACGAGGGGGCGCCGGGAAGGTCTTGGAGCCTCGGAGGGGAGGAGCGGCGGGGGTTCGGGCTGTTCTGTGCTGCCTTCGGCTTCATGGTGGATGGGCAAGGCGGGCTCCGGTTCGGAGGGAGGAGTCGGATCGGCCGGGAAGGGGTCCTCCAGTTCGTCTTCGGGTCCGAGCTGGTCCAGGGCCTCGGACAGGTGCTCGAGGTTGGTGGTCGGCCGTTGGCTGGCATGGATCTCGGCGAACAGGGAGGGGGGGGTGGGCACGGATTCCGGGAGAGGAGGCGTGATGGGTGCCTCAGCGGGATCAAGGGCCAGTTCCAGGGCGCGGCGGTCGAGGGGGGGTAGCTCGTGGAGCCGGACCCAGGCCATCTCCCTGAGGAAGAGGACGAAGGCCCCGAGGCGGAAGGGTTCGACGCCCGCTTCCCGGCTCAGTTCCATCAGGGTTCGGCTGCCATCGAGGAGTCCCGGCAGCTTGACCAGGTCAGGGGGCAGGGTGAGTTCCTGAAATCGCTTGCCCTCCAACACCACGACCTGGTTCAGGGGGCCCAGCTCCTCTAGTACCCGCTCCCGGTCCGGAAGCTTCAACACGCCGGCCAGCAGCATCGCGGCCGTGTCGAAGGGCAGGCGGACGGTGGTCGCATCCAGGTCCTTGGCCTCGAAGGTCGGTGTCTGCTCCGGATCGGCGAGGGCCGCCCACACCACCCGCTCCACCTGCGCCCGGGCGACATCCAGCAGGTCCCGCTGGGTGATGAAGCCCATCTCGATGAGGTTCTTGCCGATGGACATGGCCGGGTTGAGGTTGGCCATGGCGTAGTCGAGCTGGGCCTGGGTGATCTTGCCCCGCTCCACCAGCAGGTGGGTCAGGCGGTCCAGAGGGTGGGTGCTAGCTGCGAAGACGATGTCCCCGGATTCCATAAACACAGTGCGGTGAGGTTCCTGCCCCAACCGCCACAGGCCGGTTACACGGGCCCGGTGCCGGGCGAACAGATCCTTGAGGGCCGGAAGGCTCATATGACCACCACCCATCGCTCGAGCTTCAATTTGCCAACCTTCACCAGCACGGACTGACCAGCCACCAAGGCGATCCGAACGGCCGGGTCCCCAGCCTTCTGCCCATCCAGACTCACCGCGCCCTGGCCGATGAGCCGCTCAGCCTCTTTGCGACTGGCGGCCAGGCCGCGGTCCACGAGGAGACGGGACAGGGGAATTTCGCCCTCAGTGGCCTTCACGGGAATCTCCGGGGCCTCCTCCTGATTGCGCTCGGAGAAACGACGAACCCAGCGTTCTTGGGCCTCCACGCCAGCCGCAGCCCCATGGAAGTCAGCCACGATCTGGCGGGCCAGGGCCTTCTTGGCGTCCATGGGATGACCCAGCTTGAGGGCATCGATGTCGGCTGGCAGCTGGTCCGTCAGCAGCAGGTACCAGTCCCACATGAGCGCGTCGCTCACACTCATGGCCTTGCCGAACTGCGTGTCCGGATCCTCCATGAAGCCGATGTAGTTGCCCAGGGACTTGGACATCTTCTCGACGCCATCCAGGCCCAGCAGCAGCGGTACCGTGAGCACCACCTGGGGCTTCTGGCCGGAAGCCTCCTGGAGGATGCGGCCTTGCATGAGGTTGAAGAGCTGGTCGTTGCCGCCCAGCTCCACATCGGCCTCGAGCGCGACGGAATCGTAAGCCTGGGTCAGGGGGTAGAGCAGCTCGTGGAGGGCGATGGGCTCGCGGGCCTCCATGCGCTTGGCGAAGTCGTTTCGTTCGAGCATCTGGGCCACGGTGAAGCGGGAGGCCAGGCGAATCCAGCCCTCGCCCACCATGCTGCCCAGCCACTCGCTGTTGAAGCGGACCTTGGTCTTCTCAGGATCCAGGATCTTGAAGACCTGGGCCTTGTAAGTCTCTGCGTTGGCCAACACCTCCTCGCGGGTCAGGGGCGGCCGCGTGGCCTTCTTGCCCGTGGGGTCGCCGATAAGGCCAGTGAAGTCGCCGATGAGAAAAGTGACCTCATGGCCCAGCTTCTGGAACTGGGCCATCTTCTTGATGAGCACGCCGTGGCCGAGGTGCAGGTCCGGGGCCGTGGGATCAAAGCCGGCTTTGATCCGCAGGGGCCGGCCTTCCTTCAGCTTCGCCTCCAGCTGGTCCAGCTTGTGGCAGGTGACGGTGCCCTTCGTGAGCAGGGCCAAGGCATCAGATGCGGATCCGAAAGCGGCAGTCATGACTGCATCTTGGCGGAAAAAGCCTGCAGGCTCAATGCGGAACGGCCTGACGGGCTAGCGGACATCCAGTTCGACGACGCGCCTGGGTCCGGTGTCGCCTGCCTTCCGGGCCTTCTCGAAGGTGACATATACGGCCCGTCCGCTCTTCGGGCTCCAACCGACCGTGACTTTGCCACCAAAATCATGATTGATATGAAGTCCCTGGCGCTCCATCAAGTCCGGGGTGAGGTCCGGCGCCGTGACCACCTCCTTGTGCCAGCGGGATGAGGCTTCCAGGAAGGCGGCTTCGGAGGGCCAGGTCTTGGCGAGGCCGGGATTGGCGGCATAGAGGGTCTGACAGCCTTCCGGTGAACGCAGCTGCTCGACAACGGCGCGGAAGTCCTCCCAGTCGGGCCGCACCTGCTCGAGGGCAAAGCCCATGACCTTGTTCTTGAACCCTTCGGGATCCTTCTTGATCCGGTTCCCGAGGTAGGCGACGCCGCCCACGCAGGTCACCAGGATCACCAGGAACGCGATACCGCAGCCCAGGGCGATCTTGCCCCAGAGGGGCATGCCGGTCTTGACGGGAACGCCGTGGCCGCCGTTGTCCCAGGATCCATTCGCCATGGTGGAACTCCTACAGGAGGTTGCTCGCCAGCTCTGCCAGCTTGCTGCGCTCGCCCTTCTGGAGGGTGACGTGGCCTGAGATGTCGAGGTGCTTGAAGTGTTCGGCCAGGAAGCTGAGGCCGTTGGTGCTGGCGTCCACGTAGGGATTGTCGATCTGATGCGGGTCACCGGTGAAGATGACCTTGGTGCCTTCCCCGGCCCGGGTGAGGATGGTCTTCACCTCGTGCGGGGTCAGGTTCTGGGCCTCATCCACCACCAGATACTGCTTGGGAATGCTGCGGCCCCGAATGTAGGTGAGGGGCTCGACACTCAGGTAGCCGGCCTCCTCCAACTGACTGGCCGTCATGGTAGTGCGGCGCCGGGCCTCGGTGTTGGCCCCCACGATGAACTCGAGGTTGTCGTAGATGGGTTGCATGTAAGGGCGGAGCTTCTCGCTGATGTCGCCGGGCAGGTAGCCCAGGTCGCGGCCCATGGGCATGACGGGGCGGCTCACGAGGATCTTGTCGTAGGACTCATCGTCCACCACCTGTTGCAGGCCTGCGGCGATGGCCATCAAGGTCTTGCCGGTACCGGCCTTGCCCAGCAGAGTGACCACCTGCACCGCGGGATCCAGCAGCAGCTCCATGGCGAACTGCTGCTCGCGGTTGCGGGGCTTGATGCCCCAGGGCCAGGATTCCATGCGCCGCAAGGGCCGCAGGAGCCCCTCGCCGGCCATGTAGCGGGCCAGGGCGGTATGGCTGGGGTTGAGCTGGTCCACCAAGGTGAGGAACTGGTTGGGGTTGAGGTTCAGGTCAGCATCGGGGGGCAAGCCGCCGTCGTAGACCTGGTCGATCTTCGCGGGATCCACCTCCCAGGACTTATGGCCGGTGTAGAGCTCATCCATCTCCACGCGGTCCGTGGTGTAGTCCTCGGCCTGCACGCCGATGGCGTCGGCCTTGATGCGCAGGTTCGTGTCCTTGGTGACCAGTACCACGCGGTCCTTGCAGGTGTGCAGCAGCTCCCGGGCGCAGGCCAGGATCTGGTTGTCGGCCTTGTGCTTGTCCGCCGAGAGGATGCCGATGTCCAGGTTGTGCGCGGCCACATCGACCTTGAGCGTGCCGCCGCCGTCCAGGGGCACACCCCGGCTGAGGCTGCCCGTGGCCCGCAGCCGGTCCAGCAGGCGTGAGACGCTGCGGGCATTGCGCCCGATCTCGGTCTGGTCCTTCTTGAAGTGGTCCACTTCCTCGATGACCACGATGGGCAGCACCACGTCGTGTTCCTGGAAGTGGAGGATGGAGTTCGGATCATGCAGGAGGACGTTCGTGTCGAGGACGAAGACCTTCTTGCCGGATGGCGGGACCAAATCAGACCTCCAAGGCTGCAGGCACCCTACCACCAAGCGGGCGCCCGTGCACGGCTGGGATTCGACCAGGCATTGATGTGAGAATGGCCCCCTCTCTGGAGGCCCGTCACATGAGGATGTTCGCCATGACCCTCGCCCTTACCAGTGCCCTCTCCGCCCAAACCCCCCTGACCTACCCGACGACCCGGAAGGCGGACGTGGTGGACGACTTTTTTGGCACCAAGGTGCCCGATCCCTACCGCTGGCTGGAAGATGACAACAGTGCCGAGACCAAGGCCTGGGTGGAGGCCCAGAACAAGGTCGCCACCGGCTACCTGGAGCAGATCCCCCAGCGGGCGAAGATCCGGGAACGCATCACGAAGTTGTGGGACTTCGAGAAGTACAGCGCCCCCTTCAAGCGCGGGAAGCGATACTTCTACTCCTACAACACCGGCCTGCAGAACCAGGCCGTCCTGTACGTTACGGAGGATCCCAAGGCCAAGGGCCGGGTGCTGCTCGATCCCAACACCCTCAGCAAGGATGGGACCGTGGCACTCAGCGGCATCAGCCTCACCGAGGACGGCCGCCTCATGGCCTACTCGGTGTCCGTGGCCGGCTCCGACTGGCAGACCTGGAAGGTGCGCGACGTGGCCACGAGCCAGGACCTGTCCGACGAGGTCCAGTGGTCCAAGGCCAGCGGCGCCTCCTGGCGCAAGGATGGCAGCGGCTTCTACTACAGCCGCTACGAGGCCCCCAAGGAGGGTGGGGCGCTCACAGGCGTGAACAACAACCACCTGCTCTGCTTCCACAGGCTGGGCACGCCGCAGGCTGAGGACGTGCTCGTCTACCAGCGTCCCGACCAGCCCGAGTGGTACCTGGGTGGCTCGGTCACGGATGACGGCCGCTGGCTGGTGATCTCAGCGGGCAAGGGCACCAACCCCGAGAGCAGCCTCTTCCTCCAGGATCTGTCCAGGCCCGGCAGCCCCGTGGAGCCCTTCCTGGACAAGATGGATGCCACCTACGGCATCGTGGACAACGAGGGGGACCGCTTCTTCGTCAGCACCAATCAGGGCGCTCCCCGCAACCGGCTGGTGGCCATCCGGAAGGGCCAGACGGACCCCGTGCAGTGGACCGAGCTCATCCCCCAGGCCAAGGGCAAGGACGTGCTGGAGTCCGTGTCCCTGGTGGGCGGACGCTTCGTCGCCACCTGGATGCGGGATGCCCACTCCGCCATCGAGTTCTACGACCTCAAAGGCAAGAAGACCGGCACCCTTGCGCTCCCGGCCCTGGGCACGGCCGGCGGCTTCGGGGGACGCCGTGAGGATGCCGAGACCTTCTACACCTTCGGCAGCTTCACCTACCCCGGCACCATCTACCGCCTGGACCTGAAGACCGGCAAGAGCAGCGTCTTCCGCTCGCCCAAGGTGGCATTCAAGCCCGGCGACTACGAGGTCAAGCAGGTCTTCTACCCCAGCAAGGACTGGACGAAGGTCCCCATGTTCCTGGTGCACAAGAAGGGCCTCAAGCTCGACGGCCAGAACCCGACCCTGCTCTACGGCTACGGCGGCTTCAATGTGCCGCTGACGCCTGGCTTCTCGGTCTCCCGCATGGTCTGGCTGGAGATGGGCGGCGTCTACGCCATGGCCAACTTGCGTGGCGGCGGGGAATACGGCCTCGACTGGTACGACTCGGGCCGGAAGGACAAAAAGCAGAACGTCTTTGATGATTTCATCGCGGCCGCCGAGTGGCTCATCGCCCACAAGGTGACCTCCACGCCCAAGCTCGCCATCAACGGCGGCAGCAATGGCGGCTTGCTGGTGGGCGCCTGCCTCACCCAGCGCCCAGACCTCTTCGGCGCCGCCGTGCCCGAAGTGGGTGTCATGGACATGCTGCGCTTCCACAAGTTCACCCTGGGCTGGGGGTGGAAGAGCGACTACGGCAGCAGCGAGACGAAAGAGGGCTTCGACACCCTCATGAAGTACTCGCCCCTGCACACCATCAAGCCGGGCGTGAAATACCCGCCCACCCTGGTGACCACCGGCGACCACGATGATCGCGTGGTGCCCGCCCACAGCCACAAGTTCACGGCCACCCTCCAGGCGGCCCAGGGTGGACCGGCGCCCATCCTCACCCGCATCGAGGTGAGCGCGGGCCACGGTGCCGGCAAGCCCACCGCCAAGGCCATCGCCGAACGGGCGGACGTCCTGGCCTTCCTGGTCAAGAACCTCGGCATGAAGCCCTGAGGGCTGGTTCAGCCTTGTGTTACGAGGTATCCTGAGGGGCATTCTCGCGCCCTTCAGGAGGCCCCTTCATGTCGCTGTCCCGAACCTGCCTGCTGGCCCTGGCCGCAACGGCCCTGGTGGCCCAGTCGCCCCTCGTCTACCCCGTCACCCGCAAGGCCGATGTCGTGGACGACTACCACGGCACCAAGGTGACCGACCCCTACCGCTGGCTGGAGGATGACCGTTCCACTGAAACCGCAGCCTGGGTGGAGGCCCAGAACCGGGTGAGCCGGAGCTACCTGGACGGCATCCCTGAGCGGAAGGCTATCGAGGCACGGCTGACTAGGCTGTGGGACTACGAAAAGTACGGCGCTCCCAGCAAGCGGGGGAAGTACTACACCTACACCTACAACTCGGGCCTGCAGAACCAGGCCCTGCTCTACGTCACTACAGACCTGAAGGACAAGGGCCGGGTCCTCCTGGATCCCAATGGCCTCAGCACCGACGGCACCATGTCTCTGGGGGGTACCGTCTTCACCGAGGACGGCCGCTTCATGGCCTATTCCCTCTCCAAGGGCGGTGCCGACCTCAACATCTGGAAGGTGCGGAGCGTCGAGACCGGCCAGGATCTGCCGGACGAACTCCCCCTGGGGCGCAACGGCGTGGGCGGCTGGGCCAAGGACGGTAGCGGCTTCTACTACACCCGCTACCCCCTGCCCAAGGACCGTAGCGCCCTGACCGGCGTCTTCAAGAACCAGCAGCTCTTCTTCCACAAGCTGGGCACGCCCGTGGCGCAGGACGCGGTCATCTACGAGCGCACCGATCAGCCCGACTGGGGCTTCGGGGCCGGCGTCACGGATGATGGCAAGTGGCTGGTCATCTACCAGAACCAGGGGACGGATCGTCGCAGCCGGATCTTCCTTCGAGATCTGACCAGACCCGACGCCAAGGTCGAGCCCTGGCTCGACAAGTTCGACGCCACCTACCGCGTGGTTGGCAACGATGGTGACACCTTCTACGTCTTCACCGACCAGGGCGCCGCCCGGGGCCGGCTGGTGGCCATCGAGCGCGGCAAGCCCGAGCCCAAGGACTGGAAGACCCTGATCCCCGAAGGGCCGGGCCGCGATGTGCTGGGCGGTGTCTCACTTGTGGCCAACCGGTTCGCCGCCACCTGGCGCATCGATGCCCTGAACAAGGTCCGCCTCTACAATTTGAAGGGCAAGCTGGAGCGCGAGATCGCCTTGCCCGGCGTGGGTTCACTCATGGGGTTCGGAGGCCGGCGCGAGGACACCGAGGCTTTCTACGGCTTCACCAGCTACAACCTGCCCACGACCCTCTACCGCTACGAGTTCTCCACAGGCAGGAGTGAGGTCTTCCGCCAGCCCAAGGTGGCCTTCGATCCGGCCGCCTTCGAGGTCACGGAGGTGTTCTACGCCAGCAAGGACGGCACCAAGATCCCCATGTTCCTGACGCACCGCAAGGGCCTGAAGTTGGATGGCCAGAACCCGACCCTGCTCTACGGGTACGGCGGCTTCAATGTCCCGGCCTCGCCGCGATTCAGCGCGGCCACCGTGGCCTGGCTGGAGATGGGCGGCGTCTTTGCGGAAGCCTGCCTACGGGGTGGCAGCGAATACGGCCGCGAGTGGCACGAGGCGGGCAAGCACAAGAACAAGCAGAACGTCTTTGACGACTTCATCGCCGCGGCCGAGTGGCTCATCAAGGAGAAGTACACGGTCACCCCCAAGCTCGCCATCCACGGCGGCTCCAACGGTGGCCTCCTGGTTGGGGCCTGCATGACCCAGCGGCCGGAGCTCTTTGGCGCGACCCTCCCGGCCGTGGGCGTCATGGACATGCTCCGCTACCACAAGTTCACCATCGGCTGGATGTGGAAAAGCGACTACGACTGCTCCGACGACCCGGCGGGGTTCAAGTACCTCATGTCCTACGGCCCACTACACACCCTGAAGCCCGGCGTGAAGTATCCACCCACCCTAGTGACCACCGGCGATCATGACGACCGCGTCGTCCCGGCGCACAGCCACAAGTTCATCGCGACCCTGCAGGCCGCCCAGGGTGGTCCCGCCCCCGTGCTTACGCGCATCGAGACGAACGCAGGCCACGGCGCCGGCAAGCCCACCACCAAGCAGATCGCCGAGCGGGCTGACCAGTGGGCCTTCCTCGTCAAGAACCTCGGCATGAAGCTGCCCGCCGCCTTTGCCCAATAGTTGATTCCAGGCCCCTCCCAGGGCAAACTAGACGGCCAGCGCCAACTTAGCTCAGCTGGTAGAGCAGCTGATTCGTAATCAGCAGGTCGCAGGTTCGAATCCTGTAGTTGGCTCCA